>Ga0316601_100001399_pt1 | contig 11707 bp, 9 predicted proteins | sample OWC_soil_day5_no_FD_207663 | JGI IMG/M metagenome (GOLD analysis project Ga0316601, IMG submission 207663) | Wetland soil microbial communities from Old Woman Creek delta, Ohio, United States - OWC_soil_day5_noCT | ecosystem: Environmental > Terrestrial > Soil > Wetlands | place: USA: Ohio...
CTGAAATCACAGGACGTAAATATAGCTTGTTCGATTACTATGGAGCAGAAGATGCTGACCGTGTAATCATCGCTATGGGTTCTGTAACAGAAGCTGCTCGCGAAGCTATCGACTGCTTGACTGCTCAGGGAGAAAAAGTTGGTTTGGTTGCAGTACACTTGTACCGTCCATTCTCTGCTAAACACTTCCTTGCTGCTGTTCCTAAGACTGCAAAACGTATTGCTGTATTAGACAGAACAAAAGAACCAGGTGCAGTAGGCGAACCATTATACTTAGACGTAAAAGATTGTTTCTACGGACAAGCTGATGCTCCGGTTATCGTTGGTGGTCGTTATGGTCTTTCTTCTAAAGATACTACTCCTACTCAGGTAATCTCTGTGTACGAAAACCTTTCTTTGGCAATGCCTAAGAACCAGTTCACTCTTGGTATCGTTGACGATGTTACTTTTACTTCTCTTCCTAAGAAAGAAGAAATGGCATTAGGCGGTGAAGGTATGTACGAAGCTAAATTCTTTGGTTTAGGAGCTGACGGTACAGTAGGTGCTAACAAGAACTCTGTTAAGATTATCGGTGATAATACTAACAAACACTGTCAGGCATACTTCTCTTACGACTCTAAAAAATCAGGAGGTTTCACTTGTTCACACCTTCGTTTTGGCGATACTCCTATCCGTTCTACATATTTGGTAAATACTCCAAACTTCGTAGCTTGTCACGTTCAGGCATACCTTCGTATGTATGATGTAACACGCGGTTTGCAACAGAATGGTACATTCCTTTTGAATACAATCTGGAACGAAGAAGAATTGGCTAAACATTTGCCTAACAACGTAAAACGTTATTTCGCAGAAAAGAACATTTCTGTTTACTATATCAACGCTACACAGATTGCACAGGAAATTGGTTTGGGTAACAGAACAAATACTATCCTTCAATCAGCATTCTTCCGTATCACTGAAGTTATTCCAGTTGATTTGGCTGTAGAACAAATGAAGAAATTCATTGTTAAGTCTTACGGTAAGAAAGGACAAGACATTGTTGACAAGAACAATGCAGCTGTTGACCGTGGTGGCGAATACAAGAAACTAGCTATCGATCTAGCTTGGGCTACTCTTGCTGACGAAGATGCAGCAGCTTCAACTGCTCCTGAATTCGTAGAAAAAGTAGTTAAGGTTATCAATGCTCAGAATGGTGATGATCTTCCAGTATCTACTTTCGTTGGTATCGAAGACGGTACTTGGCAACAAGGTACTGCTACTTACGAAAAACGTGGTGTAGCAGCTTTCGTTCCAGAATGGAATTCAGAAAACTGTATCCAGTGTAACAAGTGTGCTTACGTTTGTCCTCACGCTTCTATCCGTCCATTCGTACTTGACGAAGCAGAACAAGCTGCAGCTCCTTTCACTGATATGTTGAAAGCAACAGGAAAAGTATTCGACGGTATGAAGTTCCGTATCCAGGTTGACGTTCTTGACTGTCTTGGTTGCGGTAACTGTGTTGATGTTTGTCCTGGTAACAAACAAGGCAAAGCTCTTAAGATGGCAGCTCTTGAAGGTCAACTTCCTCAGGCTCCAAACTGGGAATATGTTGCTACAAAGGTTAAGAGCAAACAACACTTGGTTAATGTTAACGCAAACGTGAAGAACTCACAGTTCGCTACTCCATTATTCGAGTTCTCGGGTGCATGTTCTGGTTGTGGTGAAACTCCTTACGTTAAATTATTAACTCAATTGTTTGGTGATCGTCAAATGATTGCTAATGCAACAGGATGTTCTTCTATCTACTCAGGTTCAGTTCCATCAACTCCTTATACAACTAACGAAAAAGGTCACGGACCAGCATGGGCTAACTCATTATTCGAAGACTTCGCTGAATTCGGTATGGGTATGACTCTTGCAGTTGATAAAATGCGTGATCGTCTTGTTGACTTGATGACTAAAGGTCAGACTTGCGACTGCTGTTCAGACGAACTGAAAGGTTTGTTCAACGAATGGATTGCCGACAAAGACAACACAGAACGTTCTATCGAACTTGAAGCTAAGATTACTCCACTTGTAAAAGCTTGTGACTGCGATATCTGTAAAGAAATTGCTTCTCTAAGCAAATTCTTAATCAAGAAATCTCAATGGATTATCGGTGGTGACGGTGCTTCTTACGATATCGGTTTCGGTGGTTTAGATCACGTACTTGCTTCTGGTAAGAACGTAAATATCCTTGTTCTTGATACTGAAGTTTACTCAAACACTGGTGGTCAGTCATCTAAAGCAACTCCAGTTGGAGCTATTGCTAAGTTTGCTGCTGCAGGTAAGAGAGTACGTAAGAAAGACCTTGGTTTGATCGCTTCTACATACGGATATGTATATTGCGCACAAGTTGCTATGGGTGCTGACCAGGCTCAAACATTGAAAGCTATCCGCGAAGCTGAAGCTTATGACGGACCTTCAATCGTTATCGCTTACTCACCATGTATCAACCACGGTTTGAAAGCTGGTATGGGTAAAGCACAAGCAGAACAAGCAGCTGCAGTAGAATGCGGTTACTGGCACTTGTGGAGATACAATCCTGCATTGGAAGCTGAAGGACAAAATCCATTCACATTGGATTCTAAAGCTCCAAACTGGGATAACTTCCAAAACTTCCTGAAAGGTGAAGTTCGTTACGCTTCATTAGCAAAACAATATCCTGCTGAAGCTAATGAATTGTTCCAGGCTGCTCAGGACAACGCTAAGTGGAGATATAACAACTACAAGCGTTTGGCTAAGCAACAATGGGGTGTTGAGCAAGAAGACTAATTAATATTTAGTTCTATATAAAAAGGCTGCTTCAGGATTCTGAAGCAGCCTTTCTTATTTTAAATCCGCAAAAAATTAACCAGCCAAGGCATCAGCCACAACTTTGGCCAATGGTGTTGTAGGGCGACCTATTAATCGGGATAGTTGGTGAGAATCATCAAACAAATCATTTTTAGAAGCAGAAACATCCCATCCGGCAAGAGCTAATGCTAAACCTTCCGGTAAATTAAAACTCTTCAGGATATTAGCATATTCTGCTTCCGGCAGGTTGTTATACGGAATATTTTTCCCTGTCTGTCGCGAAACTTCGGCAGCCAAATCAGTAAGTGTATAGTATTCGTCTCCGGCCAGTTCGTAAACTTTACCCACATTGCCTTCACTCGTTAGCACTACAGCAGCAGCTTCCGCATAATCGGCACGGGCTGCCGAAGCAATTTTCCCATCACCAGCACTACCTATTAAGGCTCCAGCGGCAACAGCTCCTGATAATGAACCTGTGTAATTCTCGGTATACCAGCCATTACGTAATATAGTATATGGAACACCCGATGCTTTTAAAGCTTCTTCAGTAAGCTTATGTTCTACAGCAAGGCTCAGTGTTGATGTATCAGCACGTAGCACACTGGTATATACAATCCATTTCACACCAGCCTGTTTAGCTGCATTAATTACATTGGCATGTTGCTGAGCACGTTGCCCAAGCTCGCTACCTGAAATAAGCAATAAACTGTCAATACCTTGTAACGATTCTGCCAGACTTTCCGGTTTATTATAATCAAACACACGGGCTTTCACACCTAAATCCAACGCTTTTTCGGGGGTACGAACCAAAGCTACAATACTTTCAGCTGATACTCTCTCTTTCAGTTTCTCTACTACTATGCGACCTAATTGACCAGTCGCTCCTGTTACTCCAATTTTCATTTTTAAGTTCCTCTCTTTTTAATACATTATATACTGAGTTCATTTATGCTTACCAATCCATGATAAAGAGAACATTTTATATCAGGTTCTGATATATCATAGACAGTTAAATAAATACAAAACAAATAGACCAATTATCCGACTTATTGATATTGCATTTACTTTTGTTACGCAAAGTAACTAATAATAGTTTGAATTTGTAACTGGTTACTTTTTAGTAACTTTAAAAATAGTAGTAACCTAATAGTAACCATTGTGGCAAAATCGAATAAAAAATATAATTGTCCCGTCACAGCAACTGTTGAATTGATCGGTGGAAAGTGGAAAACTATCATCCTGTATTCTCTCTCATCGGGGACAAAACGTTTTGGTGAAATAGCTGTTCGCATACCTGAAATATCCAGGAAGGTGCTTACCGAGCAGTTGAAAGAGCTCGAAAACGATGGATTGATTCTGCGTGAACAGTACAAGGAAATCCCTCCGCGCGTGGACTACTCACTTACCGACCTTGGAAAAAGTCTCTCTCCTGTATTTCAGGCACTGGAAATCTGGGGCACTGCAAATGTTTTAAAAAAGGATTGATTTAAAGTCATCTGATAATAACATGCATAAAAAAGCCATTTCAAAATATTGAAGCAGCCTTTTCTTATTTATATCAAATATTATATTACCTAACTATTTCATATTGATAATAAATGGCACCTGGAACATCTACTTTTATAAAGTTTAGTTTCACACAGATCCTTATAGAGCCAGTATTCTCAGGATACATACGTGCTATAATCTTATCAACACCTAATATATTAAATCCGTATTCAAGTAATCCACTACAAATTTCAGTACCATAGCCTTTATTCCAGTATTTATTATCAAGGATATAGCCTAACTCAAGAATCTTCTTACTTCCAAAGGAATTGAATAAACCTGCCTCACCTATAATATCTCCATCAGCAACAACAGCGAAAATACCATATCCTTGCGGATAGCCATCAGTATTTACTTTCTCATATTTGCCTTTCAGTTCTTCAGCAGTCCAATCATATTTGCCATTAGAGATATACTTCATATTTTCCTCTTTGGAATAAACAGACAATAAAGCATTGATATCCGATGGTATTATTTCCCGAATTAAAAGGCTTTTAGTTATAATTGGCTCCATAATTTTGTTTCTATAAATAAATCTAACGAATCATCATATTTTACAAATATATAGATTTACTTAGCTATAATCGAAATTTAATCTCAAAAAACATTTCTTTTCAAATTAGCCCTAACTCCCTCACTAATATCACCCATTACATTGTAAATCAATATTATAAATTAGTGATGGTAGCATTTTGAACCATCACAAAACCATCACAAAATGGTATTACCCTCACTTTTTCGATGCCCATCAGCCATTTTTGAATGAGAAATTTTGCCGGAGTTGTATACCTTGCTCCTAGACAGATAAATAAAGCATTAAGTTAATGAACGATAAATTTTCATCCAATTATATTGCGCACAATTTAATTTTGTATATATTCGCATTATAATAATAAAAAGAACGATTATAAAGTCAGTAATAACAAACTAAAAAATAGAAGAATATGAGCACAGTTTATAATTTCACAGTAAAAGACAGAAAAGGAAACGACGTATCTTTGAACGAATATGCAGGTAAAGTTTTGTTAGTAGTAAACACAGCAACAGCTTGCGGTTTTACCCCTCAGTACAAGGAACTTGAGAAAATCTATGAAGAGTATAAAGATCAGGAATTTGTTGTTCTTGATTTCCCTTGTAATCAGTTTGCCAATCAGGCAGCAGGCACTGACGAAGAAATTCACGAGTTCTGCACTTTGAACTACGATGTTCAATTCCCACAATTTAAGAAGTTAGAAGTTAACGGAGAAAATGCCCATGACTTGTTTAAGTTCTTAAAGAGCGAAAAAAGCTTTGCCGGATTTGATATGAATCACCCTATCGCAAAAATCCTTGATGATATGCTTTCTAAAGAAAATCCTAATTACAAAGAGGATGCTGAGATTAAATGGAACTTCACAAAATTCCTTATCAATCGTAATGGTGAAGTAGTGAAGCGTTTCGAACCTACTGAAGATATGGCTAAGGTAGAAGCAGAAATTAAGAACCTGCTGTAATCTAAAAAAATAGAATAGTTCGCTGTCTTTGCAGGCAGCGAACTATTTCATATAACAAATTAATCGCAAACAATTATATTTTCTGTAATTTTGCGGCAAATATAATGAGATTATGAAAGAGAATTATCCCGAGTTAAAGCTAGAGAACCAAATTTGTTTTCGTGTATATCGCCTGAACCGCGCTATTACGAATCATTACCGTCCGTTTCTTAACGAGCTGGATTTAACTTATCCTCAATATTTGGTTATGATGGCCCTGTGGGAAAAAGACGGAATACCGGTAAATTCACTCAGCGAAATTCTTAAGTTGGATACAGGAACACTGTCTCCACTACTGAAGCGCCTGGAAGCCACCGGTTATATTCATCGTAAAAGAAGCAAAGAAGACGAACGTACTGTTATCATTAAACTAACGAAAGTGGGGGCAGAGCTGCAGAAAAAGGCTATAGAGGTTCCTCATGAAATGGCTAATTGTCTGGATCTGTCGGAAGAAGAATATCTAAGCCTGCGGGAAACGCTCGATAGTCTGATCCTGAAAGCAGAACAAAGATAACTTAAAGCAGGGGCAAAGGCTTACTTATTTTTATTGAACAAATAACTTACCAGACAGTAATTGTGCTACGAAAACATTTTTTTAAATTTCAAGGTTTGCAACTTTAAAAAAGATGAGAGAAGTTTTAAAACTTCAGTCCGCCTTTCCAAAAAAGTATTCCAGACATTTGTGTGTTTTTGTACACAGGGTCGACGCATTAAAAATTCTGGGCCAATAAAAGTTCACAAAGAAATTCGGTATCCCATCCAGCCGCCTTTCTTTTTCCTTTAATGCTACCTTTTCTAGGACTTTTCTTTAATAACATAAGTGCAATTTTGTTCATTAAAGAAAAGTTTTGGGCAGCGTTTCCAGTTTTTCTCCCCATATCCTCCCCAAATGAGACATCTAATTGCCAGTGCAGGCAATTCTCTACAGACCAATGCGCACGCACAGCATATGCTATTTTTTTAGCCTCCAACCCAAGAGAAGTTATATAAAATCTTTTTTCCACAGATGTTTCTCCTGTCTTAAGTATCGTCCTCTCTGAAGTAACTCTGACCACTGATTTTATACCGGTCCATTCATTAAAGATTAATTCCATAGCGCCACTGCTATAAACAAAGCATTCCCTTACTTCCCTGCGTCCGTGACCTGTTTCTTCTGTCCTGTATTTAGCGTATCGACGAGCATAATATTCCTTATTTACATCTATATTTTTTTTATCCAGATCGTCAAACCATGACTGCAACTTTTTATACAAGTTCTTTTGGTTGTTCTTTACGTGCAACACATAATCAGCTTTTCTTTCTATTATCTTTTTTGATATTGCAGTCTGACATCCCATAGCATCAATGGTTACAATACAATTTTTTAAGTCTAATGCATTTAAGAGTTCGGGGATTGCTGTTATCTCATTACTCTTCTGATTAACTTTGACCTGACCTAACGTGATCCCATTAGCTGCAGCCCAGGCACTTACCATATGAAGTTTAAAACCATTATCTCCATCAGGATTGGAACGGGTACATTTACTGGCGCCACGAATTGTTTTTCCGTCAACAGCCACAATACCTTCGTATTTGCCACATAGTTCAGATATCCAACAACGAAATACACGTTCAAAATAATCTAGAGAAAGACTGCTAAAAAAGCGGTTAAAGGTATCATGGGATGGGATACGAGTCAAAGATGGAATACGTTCAATGAAAAAGTCTTTTCGGGAACGGCCAAACTCCTCTATTTCATTCCAGGATTCAGCTCCACAGATAACAGGCGCCATGGCAATATATACAATAACTTCTACAGAATGTTCTCTTTTTCTGTCAATACGGGTATCTTCAATTTGTTCACAAAGCCTAATTATGCTCATTTTTCTGTTAATTTATATTTCTTTTTTCTTTATAAATATACAAAATATAAATGACATATAAAAACATTTAAAACCTTAATATAGAAGAATTTAAAAGAAAATTAAAGTAAATATATTGAATAAATTAAGTAAAATGTATAATGCGTCACCCCTCTTTTTGTACAAAAGAAAACATTCTTTTGTACAGAAGATATAATTGTTTTGTACAAAAGTGCAGAAGCATCCCGCCTAAGATATGAAAAGTTATTCGGGAGTTTGAAGAAGCTCTCGTCGCATCTTTCCGGAGAGCCGGAGTTAGATTTGATAGCATTCAACATCACTACATAAAATTTAATTTTGCAAAATTGATCTAGCAATCTAGCAGTAGGTGCTTAATCCGTTGTGTATAAACGCCATACAGGTGCTAGATCAAAATAATTTAATCTAGCGGTGATCTAGCAATCTAGCAATTTCTGGTATCCACTGGCAGTAGGAACAATCGGGGGATTAATAATGTCGGTTTTTGGTGTATTTCTCTTTTTGCCTATATTTACTCTAAAGAAAAAATGCTAAGAAATATCGACAATTTTATGCTCTATTCATGCCATTTTCCATTACTATTTGCGACAGAATGCATTATTTTACCGGCACAAGCATAACCTTCATTATACAAATCTGTAAGTTTCATCACATCTTTTTCAATCCTATCTACAACAATTGGCTTTTCCGGACGAATAACGGTAATTTGTCCTTCGTCCTCCATCCGTTCTACCATTTCGAGTTGTTCGTTATAAACGGCACAACGACGGCTTAAGGCTTCACGGATATTAGGGTACTTGCGATAAATGATAGAAGGTATTTTGTGATCTTTAGCATCTTTCCTATAGCCTCTGTTACGGGTAAGAACTACAACATTATTCTGATAACCATCTTCCACAGCACGCATTAAAGGGATGGAATCTACAATTCCTCCATCGAGCATCGGAACTCCGTCAACATAAACTATCGGACAAACAAACGGAAGACTGCTTGAGGCTTTGCAAATATCGAGTACACGCTGTTTGTCTTTCTTTTCTTCAAAGTAGTTGGCTTCTCCGGTTACACAATTGGTTGTAACCATCACAAAACGATCTGGCGAAGAAAAATAGGCATCGTAATCATAAGGAAGGATTCTTTCAGGAAAATCACCAAAAAGAAGATCGTAATCCATTATGTTCTTCTTTTTGAGAAGATGTTTCAAACCTATATAATGGTATTTATCGAGCAAATCAATGCTACTGCATTTAGCACGTCCACGCTGGCGGGAAATATACGATAAGCCATTACAGGCACCTGCCGAAACTCCTATTATGTAAGGAAAACGGATATTGTGATCCATAAAATAGTCCAATACTCCACAGGTAAAAACTCCGCGCATACCGCCACCTTCAAGAACTAATCCGGTATTATTATCTATTGTCATTTCTAATATACACTTTTATATAAAGTAAAGACAGAAAGAAAATCGATCTAATTATTTAGTATCGCTTTTCGGACTCATAACCAATAACGATGGCAAAGCTTCATATTCTTCTTTATCCTCGGCTATTTTCTCGCAAACAGTATGGCTCAGAATCAATAATCCATCCACACTTCTATAGCTAATCTCAGACAAATCATGAATAGGATGCAAATCAACTTGTTCTGGATACCTTTCTAAAAGATCATTCACTTTCTTTGTAAACTTATCATCGCCAACAAACAGATATAAATGAATATCCTTTATTCCATTCATCAGCAACGATTCCAGATAGAATAACATGAACGAATCGATTGCTCCGCCAAGAACAAGTGCAATATTGCCATGCCGGTAGCCTCGATTAACAAAAACCGCAACATCACAATTTACCTGCCCAATTATATCGTCTACTTTATTTCTGAATAAACCAAGAAGAGGAAGCACCTGGGTACCACCTTCAAGCATATAATTACTTCCTGCACCCAACAGTAATAAATCAGGTTTTTCCACCTGAACCAGATGCGCCATATCTTGTATCAGCTTATCTGTTACTTTATAACGGCAATCAACATTAAGGTTAATTCTTTCAGCTTCACTATTCAGCAAGTTAAAGCTTTCTTCTTCATATTGTTTTGCGTGCAAGGGATTTACATCGGTGCCAAGTGTGTAATGCGCAGCTATAACTTCTTTCTGCTGCAATCTTGGTCCAAATAATAATTCATATATTGTAAGTAAATCACGTCCTGATTCAATACGGCCAAAACAGAGAACAAGTTTCTTTGTCAGACTTATCACCGGCTCCTTTATGGCAAATACCTTCTCGACAAGAGCCAGCACAGGAGTAGTCATAAAGGTAGTGACTAATGCCATTATTACCAATATAACAAAGATTGACGGAGGAAGGACTCCCATTTCGTAACCAATATTAAGAGCTACCAGTTCCATTAGTCCGCGGGTGTTCATCAGAGTTCCAACAATTAAGCTATTCTTCCAGGACTCTCCCACCAGACGGGAAGCAACAGCACATCCACCAAACTTGCCGATTATGGCAACAGCAATAAGCAAACCACAGACTTGCAACAATTCGGGGCTGTTAATCAATCCCACTTGTGTACGTAGTCCGGTAAAAGCAAAAAATAAAGGTAGGAAAAATACTAAAGAAACATCTTCCACTTTCTCCATCATCACCTTACGGAATCCAAAGTTGGCAGGCATTACCACCCCAGCAATGAAAGCTCCGAATAAAGCATGAATACCGATTATCTCGGTTAATGTGGCCGAAATAACCAATATAATAAAGATGAAACCTACAAATGTTTTATTTATTACCTCTTTATTTGCATATAAATCGCCAATCTTTTTAAGAAACGGACGCACCACAAGAAACATTACAGCTATATAAATAACGGTGAGTCCAACTGCAAAAAGTGCACTGCCAAAAGTTCCGGCTTTTGCTATAGCAATAACAACAGCCAGCAAACACCATGCAGTTACATCATCATTTGCCGCCGAAGCAATGGAAAGAACCCCAATAGGAGTCTTGGTCATATTTCGTTCCTGAATAATACGTGCCAGAACCGGGAAAGCAGTTATACTCATAGAAATACCTATGAATAGGGCAAAAGGCAGAAAAGCTGTTTGTTGTGCGGCATACTTTTCATAAATCCAATATGAAGAGAGTATTCCAAGAAAGAATGGTACTAATATTCCTGCATGACTGATAACCAAAGTCTCATTAATCTTATTTTTTAATGTTCTGAAATCGACTTCCATACCGATAACAAACATGAACAGGATTAATCCAATCTGACTAACGGTCTGGAGATTAGACAACGACTGAGGGCGAAATAAAAAGCCAAAAAAATCGGGAAACAGATACCCTAGCAACGAAGGGCCTAACACAATACCTGCCACAATTTCACCTATCACTCCAGGCTGGCCTATATATTTAAAAAGATAAGAAAAGAGACGAACGGTAAATAACACCACAATAATCTGAAGCAGCAAAATAGTAAACGGATTATTAATATTCTCCGTCATTACACGCTGAAACATCTGAAAAGCAGTATTTCCATTTGCCTGAGGCATTTTAGCTAACGAAAGATGATCAAATCGTTCTCCTTCATTCAATGCCACATAAATCATACCGGAGAAAAGCACCAGCATGATGGAATAAATTATATAATTCCTTTTTATCTTACTCACACGTCTTTAATTTATCTGAAATTATTAACAAATATAATATTTTTTAATTCTCCATTACTTATCTTTGCCTAAAATATAAATAAATATAAGTAGATTTTATGAAAAAGATTATTAGTATTGTTCTTTTTTCCGCCCTCTGTTTTAGTATTTCGGCGAAAGAAAAAGCGAAAAAAGAGGAAGGATTTGTCTTCACTACAGTAAAAGAAAGCCCAATAACATCTATCAAAAACCAAAACCGTTCAAGTACATGTTGGAGCTTTTCGGGTGCAG
>Ga0316601_100001401_pt1 | contig 11703 bp, 14 predicted proteins | sample OWC_soil_day5_no_FD_207663 | JGI IMG/M metagenome (GOLD analysis project Ga0316601, IMG submission 207663) | Wetland soil microbial communities from Old Woman Creek delta, Ohio, United States - OWC_soil_day5_noCT | ecosystem: Environmental > Terrestrial > Soil > Wetlands | place: USA: Ohio...
GGCCAGTACCTGGCTGAAGGCAGCCTGGACAGCGAGCAGCCCTTTGAAGTCATCGCCCGACGCGGGCCGAGCCTGGACTGCTGGGACGGCGAGCTCTGAGCGCGGCGGCGGGCCCGTGCATGTAGTAACTCGTGTTCAGCACGCAACGGCCGCGGCAGGGCTGACTTGGAGCTACGCGATGCGGTCGCGCTGATAGCCTACGCATGACACGCCCGGCCCTGATTGGCGCCTGGCCCCTCAAGGCTTGCTACCCCTGCGACCCCATGAACGACATCCACGTGCGCCAGGCCGCCTTGTCCGACCTGGACGATCTGGCACCTCTGTTCGACCTGTACCGCGTCTTCCAGGGTCGGCCATCGGACCCGGCCGCGGCGCGGGCCTTCCTGCAGGCTCGGTTCGACCATGGCGAGTCCGTCGTCTTCATCGCCGCCGAGGGCAAGGCCGCGATCGGCTTCGCCCAGCTGTTCCCCAGCTACTCGTCGGTGGCACTGGCGCGAGTGTTCATACTGAACGACCTGTTCGTGCACGGCAGCGGCCGGCGCAAGGGGGTGGCCTCGAAGCTGTTGGCGGCCGTCGAGCAGTACGCCTGGTCCCTGGGCGCCGTGCGCGTGACGCTGAATGTCGCGCGCGACAACCCGCCTGGGCAGGCCCTGTATGCCGCACGGGGCTGGAGCCAGGACGCGCAGTTCCACATGTTCCACCGCTACCCGGCGGAACGTTGATCGTTGTCGATCGCGCTGCGGCGTGTCCCGGCGCAGCACGCTGATCGATGTCGCAGAAGCATCCAACCGGATACCTGCCTGACGGCACGGGCAGCACGGGACACGGGTGAACCGCACGCCGCGCATCGGCCTGGTCTGCGACACCCACGGCCTGCTGCGGCCGCAGGCGCTGGCGCAACTGCGCACCGGCCGCTCGCGGATCGATCTGGTTCCGGTGGACAGCGCGCTGGGCCGCGCCGACGGCGCCGGTGCAAGGCCCTGGCGTCTGGCCACGAGCCAGACGCCAGGGTCAGGCGAGGTGCTTGGGTACCATCCCGACCAGCCGCGATGCCATCGCCCCCTGAACTCCATCGCCCCCATGGACCTGCTCTTCGTCTACGGCTCGTTGAAGGAAGGCTTCCCGAACGCGCATGTCAACACCGGGCGGCGCCAGCCCGGCAGCTTCCGCACGCGCGAGCGCCTGCCCTTCTACCTGGTGGGCGCCGGCCGTCTGCCCTGCCTGGTGCTGCAGCCCGGTCAGGGCCTGCAGGTGCTGGGCCAGCTGTTCCAGGTGAAGGCCGCCGACCTGGCGGCAATGGACCGGGTGGAACGCGTCGACGACCCGCAGGGCTACCGCCGCGTTCGCATCGGCGTGGAGCATGTCGACGACGGCAGCGTCTTCGACGCCTTCGCCTACGTGCAGCCAGCTGCGCGACTGGACCCGGCCCAGACGATGATCGGCCCGCTGGCCGAATACACGCCGGACCATGCCCGGCACCTGCATTGGTGAGGCGCCCGGCGCGCCGGACAACACACCCTTCGAGGAGTTTGCGATGACCACCCAAGGCTTCGTCGCCAGCCATGCCCGCGATGCGCTGTTCGAGCGCGGGCTGCGCGCCTTTTTCGAGTACCGCGACCTGGGCATCAGGCAGGCCACCGACGGCCGCGTGGTGGCGCATGTCATCCGCGCCGCTGGCCGCACTGACATCTCCAGCCAGCCGCATCTGCACGACACACAGTTCCAGTTCGTCTACGTGCTCAAGGGCTGGATCGAGTTCGAGTACGAGGGCCAGGGCGTGGTGCGGCTCGAGGCCGGCTCCAGCGTGTACCAGCCGCCGCAGATCCACCACCGCGAACTGGGCCATAGCGCCGACGTGGAGCTGCTCGAGATCGTGATGCCCGGCGATTTCGGCGCGCGCGAGGTCGACGCGGTGCAGCCCGTTGCCGCCGGCCGATGAACAGCGCCATGCCCGCCGCGGCGCACATGCAGAGGCTGGTGGCGGATGCCAGCGCCGGCGAGTCGTACTTCGTCGCGCCGGAGAAACTGCTGTCCGGCAACCCGAAGCAGACCGCCTGGGTCCAGCACGCCAGTCCCGACCAGCGCTTCAGCGCCGGCCTGTGGCACAGCGAGGTGGGCAAGTGGAGCATCCGCTACACCGAGGACGAGTACTGCCGCATCCTCGAAGGCTGCAGCATCATCACCTCGAAAGACGGCCAGGCCGTCACCGTGCGGCCCGGCGACGAGTTCGTCATCCCGCGCGGCTTTGTCGGCACCTGGGAGGTGGTGCAGCCGACGCTGAAGCGCTTCGTCATCCACGAACCCGGCCTGTGACCGTCTTGATCGAGCTGCTGATCTTCGACTGCGACGGCGTGCTGGTGGACAGCGAAAGGCTGAGCCACGGCGTGTTGCAGCAGATGCTGGCCGAGCTGGGCGTGACGCTGTCCTTCGACGCCACGGTCGAGCGCTTCATCGGCAGCTCCTTGCCCGTGTGCATGGCACGCGTCAGCGAACTGCTCGGCGGCACGCCGCCGGAGGATTTCGTCGAGCGCTTTGGCCAGCGCACGCGCGCCGCCTTCGAAGCCGGCCTGGTGGCCGTGCGTGGCGTCGAGCCATTGCTGGATTTGCTGCTCACGCCCTTTTGCGTGGCCTCCAACGGCAACCGCAAGAAGGTCGAATTCACGCTCGGCCACACCGGGCTGCTGCCGCGCTTTGCCGGACGCATCTTCACGGCCGATGACGTGGTGCACCCCAAGCCTGCGCCGGACCTGTTCCTGCACGCCGCCCGCAGCCTGGGCGAAACGCCACAGCGCAGGACCGTGGTGGAGGACACACCCACCGGCATCGCCGCGGCCAAGGCGGCCGGCATGCGCGCCATCGGCTTCGCCGCGATGACGCCGCGCCCGTGCCTGGCCGCGGCCGGTGCCGATGCGCTGGTCGATTCGATGGACGAACTCCAGGCGCTGCTGGCCGCAGGCTGATCACTGCATGGCCGGCAGCCCCACGATCATCGAAGTCAAGGTCAAGCCCAATGCGCGCTGCAGCCTGCTGACGCAGGGCGAGGACGGCAGCTGGCTGGCGCAGTTGAAGGCCGCTCCGGTGGAGGGCAAAGCCAACGCCGAGCTGATCGCGCTGGTGGCGCGGCAATTCCAGTGCGCCAAGTCGGCGGTGTCGATCAAGGCCGGCGCATCGGGGCGGCGCAAGCTGGTGAAGATCGACCTCGGCTGAGGCACACTGCATGGCCATGAGCAGCCCAGCGGCCCAGGCGCCAATCACCGATGTCTGCCCCTCGGTCGAGGCGATGGAAGCGCGCGTCGCGCGCTTTCGTGCGCTGCTGCCCACCGACGACTATGTCGACGCCGCCATCCCCGGCTGCGAGCGCAGCACCTTTCGCGTGCTGGGCCAGCAGCCCGGCGCGCCGCTGGCCGCCGAAGGCTTCCACATGAACCTGGTGTGCTGCGAGCCCGGCAAATCGGCGCCGCTCTGCACAACCATCTGACGCAGGAAGTGTTCGTGGCGCTCAGCAGCCGTTGGCAGGTGTTCTGGGGGCCGACGGGTGAACGCAGCGTCAAGCTGGAACGCTGGGACACGATCAGCATCCCGGCGGGCGTATCGCGGGGCTTCCGCAATGTCGGCGACGAGCCGGCCTGGCTGATGGGCATGGCCAGCGGTGCCGATCCGGGCATGATCAACTGGCCCGCGCCGGTGCGCGCGGCCGCTGCGGCGGCGGGCGTGACGCTGCCCTGAACCGGAGCACCTGATGGCCGTGCGCATCGTCCGCCTCGGCAGCCCGCGCGCCGCCGACGAGGGCCTGCGCCTGGGCACGGTGCGCCGGCCGCCGCGCGGCGTGCCCAAGGCCGAGTTCGCCAAGCAGGACTGGTACGACCTGTGGTTCCCGAACCTGGCGCCCAGCGTCGAGACGATGAAGCTCGGCCAGCAGGCCGACACGCCCGCGCAGTGGCAGGCCTTCATGCGCCGCTACCGCGCCGAGATGGCCGAGCCGGAGCGTGCGCATGTCATTGCATTGCTGGCGCAACTGTCGCGGCAGACCAACTTCTCGGTCGGCTGCTATTGCGAGAATGAACTGCGCTGCCATCGCTCGGTGCTGCGCGAGCTGCTGACCGTGCAGGGCGCGGTGATCGTGCCCTGAGCCTGCAGCGTTGTTGCGGCAGCGCAGAATGGGCCGCGCGGTCGTAGCCCACAATGCGCGCCGCCCCACAACAAGTACCAGCCCATGCTCAGTCGCCTGCCTGCCCCGCTGCGCGGCGCCGTCACCGCCACGATCCTCGGCCTGAACACGGTGATCATCTCCCTGTGCCTGGTGCCGCCGGCGCTGACCAAGCTGCTCGTGCCGGCCCAGCCGGTGCGGCGCGTGTGCGATCGGCTGATGAACGGCCTGGCCTCGCTCTGGGTCGGCAACAACAACGCCTGGATCGCGGCCGTGAGCCCGGCGGCCTGGGACGTGCAGGGCGTCGACGGCCTGCATGAGCGCGGCTGGTACCTGGTGTCCAGCAACCACCAGAGCTGGGTCGACATCCTGGTGTTGCAGCGCATCTTCCACGGCCACATCCCCTTTCTGAAGTTCTTCCTCAAGCAGGAGCTGATCTGGGTGCCGGTGATCGGCCTGGCTTGGTGGGCGCTGGACTTCCCGTTCATGAAGCGTGGCAAAGGCTCGGGCGCGCGCCAGAACGACCTGAAGACCACGCGCGAGGCCTGCGAGAAGTTCAAGCTCATCCCGACCACGGTGATCAACTTCGTCGAGGGCACCCGCTTCACGCCGGCCAAGCAAGCCGCGCAGCAAAGCCCCTTCCGCCACCTGCTCAAGCCGAAGATCGGCGGCCTGGGCATCGCGCTGGCGGCGATGGGCGAGCAGTTCGAGGCGCTGCTCGACGTGACCATCGTCTACCCACACGGCACACCCACCTTCTGGCACCTGCTGTGCGGGCAGATCGACGCGGTCACGGTACGGGTGCAGCAGCGGGAGATTCCGGCCGGCGTGCTGGGCGGCGACCCGCTGCGCGACAAGGCCTACCGCCAGCGCATCGGCGACTGGGTCGACGGCCAGTGGCGCGACAAGGACGCCCTGATCGACGAACTGCTTCAACCCGGCAGCGCCACATGAACGACAGCCGCGAGCGCACGCAGACCTGGGGCGAGGAAGTGGCCAACAGCCTGAGCCATGGCATCGGCTTCCTGCTGGCCGTGGCCTCGCTGCCGATCCTGGTGCAGTTCTCGGCGCAACGCGGCGGCACCCCCAGCGTGGTCGCTGCGAGCCTGTTCTGCGCCACGATGATCCTGCTGTACGGGGTGTCCACGCTGTACCACGCGCTGCCCGCGGGCCGCGCCAAGCACTGGCTCAACCGCCTCGACCATGCGGCGATCTACCTGTTCATCGCCGGCAGCTACATGCCCTACCTGCTGGGCGTGCTGCGCGGGCCCTGGGGCTGGACGCTGTTCGGCATCGTCTGGGGCGCGGCGGCACTGGGCGTGGTGGCCAAGCTCTTCGACCGGCTGCGCCGCCCGCTGTGGTCGACCGGCCTGTACCTGGCGATGGGTTGGGTGGCGCTGATCGCCGCCGTGCCGCTGTTCGAGCGCCTGGCCGCGCCGGAGCTGACCTGGCTGGTCGCCGGCGGGCTGGCCTACACGCTGGGCGCGGTGGTCTTCCACTTCGATTCGAAGCTGCGCTACGGCCACTTCGTCTGGCACCTGTTCGTGCTGGCGGGCACCGCCTGCCATTTCGTCGCCGCGCTGCTGCAGGCGGCCTGAACGGCGCTTCCTACAATGCGGCGATGAATGCCGTCATCGCCGCCGCAGCACGACGCGCCATCCGCGAGCTGCCGGACGAACTGGTCAGCCAGATCGCCGCCGGCGAGGTGGTCGAGCGCCCGGCCTCGGTCGTGCGCGAGCTGGTCGACAACGCGCTCGATGCCGGCGCCAAGCAGATCCATGTGCGCCTGTTGGCCGGCGGCGTGCGCAGCATCGTGGTCGAGGACGACGGCATCGGCATTCCGGCGCAGGAGCTGCCGCTCGCCCTGAAGCGCCATGCCACCAGCAAGATCGGCTCGCTGCTCGACCTGGAGCAGGTGGCGACGATGGGTTTCCGCGGCGAGGCCCTGGCCGCGGTGGCCTCGGTGTCGGAGCTGGCCCTCACCAGCCGCACCGTCGACGCGCCGCACGCGACCCGGCTGGACGCGCGCAGCGGCGAACTGGTGCCGGCGGCGCGCGCGGTGGGCACCAGCGTCGAGGTGCGCGAGCTGTTCTTCAGCACGCCGGCGCGACGCAAGTTCCTCAAGACCGACGCCACCGAAGCCGCACACTGCCTGGAGGCTGTGCGCCGCCATGCGCTGGCGCGGCCGGATGTCGGCTTTGCGGTCTGGCAGGACGGCAAGCTGTTCGCGCAGTGGCGCGCGGCCAGCGCCGAGCAACGGCTGCGTGACGTGCTCGGCGAGGAGTTCGTCGCCCACAGCCGGCCGCTGCAGGACAGCGTCGGCGCGCTGCAGCTGCACGGCCGCATCGGCCTGCCCGAGGCGGCGCGCGCGCGGGCCGACCACCAGTACGTCTATGTCAACGGCCGCTTCGTGCGCGACCGGCTCATCGCCCACGGCCTGCGCTCGGCCTACGAGGACGTGCTGCACGGCGCTCGCCAGCCGGCCTATGTGCTGTTCATCGGCATCGACCCGGCGCGGGTGGACGTGAACGTGCACCCGACCAAGATCGAGGTGCGCTTCCGCGACGCGCGCGAGCTGCACCAGGGGGTGCGCCACGCGGCCGAGAACGCGCTCGCGCCGACGCGGGCCGGCCTCGGTGCGCTACCGACCGCTACGGACCCGCCGCCATCGCCAAGCGCGGGCCGCAATCCTTTCGTGCCGCCGCCGTGGAGCCCGACTCCGTTGATGCAGGGCAAGTTGGCGCTGGAGCGGCTGTCCACGCTCTATGCGCAGGAGCCGCCGCCCCCCTGGGCCGAAACAGCGCCGGCCGCGACCAGCGCACAAGCTGCTGCCGAGGACCTGCCGTTGGGCCAGGCGCTGGCGCAGCTGGGCGGCGCCTACGTGCTGGCGCAGAACGCCATGGGCCTGGTCATCGTCGACATGCATGCGGCGCACGAACGCGTGGTCTACGAAAGGCTGAAGGCCACGCTCGGCGAGCGCGCGCTGCAGGCGCAGCCGCTGCTGATTCCGCTGAGCTTTGCCGCCACGCCGGCCGAGATGGCCGCGGCACAGCAGCACCAGCAGGCGCTGCTCGACCTGGGGCTGGACGTGTCGCCCCTGTCGGCCGGCACACTGGCGGTGCGCAGCCGGCCCAGCGCCCTGCCCGACGCCGACCTGGCCGAGCTGGTGCGCGCGGTGCTGGCCGAACTGGCGCAACTCGATGCCAGCCAGGTGGTGCAGCGCGCGCGCGACGATCTGCTGGCCACCATGGCCTGCCATGGCGCGGTGCGCGCCAATCGACGGCTGAGCCTGGCCGAGATGAACGCGCTGCTGCGTCAGATGGAAGCCACCGAGCGCGCCGACCAGTGCAACCACGGCCGACCCACGTGGCGCCAGGTGACGCTGAAGGAACTGGACGCGATGTTCCTGCGCGGACGCTGAGGACGCGCGGCATGGACGGCAGCGCCAACCGGGTCTTCATTTCCTACCGGCGCGACGATGCCGCCGGTTATGCCGGCCGGCTGGAAGAGGCACTGGAGCGCCGCCTGGGCCACGGCAGCGTGTTCCGTGACGTGCTCGACATCAACCCGGGCGAGGACTTCGTCCAGGCCATCCGCGCGCGGCTGCGCGGCGCGAAGACGGTGCTGGTGCTGATCGGCCCGCGCTGGGCCGGCACCGATGCCGCGGGCCAACGGCGCATCGACGACGAGCAGGACTTCGTGCGCCTGGAGGTGACCGTGGCGCTGGACAGCAACGCGCAGGTGGTGCCGGTGCTGCTGCCCGGCGCCGACATGCCGCCCGAAGCCAGCCTGCCGCCGCCGCTGCGACCGCTGGCCCGCCGCAATGCCTTGAGCCTCAGCGACGAGCACTGGGACGCCGACATCGCTAGGCTGGCCGACAGCATCGGCCTGCCGAAGCCGCCGGCACGCTGGCCGCAGGCGGCCGGCGCCGCCGTGCTGGCCGCGGCACTGGTGGGCGGCTGGGTGGCGCTGCGCCCGGCAGCCCCTCCCCCGCCACCGCCTGCGCCCGATGCCAGCGCGCGGCTGCTCGGCGTGTGGGTGGCGCCGGTGCGCTATGCCTGGGGCGACCGGCATACGGAGCGCTTCGAGTTCAAGCGCCATGCCGGCGAGCTGACCGGCAGCGCCAGCTTCCTGGCCTACCCGCGCGCCATCGAAAACCTGCGCATCGAGGGCATGAACCTGCATTTCCAGACGCGCAGCACCAGCTCGATGAACCACGAGACGCGCGAGCTGACGCGCAGCTATGCGGCCGAACTGCGCGGCCAGCCGCCCGACGAGGTGCTGGCCTTTCGCATGCAGAGCAGCGGCGGCTTCAGCAGCGACAAGCCGATCGAGTTCGAGGCGCGGCGCCTGCAGCCTGGCGACGGCGCCTCTGCCGCGCGCGAGAGCCCGGCGGCGCGGCCTTGAGCGAGCACGGCGCTTTCCCGGCCGTTGCCGTGGGGCAATTAAGCCACTGCCGCCCGGCGCAACTCGGTTGTGGCACCCTGCAGGGATGAAACGCCGCGTCATGCGCCACGGCCTGTGGGCCACGCTGCTGGCCCTGTCGGTGCTGGCCGGCTGCGCCACGCTCGACGAGCAGCAGCGCAAATGGGTCTTCCAGCCCAGCAAGCAGAGCTGGTGGGGCGGCGCATCGGCCGCCGAAGGCATGCAGGACGTTTGGATCGAGTTCGACTCGCAGGAGTCCGGCGAACCGGTTCGCCTGCACGGCCTGTGGCTGTCGCAGCCGCGTGCCGATGCCCCGCTGCTGCTGTACCTGCATGGCGCGCGCTGGGACGTGCGCGGCAGCGCCTTGCGCATGCGCCGCATGCGCGAACTGGGCTTCGCGGTGCTGGGCATCGACTACCGCGGCTTCGGCCAGAGCACCGACACACTGCCGTCGGAAAGCATGGCCTACGAAGACGCCCGTGCCGCCTGGGACTGGCTGGCAGCGCAGAACCCGGGCGTGCCGCGCTACGTGTTCGGCCATTCGCTGGGCAGCGCCATCGCGGTGCATCTCGCCAGCCAGGTCGACGACGAGCGCGGGGTGCTGGTCGAAGGCTCCTTCACCTCGGTGCCGGACGTGGTCAGCAGCTTCAAGTGGGGCTGGCTGCCGGTCGGGCCGCTGATCACGCAGCGCTTCGACGCTGGCGCGCGTGTCGACAAGCTCGGCTCGCCGCTGCTGGTGGTGCACGGCAGCCAGGACAGCCTGATCCAGCCGCAACTGGGACGTGCGCTGTACGAGCGGGCGCGCGATCCGAAGCGCTTCGTGCTAGTCGATGGCGGTTCGCACCACAACACCAACTCGATCGGCCAGGCGCAGTACCGCGAAGCGCTGTCCGAGCTGTTCGGCCTGCGCCCCGCGGGCGAGGACGCATGGCTGGTGCGCGCGCCGAGCCCCACGCGCGCCAACTGACCGGCGCGGCGCGAGCCTGGCACACAGGGGCTGTGCTCCAATCGGCGCACCATGGCCGAACGACCGACGATCAAGCTCAAACCCGGCGCCGTGCCGCGCAACCCGCAGCGCCTGCGCGTGCGCGCCACCAACGCGCCGCGCAAGGCCGCCACTGCCGCGCAGATCCCGGCTGCCGCGGCGCCGGCCACAGCCAGACCCAAGACGCCGCAACGCCTGCATGCACCGCCCGAGCCGCCGCGCGGCCCCAGGGCGACCGGCCCGCGGCCCTTGCCACCCCGGCCGGCGCCCAAGCCCGCACGGCCGGCCAAGTCCGAACGTCGCGTGCTCGGCCCTGCCGTGCCAGCCACGCCGGCCACGCTGCAGGCCATGCTGCGGCCGCGGCCGGTCAACAGCAAGCCGGACGAAGGCATCCGCCTGTCGAAGGTGCTCACCGAGCGCGGCATCGCCTCGCGCCGCGAGGCCGACGACTGGATCGCCGCCGGCTGGGTGCGCGTGGATGGCCAGATGGCGGTGCTGGGCCAACGCGTGCGGCCCGAGCAGCGCATCGACATCGACCCGGCCGCGCGCAAGGAACAGGCGCGCAGCGTGACCATCCTGCTCAACAAGCCGGTGGGCTATGTCAGCGGCCAGGCCGAGGACGGCTACCCGCCGGCGGCGTCGCTGGTCACCGCGGCCAACCTGTGGGCCGACGAGAAGCGCCCGTTCCACCCCGGCCATGCGCGCGGCCTGGCGCCGGCCGGCCGGCTGGACATCGATTCCACCGGCCTGCTGGTGCTGACGCAGGACGGTCGCATCGCCAAGCTGCTGATCGGCGAACACTCGCTGGTGGAGAAGGAGTACCTGGTGCGCGTGGCCCATGCCTTCGCCGACGGCGTGCCCGATTCGGCGATGCAGCTGCTGCGCCACGGCCTGGAGCTGGATGGCGAGGCGCTGAAGCCGGCCAAGGTGAGCTGGGCCAACGAGGACCAGCTGCGCATCGTGCTGCTGCAGGGCAAGAAGCGGCAGATCCGCCGCATGTGCGAAGCCGTGGGCCTGCAGGTGGTGGGCCTGAAGCGCGTGCGTATCGGCAGCGTGGTGCTGGGCAAGTTGCCTGCGGGACAGTGGCGATACCTGCGCGATGACGAACGCTTCTGAGGCGGTCGGCGCCTCCGCGCGCGAGCGCATGGGCTCGGGCCTGATCGTCACGCTGCTGGCGTTGTTGCTGGGCACGCAGCCGATCACCACCGACCTGTACCTGCCGGCACTGCCGGGGCTGGCGACGGACCTGAACTCGCCGATGGGCAGCACGCAGCTGACGCTGTCGGCGCTGCTCTTCGCCTTCGGCTTCAGCCAACTGCTGCTGGGCCCGGCGGCCGACCGCTATGGCCGCCGCCCGGTGCTGCTCGGCGGCTTGTCGATCTTCGTGCTGGCCAGCATCGGCAGCGCGCTGGCCCCGGACATCGCCGCGCTGGTGGCCTGGCGCGCGCTGCAGGGCGTGGGCATGGCCGCGGCCGTCGTCTGTGCCCGCGCGATGGTGCGCGACCTGTACCAACCGGCCGACGGCGCGCGCGTCATGTCCAAGGCGCTCAGCGGCCTGGGCTTGATCGCGCTGGCCAGCCCGCTGCTCGGCGGGCTGCTGGCGACCGTGCTGGGCTGGCGCCATGCATTGGCGGCCACCGGCGTGTTCGGCGCCATCTGCCTGGCCACGGTGATGTGGGCCATGCCGGAGACCGTGCCGGCGCGCAACCCGCTGGCACTGCGCATTGCCCCGATGTTCGCGCAATGGGGGCGCATCCTGCGCCACCCCACCTTCACCGCCTGGGCGCTGCTGATCGCCTGCACCTACGGCGGACTGTTCGCCTTTCTGGCGTCCTCGTCCTTCGTCTTCATCGACGTGCTCGGCACCTCGCGCATGGCCTTCGGCTTGTACATCGCCGGCTGCTCGGTCTGCTACATCGTCGGCACCTTCTGGTGCCGGCGCTGGCTGCTGCGCCACGGGCTCACCGGCGCGGTCAAGCGCGGCGCCGCCTTCACGCTGGCCGGCGGCGTGTCGATGGCGCTGCTGGCCTGGGCCGGCGTGATCGGCCCCTGGGCGATCGCGGTGCCGCAGTTCGTCTACAGCTTCGGCCACGGCATCCACCAGCCCTGCGGCCAGGCGGCGGTGGTCGGGCCCTTTCCGCAGCAT
>Ga0316601_100001402_pt1 | contig 11700 bp, 5 predicted proteins | sample OWC_soil_day5_no_FD_207663 | JGI IMG/M metagenome (GOLD analysis project Ga0316601, IMG submission 207663) | Wetland soil microbial communities from Old Woman Creek delta, Ohio, United States - OWC_soil_day5_noCT | ecosystem: Environmental > Terrestrial > Soil > Wetlands | place: USA: Ohio...
CCAGGCGATTGGCGTGGATCTTGGCGGCGCTGCGGCCGCAGGACCAGAACTGCGTTACAGCGCTGGCAACCGCAAGCCGGGTCGCCGCTCGGCCGAGCGGACGCAGCGGGGAGCACCGACAGTGCAAGCGCCTGCTGGACCCGAGAGCCACGCGACGGTTCACTGACATCGATTGGCCGCGTGCGCCTGGCATAGTTCCGAAGCGCTCCGATCACCCGATCCAGACCCAGCGGTGGCAATGGCTTCCACCCCCGCCGGCTTGGAAAGTTGGCAACGCTGGGAGCGGCAGTGTCCTCGCAGCACCGAATGCGCAGGTCACTCGGCGCGCAGCGGGGTGGCGAGGTACCTGCGCCGCAACACATCCTGCCGGCTCCAGGCCGGCCGGTGACCACGAATCTAGAGGCCCTTGGTCCCTGCACCAAGGCCAGCGAATACGGCTCCTCTTCGCACACACCAGCGTGAGAAAATCGTTTCTTGAGCCCCGCCTCAGTGACAGCCCGGTTCGTGCAAAGCCCTCCTCACTCATTCCAACGACTCTGCCCCTCAACCCCACCGCTCTGGAACTCGTCGGACTGCCTCGCGTCACCGGCAAGCTGGTGAACCGTCTCAACGAGCCGATCCATCTCGGTTGGCTTCGGTAGCAGCTCGTCGAACCCGGCGTCGAGTGCCCGCTCGCGTTCACCTGCCTGCGCCCAACGGCTCAACGCGACGACCGGTGTTTTTGCACCTCGCCAACGATCCAGCGCGCGAATCACCTCGATGAGGGCATACCCTTTGCGCCCTGGCATGGGGAGGTCGCTGATGATTACATGCGGGTTAGCCCGCCTATATGCGGAAATCCCATCCCGCGCAGACCCGACAGCGGTTACCCGCGCACCGACGACACCAAGGGCGTGTTCCGCTGCTTCCCTGTCGTCGGGATCGGATTCGATCAACAAGATCCGAGTGTTCCGAAGCGGCATGTTGTTTGGAGTCCGCATCCCACTGGGTCACGCAAAAGTCATACCTGCGGAAGCGGAACCTCTAGCGGCACTGGCTCGGGTGCGTCAGCGCATTCCTGCAAAGCGCGGGCGCTTGCGCGTTCGCACTTCTGCGAGTTGGTGACGACGCGAGCACTGTCCCCTCGGGGACGACGACCACTCCGCCTTCGGTGATGACAAAGTGGCGGCGATCGAGGGTATGATCACAGCCGATGCGCATGTCTGGCGGAATGACCACATTCTCATCGACAATGGCGCGGCGAACGTGCGAGCGGTCGCCCACGCGCACGCCCGGCATCAGGATAGATTCCTCCACCACCGCCCCTGCACCAATGAACACGTTGGGCGACAACACCGAGCGGAGCACGCTGCCACCCGATACGATGCAGCCCGGTGAGACGATGCTGTCCACGGCACGCGCCTCCCGTTCGCCGGCCCTGCGCATCAGTGCGGGCGGATGTTGCCCGCTGTACATCCGGACCGGCCAGGTGGCATCGAAGAGATCAAAAGATGGCTGCGCCGCCAACAAGTCGATGGTGGCCGCGAAATAGCTGTCCAGCGTGCCGACATCCTGCCAGTAGCGCCGCTCTGGAGGGCATTGTTCCACGATGTCGAACCCAAATACGCGATGCCGACGGGAGACCAGGTTGGGGATGATATTGTGCCCGAAATCGTGCGCGGAGTCGCCCTTGGCGTCAGCGATGATGGCACGGACGAGCGTTTCCGTGCGGAACAGATACACCCCCATGTTCACGAGCGCGCAGTCCGGCCGTTGCGGCAGTGGCGTCGGCTGCGCTGGCTTTTCCACGAAGGCACACACCCTCGCGGCGCGATCGATCGCCAGCACGCCCATACGAGTCGCCTGGGCGCAGGGCACCTCTGTACATGCGACGGTCAGGTCGGCTGCGTGCCGTATGTGGAACTGCAACAAGCGATTATAGTCCATCCGATAGATGTGATCGCCCGACAGGACCAGGACACGCTCCGGGCGCTCCTCTTCGAGCAGGTGCAGGTTCTGAAAGACCGCGTCCGCGGTGCCTGCATACCAGCGTGACACCAACCGGAGTTGCGGCGGCACAGTCTGAATGAATTCGCCCAGCTCGGGCTGCAAGATACTCCAGGCGAGCCGCAGGTGGCGATCGAGTGACAGCGACTGGTGCTGCGTCAGAACGTAGATGCGCTTGAAGCCGCTGTTGAGACAGTTCGACAGCGTGAAGTCGATGATGCGATACAGCCCCCCGAAAGGCACTGCCGGTTTCGCACGCCTCTTGGTGAGCGGGTACAGCCGCTCGCCTTGACCGCCGGCCAGCAGCAGCACCAACGTGGTATCGTTCCAACCAGCTCCCCGCATCGCGAATGTCGCCTCATCGTTTGCGTTTTTTGCGCAGTGCTCTCCTGGCGAGCACGCGCCGCACCGCGTCCTTGAGCTCTTTGGGGTCCGAGGACTTGATGACATACGCGTCTGCGATCCAGCTGACGAACTGGTCCTTGTATTCCGCGTAGGCCGAGTTGAGGATGACCGGCAGGCGGGGATTCAGGTCGTGAATGCGTGCCAGCGTCTGCAATCCGTCCATGCCCGGCATGTTGATGTCGAGGACAACGACGTTCGGTGGGTCCACCTCGACACGCGCCACCGCTTCTCGGCCGTCGTGGGCTTCGAAGACCTGATATCCGTCCTCCTCAAAATTTTCGCGGTAGAGGAGCCGTTGGTTGTCGTCGTTCTCGACGATGAGAATCTTCGCCATGGCGGTCACCGTGCGATTGGCAGAGCAATCGTGAAGGTCGTGCCCGAGCCCAGCGTGCTCTGCACCTCAATGCTGCCTCCGTGGGCATCGGCGATTCGCTTGACGACCGCTAAGCCCAGCCCCGTTCCCCTCGGTTTCGTGGTGAAGAACGGTGTGAAGATGTGCGGGAGAACGTCACGCGGAATACCTCTTCCGTTATCGGAGCAGGCGACCCGTACCGCACCTTCTTCGTGCCGGGTTTGCACGGTGAGCATCCGGGAGGCGTCAGCCGGCTGCTCTTCCACGGCATGCAGCGCGTTCTGCCACAGATTCAGCAACATGCGCTGAATCTGGTTGCGATCCAGGAAGACCGCTGGGAGATTCGGCTCCAACTCCAGTGTCAGCACCACGTCGCACCGGCTGAGTTCGTCGCGATGTACGTTGGCGAGCGTGGTAATCAGCGCGTTGAGATCGGTCCGCTGCAGTGTCGGCGGCTTGGGATTGGTGAAATCCAGCATCTCTTTGAGGAGGGCCTCCAGTTTTTCCACCTCGTCGACAATGATGCCCGCGTTGCGAGCGACGCGCTCGAGATCCTCGGGATGCGCTCTGACGGTACGTGCGAAGCCACCAATCGTGGTGAGCGGGTTACGGATTTCATGGCTGACGCGCGCAACCACAGCCCCCACCGTTGCCAGGCGCTCGCTATGAATCAGCTGCTCCTGGGTCGCGTGGAGATCGTCGAGGGCTTGCTGCAGTTGGCTGGCTTGCCCCTCGACCTGCTGGTACATGCGCGCATTATCCAGCGCCAAACCGGCTAGCAGCGCGAGCACCTGGAGCAGCTGAATCCGTTGCTCACCGATGGGTTCGCCGCTAAATGCGTTGTCCGCCACAATCACGCCCAGCGCGCGTTCCTTCGCTAGCAACGGCACGCATACCACTTCGCTTCCGCTGAACACCTCGCGCAAGCGGGGTGGGATGTCGCCCAAGAGAGCCGGTTCGACGATCTTGACGACCCGCCGGCTCCGGTAAGCCTCGAGCAGTGGGTTGAGGCGGGTCGGCGGCCCCGCAGCGGCCGCACGGTGGCCGGTCGGGGCGGGGCCACCGCTGGATCCGAACTCTGCGTCATCAAGTGGAATCGTGAGGCCCTCTACCAGCGCCTGGAAGGCGCTCTTGCTGCTTTCTTCCGTCACCTCGTGGAGCAGGTCCTCCAAGGAGTGATTCTTGCCGGCCAAGCTAGTCCAGGTGACGTGTGCTTCTTCGGGGGTTGCGGGACCGATCGCCATGACGGCCACCAGATGCGTTTGCCGATCGTCCGTCAGGAACAGCACGGCACGGTTGAAACCTAGTCCGGGACCCGCCGTCACGCAGGTCAAGATCGCGTGTATCAAGCCCCGCAGATCCGGTGTTGCCTTCACCGTTCCTCCTCTTCCAATCTATATGCCGCACGCGACAGCCCCATCAATTAGGTAGCCGCGGCCGCGCTGTCGCAAGAATGATTCCAGGAAGGGTGGCTTTTCGCAGTTTCGGGAGGGATACCGCCGCGCTTCCGGTCGGCAAGGTCGTTTCATGGATGGTCCAGTTAATGGATGGTCCAGTTATTGGAGCCATCAGTCTCAGCTGGCTTGGGGCGCCAGGAGCGGTCGGCAATGGGTACCGAGTTGGATAACGAGACACTTGAGGCGGCCCTGACGGCCGTCAAGGAGTTCGCGGCACGTCGTCTACCAGATGATCTGTTGCTGGAATGCGATGCACGCGACGAGTTCCCCGCCGACATCGTTCAGGAAATGTGCGGCGCCCAGCTGGGCATACAACTTTTCTTCATACCCGAGGCCTTCAACGGCATGGGCGCCGGCGCTTTCGACCTGTACCGGATCTGCGAACAGATGGCGCGCATCGACGTCGGCATTGCGACCGGTGTGCTCGCGACCTTTCTCGGCAGTGATCCGATCCGCGTTGGCGGCACGGAGCAACAGCAACGGCTGTGGCTCCCCCGCATAGCCGACGAGGGAATTCTGATGGCCTACGGGGCGACGGAACCGGCCGCCGGCAGCGACCTCGGGGCGCTGCGCACCACGGCAGAGCGCGTGGAAGAAGATGGCGCTGTCGTCGGCTACAAGATCACCGGCACCAAACAATGGATTAGTAACGGCGGCGTTGCAGATGTGTACACCGTTCTCGCCAATGCGCCCGGCGGTCCGAGCTGGTTCATTGTCGAACGCGGCACAACCGGTTTCACGCAGGGTAAGCCGGAAGACAAGCATGGCATTCGCACCAGTAACACCGCGGCGCTTGCCCTGGACGAAGTCTATGTCGATGCAGACCGGCTTGTGGGCGGGATCGAGGGTCAGGGGCTGGTACAGGCACAAGCGGTGTTCGGCTACACGCGCCTGATGGTCGCCGCCTTCGGGCTCGGGGCTGGCTGGGCGGCTCTCGACCGGGCCATTGCGTATTCGACCACCAGGATTCAGGCTGGCGGTCCGCTGTCCGAAAAGCAGGGCTACACGCACAAGTTGATCGTGCCGCACGTGGCGCGCTTGGAGGCGAGCCGCGCCTACATGGAAGACGTCGCAGAACGCCTCGACGGGGGTGACCAGGGTCTCACCACCGAGGGCGCGATCGCCAAGTACTTGGCGACGGAAGCGGCGAATTGGGCGGCCGACGCGAGCATTCAGGCTCTCGGCGGCTACGGCTACACCAGAGAGTATATGGTCGAGAAGATCAAGCGCGATGTGCGCGTCACCACGATCTATGAGGGCACGTCGGAGATCATGGAGATGACTATCGGCCGCGACCGCTGGCAACTCCACCTGAAGACGCGGGGCCAGCACTACCACCAGCAGGCCCGTCAGCTCGAAGCGCTTCATGCCCACTACGCGAACGCGGGCGCCGATATCGCAGCACTCGGCTTCCACGCGCTCGCCGAGGTGATGGAGCGAGCCCGCGCGGCCCGGCTCACTCGGCATCAACACATTCTCTTCCGCCTGGGTGAGCTGATTGCGTACGCGGAGTGCGCTGCCAGCCTAGCCGGCCGCGCGGCACGCGCAGCCGGTGGACAGCTCAACCCCAAGAGCGATCCGCGCTTCGATACTCCCGCGCTGGCGTCTCTCAGCCGCATCTTCGCGCGCGAGGCCGCGCTGAAGGTCGCACACGACGGCCTACGCTGGGTATGCGGCGCCGGCGGGGTTGGGGACGGAGAGATGTCCGCGCTGGAGGTGGGTCTGGGATTATCCGCCATTCACCGCGCGCAGGCGGGTCTCGTCGCTGACCTGGACTACGTCGCTGACGTGCTCTACGCCCGCGCCGTGCCGAGCCGGCAACCTGCACCGCAATCTCAATAGGGGGTCCGATGGAACAGACAGCACACCGGGCGATCGCCATAGTGGGGCTGGGCGCAATATTGCCCGACGCCCCGGACATCACGACATTCTGGGACAACGTCAAGCACAGCCATTACAGCATTAGCGACGTGACACCCGACCGCTGGGATCCCAACCTGTACTACGACCCCGACCCGAAGGCGCCCGACAAGACCTACTCGAAGATCGGCGGCTGGGTGCGGGGCTGGGAGTGGAATCCGTTCAAGTGGGGGCTGGCGATTCCGCCGCGTGTCAGCGATGCCATGGATGACGCCCAGAAGTGGGCCGTCGCCTGCACGCACGCAGCGCTGCTCGACTACGGTTACCCGCGGCGTCCGCTCGATCCTGACCGCACGGCGGTCATTCTGGGCAACGCCTTGGGCGGCGAACGCCACTACCTGACCTGCTTGCGGATCTATTTCCCCGAATACGCCTGCGAGTTGGCGGCAGCGCCGAGCTTCGCGGCGCTGCCGCCTCCGGTACAGGCGGCCATTACCAATGAGTTGCGCAGCCGCATCGGGGAGCGCTTTCCCGAGATTTCCGAGGACACCATGCCTGGCGAGCTGTCCAACTGCATCGCCGGCCGCATTGCCAACCTGTTCAACTTCCGCGGCCCGAACTATGTCGTCGACGCCGCGTGTGCGTCGGCGATGGCAGCGATCAGTGCCGCCACCGCGGGGCTCATTGCGGGTGACTACGGCGCCGTGCTCGCCGGCGGGGTGGACCGCAACATGGGCGCATCCACCTACGTCAAGTTCTGCAAAATCGGGGCACTGTCGGCCACCGGTACGCGCCCGTACGCCGACGGCGCAGACGGCTTCGTCATGGGCGAGGGGGCAGCGGTGTTTCTGCTCAGGCGTTTGGCTGATGCGGAGCGCGATGGCGACCGGATTTACGCGGTGCTGCGCGGTGTGGGTGGCTCCAGCGACGGGAAAGGTAAAGGCATCACGGCGCCTAATCCCATCGGCCAGCGGCTCGCCGTTCAACGCGCGTGGCAAAACGCCGGTCTGTCTCTCGCCACAGCGACGCTGGTGGAAGGCCACGGGACCTCGACACGTGTCGGCGACGTGGTCGAGGTGCAAAGCCTGATGGAGGTCTTCGACGGAACGGGAATGGCGCCCGGGTCAATCGCTCTCGGCTCGGTCAAATCCAACATCGGGCACCTCAAAGGCGCGGCCGGCGCTGCGGGCCTGCTCAAGACTGTGCTGGCGCTGCATGAAAAGGTGCTGCCGCCGAGTCTCCATTTCGAGAAACCCAATCCCGACATCGACTTCGCTCACTGCCCGTTTTTCGTCAATACGAAGCTGCAGCCCTGGCCGACCCCGGCGCCGGGAGTACGCCGCGCCGGCGTCAGCGCCTTCGGGTTCGGCGGCACCAACTTTCACCTGGTGCTGGAGGAGCACGTCCCGGAGCGACTCACCAAGACGGCGGGTGCACCCCACTCTGTGGCCGTGCCCTCTTGCCCCGCAGCTCCATCCGCGAAAGCTCCACTACGCGGCGCCCTGGTGATCGGCGCCGCTTCGGAGCAGGCGCTGGTCGAACGTCTGACCGCCATCCAGCGGGAGGCCACATCCGGTCGCGCCCCCGCCTCAGCCGTACCAGCCGAGAGTGATCTGAGCTCCCCGGAACGAATTGCCATTGACTACGCCGACGCAGCCGACCTGGCGGATAAGGCAGCCAAGGCCCTCAAGGCGCTCGGCGCGCGCAGCGCTAGCATGTGGAAGGCGCTGCGGGCGCAAGGCATTTTTCGGGGTTCCGGGCCGGCGCCCAAAGTCGCCTTCCTCTTCACGGGCCAGGGCTCGCAGTACGTGAACATGCTGCACCAGCTGCGCGCGGTCGAGCCGATTGTGGCGCAAACGTTTGTCGAGGCCGATCGCGTCATGACGCCGCTGCTCGGCCAGCCACTCAGCGATTACATCTTTGTGGACAGCAGCGATGCGGCGACGGTGGCCAAGGCGGAGGATGATCTGCGGCAGACCGCGATCACGCAGCCGGCGGTGCTGACAGTTGACGCCGCACTCACCCGCCTGCTGAGGGCCTACGGTATCGCCCCCAACATGGTGATGGGTCACAGCCTCGGTGAGTACGGCGCGCTGGTCGCCGCCGACGCACTGCCGTTCGAAGACGCGCTGGAGGCAGTAAGCGCCCGCGGCCGCGAGATGACGAATGTGTCGTTTGCCGACAACGGCTGGATGGCTGCTGTTTTTGCACCGCTTACCGAGATCGAGCGTATCCTCAGGACCATCGATGGCTACGTGGTTATTGCCAACGTCAACAGCAACCGCCAGTCGGTCATCGGCGGCGCCACGACAGCCGTGCAGCATGCGATAAAGGCTTTCGCGGCGGCGGGCTACGAAGTCGTTCAGCTCCAAGTCAGTCACGCATTCCACACGTCCATCGTCGCGCCGGCGAGCGAACCTCTGCGCTGCACGCTCGCGCGTCTGCGGCTGGGGTCCCCGGCGATTCCCATTGTCGCCAACGTGCACGGCGAGTTCTATCCGACGGGACCGGGAGTGGTTCCCGCGATGCTGGACATCCTCGCCCAGCAAGTCGCCTCACCCGTTCAGTTCGTCAAGGGCCTGCACACGTTGTACGATGCCGGCGCGCGGCTGTTCGTTGAAGTGGGGCCCAAAAAGGCGCTGCAGGGCTTCGCGGAGGATGTGTTCGCCAACCGCGAGGATGTGGCGTCGCTGTTCACGAACCACCCCAAGCTTGGCGACATCGTCGCATTCAATCAGGCGCTGTGCGGGCTGTACGCCGCCGGGTTAGGGCTGGGCGAGAGGGCACGGCGGGCTGTGACGGTCGAAGCGCAGGCAGGTGCGGCAGTGCTGCCAGAGACGGTTTGGCCCGTGCAAGAACAGCCACGCATGGCGTTCGCTCCGCTTCTCGCGCCCCCTCCGGAGGATCGGCGGACAGCAACCGGCCCCACGGCTTCGCTGTCCAACGACCGCCACCTCGAGCTCGGTCGCCTCTTCGCGGAGTTCCTGGAGCGTGGACGGCAAATCTATTTTGGGGACGATTCACCGGCAGCAGCCGAGCCCGTCGTCATCACCGGCGCGGCTCTCGGGCTCCCGGGTACGGATCGTGTCTTCGACGATGCCAACGTCGGCCGGATCCTCGACGGTGAGCAGTTCATCGACACAGTCCCGACGCGCTTCCGCCACGCGATGCTCGACAAGCATATTACGCGGCTGGTCAAACGCGAAGACGGCGGGCCCACGTTCGAGGCGATCGCCAGCACGGCCGACGTGATCAAGCTCGCCGCGCGGCGCGGGCACTTCGATCTTGCGGAAGAGTTCGGGGTATCGGCCGAACGCATTCTTGCGCTCGATATCGTCACGGCACTCGCCATCGGCGCCGGGCTGGACGCGTTGCGCGACGCCGGCATTCCCCTGGTGATGCGCTACAAGACGACCAGCAAGGGCACGCAACTTCCCGAGCGGTGGGGGCTGCCGGATTCTCTGCGCGACAGCACCGGGGTGATCTTCTGCTCCGCCTTCCCCGGTTACGATGCCTTCGCGGCTGACCTGGCGCACTATTACGCCGACCGCGCTCGCCGCCAACAAGTCGCCACGCTCGAGCATCTGCGGTCGCGCTTGTCGCCTGCGGGGGACGGGCATGACGTTGCGCGCGCGGAGATCGATCACCTCATCCATGAGCTGCACACGGCAATCGAAAAGGAGCCCTTCACGTTCGATCGCCGCTTCCTGTTCCGAATTCTGGCGATGGGCCACTCGCAGTTTGCCGAACTCATCGGCGCCCGCGGACCGAACACCCAGATCAACGCAGCCTGCGCCAGCTCGACGCAAGCCGTGTCCCTCGCCGAAGATTGGATCCGCGCGGGTCGTTGCCGCCGCGTCATCATCATCGCCGCCGACGACGTCACCTCCGACAACCTGCTCGAGTGGATGGGTGCAGGCTTTCTGATCACCGGGGCCGCCGCCACTGACGAGGTGGTCGAGGACGCCGCAATTCCCTTCGACCGCCGTCGGCACGGGATGATCCTTGGCATGGGGGCAGCCGCGATGGTGGTGGAGAGCGCGGAGGCCGCCCGCGAGCGCGGCGTGCAGCCCATTTGCGAAGTGCTCAGCGCCGTCACGGCTAACAGCGCGTTCCACGGCACCCGGCTCGACGTCGACCATATTTGCCAGGTCATGGAAACCCTGGTGGCGCAAGCGGAGGGGCGCTGGGGTGTCCAGCGCCAGCAGATGGCGTCGCAGACGGTCTTCGTCTCGCACGAGACCTACACCCCCGCACGTGGCGGCAGCGCCGCCGCCGAGGTGCACGCCCTGCGCCACGTGTTCGGTGCGGCCACCGATGAGATCGTCGTCGCCAACACCAAAGGGTTCACTGGGCATCCCATGGGGGTTGGCATCGAGGACGTGGTGGCAATCAAGGCGCTTGAGACCGGTCTGGTCCCACGCGTCGCCAACTTCAAGGAAGTCGACCCGGAGCTCGGTCCCCTGAATCTGTCGAAGGGCGGCACCTATCCGGTGCAGTATGCGCTTCGGCTCGGGGCCGGTTTCGGATCGCAGATCAGCATGACCCTGATGCGCTGGGTACCGACGCCCGACCGCGTGCGTCGCAGCCCCGATGCACTCGGCTATGCGTACCGGATCGTCAACAGCGCCGCGTGGACCGCATGGTTGAGCCACGTGAGCGGCTCGCCGACCCCCGAACTCGAAGTCGTGCAGCGCACCCTGCGCATGAAAGACCAAGGGCCGGCAGCGCGAGTCATAAAGACCGAGATGCCGGCGTCCGCTCCAGCCGTGGCCGCTCGTGCACCGGCACAGCCGCGGCTAGCCCCCGCCGCGCCCGGCGACCCCGTGAAGGCGCGGGTGCTCGCGCTGTTTGCCGAGAAAACCGGCTACCCGCCCGACATGCTCGCCCCTGATCTCGATCTCGAAGCCGATCTCGGCATCGACACGGTCAAACAAGCGGAACTCTTCGCCACCATCCGCGCAGCGTACAACATTCCGCGCGACGATAAGTTGAAGCTGCGCGACTTCCCAACGCTCGCCCACGTCATCCAGTTCGTGCGCGACCGCCGGCCCGACTTGGCTGCAGCAGCGACGACCGCGGGAGTGACACCGCAGGCCACGCCATCCCAATCACCCGTATCAGCCGTCGCAGCGTCTGACTCGGTCGTGCCAAGCCCGCCGCCTGGCGGCGACGGCAAGGCCAGCGACCTGGTGCGCGAGCGCGTCATGGCCCTGTTCGCCGAAAAGACCGGGTACCCGGTCGACATGCTCGACCCCGACCTCGATCTGGAAGCCGATCTCGGCATCGACACGGTCAAACAAGCGGAACTCTTCGCCACCATCCGCGCCGCGTATAACATCCCGCGTGATGACAAGCTGAAGCTGCGTGACTTTCCGACCCTCGCTCACGTCATGCAGTTCGTGCGCGACCGGCGCCCCGATCTGGCCGCAGTGGCACCGGCAACCCAATGCGTGACAGCGCAGCCCGCGTCACCGCAGCCACCCGTGCCCGCCGTGGCGGCGCCCGACTTGGCCGCGACAACGCCGCCGGTCGGGGGGGATGGTCAGGCTAGCGACCCGGTGCGCGAGCGCATCATGGCGTTGTTTGCCGAGAAGACCGGCTATCCGCCCGACATGCTCGACCCTGATCTCGATCTAG
>Ga0316601_100001403_pt1 | contig 11697 bp, 6 predicted proteins | sample OWC_soil_day5_no_FD_207663 | JGI IMG/M metagenome (GOLD analysis project Ga0316601, IMG submission 207663) | Wetland soil microbial communities from Old Woman Creek delta, Ohio, United States - OWC_soil_day5_noCT | ecosystem: Environmental > Terrestrial > Soil > Wetlands | place: USA: Ohio...
CTGCCGTTTCGATTTCAATATAAGGAAAAGGACAGAAGCTTTTATCGTTAATATCTATTTCTATTAATGTATTCTTATATTTATAGCTCTCTCTATATTTTTTTACGGATTGAACTAATTCAAGACCTAGGGATGTGAAGATGTTTTTTCCTTCTTCTCCAGAGCTTATGGCAGTTTCATATTCTTCCATTATTTTATACTTTTCTTGACTTAAGAGTTTTTTAGTAGTCATGTAATATACTGTGGTATTGTTAAGCATATCCTCCACAACTCTAATTCTAGCATATCCTTTGTTACTCAATAATCTCCCGTCAGGAAAATCAAAGATATTATTAGTTTGATTTTCAATTTTAACCTTCTTTGCTTTTAAGTTTATAAGCTTTGAGCGAATATCATCAACATCTATATCTATAATTCTAGTTTCTAATTCTTGCATTATCTATCACTCCTTATGAAATAAATAAGCTCTAAGTGGCAATAATTTACTTATATGTTTATATAGGATTATAACATATTTACTGTAGAAGGGTAAACAATATTAATTGCTAAAAATTCATCAATATATTAAAATCTATATGTGATTTAAACATTTAAGGCTAAACAATTAATAATTGTTTAGGGCATATAAGAAATGCAGGAGGTAACGGTTTGGAGTATATAAATGAGGTTAATATAAGTGAAGCAATAATACATATACTAGATAACAATTCAGATGAGCCTGTTTTAAATGAATATACCTTAGAATTAAATGAAGAAATATATAACTTCTTATTAAAGCATATAGAAAAAGCTTTAAAGGATGAAGAATTAAGATATGCAGTTTTTAATGAAGGAAGAAACATAGTAAAGGATTTATCTCAAGAGTATTTATATGGCGAAAATAATTTCCTTCAGGTTTCAAAGGAATTAGCAAGACAGCTTTTTGTTCTTATGAAAGGTAATGGTAATATACCTTCTTGCGACTTAATGATTGTATCAATATCTACAGAGCATGGACCTATGCTTGCCATTATGAAGATGGACTATATAAAAAATTACACTCACAATATAGATTTTGTGGATAATAAGATAGGCATAAGTATTGTGCCTCAATATACTGGTCTGCCAGGCAGTGGGCAAAGGCTTCAAAAATGTGTATTTATCAAGCCGATTAGTGAAGAGATGGGCTTTCATATGATGGTAATAGACAAACAGACTAAGAGTAAAGAGGCTGACGAGTATGGTTCAAATTACTTTATAGGAAGCTATTTAGACTGCGCTATAGTAGATAATGAAAGAGATATGACAAAAAGCTTTGTAAAAGCAGCAGAATCTTGGACTAGAAAGAACTTGAAAGAGGATGCTCATGAGGCGGAAAGAATAAGAACCACTATAAAGAAGGCTTTAAAAGAAGAAGACAATTTAGATGTAAGGGTTCTTTCTGAAAATTTATTTATGGATCAGCATGAGGCTAAGCAGGATTTTGTTGAATATATATCTGCCAAGGGTGTAAATGAGAATGTAAGTGTAGATAAGGAATGGGTAGAGAAGAAGCTAAAAAGGATAAGATTAAAGATTGATAAGGATATTGATGTGTATATTAATGAGGAAGCCTATCATGATAATCGCCGTTTTGAAATACAGAGAAACGGCGATGGTTCTATAAATATGATAATTAAGCATGTACTTAATTATCAGGAGAAATAATGTGCTAGAGGGAAGCGCCAGAGGGACGTTTCCACTGGCACCTTTTTTTAAACACTTAGATGGTGAGCCAAAGGGACGTTTCCACTGGCACCTTTTGCATGTGTGGTACAGAAGGAGCAGAGGGGAAGAAGGACGGAGAAGAGTATTTAAACACTGAGAGAACAGAGGATGAGGAGGACACTGAAGGGTTAATGTTATTGGAGGCGGTAGGTATTTATCTAGGGCAGGTGTGAACTGTGAAGGGAAATTTATTTAACACTGAATAAACAGAGGACGCAGAAGACACTGAAAAAAGAATTATGACACTGAAGAAACGGAAAAAGATCTTTTCCCACTGAAGGAGCCAAAGGAAACGTCCCTTTGGCTCAGGGGAGGAAGAAAAATAATTGAATAAACGTTGTTGTAAAACTATGTGAAATTTACTAGAATATACATATAAGCCTTGGAAGTTAGCAGTATTAAATTTTAGCTTCTATAGATGAGAAAGGTATAAAAATTTTTAGATATGGGGGAGAAATATGAGTTTAATTAAACAAAGAGGAAAATCGGCAGCAGGACTAGAGGGAGAAGATGTTGAGAGAAGTAGGGGGAACAAAAGGGGAGAAGAGGGGAGCCTGGGCAGTTTTGTTTTTGGGGCAATTTTATTTGGTATAGGGGTTTATCTTATTTTTCAGAATACAATAATATCTACCCAATTTTCATTAATGGATTTGATAGGCTTTAACCCACCTTTTGGGTTAGTAATATTGCCGCTTTTAATTGGAATAGGTGTTTTGTTTTTCAATGAAAAATCAATTTTAGGATGGCTTATAACTATATTTGGCATAGTAACTATTCTATTAGGTATTCTTATGGGCTTAAAGATATACTTTAAGCCTGTTAGCTTGTACCAAGCAGTGTTGATGTACGGAATGACAGCAGCTGGTATAGGGCTTATAGCTAAGTCTTTTTTCGGGAAAAGAAGATAGTAAGGTAAATAATAAGAGAGAGGCAGCCTCCTTTAAAGAGACTGCCTCCTTTTATATTGTTATTGATTAATAAGTTTTAAAATGTTATCTGAGATTACTCCAGTACCGCCAAGAAGGTACATGTTTATATTTCCATTTGATCTGATATATTCTTTAACGTCATTATTTATGGAGTTAGTATCAACTAATAGTATTGGAACTTGCTTCTTTGCTGCAAGAACTCCTCCTACTAGTGCATCAGGGAAGTTGTTTCCGTTTGATAACATTACGTCGCTCTTAAAGCTAGCCTTATATTGTTTTGCAATGTTTAATGAAGTGGTATATCTATCTGTTCCTGATATTCTTTCAACAGTTATTCCGCTGTTTTTCAATTCATTAGCTACAGCTTCGGATACAGCGCCTGCACCACCAGGAATTATTATTTTAGTTATTCCATTTTCTTTTATGAAAGCTTTAGATTTTGCATTTAAAGTATTAGTGTGGGTATATAAAATTGGATATTGATTCATTGCTGCATATGGACTAATTGCAAGTGCATCTGGGAAGTTATAAGCTGTAGTAAGCACAGCAGTTTTTGAAGAGTTATTCTTCATAACCTCTTTTGCTATTTCTAATCCTGTGTCAAATCTATCAGCACCTGCTAATCTAACTACATTAAAGTGATTGTTTTTAAGTTCATCCTCTATCTTTTTAGAAACTACACCAGTTCCACCTAAGATATAGATATTTTTAGCTCCTAGTCTAGTTATTTCATCACTAGTAGCTTTAGGTATTGAATTTACCTCTGTTAATAAAATTGGTGCATCCTTTAAGTAGGCAAATGGTACCCCTGCTAAAGAATCTGCAAACCCATAAGCATTTGCAAGAATTACATTTTGTGATGTAGTCCATCCTGCGGTGCTTACTTTTACTGCTGTTTCAAATCTATCAGCACCACCATAACGAGTAGGAATAGTTGGTGCTATATTGAAGCTAGCTTTACCAAAGGTATAATCTATTGCTCCATTTAAATCTGGATTTGTAAAAATAGTTTCTGCTCCGTTTTCATTTTTAATTGATATGTCCTGAATTCTCCACATTCCGTTTTTCCAGGTATTATCTAGGTTGATCTTTCCAACATACTTTCCATCAGCTAAGCTTAGAACAACCGGCTTAACATCTACAGTAGCTTTTCCATTTTCTAATCTTACATAGTTAGCTGTAGCCTCAGGTGATAATTGAGCATTTATACCTTTAGTATCCATTGTTACTGTTACAACATCGCCTAGTTTTGCATCATTTTTGTCAGTAACAACAGTATTTGAAAATAATTTGCTTATTTTAGTAACTCTAATGGTTTTAGTTACGGTGTTTCCTTCAAAATCGACGGCCTCTACATTAATCATTGTTTGACCATCATTTAATGGAACATCATATTCAAATTCTTTTTCATTGGAGCTTCCAGGTACGGGAACGCCTTTATCAACATTTAAAATATTATTTTTATTTACAAATAGTTTATATCCACGACCGTTATCTTTAACTGTTCCTTTTACTTTATAAGTAGTATCTTCTCCATTTGCTAACACTTCAGTATAGTTCTCTTGTGAATTTGGATTTGTTAATGTAATTACTGGTGCATCGGGATCATACATTACGTGATAAGAGTAATCAATTTTTTCAAATTTTGGAGAACCGTCAGCATTTTTATCACTACTAACTGCTTCAATATGAATAATATTAACTTTTCCTGATTCAAGCTGTATATTTTTTTCAAACCATAAACCGTCGAAACCCATGGTTGTTTCCATACCTAAAGGAACATCTTCGCCGTTAACTTTTAAGGATTCAACATGATTGTTGCTTAGTGAAGCAGCGAATCTTAAGTTTTTACTAGTAAAAGTTTCATAGTCATTTATGAATCCAGGGTGAAGCTCAAAACAACTTAAATCATTAACAGGTGCCGTAACAAACATTTCATCTATATCATTTCCGTTGGCATCTACTGCATAAACAGTTATCCAGTTATAACTTTCTAATGAAATGCTTGAGCCTGGAACTGTAAATTCTGTATTTTTACCATTATTTACTCTTATGTCTTCCCAGGACCTATTTGGATCAGGTGCATACTCAATGTCATAATGATCCACTAGTGGAAGTTCCTTTTCTGGTACGCTGTAAGTTAATTTTACATCCTCGCCTACCTCATATACGGCTTTATCCATTTTGATGTTTATACTGTAGTAGAATACATCATCATATTTAACCCAGCATGACTCACTGCTTCCTACATTACCTGCATAATCTACTACAGCGGCAGTAATACCGCTCATTTTTTCGTCAGCAGTGTTAGGTAAATTTTCACCTTTCATTGTAAAGGAGTATGTGTCTGTTGCTGCATTGTATTCACACTCTCTGTTTAAGAAGAAATAATTCTTTTTATTCCAATTTGCATCATAACCATCAGAATAAAGCTTTCCTCCAATGTCGAATAAAACTACATTTTCACCTGTACCACCTTGGTTATCTTTAACTTTAAATTTGATAGTAACATCTTTTCCTAGTGAAGTAGAAACTTTCTCATCCAAAATAGTAACAGTAGGAGCTGTCTTGTCTATTTTTACAGGATTTATAAAGGTTTGGTCTTTTGTGTTGTCTCCGAAAGCTTTTGCAGTAGCAGTAATATAATATTGGCCTTCTGGTGCGGTTACTTCTTTACCAGTTGTTGAATCAAATAACTTACCATCCCAAAAACAATTATATGCATCGTTCCAGCAATTTTTTTCGCCTAGGATTTCTCTATCCACCTTAGATGGAACAATTTTGTACATTGCATCCTTTGTATAAATCTGTCTAAGTGCTTTACCATTTGCATCTGTGATATTTACTTTAAAATCTTTGGCATATCTTAAGAATGTGTAAGATGGCACAACATTATTAACAGTTTTTCCTTCAGGATTGAAACCTGTATGCTCAGGCATATTTGCACCTAATGTAGTTAAATCTTTTATTCCTGGAAGCCAGCTAGGTACACCATAAGCTAAAGTGTTTTCATTATATATTGAATCTTTATCCCCAGTTGGCTTATCAAAGATAGCTAAATCTTGTCCCCAATCTCCATAGAAGCCCATGAATGGCATTCCTATTTCAGGAACAGATGTGTCTACTGGAGTAAATCTAATAAATCCTTCTGCAAAGTTAGCTCTTGTTGCGCTGTCATCCATAGTTATAGTAGCTTTAACTTGTGCATCTTGGCCTACTTTTACTATAACTTGTTGCTTATCATAAGCAATTGTAGCACCTTGCATTTTAGTTTCATGAGGTAGTACGTTTATATCTTCGTCTACTTCAGTTAAAACTCCATTTATATCGCCAACATTATAAGTAACATCAGTTGTACCATAGTTATGCAATGTCATTGTGAATTCAGTAGTTTTACCCATTGATTTTAATGCAGCTGCTGCTTCACCGTTATATGTTACTGTAACATTATTATCTATAGCTGCTTTTGCATTAACAAGTCCTGCTCCTTGACACCTTGGTGAATAAGGGAAACCTGTTCTTGCATCTATTTTAACTGTTGCAGTATTCATTGCTAAGGCTTTGCTGAATTCAGCTTCTTTTTTTACATCGTTAAAGGTTAGTAATTTATTTTCATGTTGTTTAATAAGTGCCATTACACCAGCCACATATGGGCTTGCCATGGATGTACCATTCTGATTTAAATATCCATCGCCGTAGGTTGAGGTTACGTTTCCACCTATACCAGCAATATTTGGCTTGAAGTCAAGGTCTGCAGTTGGTCCCCAAGATGAGAAATAGCACATTTCACCTTTATAAGGATTTGTAACACTTGCAATAGTTTTAGCAAAGGAAAGAGAAACATCATTGCCAATATTGTTTAAAAGCTTTAAACCATCTGTACGTCTTACTATTCCAGCAGGTATATTTATTCCGTATATACCTTGGCTAGGATTATTCTCAATTATGGATGGCAACCAATTATCACCATTTGATTCTTGGTTATAAATTATAACCCCAGCTGCATTTTTTGCTTGTGCATTCTTTATTTTAACATTTAGAGCAAAGGATTCCTCAGGAGTTTTACCTCCTCTTTCAACAAGAGCGATTTTGCCAGTTAAGTCTTTTCCTTCAAAATCTTCTTCGTATCCTTTTCCACAGTTAACTAATAAATAATCTCCTTTTAATATTTCACAAGGAACATATTCACCTTCTGATGCAATATATGGCATTTTACCTGTTTCATTGCCTATTTTATAACTTAAAGCATCAACAGACATAACATCATTTTCATAAGCTGCTACCTGAATTGATTCATGAGCTTGTCCAGGAGCACCAACTATGCCATAATCCTTTTGACCTTTATATCTATTAGGATAAGATGCATAGGTGTTGTTACCTGCTGAGCAACAAACTATTGTACCATGCTCTACAGCTTCTTTTATAGCTAATCTTTCAGGCTCATCTGCATCTGGATAACCTCCGAGAGGATCACCTAAACTCATGTTAATAACATCAGCACCATGAGCTACTGAGTCTTCTATTGCAGCCACAAGTACATCTGTGGTACCGCCTGCTCCATTTGGATTATTTGGGAAAACTTTCATAGCAAGTAATTGAGCTTCCGGTGCAACGCCCTTAATACCGTTAGAGTTTAGAATATCTTCATCACTGTCATTTGCTGCAACTATACCTCCAACATGCATACCGTGTCCATATGCAGGAGTACCTTCTAGACTTATAACTTCTTCACTTTCATCAGCAAAGTTATAGCCATAAGGAACTTTATCAGTGAAAAATTGCCCCTTAGCATTAGGAATTGTTTTGTTCATATTTTCAACTGAAGCTTTTGATAACTTAGCTTTTGAAGTATCAGTTAATTTCATAGCTTTATGTTTGTAATTAATTCCTGAGTCAATTATTGCTACCACTGTACCTTCGCCTTTTAATCCTAGTTCTTGCCAAACTTTATCTACACCTGTCATTTTTACTGCATTATTCATCTCTGGTTGATACTGTCTAGCAACGTATACGCCCTTAACACCTGGTAGCTTCTCAATTTTTTCTTTATCAGCATAGTTTGCTTCCATGCTAAAACCATTCATTAATAATGTAAAAGTATTTTTAAATTTAACGTCCTTATTAATTTTCTTAATTTGATTTTTACATTCTGCTTGAGAAGCAGTTACTTTATCAACACTAACTTTATCTTGTGCTGCTTGTTGTAATGATTTTCCTTGTGCATAATCTTGAACTGATTTTTTATCAAGTTGAACAATTAATCTTACTTTGTCTTCAGGCTTGTATAAGCTCTTTTCGTAAGCTTTTCCTTTTGCTGCCTCGTCTTTTGAAATGGTTTTAAAAGGGTCAGAAAATTTAGTAACATCAATATTACTAAAAGCAGAATTCACTATATTTGTATTATTTTCTGGATTAGATGGTACAGCAGCTGATGCTGTAAAAGCTCCTAAGTTGGAGCATATTATACTTGCAGTCAAAACAATACTTAGTAATTTCTTTGATTTTTTATACATATCAGTAAACATCCCCTTTAAATTTATTATTCCCTATAGTGTATTTAGCAGAATTAATAGGGTTATGTCTAAAGTGTTTCAGTTTGAAAAAATGACACCTCCTCGCATGACTTGCGTATTTTAAAATATTAAGAAAATTATATTGAAAAAAATTCGTTATTGCTGTTTATACATAAAGGATATTTCTATAGAAAAGTTTTTTATACTCAGCAAATTAACGAAGAATAATAAATAGCTTAAATTTTTATAACTTGAATTCCTTGGTTAAAAACTGAACTGTTTTTCTTAAAACATTTTTGTCTAAGGAATAATAAGCTTTATGTTCTTTTCTTTCAACTCGAACCACACCGGTTAAAAGGAGAAAATCCATATGACGTGAAACAGCTGTCTTTGAAATTCCAAATGCCTTTGCAATTTCAAGGCCATAATAATCTCTATTAACCAATTTTTTCATTATTTGAAATCTTGTATTATCAGAAATGTTTTTTAGAACAATAATATTTTTTTCAAGTTCACTCTTACCAGCAGTGCCTTTTACAATGTCCTTTGTACGTGGTCCAACAATTACATAACAGGATTTTTCTTCTGGTTTCATATCAACTACAATTCCTATTGGAAGAGAAGAACTAATATAAATATTTTCGTATTTATCAAAATCAATAAAATTGTTAGTAAATTCCTTTAGGTAGGTTACTCCATGTTCTTCAATGTTTCTTTTAAAATCCACATTAAATTTATCCAATTCTTTTTTTCTTTCCTTGTGAAGAATCTTATATGTATCCGAATACTCATTAATAAACTGGGTGAAATCATCAAAATATTTTTGTTTATTAGTTAATAGCCGAAATATTTCCCATTTTAATTCAACATTAATATTCTTGTCATCAATATAATCTAATACAGCAGCATTATTTAAAGCCATTTTTTCAATGTCATCTTCATTTTCACATTCGTCTATCTCTTTACTCATTACTAACTTAATAATTGACTTTCTTATTTTTAAATCATCAGTGTTTCGTAGAAACTCCAAATACCTATCTAAATTAGGGTTGTTCCACATACCTGCGAAAGATAAAATTTCACTGGGCTCAATCTCTTTATGGAAATAACGTTCAAGATTTTTTAAATTAATTTTTTTGTTTGTTCGAAGAGTTTTTATTTTTTCTTCGAAGATAGTGTCTTTAGTGATTCCATATTCTTTCTTTTCTTCGCTAGCATATTCAAAATTATTGGCTAGCCATAAGCTTAAAAAGATATCATATATTTCACCGGGTTTAGTATGAAAAATTACATTCATTAGTTTTCTCCTTTTAAAACTTTGGGTTTCATATTTGACGAACTTCATATACTTATATTAACACCTAATACATAAAATGTAAACAAGTGTTTAGAAAAACTTTTGAAAATATTCTGACAAATCCATAGGGGGAAAATAGGGAAGGGAACAATAAAAAATATAAAATTGTATAAAAAAACAGTATTAATATACTAAAAAGTATTATTAATACTGTTTTGAATTTTACAGCTTAAATTCTTTATTTAAAAACTGAACTATTTTTCTTAGGCCATCTTTATCTAAGGAATAATAAGCTTTATGCTCTTTTCTTTCTACTTGAACAACACCAGCTAAAAGAAGAAAGTTCATATGATGGGAAACAGTAGCTTTTGTTATACCAAATTCCTTTACTAATTCAAGTCCATAATAATCTCTGTCTACTAATTTTTTCATTATCTGAAATCTTGTGCTATCAGAAATGTTTTTTAGTATCATTATATTTTTTTCAAGTTCATTCTGCTCGCAAGTACTTTTTACAATATCCGTAGTTCGAGGTCCAATAATTACATAGCAAGATTTTTCTTCAGGTTCCATATTTACAGAAATTCCCATTGGAGCAGAAGAGGTAATATAAATGTTTTCATACTTATCAAAATCAATAAAACTATTAGTGAAGTCTTTAAGAAAACTAATGCCACCTTCTTCAATATTTTTCTTAAAATCCTCATTGAATTTTTCTAATTCCTTTTTTCTTTCTTTTTCAAGAATTTTATAGGTTTTTAAATATTCATTGATAAATTGTATATAATCATCAATATAAAGTTGTTTATTATCTAGAAGGCGAAATATTTCCCATTTTACTAGAGGGTCAATATCCATATCTTTAATATAATTTAGTACAGCAGCATTATCAGAAGATAATGTTTCTATGTCAGAGTAATTTTCATCTGTGTCTTTGCTTGTTATTAATTTAATGATTATTTGTCTTAATTTTGATTCGTCTATATTTCTTAGAAACTCAAAATAGTTATCTATAGTAGGATTATTCCAGAGAGAGCTTAAAGATAAAAGTTGACTGGGCTCTGCTTCCTTAGGAAAAAAACGCTGAAGATTTTTCGTGTTAACTTTTTTCTCTTGAGCAATAGATTTAATTATCTCTTCAAATTTAGTATCTTCAATTATGCCATAATCTCTCTTTTCTTCTTGGGCATATTCATAGTTATTTGCTAGCCATAAGCTTAAAAACACATCATATATTTCACCTGGTCTGGGATCAAATACTATATTCATATGTGTCACTCCTATTTATTTATATTAGTTTTAGTACATTTTAGAAAACAATCGTTTATTACGGTACATAGTTTAGCAAAAATGATAACAAACAGTAATCTTCTAGTGGTTGTATGAACATTACTTTAGCAATTGCATCTGAGCCATCACTTTAATTTTTCCTTGCAGAACTAAGTTCCATTCGCTAAGAAAGTCTAATAATTCCCTTTGTATAAAATCCTCTACCCTCCCAATGTGCCGTCCTGGCACGTGGGAGGCTTTGCCACATCCTGTGGCAAAATTACGAGGATTTTATAGTCGGGAATTTAAGACTTTCTAAGCTCATTCCAATGTTCTTCATAAAAAATTAAAATGCTGGCTCAAAATAATGCTTCTAACGTAATTTTTTTATCCACATCTATAAAAGAATATGTTTTTGCATTTTTGCGATGCAGAAGTAAGATTGAAATAAGTCGAACTATGATTAATTAGTACGCTTTATAACTATCTATTTGAATAGGGATTGGATGTTTGACTTTAGTTGGCAGCAATAAATAGTGCCAACACTAATATATATATTTTAACATATATTCACAATAGAATTGAATACTTGAGGATAAAAAAGACGGCTAGTGTAAAACACCGCCGTCTTATATATTCATATATAGTATTTAGGATTATAGAGAATTAGCTGATCCTAATACGTTTTGTATTTTATCATTAACAACTTTTTCTACAGCTGATCTTCCTGCTCCACAGTATTTTCTTGGGTCGAATTCTTTTGGATCTTCTCCGAAAGTCTTTCTTATAGCAGCTGTCATAGCTAATCTTAGGTCTGTATCCATGTTTATTTTACATACAGCCATTGATGAAGCTTTTCTTAACATTTCTACTGGAATTCCTTTTGCTCCAGCTATGTTTCCACCGTATTTGTTACAAGTTTCTATTGCTTGTGGATCAACAG
>Ga0316601_100001404_pt1 | contig 11693 bp, 12 predicted proteins | sample OWC_soil_day5_no_FD_207663 | JGI IMG/M metagenome (GOLD analysis project Ga0316601, IMG submission 207663) | Wetland soil microbial communities from Old Woman Creek delta, Ohio, United States - OWC_soil_day5_noCT | ecosystem: Environmental > Terrestrial > Soil > Wetlands | place: USA: Ohio...
ATGAGGTACCCCCTGGACCAGATACTTCTCATGCACTACCTTGGCGTAAGAGGAGGAGCCATACTTCATGCTGCGGGGGCTGTGCTCAAGAACAAAGGATATATATTCCCCGGGCGCTCGGGCGCGGGGAAGAGTACCCTTATAAGGCAATTTCTCGCAAAACAGCGTGGCGAAGTGCTGAGTGACGACCGCATTGTGGTGAGAATGGTTGATGGCACATTCACCGCCTATGGTACTCCCTGGCCTGGTGATGCGGCCATAGCTGCGAACAAAAGCGTTCCCCTTTCCGGTATTTTCTTTGTTTCCCATGGGGGTGACAATAGGGTAAGGGAGATCAGCCGGAAAGAGGCCTTTGAAAGGCTTCTCCCCGTCACCTCAATCCCCTGGTATGATAAGGAAATGACAGAAAAGCTTCTTGTATTCTGCGAAGATATGGTGTCCCATGTCCCTGCATATGAACTATATTTTAGACCAAATGGTGAGGTAGTGGATGTCGTCGGGAACTTCATTGGGAACTGAGATATCGGAATCTCATTTTGATCCGTCGGTGCATAAGGTGTCACTGGCTGAAAAGCTGAGCCTTTTTCAAGAGATCCTGAGCAGCGGTTCGTTTCTCCGCGTGCGCGTAACGGGGAGAAGCATGGTGCCTCTTCTCTGTGGAGGGGAGATCCTTACGATAAAAAAAATCTCTGCATCTTCATTAAGGAAAGGAGACCTGGTTTTTTTCAAGAACAGGGACGGACATCCGGTTATTCACCGAATCGTTAAGAAATACACACACAATGATGTACTCACCTTTCAGACAAGGGGAGATGCCCTGATCGGTTTTGACGGGCCGGTAAGAGAAGAGCACATTCTCGGCAAGGTCTGCAGCTTGGAGAGAGGAAGAAGGCATCTTAATCTGGAAGCGGCACACTGGAGATGCGCACATTATCTGCGTGCGATAGTCAATCTCTGTGAATCACGGCTTTATTCTAGCTTGAGTGTATTTAAAAAGCTGCTCACCTGATTCTCACGATATGATATATTGCTTACTATCCGTGTAGAGCAATCTCGACATGTTACACCCCAGATGGTTACATGTCTGCAGGTTATGAAGAAGCAATCAGAATTGAGCTTGCAGTGTTTTTGAAAGTTAATTTACGATACCTAAGTGTTACAGTTGTGTCAGTCTCTGCGGTAATTTTAAGCCGACCACTTCTGACAGGTGTTCTGATTTTTTTGGAGACTCCTTCCGATTTAGTTCGGATACCGCTAGAGCGTTGTAGGTCCTATTCGCCGCGAACTTCGCAGTATCAGCACCTTCCTGGAGGCGACACTGATGTTTTTAGCAACAGGACAATGTTTCTCTCGGAATTAGATGGGCAGCGGGAATTGAACCGCTCAAGCTTTCGTGTAGTTATCAGGCTTAAGGCCTTGTAATCAACGATGCCAGGAACTTTAGGTAATTGGCATCTTTTTCTATTAGTTGAATTCCAATCCCATCTTTTGAAGGTATTCCCGCTCTTTCCAAAATCAAACTATAAGGCTCTCTTGTCGCTCTTGTGACTCTGCCAGTCAATTTTGATGTCGAGCCATCGGGCAGATGGACTATCATTTCAACTGTTTTCTCTAGGGCGAGTGGTTTTCTTGTCTTTATGAAAAGGCCATCCAAAGACAAATTTCTACATATTCCTCTATAAGTCTGACCATCCGAGGTAAATTCAATGGTACAACGCTTTACAAATCTCTTTTGCCTTCTTCTCTCATGTTCCAATTTCCCCATTGTGCTAATCCCTGAGCAGACTTCAACTTCCTACCAGTCAATTTAGGTAATCAAGATCTTATCCTTTACAAACTGCTGATACTCAAGTGAAGAGAACTCAATCCCTATGCCAACAGTTTCTACTCCGTTAAAAAGACACTTTGTATGTCTTTTAACGACCCCCTCAAATGCAGATGTTTCACCCCTCATTGTCAGACATACTTTAACGTGAGTCCCTACAGGTGGAGGTATACGTTTTGGGATGAGGACACCATGTTCCGAAATATCAATAGTTCTAATTTCATGGACTTTACCTTCATATTCTATTGTTGCTATAAACATCTTCGGGAGTCTCGGACTCCTTCTTTTTTCTTGACCGCCGTACCGACCTTTAATCATAATTCTTCATCTTCACTTTATAAGGATTCCTTATTTCCTATTCTAATTAGCTCCCATTATAGCAGAGCTTAAAGGTTCGGACTACTGCTGCAAGTAGCGCTTCATGCATGTGCTGCCAAGAAAGAACAAAAGGGACGTTTCGTGTGTGACTTGCAGGGCCTGTATTGATGCGTGCAACAGAGAGCTGGGGGGAAGAGGGCTTTTCCATTACAGCGCCGGCGATGCCACCTGTCTTGCCCATGCGGAAAACTACGCCCTTGCCACAAAAGCGCTCTCCCGCGCTAAACAGCCTTAATCTGTTTTAACGCGATGAAGAAATTCTCCACAAGGAGCGGGTTGAACTCCTTTCCCACTCCTTCTTTCATCAACCCTATTATCATAGTGATTTCCATGGCCTTACGGTATGGCCTTTCGGTTCTCAGGGCGTCAAAGAAGTCAGCGATGGCAACCATCTGGCTGACGATATGCTGCTTTTTGCCCTGTCTTTTTGTGCCGGGGTATCCGCTGCCGTCGAATTTCATGTGGTGTTCGAATGCCGCAATCATGGCGAGTTTTGGAACATCGGGAAGCGTCGAGAGGTACTTCGCACCTGCCGCTGGATGCTGTTTCATCTGATTCCATTCTGCGTCGTCAAGTTTCCCAGGTTTCTCAAGCACTTCCTTGGCAACGAACATCTTGCCCACATCGTGCATGAGCGCCGCAATGCCCACATCATGAAGCTTCTCCCCTTTCAGGCCCAGGGCCTCAGCCTGGAATAGGGTGATGACCGATACATTTGTGGCATGCACGTAGGTATACTCGCTGTAGGATTTCACCGGACTTATGACGCGAAGCACGTTCATCTCCTTTTTCAGTGTTGCAATAAACGCTATCACCGCATCCTCAAGACTCACCATATCCAGTCTTCTGAACTTGTTCACGTCTTGAAAGAGGGCTTTTACCTTAGCGATGTTCTCTCTGACAATCGCACTGACATCGTCTCCCTCAGCCCCGAACTTTACCTCAACCATCCCTACCGAGATATGGGGACTGGAGATGACCTTTTCTGTTGAAGCAATCGCTGCGACAAACTTCTTTAGTTCATCGGGAGTCACTCCTTTCTCAATGATGATCTTTTCTATGCCTTTCCTCTTCAGTTTCTTGGTAAAGCTGTGCAAGTGAGGGCCTGTGTCGGTAAGGGGAGTCTCGTTAAAGACCAGACTGTCCCCGAGGAGGGTAAGAACCAAAGAGTCATTTACATAGAGCCCTCCTATTTCACCGTGAGCCTTCACAGAAAATTCTCTGACTAAGGGATGATCCTCTGAATACAAGGCACAGTTGGAGAGGGCGGTCATTATAAGTGATATAAATTCGTTCGCCTTTTTCTGGGACATGTTAACCCTTTTCCTTGTTCAGGATTTCTTCACTTATCTTCCTAATCTCATTGTTTTCGGACTTTAGACCCCTTTCAAGGAGTGGTGTCACCGACTCAGGCGGATAGTTCCGGAGGCTTCTGAATATCTCAAGCCTCAGCTCCTCCATTGCGTTCCTGAAAAGCAGACTTTTCGCACTATAAAGCCTCTCAAGGGCATCCACTGCCCTCGGGTCTCCTATATCCCCCAATGTTTTTATAATTGATGACTTTTGCTCTAATTCAATTCCCACCAAGTCTCTCTTTTCGAGGAGTTGAAGGAGGTATGGTACAGCCTCCTTAACCCTTGTGGTTCCTGCAAGTTTAACCGCCTGATCCCTCACTTCCGGTTCCCTGGATTCCAGGTATATCCTAAGGTAGGAAAAGGCACCGGGCGCGTTGAAACTAAGAAGGGTTTTCAATGCCTCCATGCTCACCCTCCTATCTGCATGTTTTGTCAACGGCCTGACTATGTGCACATAGTTCACTCCGCCACACTCCCTAAGGAGATAGAGTACGTTGCGTACTACGTACCAGCGCTTGTCACTTATTCTTCTCGCAACATAGGGAAGAATGTTGCTCTTAAACCCGACAAGCATAGAGAGCAAGAAACTTCTGGTGAAGGTATCGGATTCTTCTGCAACGGCATCGAGAAGCGGTTCGGTGAGCTGCCGTTGCAGTGCTTCTGCGAGCATTATGACGCCTTCTCTGTTCAGCCTCCCCCAGACCCTAAAAGAATCCATCATCTTTGCTACAGTCTCCTTTGAGGAGAAGAAGGACTCTACCATACCGGACGCCTCAGCCCCGAATTTGCCATCAAGGGCCTGGGAATAAAGGGAGTTGTAGACATTGGATATCTCTGCGAATCTGCCCGTCTCCAGGAATTCGTTCACCAGATCGAAAAGCTTTGGAAGGAGGTTGAGGAAATCATCCCTGCTCGTAGTGTCCAGGTCGACGAGTTCCAGCATAAGCCCTGAGGCCGCACTGTCCACTATCTCCTCGGTACATTCTCTTTTTACCTCTTCAAGTATGGGAGAATCCTTCAGGGTAATACCCCTCAGCATGCGTTCAAGTATTGCCTGGTAGCCCTCAGCAACAAAGCTCTTGAACTGGTCGTCACTGAAGAGCCTTACGATGTTTTCATCAAGCTCTACGTCATCCACAAGGGCCTTGCCCCCTTTCAGCATGTCGAAAAACCCTCTCTCTTTTTTTGCCGAGGTGAGCTTATCAACGATATTTCTGAGACTTTCGGGGATCATTGAAGAGTGTTCGCTGAAGAGCCTTGTTATCCTCTCGATCTCTTCCTGAGTGAGTTCGCTGATCAACTGTTCAGCCTCGTGCACATCCACAGGAGAGGAGCTGAAGGCCCTTTTGAGGAACTGCTGTTTAATCTCTGCACTCAGACTCTGCACCATAGAAATGAATTTGGAGAATGCCTCACTTCTGATACCGGAGTCATCCCTCCGCTTGAGGTATGTAGTGATCACCCTGTCATAGGTCACCTCGGAGGCATCCTTATCCATCTCCCTGTTGATGAAATCGGCAATGGCCTCCGGAGGAAGTCCGAGGATTACCCCCTCTGCGTCTGAATCTGCAAGTTTTCCCTCCAGTAATCCATAAATGTAATCTTCCCATATCTTTGTATCAGAAGCTTTCTCCCTGAAGCTCCCTTCAATAAAGCTGAACTTGGAGATATCCAGGGGTGAGAGCTTTATGTGTGTAAGGCCCTTTTTTTCGGCAAGCTCAATAAAAGCCTTTCCCACGGGAACATCTTTTGCACTGATGAGCTGATGGAATCCCAACAACTCGTCCATGGTAGCTCCTGAGTAAAAGGTGATGGCAGCGATTCCCTTTGCATGAATGCTTAGGGCGAATTCCCTAAAGACAGGGTTCTTCCTTTCCAGGGTGTATTCGTCAACCACCAGCGTATCCTTTGCGATACCGATGGTGATGCTGCTCCTGATCTCGAAGAGCTTCTGGAGAAAGTTAAAGGCCTTCTCCAGCGATTCTTTAGTAATGGGGTGCTCCGGGGGATAGAGGCCTACACTCCTTCTGGATATGTTCAGCTCAATGACCGCGTCAGTAAGGAGCTTTGCATCGATGGGCAGCTTTTCCCTTTTCTTCTCTTCTTTCTCTTCCTTCTTTTCCATATCCATAAGTTCGCAGAGGTCCCAACGCAACGAATCGGTTCTTATTATCGCATATTTTATGAGCCAATACCTGAGCTCATAACAGTTCCAGGACCCAACAAACAGTTACTATAGTAATGCAGGTAGCCGGAATCTTTTTCTATAATCTCCACTCCTACACCATTCTCAATAGACCTGACGACCTTCCCCTTCAGTTTTGATATCTTGCTATCAGGAAGCTCAATCACGATGTCAAGTATTGTATCAGTGGCAAATTGATGCTCCGTCCTTATGCACAGGCCGTTCAGAGAGAGATCTTGAGTTATTCCCCTATAAATGATACCGTTTGCCGTAAACTCTACCTCGCATTTTACCTCGAACCTTCTATAAAGTCTCTTGTCCCTCATGTTCTCTTCCGTCGTAGGTTCAATGATTAATTTTCTCCTTCACCATAGCCTGTCACACCGTCCACTCACATAGTGAGCACTATCACAATGCTCCGATATCCGTTGGCAACGATTCTATGAATTCCCCGAGTCTAAAAGTATCCTCACCACCCATGTCCATGAACTCCACTCCTACGCTGTATCGTTGCCGTGTTTTTTCTGGTGTCTCATTACAAAAGGCAACTCTGCCTTTACATTGAATGGGACGCTCATCTTCTGTAAGTGCGAGTTCTAACGAGAAGACTGTTTCGACCAAGGCTTCCTGTTCAGCCTCGATTTGTATACCACCAAGACTTATATCCTTGACCACACATGTTTCCATATAATTGAGGACTGTTTTTTCAGGGGTATGAAGCTTTATCCTAACACTGCCCAGCCTGTACTCCTTCAGTTTATCAGCGATAAAACCCTTAAGCTCTAAAGTCTTTTCTGTTAACACATCTTTGAATTGAATGCCCGCGGTATACACCGGCATGGCTTCCTCTTCTGAGATCTTTTTTACACCGGTCATTTTTTCCCAGACAATTGAGCCCTTCATGGAGATGACCCTGTCGCTGAGCTCAAACCTGAATACGTATTCGCCGTTCATACAAAATCTCCTAGTCCCCCTTACGGAGCATCCGCCGATACTGATATCCAGGATCTCAACTTCAGTTTTATGGGTGGTTTTTGCGAAGACGCCCATGCCTACAACTACATATCTTGAATGTTTTCTTTTCCCAACCATGTTTCTCGCTTTTCTTTCACCTTCACATCTTCTGTAAATTCGCGGGGCTTGCCCTTCCGACTGTTTGTGAATATATCACTCACTTGCCCTCTTTTTCGTCTGATGACCGAAGCAGGAAAAGCACAAAGGCCACACAAACCAAAACAGATGCCACACCAAGGCAAATCACGTTTATCAGTGTTGGTTCAAACATATTCCTTCCTTATTTTCTTGCATCATTTTTGCCATATTCTATGGAACAATCTCGTTCACATTTCTATAACATGTGAAAATTGTTAGAAAAAAATAGCTTACAATCATCTCACGACATCGGTCTGTTCCCGCAACCACAAATGATGTTAAACCAAATACCATACAGGTCAAAAGATAACGTACAGTTTTCATGTCGCACGCCTTCCTTATGATATAACTAGCAATATTCATTCCATAAATTATCTTTTCCAATTGCAAAAAAGAACTTTGAATAACAAGAAGGTATTATTGATCGTTGTCAGAAAAGGGTACTTTCTGACCGAAAATGATACAGGGGTTACAGAAAATCCTACGCAAAAACTGGACTGTAATGTATTGGCTCTCTTGTGAAATCTCAAGTGTATAGAGTTTTCGGCATCATACAAGGCAATACCTGCTCTCAGATAAACAGACAATTGCGACAGTTCTTTCTCTAGAATTGTGCCCACTAATCCACTCACACGAGTCGCATTCAATCTCAGTCTTCCGAGGAGACAGTAGGTTTTTGTCGGTAACTGTCATCCCATTAAAATGATAATGGTCTCGGTTCGTCGGTGCACTCCTGCGCCAGGGACTAATTGATATTGTCTGCCTGCCATAAGGTACCCACGAGATGTAAGCGGTCTGCTGTCCGAAGCCGTCCGGAATTTCCAAGACAACCACAGTACTGATTGAATTCTCCACAAGTCGTAAGGTATTCTGAACGCCCCGATTGAACGATTACTGAGTGCATGCACTCAGCATCCTCCTTTGCCCATTGATGATAAAGAGGGGGTGCGGAGTTTTATTAGTACAGACACTGCGGGAACCCCGCATTCTCAACAATAAATCGCGGAGATATGGTATAGTAGAAGACCAAAAAAATAGGAAAGGTGGTGATTTGATGTCTTTGGAGAAGGAGAAAAAGCAGTCCATAATAGGCACCTATAAGGCCCACGAAAAAGACACGGGCTCACCCGAGGTGCAGATCGCGATCCTGAGCGAAAGGATAACCTACCTCACAGAGCATTTCAAGACACACAAAAATGATCATCATTCACGGCGCGGACTTCTCAAACTGGTAAGTCAGCGGAGGAGCCTCCTGGATTATCTCAAGGCGAAGAACAAGGGGCGATATGAAAAGGTTGTGGAACGGTTAGGATTAAGGAGATAGGAGAAATTCATTGATGAACAAAGTGGAGATAGAGGTCAGGGGAAAACTGTTGTCCATAGAGACGGGTGAGATCGCCAAGCAGTCTGACGGCGCCGTTGTAGTGAAATATGGCGATACGGTTTTGCTCGCCACCGCAGTTGCGAACAAGAAGGTAAGAGAGGGTCTGGATTTTTTTCCGCTGACCATGGACTACCAGGAAAAGGCATTTGCCGCAGGAAAGATTCCTGGTGGATATTTCAAGAGGGAAGGGAGGCCTACGGAGAAGGAAGTACTCACCTCCCGCCTTATCGACCGGCCCATGAGACCCCTTTTCCCCGAAGGATTTTATTGCGAGACACAGGGGATCGTCTCTGTGCTTTCGTACGGTGAGGAGAATGTATCTGATGTCCTGGGAATCATAGGGATGTCCGCAGCATTGACGATTTCTGATATCCCCTTTTCTGGCCCCGTTGCCGCGGTGAAGGTCGGACTGTTGAACGGTGAGCTGGTCGTCAACCCCGATCTCACGGAGTCGGAAACGATGGAACTCAATATCGTGGTTGCCGGCACCGAGGATGCGGTGATCATGGTGGAGGGAGGCGCCTCAGAGGTATCGGAGAAGATTCTCCTTGATGCCATTGAATATGCACATTCTGAAATCAAGAGGATTGTTGCGGTTCAGAAGGAGTTGAGGGGCCTTGCGGGAAAGCCAAAGAGACCCCTTATGGAAAAGCCTGTGGACGTGGAGCTGCAGAAAAGCGTCAAGGCGTATGTGATCGACCGGATCAAGGAACACATCGCCATTCCTGGCAAGCAGAGAAGACAGGAGGCCCTGGATATGCTTCTGGAAGATGCATTGAACCACTTCAATGCAGAGGAAAAAGGGCTGACCAAGGAAATTGCAAATATATTCTTTGACATAGAGAAGGAGCTGGTAAGGAGGATGATCATCGATGAAGGCATAAGGGCAGACGGGAGGAGGCCTGACGAGATACGACAGATCACCTCCAGGGTCGGTATGCTCCCAAGGGCGCACGGTTCTGCTCTTTTTGTGAGGGGCGAAACACAGGCCCTCGTTGCGGTGACCCTAGGGACTGCTGACGATGAGCAGAAGATAGATTCCCTTGAAGGAGAGATCTATAAGGCCTTTATGCTCCATTATAACTTCCCTCCCTTCAGTGTGGGAGAGGTCAAACCACTGCGCTCGCCCGGGCGAAGGGAGATAGGGCACGGCGCCCTTGCGGAGAAATCCCTGAAAACAGTGATTCCTGCCAAGGAGGTGTTTCCCTATACCATAAGGATTGTCTCTGACATTCTCGAATCCAACGGTTCTTCATCCATGGCAACGGTGTGCGGCGCCACCCTCGCACTCATGGACGCAGGTGTGCCCATTACAGCCCCTGTTGCGGGCATTGCCATGGGTATGGTCCAGGAAGGGGACAAGACAGTGGTGCTCACCGATATCCTGGGACTTGAGGATCACCTGGGCGATATGGACTTTAAGGTGACCGGCACCGAATCCGGGATCACTGCATTCCAGATGGATCTCAAGACCGGCGGAGTGAGCAAGGGAGTGATGGAAAAGGCCCTGGAACAGGCAAGACAGGGGAGGGTGTTCATTATAGGCAAACTGAAAGAAGCACTCTCCGCTCCGAGGGAGAGCCTCGCCCCCCATGCGCCCAGGATATACACGATGCAGATAAAACAGGACAAGATAAGGGATGTCATCGGAACCGGGGGGAAAGTAATCCGGGGAATAATAGAGCAGACAGGAGTGAAGATAGACATCAATGATTCAGGGGTAATCAATATCGCCTCATCCGATGAGACTTCTGCATCAAAGGCCATAGATATCATTAAGGGAATCATTGCAGAGGCGGAGATGGGAAAGATATATGTCGGCAAGGTCAAAAGGGTCGTGGATTTTGGCGCCTTTGTGGAGATCCTGCCGGGCACAGAGGGACTGGTACACATCTCGCAGATCTCGGAGAAAAGGATTGCCAAGGTCACTGACGAGATACAGGAGGGAGACGAGGTAGTTGTCAAAGTCATAGAGATCGACAAGACCGGAAGGATCCGCCTGAGCAGGAAAGAGGCCATGAGGGAACAGGCCAATCAGGAATAGTCATACTACTTACATCGTAAGAGGTTAAGGTCTGGGTCAGGGCTAAGGTTCTTCTTAGTCTTCATGTCAGCCTTAACCTTTTTTACTCTAAGGAGGGTATGTTCAAGAAATACCGTCTCGATAACGGGATCCCCCTGGTCACTGAGCGGATACGGAATGTGCATTCGGTGGCCTTGGGGATATGGGTAAAGGTGGGGTCAAGATATGAACCGCCGGAAAAGAACGGTATATCGCACTTTCTGGAGCATATGTTTTTTAAAGGCACCAGAAAGCGCACGGCAAAGGATATCGCGGTGGACATTGATTCCATCGGAGGGGACCTCAACGCCTTTACCTCCCGGGAGACCACCACATTCTACGTGAAAGTCCTTGACGAACATCTCCACAGGGGGATTGATCTGCTCACCGATATCTTCCTCCACTCCACGTTCCCTGAAACCGATATCGAGAAAGAGAAGAGCATCATCAGGGAAGAGATAAAGATGGTTGAGGACACTCCCGACGACTATATCCACGACCTTTTCTATCTCTCGGTCTGGGGAGAAGAGGGGATTGGTCAGTCCATCCTGGGCAAAAGGGATACCATAAAGTCCTTTTCGAGCGATGACCTCACATCCCATGTGAGAAGGTATTACGGCACTAAGGATACGGTCATCGCATGCGCAGGGAATTTTGAGCCTGAAAAGCTGCTCCATGAGCTTAACCACATCCTGGGAGGCTTAAGAAGGGGATCCGAACCGAAAACGGGAATTGCACCCGTGTTCAAACCCGTGACCAGGGTTTACAGCAAGGACCTCTCCGAGGTGCACAGCTGCATTGGGGTGCAGGGAATTGCCCAGGGAAGTGGCGAGCGCTATGCCCTTTATCTCCTCAACGCAATACTCGGCGCAGGGGTGAGCTCACGCCTTTTCCAGGAGGTGAGGGAAAAGAGGGGGCTTGCATACTCCATCTATTCCTTCATCGCCTCGTATTTTGACACGGGCGTCTGGGGTGTGTATGCGGGGAGCGCCAAGAAGAGGGTGGTGGAGGTCATCGAGATCATTGTGAAAGAGATGAGGGAACTGAAGGATACCATTACCCATGAAGAGTTCAAGAGGGCGAAGGACCAGCTGAAGGGGAACCTCGTTCTCGGTCTTGAGTCGACCAACAACAGGATGCAGAACATTGCCCGGCAGGAGATCTACCATGAACGGTATTTTTCTCCTGAAGAGATCATCAAAGAGATCGACGCAGTCACCCTCAGGGAGGTGAAAGAACTTTCCGAAAAACTGGTGGGGCAGGATGCCATTGCCCTTACGGTCCATGGCCCTGTACAACCTTCCCAATTGTCTTCACTGAGCCTTTAGGCTCCTTGGCTATTAATCTGTATT
>Ga0316601_100001405_pt1 | contig 11693 bp, 10 predicted proteins | sample OWC_soil_day5_no_FD_207663 | JGI IMG/M metagenome (GOLD analysis project Ga0316601, IMG submission 207663) | Wetland soil microbial communities from Old Woman Creek delta, Ohio, United States - OWC_soil_day5_noCT | ecosystem: Environmental > Terrestrial > Soil > Wetlands | place: USA: Ohio...
GGACAAGTTCGCCAAGGAAGCGAAGGCGGCGGGCCTCGACGGCCTCAAGGGCCATCGCTCGGTGGGCGGCATGCGCGCCTCGATCTACAACGCGTTCCCGGAGGAGGGCATCGACGCGCTGGTGGCCTTCATGCAGGAGTTCGAGAGGAAGAACGGGTAATGGAGCCCCGGGCCTTCAGGCCCGGGGGGCCGACGAAGAGACCGCTGCGGGGCGCCAGGTTCGGGAACCTGGCGCCCCGTCGCGTCTTGCAGCGGGACGGGACAGGTAGAATGAACGCTGGAGGGGCATTGATGGGACACGGCCTGCGGGCGTTGTCCGACCGGACCTGGGACAATCTCGGCGTGCTCGTGGGGGTCGTGGCCTGCGGGACCATCGGGTACCAGGTGATCCACGAGTGGCGCACGCCCGTGCCGTCGTCGGTCTCAATCTGGTTCGTCCTCGGGTTCCTGCTCGTCTACGTGTTCTGGTTCTTCTACGGCATCAGGTTCGGGCGCCGCGGCATCTGGTTGCCGAACGCCGTGGCGGCGGTTCTGCAGGTCCTCTTCGCCGGCGCCGTGCTGGCGAAGGGCTGAGCACAGGATCGAACCGGGAAGGGCGCAGATGGCGACGCACGGGATCACGGCACGGGATGCGTTCGAGCGGCTGCGGGAGGGGAACCGGCGGTTCGCCGCGGGCCTGCGCAGCCTCGACGCGCTTGCGAGCCAGGCCCGCCGCGCCGACCTGCTGGACGGCCAGCAGCCCTTTGCCATCATCCTCGGGTGCTCCGACTCGCGTGTGCCGGCCGAGATGGTCTTCGACCAGGGCCTCGGCGACCTGTTCGTGATTCGCGTGGCCGGCAATGTCGTCGCGCCGTCGCAGGTCGGCAGCGTCGAGTTCGCGGCCGCGAAGTTCGGCACGCCCCTCGTGGTCGTGCTCGGCCACTCCCGGTGCGGCGCCATCGAGGCCACGCTCGACGAGTTGCGCCAGCCGGCAGGCCGCCAGTCGCGCAACCTCCGATCGATCGTCAACCGCGTCAGGCCGTCGGTCGAAGCGCTGCTCGCGACGGAACTGCGCGACGACCCCGAGGCCCTCGCCCGCGAGGCCGTCAGGGCGAACGTCCGAGCCTCGGTGGACCACCTGCGGCACGGCTCGGAGATTCTCGAGGAGCTGGTCTCCACCAGCGGTCTCCGTATTGTCGGCGCCGAGTACGCGCTGGAGACGGGGCTGGTCGAGTTCCATGACGACGCCCTGGAGGCGGACTGACCGCCGCGCGCGGCGCCGCGCGGCCGACGGAGGACACATGAGCGGTACACGGTCGATGCGACGGGCGTGGCCTGCGATGGCCGGGGCGGCCGCCCTGATCCTGGCGGCGGCCGCGATGCTGGCGGCGGCGGTCCAGGGCGGAGCGCCCGGGCAGGCGAACGACCCGGCGCGCGAGGATTGGACCCCGCTCTTCAACGGGCGCAATCTCGACGGCTGGACGCCGAAGTTCACGAAGTCCGACCTCGGCGTCAACCTGAACGGGACGTTCCGGGTGGAAGACGGCCTGCTGCGCGTCCGCTACGACGGCTGGACCGCGTTCAACGGCGAGTTCGGGCACCTCTTCTACGAGACGCCGTATTCGTATTACCGGCTCGTCGCCGAGTACCGGTTCGTCGACCAGCAGCTGGCGGGCGGGCCTGGGTGGGCGAAGCGCAACAATGGGCTGATGCTCCACGCGCCGGACCCGAAGACGATGCTGAAGGATCAGGATTTTCCGATTTCCATCGAGGTGCAGCTGCTCGGGGGGCTCGGCGACGGCAAGCCGAGGACCACCGCGAACCTCTGCACGCCCGGCACGCACGTCGTGATGAAGGGGGAGCTGTTCACACCCCACTGCGTGAACTCGACGTCGAAGACGTACGACGGCGACCAGTGGGTGCGCGTCGAGGTGGAGGTCCACGGCGATGAACGCATCAGGCACATCGTCGACGGCGAGACGGTGCTCGAGTACGCCAGGCCGCAGATCGGAGGCGGGAACGTCAGCCCCGTCGACCCGCGGGTCAAGGTGGACGGCACGCCGCTCACGGGCGGCTATATCGCCGTCCAGGCCGAGACCGGTCCCACCGACTTCAGGAAGATCGAACTGCTGAACCTCGAGGGGTGCGCCGATCCGAAGGCGTCGAACTACAAGCGGTACATCGTCAAGTCGAACCCGAAAGCCTGCCGGTACTAGCGGACCCGGCCGCCGCGCGTGGCGCGCGACGGCCCGGGAGGAGGAATCATGGGCGCGGAACCGATCGTCGTGTTGATTGCCTTCAAGATCCAGCCGGGCCGGGAGAGCCTGGCCACCCAGGTGATGACGTCGCTCATCGCGACCGTGAGACGCGAGGAACCAGCCTGCTCCGGCATCACGATGATTCGCGACGCCGCCGACCCGACGCGGATCCTGCTCTACGAGTTGTGGCCGGACCGCGACAGTTACATGGGCCCCCACATGGAGACGCCGCACATCAAGGCCTTCAAGGCCCAGGCCGGCGAACTGTTCACCGGAGCGCCCGAGATCTCGTTCTGGAACACCGTGGCCCGCGTGTGACCTGATTGGCGCATATAATCCGCGGCCATGGGCCGAATCCTGAGACGTCCCGCCGCCGGCGCGCTGCCGCTGGTCCTCGCGTGCCTGTCCGCCCTGACGCTCGTCGCGGGTCACGCGGCGCCCAGGGGCGCGGGCCCGTGGGTGTTCAGCTACTTTCTCGACAACGGGCAGGACGGCCTGCACCTGGCCTACAGCCGGGACGGGCTGGCATGGACACCGCTCGGCGGCGGCCGCCCGTACCTCGCCCCCACGGTCGGCGGCAAGCTCATCCGCGACCCCTGCATCATCCTCGGCCCCGACGGCGTCTATCACGCCGTGTGGACCACCGGCTGGTACGAGCAGGGCATCGGCATCGCCCACTCCCGCGACCTCGCTGACTGGGGCGAGGCGGCATTCCTGCCGGTGATGGTCCACGAGCGCAAGGCCGCCAACGCCTGGGCTCCCGAGATCTTCTGGGACGATGAGACGTCGCAGTACCTCATCTTCTGGTCGACGACGATCCCGGGTCGGTTTCCCGCCACCGACGACAGCGGCAGCGTGACGAAGTCCGGCGTTGCACTGAACCACCGCATCTACCGGACGACCACGCGAGACTTCAAGGAGTACTCGCGGGCGGAGCTGTTCCTCGATCCCGGGTTCAACGTGATCGACGCGACGATCGTGAAGGACGGCGCGCGCTTCCTCATGTTCCTGAAGGACGAGACCCAGCGCCCGGAGCCCCGCAAGCACATCCTGATGGCGGCGGCCGACCATGCGCTCGGCCCGTACCTCGTGAACCCCGACCCGATCTCGAAGGAGAACTGGGTTGAGGGCCCCACCGCGTTCCGCTCGGGCCAGGACCTGTTCGTCCTGTTCGACGCGTACACGCGGAAGCGCTACGAGGGCGTGCGCTCGCGCGACCTCAAGACGTGGACGGCGCTGGGCGCCGAACTGGAGATGCCTCCCGGCGCGAGGCACGGCTCGGTGGTGCCGGTGTCCGAGAAGATCCTGAAAGGCCTGCTCGCCGGCACGCCGGCTGGCGAGACGGGCGAGAGGAAGGACGGAGTGCAGCGATGACCAACACCCGACGCGCGCGGGCCCTGAGGCCCCTCCTGCTCGCCACCTGCCTGGCCGCCGGCATCGTGTCGGTTCAGTGGCCGGCGCTGTCCGCTCAGGGCGCGGCTGCACCCGCGACGGCGGCGGCGGTGTCCGATGCGCTCAAGACCCTCGCGTGGCGCAACATCGGGCCGACGGCGCAGGCCGGCCGCGTCCCGGCATTCGTGGGCCTGCCGGGCGACATCAACACGATGTACGTCGCCGGCGCGGTGGGAGGCATCTTCAAGACCACGAACGGCGGCGTGACCTGGCGCGCCATCTTCGACGGCCAGCCGATCGCGTCGATCGGGGCGATCGCCATCGCGCCCGCCGATCCAAATGTCATCTACGTCGGCACCGGCGAAGGCAACCCGCGCAACGACGCGTCCATCGGCGACGGCGTCTACAAGTCGATCGACGCCGGCGAGCACTGGACCAACGTCGGCCTGCCCGACAGCGAGAAGATCGCCCGTCTCGTCGTCGATCCGAGGAACACGGACGTGGTGTACGCCTGCGCCCTCGGCCGCGAATGGGGCCCCAACGAGGAACGCGGCCTGTTCAAGACCGTCGATGGCGGAAAGAACTGGACGAAGATCCTCTACAAGAACGACCTGACGGGCTGCTCGGACGTCGACATCGATCCCACCAACGCCAACATCGTGTACGCCGGCATGTTCACCTTCCGCCGCTGGGCCTGGTACACCGAGTCGGGCGGGGGCGAGACGGCGGTCTACAAGTCGTCCGACGGCGGGGCCACGTGGACGCGCCTCTCGGGGCCCGACGCGAACCGCGGGCTGCCGAAGGGGCCGATGGATCGCATCGGCGTCGCCGTCGCGCGGAGCAGCCCGGACATCGTCTACGTGATCAGCGAAACGACCGACGAAGGCGAACTCTGGCGCTCGGATGACGCCGGCGCCTCGTGGCAGACGGTGAGCCGCGACCGCAACATCAACTTCCGGCCGTTCTACTATGCCGACATCCGCGTCGACCCGCAGCATCCGAACACCGTGTACGCGCTGGCCGGCAGCCTCTACAAGTCGGAGGACGGCGGGCGGAACTTCGCCCGGATCGGCGCGGCCACACACGGCGACCACCAGGCGATGTGGATCGATCCGGTCAACCCGAACCGCATCCTGCTGGGTGATGACGGCGGCTTCCAGATCTCCTACGATGCCGGCCGCACCTTCGACATCCTGAACAACATACCCTTCACGCAGTTCTACAACGTGGCCTACGACCTGCAGGTGCCGTATCACCTGTGCGGGGGCCTGCAGGACAACGGCACGTGGTGCGGCCCGAGCCAGACGCCGGGCGCGCCGGGCACGACGCGGCCCGAGTGGCAGAACGTGGGCGGCGGCGACGGCTTCTTCGGCGTGCCGGACCTGAAGAACCCGGAGCTGGTCTACAACAACCTGCAGGGCGGCGTGATCAGCCTGACGAACCGAAAGACCGGCGCGTCGTGGGGCATCAACCCCTACCCGGGCGGCATCGGATCGAGCGGGCAGTGGATGGCGCCGCAGAGATACCGCTTCAACTGGAACGCGCCGATCGTGCTTGCACCCCAGGATCCGAAGACCGTGTACTACGGCGGCAACGTGCTGTTCCGCACAAGGAACTACGGCCACTCGTGGGACATCATCAGCCCGGACCTGACGACCAACGACAAGGCGAAGCAGCAGTCCTCGGGCGGGAAGATCGTCACCGACAACACGGCGGCCGAATTCCACTGCACGATTCTCTCGATCGGCCCCTCGCCGGTGGACCCGAACGTCATCTGGGCCGGCACCGACGACGGCAACGTCCAGGTGACCCGCGACGGCGGCAAGACGTGGACGAACACGGTGAAGGCGATGACCGGCCTCGCGCCGAACGCCTGGATCAACAAGGTCGAGGCCTCGCACTTCGACGCGGGGACGGCCTACGTCTCGGCCAGCCACTGGCAGGACGGCGACTATGCGCCGTACTTCTACAGGACATCCGACTACGGAAGGACGTGGACGAAGATCACGAACGGCCTGCCAGGCCGGGGCTGGTCGCACGTCATCCGGGAGGACCCGAAAGTCCGCGGGTTGCTCTATGCGGGCACGGAGTTCGGCCTCTACGCGTCGTGGAACGACGGCGCATCGTGGATCTCGATCCGCAACAACATGCCGCCGGTGGCGGTGCGCGACATCGCGATCCACTCGCGGGACAACGACGTGATCGTCGCCACCCACGGGCGCGGGATCTACATCCTCGACGACGCGGCGCCGTTGCAGATGCTGGGGCAGGCGGTGACGCAGGACGCGTTTCTGTTCCCGATCAGGCCGGCCATCCGGTGGGCGGGGGCGTCCGGCATGTTCAGGTCCAACGAACGCGACTGGATCGCGCCGAACCCGCCGGCCGGGGCCTGGATCAATGTCTACTTGAAGAGCGCGCCGAAGACGCCGGTGACGGTGACCATCTCGGACAAGGCCGGCAAGCCCGTACGCACGCTGCGCGCGCGCGGTGACGCCGGCGTGAACCGGATCGTCTGGAACCTGCGCCACGACCTGCCCGGCGAGCCGGCCGGCGGCGCAGCCGGGGGGGGCGGCGCCCTTGCGTCGGCGCCGCCCGCGGGAGGCCGCGGAGGCGCGCCGCAGGGCCCGGCCGTCACGCCCGGTGAGTACACCGTGAAGGTGGAAGCCGCCGGCAGGACGATGAACGAGACCGTCAAGGTGACGCTGGACCCGGGCGTGCAGGCGGCCGCAGCAGACCTCGATGCGCAGGCGCAGGCTTCGTTCCAGGCGCTGTCGCTCGCGGCGAAAGTCGCGAGCATCATCGAACGCGTCGACACGATGCTGGGACAACTGGCGTCGCTCGACGCTCAGCTGGCAAAGCAGACGCCGGCGCCGGCCGTGCGCACGCAGGTCACGCAGTCGATCTCGACGCTCAAAGCGTTCAGAGACGATGAACTGGCGCGGCCGATGCCTGGTATGGGATACCGGCAGTATCCGCGCCTGCGCGAGGACGTGCAGTCGCTCGCGGGCTACCTGGGCAGGGGGTTCCGCGCCCCGAACGCGGGCGAACTGGAGCGCATGAAAGACCTGACGCTCCAGGTGGAACAGGCCGTCGCGAAGGCGAACGGCATCATCTCGAGGGACATCGCGGCGATCAACGAGGCTATGAAGTCCTCGCCGCGCATTGTGGTGGAGCCGATCAGGTAGGCCTGCACGCCCGTACATGACGGGGGCCACCGGAAGGTGGCCCCCTGGTCTGGCGCAGACGAGCCGACGCCTAGCGGCGGCGCCTCAGCAACCGGCGCGACGCAAGGCCGACGAGCCCCGTGCCGAGCAGGAGCATAGAGGCAGGCTCCGGCACTGGCGAGATCGTCGCCTTCACCTCGGTCGTCTTGTTATTCGTGTTGTTGCCCCAAACAACGAAGTCGATGGTCTCGCCGGCGAGCATGTTCACCGTCCCCGCGTAGCTGATCCCGCCGGCCGTGGTAAGTTGGCTGAACAGCAGCGTCGATCCCTCGTACACGTAGGCATTCGGCGACGAGTTCACCGTCTGAATTGTCTTGAACGCGGCGCTGATGTCATAGAACCCGGCTGCCGGGGCCGTCCAGCGCGCTACCGCCGGTCCGAGGTAGGGCCCGAACGCGACCTCTCCGGGAGCGAACGTCAGGCCACAGCACGGCGACAGGGGGGTAGAACCCATGTTCTTCTCGATGTTCGGGTCGATGTTGGAACTCGTCTTCCAGAACCCCATCCCTGTGACAAGAGTCGTGTCATAGACCGAAAACGGAACGAACGTCAGCGGGTTGAGCCCGGTGGTGTACATGCCGTACAACCATCCGTTGCTTCCGTCGTTGGTGAGGGACCAGTCGGCCGCCAGATTGAACGGAGCAGCGTTGGCGACTGGAGCCAAGGCGCCCACGAGCAGGAAGATCGCGAAACCCACCCGTAGTCTCTTCATGATCACCCTCCCCGACGTCTCCTACGAGAACGCGCCGGCGTCAGACAGCACAATCGAAGGGATGCAATCGTCCCCGCACATGATACTGCAATACTCGCGCCTGACCACGGACGCGTGGCGAATCCGGCGAAAGAGCCACCCGAGCCGTGACTTACGTCTGCTCCTGCGTGCCTGGCAGACCTGGCGACGGGCGTGAAATCTGCCTGTGAAGTGACCAACGTCACCCCTGGATTTCCCTTCCTGGAGCGGAATTCCCGGTCTGTCCGTTCGGGACCGACCACGGCTCGGTACGGTCCGGATCCTGGGGAGCTGGAGCGAATTGGGGCCGGCGGGAGTGTCTCCCGCCGGCCCCGTCATGAAACAGCCCGCCGCCCGCCAGGATGCTGTCTTCGCTGTTTGTCTTCTGTCTTCCGTCTTCTGGCTTCTGGCTTCCGGCTTCCGGCTACTTCTTCCTCTTCTTCAAGAACGGCTTCAGCACATCCATCAGGTCCGGTTTCCCGATCTCCTGCAGGTCGTAGCTCACGCGGACCGTCGGCTTCTTGATCTTGATGAGCCGGTTCAGATCGATCGGCGTGCCGATGATCACCGTGTCGCACGGCGTCCGGTTGATGGTCGTCTCGAGGTCCTTCACCTGTTTGTCGCCGTAACCCATGGCGGGCAGGAGCACGCCGATGTCCGGGTACTTCTTGAACGTCTCGGTGATCGTGCCCACGGTGTAGGGGCGCGGATCGACGATCTCGGCGGCGTTGAACTTGCCGGCGGCCACGATGCCGGCGCCGAACTTCATCTCGCCGTGGGTCAGCGTCGGGCCGTCCTCGACGACGAGCACGCGCTTGCCGGTGATGTGCCCGGGGTTGGTCACGCTGATCGGCGACGCGGCCTCGATGACGACGGCCTTCGTGTTCACCCGGCGGATGTTCGCGCGCAACTTGTTGATGTTGGCGATGTCGGCGGTATCGACCTTGTTGATGATGACCACGTCGGCCATCCGCAGGTTGGTCTCGCCCGGGTAGTAGGTCAGCTCGTTGCCGACGCGCAGCGGGTCGGCAACGACGATGTGCAGGTCGGTCTTGTAGAAGGGCGTGTCGTTGTTGCCGCCGTCCCAGAGGATGATGTCGGCTTCTTCCTGCGCCTGGGCCAGGATGTCGCCGTAATCGACGCCGGAGTAGATGATGGTGCCGCTGACGATGTGCGGCTCGTACTCCTCGATCTCCTCGATCGTGCAGTCGTGCTTCTTCAGGTCGGCAATGGCGCCGTACCGCTGCACGCGCTGCTTCTCGAGGTTGCCGTACGGCATCGGATGCCGGATGGCGGCGACCTTGAGGCCGTGCTCGCGCAGGATCTGGGCGATGCGCCGCGTGGTCTGGCTCTTGCCGGACCCGGTGCGGACCGCGCACACCGCGATGACCGGCTTCTTGCTCCGGATCATCGTCGCCTCGGCGCCGAGGAGCTTGAAGTCGGCGCCGGCGGCGTTCGCGATAGACGCGCGGTCGAGCACGTAGTTGTAGGGCACGTCGCTGTAGGCGAACACGACTTCCTGAACCTTGTGGTCGCGGATGATCTGCTCGAGGTCCTCCTCGGCGAGAATCGGGATGCCCTTCGGATACAGCTTGCCCGCCAGCGACGCCGGGTACTTGCGGTCGTCGATGTTGGGGATCTGCGTGGCGGTGAACGCGACCACGTCGTAGCGGGGATTGTCTCGGTACACGGTATTGAAGTTGTGGAAGTCGCGGCCGGCGGCTCCCATGATCACGGTGCGGATGGGTTTCATATCACCTCAGAGACATAGACATGGGACATGGGACATGGGGCATGGGGCATGGACCCGGACGCTGTCACGCTACGACAGGACGTTGGTCAACTTTTCGACGGCCCAGTCGATCTCCTCGCGCGTGATGACGAGCGGAGGCGCGAGGCGGATGACGTAGTCATGGGTTTCCTTGCAGAGCATCCCCTCCTGCATCAGGCGCTCGCAATAGGGCCGGGCGGCTACGGTCAACTCGACGCCGATCCAGAGGCCGCGGCCGCGGATCTCCTTCACGACCGGGCTCGAGATGGCGTGGAGCTTCGCCAGGAAGTACTGGCCGAGCTCGGCTGACCGCTCGACGAGTTTCTCGTCCACCAGCACCTGGAGCGCGGCGCGCGCCACGGCGCAGGCGAGCGGGTTGCCGCCGAACGTGCTGCCGTGGTCGCCGGGCTTGAACACGCCGAGCACCTCCTTGTCGGCGAGCACGGCCGAGATGGGGTAGTAGCCGCCCGAGAGCGCCTTGGCGATGATCACCATGTCGGGGCGGACGTCCTCCCACTGGTGGGCGAACAGCTTGCCGGTCCGCCCGAGCCCGGCTTGGATCTCGTCGCAGACGAAGAGCACGTTGTTCGCGCGGCAGAGCGCCTCGGCCTTCTTCAGGAACCCGGCCGGCGGGATGATGATGCCGGCCTCGCCCTGGATGGGCTCGACGAGGAAGGCGGCGGTGTTGGGCGTGATGGCGGCCTGAAGCGCGGCGGCATCGCCGTAGGGGATGACGACGAACCCCGGCGTGAGGGGGCCGAAGCCGTCGCGGTACTGCTCGTCGGTGGAGAAGCTGATAATCGTCGTCGTGCGCCCGTGGAAGTTGTCGGCGCACACGATGATCTCGGCCTTGTCCCGGGGGATGCCCTTCACCGTGTAGCCCCACTTGCGGGCCGCCTTGACCGCGGTTTCCACGGCCTCGGCGCCCGAGTTCATGGGCAGCGACATGCCGTAGCCGGTCATGTCGTGGAGCAGTTTGTAGAGCAGCGGCAGCTGATCGTTGCGGAAGGCCCTGGAGGTCAGCGTCACGCGCTTCGCCTGCTCCACCACCGCCTGCATGATGCGCGGGTGGCAGTGGCCCTGGTTCACCGCCGAGTAGGCGGCGAGGCAGTCCAGGTACTTCCGGCCCTCCACGTCGTAGACCCACACGCCCTCGCCGCGCTCGATGACCACGTCGAGCGGGTGGTAGTTGTGGGCGCCGTACTGCTCCTCCATCTGAATGAACGTCTGTGATTGCGTTGCGGTCGTAGTCATGACATCACCTGTCCAGGAACACACCGGGGGCACCAGCGCGACACCGCGCACCACGTGGCGGGGCCTTCGCCGCTAATGATCTTCGGGTCTCTGGTCTCGCGGTCCGAGCATGACGCCGGTCACTCCCCGTCGAAGAGCAGCGTGAGCAGGGCCATGCGGATGACCAGGCCGTTGGCCGCCTGCTTGAAATACAGCGCCCGCGGGTCGTCGTCGACCGCCTTGTCGATCTCGACGGTCCGGGGCAGCGGGTGGAGGATCATCGCGTCCGCCTTCATCCGGCGGAGCAGGCGTTCGTTGATCGTGTAGCGGTCGAGCGCGGCGCGGTCCTCGACGCGGTCGGGCCGGATGCGCGTCTGGTAGATCACGTCCACCTCGCCGGCCATCGGCGAGACGTCCGTGGCCAGGTCGTACCAGACGTCGTGCTCGTCGAGGTGATCGAGGATGTCCCGCCGCATCTGCACTTCGGGCGGGCTGACGAAGAAGATCTTCACGCGTTCGAACTTGCTCAGCAGGTACGCCAGCGATCGTGCCGTGCGGCCGCGGTCGAGCTCGCCGACAATCGCGATGGTCAGGCCATCGAGGGTGCGGCGCTCGCGGTAGATCGTGTAGAGGTCGAGCAGGGCCTGCGTCGGGTGCTGGCCGCCGCCGCCGTCGCCCGCGTTGATCACCGGGACGCGCGAGACGCGCGCCGCCCGCCGCGCGCCGCCCTCCTCGGTGTGGCGGAGGACGATGACGTCGGAGTAGCTCGAAATGATGCGGATCGTGTCCTCGAGCTGCTCGCCCTCGATCTCCGACGAGAAGACGCGCGCGTGCTCGGTGGACATCACGCGCCCGCCGAGCCGGTACATCGCGGCCTCGAAGGAGAAGCGCGTGCGTGTGGACGGCTCGTAGAACAGCGAGGCCATCACCCGGCTCGAGTAGTCGCGCGTGCCGCCGCGCGCCAGCACCGTCTCCATCTGGCGCGTGCGCGCGAACAGCTCCATCAGCAGCGGCACCGTGAACTGCTGCGATTCGATGACGTGGGACAGTTTCATGGCTGCTTGTCAGAAGCCAGAAGCCGGAAGCCAGAAGCCAGAAGGGTGAAC
>Ga0316601_100001407_pt1 | contig 11684 bp, 7 predicted proteins | sample OWC_soil_day5_no_FD_207663 | JGI IMG/M metagenome (GOLD analysis project Ga0316601, IMG submission 207663) | Wetland soil microbial communities from Old Woman Creek delta, Ohio, United States - OWC_soil_day5_noCT | ecosystem: Environmental > Terrestrial > Soil > Wetlands | place: USA: Ohio...
CGTGCTCAAAGAACTTCTGTCCGGCGCCCTCCGCCACCACGATGACGGCATGCCCTCTTTCGGCCAACCGGTTTTCCAGGGTTTTGAGAAGACCGTTGGGGCCTTCGAGGTCGAAATCCACTTCCGGGATCAGAACATAGTTCACGTCCTGCTGCGCCAGGGTGGCGGTGGCCGCGATGAACCCGGAGTGCCGGCCCATCAGCTTAATGAGCCCGATGCCGTTGGGGTAGCCTTCGGCTTCGTTGCTGGCGCTGACAATGGCCCGAGTGGCGACGTCCACGGCCGTATCGAACCCGAAGGATCGCGACACCATGTAAATGTCGTTGTCGATGGTTTTGGGCACGCCCACAATGCTAATCTTTAAACCGCGTTTCAGCACGGTATCGGCAATGGACGTGGCCGCTTGGAGGGTTCCGCCGCCTCCGATCATAAATAGGATCCCGATGCTCATGCGCTCTAAGGTGTCCACGATTTCGTCAATGTCCTCGGGGCCGCGGCTGGAGCCGATGACCGTGCCGCCCCGCTCGTGGATGTTGACGACCGCATTCGGCGTGAGTTCCATGAAGTCGTAGCCGTAGCGCGCGATGAAGCCGCGCAGGCCGTAGCGCACGCCGAAAATGTTGCGGACTCCGTATCCGTAGTGAAGCTCCAGCACGATCGAGCGAATCAGGTCGTTGAGCCCCGGGCACAGTCCGCCGCACATCACCAGCGCGCATTTGAGTTTGCTGGGATCGAAGAAGATATGCTTGCGGGGGCCGGCCAGCTCATAGGTGGGTGGCTCCGGCCCCTCTGCCAGCTCGCGGCAGGCGCGGTTGATGTTGACATCGATGAGAATCCGGTCTGAATCGGATACAAAACTGATGCTGTTGGTGCCTTGGGCGCGTTTGCTGACCGGGCTGGGGATGCGGGATTCACCGACGGCGGTGATGAGCGTGTTGCGCGATTCCAGTTCCATACTATATTCTTTCTCCATTTTTCAGATTGTAACGATACTACATGAAAAACACCTTGACAAGATGACTATAGTGGGATAATATCAAGGTTTAAGTAATCCAAAGATCCGGATGACGGCATATCCGGCTTTTTTTTTACTAATTTTCCGAATCCAAGATGAAAGGGGATGATTCCAATGCGATGCACCAGTGTTAAACCCGGAGTAGAATGTGCCTTCATGACGACCAAGGGATGTGCTTACAAAGGCGGGATTTGCCAACAGATCGTGGAACAATGCAGTGGATGCGGCCGCCAGGGACAGTTCAGTTCTGGCTGGTACTGCACTGCCTGCCCTGAGCCTTCGACAAAATGGCGCAACGGTATCTGCAATCTGGCCACCCATATTTCGGCATCGGCTGCTTCTCCTGAGGCCAAACAGAAGATTAATCCGCTCAAAGCCTCCAAACGTTCGGCCGGAAAATAACGTTCGGCGATCCGATGGTAAACCCCGACCCGTTTCCGGGCGGGGTTTTTTTTATTTTAATTCAGTTTCTCCAGAGTGGCCAGCTCCACACAGACGGCGAGCACGTTCATGGCGCTGCGAATGTCTGCCTCCGACGGGAAAGACGGCGCGATGCGGATGTTACGATCGCGCGGGTCGTTTTGGTATGGGTAAGTGGCGCCCGCGGGGGTGAGCTTGACTCCGGCGTCAGCCGCCATCTGCACAACGCGCCGCGCGCAACCGTCCCAGGTGTTGATGCTGACGAAGTAACCGCCCGTGGGATGGGTCCATTCGGCAATCCCCCTGCCGCTCAATTTGCGGTCGAGCACCTCCTGGACGGCAGCGAATTTCGGTTTCAGGATGGCCGCATGTCGCTGCATGTGGCTTTCGATGCCGGCCATGTTTTTGAAAAAAACCACATGTCGTTTCTGGTTCAGTTTGTCCGGGCCGATGGTCTGAAACCCGAGATGGCTTCTGGCCCATGACATGTTGGCCTTGCTGCCGGCCATGAAGGCCAGGCCGCTGCCGGCAAAGGAGATCTTGGAGGTTGAACCGAAGAGCAAGGCCCGATCCGGATTTCCTGCCTTGCGGCAGGCTTGCAGGATGTCCGCTAGGCGGGCCGGCCCTTGGCCGAGGTGGTGCACGGCATAGGCGTTGTCCCAAAAAATGCGGAAATCCTCAGCCTGGGCCGGCATGCGCGCCAGGCGTTCTACGACCTCATCCGCATAGACCTCACCGGTGGGGTTGCTGTACTTGGGGACGCACCACATGCCTTTGATGCCGGCATCCGACGCCACGAGCCTTTCGACAGTGTCCATGTCCGGGCCGTCCCCGCGCAGCTCTACTGGAAGCATCTGGATCCCCAGGTGCTCGCAGATGAAGAAGTGGCGGTCGTATCCGGGGCTCGGGCATATAAACTTGGCCGGGGCCTGCCGCGACCAGGGCGGGAATCCCGGGCCGGCTCCGAATACCCAGGCCCAGGTCATGGCATCGTGCATCAGGCTGAGGCTGGAATTGCCGCCGATGATGAGTTCATCGGGGCTGGCCCCCATGTATTCGGCAAACAGGACTTTGGCCTCGGGCAGGCCGTCAAGCCCTCCGTAGTTGCGGCAGTCGAGGCCGTCCATGGCCTTGAAATCCTTGCGGCCCAGACAGTCCAGAAGGCCCGTGGAGAGGTCCAGCTGGTCGGGGCAGGGCTTGCCGCGTGTCATGTCCAGAGTGATCTTCCGGATCTGGAACTGGCGGTAACGTTCCAGGAGTTCCTGCCGGCGCCGGGAAACCTGACGGGAATCCATTTGGGTCAAGAGATCCATGACATCGCCATCCTTTCACAAACCCAGAGAGAGTGCCGCCTCCCTATATCACCTGTCATCGCGGCCTTCAAGCGGGAACCCCGCAGTTCCCTTCTGCCGGATCATCAGTATTTCACCTCGACCAGGAAAAGCCCCCGCGCCGGGGCCGTGGCGCCGGCCTGGCAGCGATCCCGGCCGGCCAATATCGGATCCATTTCCGAAGGGTGCAGTCGCCCCAACCCTACCGCCACGAGCGTTCCCACGATGTTGCGCACCATGCCGCGCAGAAACCCGTCCGCCTCGATCTGAAAGGCCAGCCGGCGGTCCTGCTCCTCCACCCAGGTTGCCCGCACGACGTGCCGCACGGTGTGGACTCGCGGACTCCCCGAGTTTTCGAAGGCTTTGAAATCATGCTGGCCGACCAGGCGCTCCGCCGCCTGCCCCATGGCTTTTACATTAAGCGGCCGGTGGATGAACCAGGCATAATTCCGGCCGACGGCTGCCCGCGTATCACGGTTAAGTATCCGATATTGATAGAGTTTGCTTTTGGCGTCAAAGCGGGCGTGAAAACCCTCCGGCGCCGAGCGGCAGTCGCGGACGGCAATGTCCCGGGGCAGGAGACTGTTCAACCCTTTGATTATCTCTGCGGGCCCCAGGCGGGTATTGCAGCGAAAATTCGCCACCTGACCCAGCGCGTGGACGCCGGCGTCGGTCCGGCCGGCGCCGATCACGGCGACGGTTGAGCGGGTCATGCGCCCGAGGGCGCGCTCGATCTCGGCCTGCACGGTGGGTGCCTCGGCCTGCCGCTGCCAGCCGTTGTAGGCGGTGCCGTCATATTCGAGAATGAGCTTGAAATTTTTCATCCGTGCAACGCGCCGCCGAGAGCAATCAGGGCAAAGACGGGAAAGAGGTAGTCTATGACCATGGCCATCAGAGGCGGTCGCAGCGGGTGTCGGCCACTGCCTCCTCGAGGATGTCGTCCAGACGGTCGCGGTATTGCGCTAGGGGGTATAGGGCGCCGCAATCCTTGCAGCGTAGCTGCACGGCGGTTCAGGTGCGCTGAAGCTCGAGCCGGCCGTTGCATTGCCGGCAATTGCACTGCAGCGTGCGCTTGTCTTTAATGTCGGGTCTCCGATCGGTTCAAGCGATTCATGATAGATGCGCCAGCATAACTGAAGGGCGGGGCGGGTGTCAAACGGCCCAGCGAGTTCAAAGCCGCGGGACTGGAGCGTGACGGAACGTTGGCCGTTTACACGGGAAAGGGTGGGTTTGAGCGAGCGGAGACAAGCACGGCCTTTTCCGGCCGCCTGGCGCTGTTTCCCGCGCGTGCGATGATTGACAAGCGCCGATGATTCTGTCAAACCAGCTGCAACATTCAAAGAGCTCCGGCGGGTGAGTCGACCGGGGCCGCATGAACCGGAGAAGCACCATGCCGCTTATCCCCTGTCCAGGGTTCAAGGCCGCCGGGGTGGCTGCCGGCATTAAGAAAAACGGTCGCAAGGACCTCGGCCTGATCGTTTGCGATGTTCCGACTGGCGTTGCCGGCGTCTTTACCCGCAACCGGGTGCAGGCCGCGCCGGTGCAGCTAGACCGCGAGCGCATCGGGATCGGCGTCTGCCGGGCGGTGATCGTCAACAGTGGAAACGCCAATTGCTGCACGGGCAGCGAGGGGTATCGCAACGCCGTGCGCATGGCGCGGGCGGCTGCCGCCGGACTGGGCGTTTCCGAGGCGCAGGTGCTCGTCGCTTCCACGGGGGTCATCGGCGAGCCGCTGCCGGTGGAGCGCATCGAGCAGGCCCTGCCAGCACTCCTTGCGTCAGTGTCGCCTGAAGGGGTTGCGGATTTCGCCGAAGCCATCATGACCACCGACCGGGTGCCGAAGATCGTCTCCCGGCAGGTGGCGATCGGCGGCGAACGCGTCACGCTGACCGGCGTCGTGAAAGGCGCGGGCATGATCCGGCCGGACGTGGCCACTATGCTATGCTTTCTCATGACGGATGCCCGATTGCCATCGAGCCTGCTGCAGGACTCCTTGGCCGCCGGGGCCGACCGCTCCTTCAACCGTATCACCGTGGACGGCGACACGAGCACGAACGACACCATCCTGCTACTCGCCAGCGGACGTTCGGGAGTTGGCGTGGACAGTCCTACTGCGCGTGCCGCGTTTCAAGGCATTCTGGACGAGGTGATGCTCGGCTTGGCCAAGTGGGTGGTGAAAGACGCCGAGGGCTCGAACAAGCTGGTGGAAATCAGTGTGAGCGGCGCGGTTTCCGATTCCGACGCCCGGAGAATCGCCGATACCATCGCGCATTCACCTCTGGTCAAGACCGCCCTGTTCGGAGAGGACGCCAATTGGGGACGGATTTTGGCTGCGGCGGGCCGTGCCGGAGCCGCCCTCGATCCGGACGGCGTGGATATCTTCATCGGCCCGGTCCAGATGGCTTCCAAGGGCATCGGCTGCGGCAAAGAGGCTGAGACCGCGGCCACCCGCGTGCTGAAAACCGACGAGTTCAGCCTCACCGTCGACCTGCATCTCGGCACGGGCCGGGCGACGGTTTACACCTGCGATTTGTCCATCGACTACGTGAAGATCAACGCCGACTACCGCAGCTAGTATCGTGTTTTACCTTGTTTCGGAAATTGTTTTCTGAAACGTGAAGCGGACATGATCGCTTTAAGCGCTTGACGAGAAATCCGAATTCGGCAATCCATGCCTCTGATGCGCCTGCAGAAATTCCTGTCCACGGCCGGCGTCTGCTCGCGTCGCAAGGGAGAAGAGTTCATCCGCGCCGGCAGGGTGCGGGTCAACGGCCGGATCGTCGCCGAACTCGGCGCCAAGATCGACCCGGCGCAGGACCAGGTGAGCGTAGACGGCACTCCCGTGCAGCCCGAGGTGCGCAGCGTCTGCATCGCGCTGAACAAGCCTCCAGGTTATGTGACGAGCTGCCGGCACGCGGGCAAGCGCATCGTTCTTGAGCTGGTGGACGTCCCGCAGCGGATCTTTCCGGTGGGCCGGCTCGACAAGGACTCCACCGGCCTGCTGCTGCTCACCAATGACGGCCGGCTGCACCAGAAGCTCTCGCATCCTTCCTTTGATCACGAGAAGGAATACGACGTTACCGTGAAAAGACCCATTTCGGACCGCGCCCTGCAGCGCATGGCTGAAGGGATGCCCATCCTGGAAGGCCGCACCCGCCCGGCCGAGGTGCACCGAACCGGCGAACGGAGTTTTCGGATCGTGCTCAAGGAGGGCCGCAACCGCCAGATCCGCCGAATGGTGCGGCGTGTGGGAAACGAGGTGGTGGAATTGAAGCGCATCCGGGTGGCCACCGTCAGGCTGGGTCGGCTTTCGGAGGGCGCTTGGCGCTACCTCACCGATCTGGAAGTGAAGGCGCTTCTGAAATAGGCCCGCCCGCAGCCATAGGCCCGCCCGCAGCGGCTCTCCGGCATATATGAGCCCCGATGTGGCGATGGGGAGGATTTCGTGATATGCGAATCGATTATGACCACATAAAGCAACTTCTCTCCGTCCAGCCCTGCTTTTCCCGGAGGCGCCCGGGCGGCTGTCTGAGCGAAGGCTGGGAGGTTCTAAGATGATTCGGTTCGAGTCCCTGGATAGCCGGCAGGAAAAGCTGGCGGTGGTGGGCCTCGGATACGTGGGGCTGCCGCTGGCGGTGCACCTATCGGCGCATTTCGACGTGGTCGGCTACGATCAAAAAAGCACTCGAATCCATGAGCTTCGATCGGGCGTCGACCGGACGCTTGAGATCGATGCCGCTGCCCTGCGTGCGGCTCGGATTCATTTTACCGACAATCCCCGCGACCTGTCGGGCTGTCGGGTGATCATCGTTGCGGTGCCCACCCCCATCGATTCCCATCGCATCCCGGACCTGGCTCCTCTGGAAAGCGCCTCGATCACGGTGGGAAAACACATGCCCACAGGCGGCTGCGTCGTGTTTGAATCCACGGTTTACCCCGGCGTTACGGAGGAGGTGTGTGTCCCCCTTCTGGAGCGTGAATCCGGATTTAAGTTTGGCAAGGACTTTACGGTAGGCTACTCCCCGGAGCGCATCAATCCCGGCGACAAGATCCACACGCTGGACCGGGTGGTGAAGGTGGTGTCCGGTTCGGATCCCGACACCCTGGAGCTGCTGGCCCAGCTGTACGGCAAGGTGGTGCCGGCCGGCATCCATCGGGCCTCATCGATCAAGGTGGCCGAGGCCGCCAAGGTCATCGAAAACACTCAGCGGGATCTCAACATCGCGCTGATGAACGAGCTCGCCATGATTTTCGAGCGCCTGGGCATCGACACGCTGGAGGTCCTCCAGGCGGCCGGAACCAAATGGAATTTCATGCCCTTTCGGCCGGGGCTGGTGGGCGGGCACTGCATCGGGGTAGATCCGTATTATCTCACCGCCAAGGCCGAGTCCTTGGGGTATCACCCGGAAATCATCCTCGCCGGGCGACGCATCAACGACGGCATGGGCAAATATGTGGCCGAGCGCACCGTCAAAATGATGATTGCGGCCGGAAAGCCGGTGCTGGGGGCCCGGATCGCGATCCTGGGAATCACGTTCAAGGAGGATGTGCCCGACCTGCGCAACACCAAGGTGGTGGATATTGTTCGCGAGCTGAAGGAGTTCGGAACAGAGGTGGTGGTGAGCGATGCGATGGCGGACCCGGATGAAGCCCGGGCGTATTATGGGATCGAGCTGGTCCCGCTGGAGGCCGTCTCCGGGATGGATGCGGTCGTCCTGGCGGTGCAGCATAACGCCTATCTGCAGCTGGGGCTTTCCAGACTCGCCCGGCTTTGCCACCCGCAACCGGCATTGGTTTTCGACGTCAAGGGCTGCTTCCGGCCCGAGGAGGCCATGGGTATGGGAGTTACCTACCGAAGGCTTTAGTTTTCGACGATGACTTTTTGGCCCGGCTGAAGCTTGGACTTGGCATTCAATTGGTTGAGCGCCAGCAACCGGTCCACGGCCATGTTGTGCCGCTTGGCGATCGAATGGACCGTGTCGCCGTTGCGGACCGCATAAACCGCCGGCTTGGCCCTCGGCGCTTCGCTCTTCGCCGGAGCGGCGGCGGGTGTGATTTTGAGCACCTGACCGATGGCCAGGCTGGAGGCGGTCACGCGGTTCTGGCGTTGGATACCCTCGGTGGTGGTGCCATACCGCTTCGCCAGGTTGTACAGCGAGTCCCCTTGGCGGACCACATGCTCGATCGTTTCGCGTTTGGCCGTCGCGGCCTTCGGCTCCGGAAGCGTCGGCGATCGTTCGGGCGGGCATGCGATGGGGACACGGAGGATCGTCCCGGCCGCCAGCGGGGCGGGGCGGCGCATGTTGTTCGCCAGCAGGATGCTTTTCGCATCCGTGCCGTACTTTTGGGAAATAGTCTGAAGCGTTTCGCCCTTGCGGACCTTGTGGCGGGCCACGGCCGTGCCCTGCGGTTTGCGGGCCGGGTAAGCCTGGTAAGCCGGGATGTCGTCCAGCTTCGCCAGGACCTGGCTTTTTTCAGCGGAAGGCACCCGCAAGTCATAGCCATCCTCGGGAAGGACCCCCTGCCGAAGTTCCGCATTGAGCATTCGCAGCAGATCGTCGTCGATCCCCGTGCTACGGGCAATAGCGGCGAGCGATGCCTGCCGCGGAATGGTGACGATTTCACTCTCCAGGGGCGGGTCGACGACCACGTCGTTGAGGCCGTATTCTTGGAGCGAATTGACGATATGCAGCGTGGCCAGGAATCGGGGCACATAGCGGGCGGTTTCGCGGGGCAGACGCTCGTACAGATCCCAGAAGTTGTCGAGATAGTTGATGTTCTGGCTCTGAATGGTCCGCAGCACACGGTGCTCCCCGCAATTGTAGGCGGCCAGCACCGTCGTCCAGTCGCCGAACATGCCGTGCAGTTCTTTCAGGTATTCGATGGCACCGCGGGTGGCTTTCTCCGGGTCCAGGCGCTCATCGATGTAAGTGTCGCGGTTGAGCCCGTAGCGGTAGCCGGTGGAGGGGATGAACTGCCACAAACCCAGCGCTCTCGCCGGGGAAAAGGCGGTCACCTTGAATCCGCTTTCGATGAGCGGCAGCCAGGATAATTCAGGGGGCAGACTGGCTTCCTTCAGCGCCGCTTCAATTTGGATCCGGTATTTTCCGGAACGACGATAGGCCTCAAGGAAAAAATCCCGCTCACGCCCGACGGTGAAGGCATCGATTTCGTCTTGGACATGGCGGTTGAGGGTTACAGGGATTTCGTTGCGCCGCCCATTGACCACGACGTGGCGGGATGAATAAACTTCCAGGATGCGTCTGGAAATGGTGATGCGCAGGTCCTCCATTTCCTGAAGCAGGTTGGGGTCGTTGCCGGGGACCACGCGCAGAACCAGCGCATAAGCCTGATCCAGGGTGTCGATGGCCGCATCGATGTCGCCGCGTTTCCAGTGGTTTTGAGCCACCCGGCAAAGAACCAGCGCGCGGTTGAGCGACGGCTCTTTTCCTTTGGCGGGCGGCGTCAGAATTTCATCATCCTCATCCTCAACAACACACTCCTCACCGGTTTCAATCAACTCGCCGGCCGGGGCTTTGCCCTGCGGGTTCACCAGCAGCGGGGTTTTCTGGGCTGCGGATGAATTCTGCGGGGCTCCGCCCCCTGCCGAGGCCGGCGGTGCGACCGGGCTTTGGAGTGCGGCCTCGAACCGCTCTGCCGGGGCGGGTGGCGCGGTCACCGGGGATGGGCGGTTGGGCGCGGAGAAGGCACATGCGCTGAGCAGCGCCAAGGCTCCCAGGAGAAAACAAGCATAGCGATGGATCATGCGGCTTTTTCTCCGAATCAGCGTCTTAGAAATAACGGCGCAGGCTTTGGCCGAGTCGAAATCTCCTTCAAAATCTCGATCCATAAAACAGAGACGGTAAGTTTTGTCAAGGCTTTATCATCGGCTCTGATTACCCTCCCATGCAAAAAAGTTCTTGCTTTTTTCATGCCAGACCTTATAATCGCGTTAATTTTGAGCTTGACATGCAGTCCGGAATATCCTAAAAGAGCTCTTTTTAAAAGAGTGCGAAGGGTTTTTTTTGCGTTTTCGGCCGCCAGCGTAGCTCAGCTGGTAGAGCTACTGATTTGTAATCAGTGGGTCGGGGGTTCGAGTCCCTCCGCTGGCTCCAGGCTTCGAAGTGCAAACGAGCGGATTTTTCCCTGTCGGGATCCTACGGGTTAAATGAGTTTCCGTTCGTGATGACTGTCTACCGGTGGGGTTCCCGAGCGGCCAAAGGGAACAGACTGTAAATCTGTCGGCGAATGCCTACGGAGGTTCGAATCCTCCCCCCACCACCATCCGGAGATAAGTCTTGTGTAGGAGATTTCGGCGGCGGGTTTCGAGATCGATAGCCACTACAGGACTTTCTGCATGAGTCTTTCTATCGCCTCGGGATTAAGCGGTTCGGCGGGTTCTGTCGGTATGGTCGCGGCGGCTGCTAGGTAAGCATGCGGGTGTAGCTCAGCTGGTAGAGCTCCAGCCTTCCAAGCTGGATGTCGCGAGTTCGAATCTCGTCGCCCGCTCCACTTTATATTCGGATTTTTGAATCAGATATGTGAACCGGCAGGCACGGCGGTTTGAGCCCACGTAGCTCAGTCGGTAGAGCGCTTCCTTGGTAAGGAAGAGGTTCGCCGGTTCGATTCCGGCCGTGGGCTCCACTTCTTTTCAGCCGCCACGTGCGGCAGGGATCAGGGCAAGCAAAAAGTCCAGTTGTCAACGCTGAGGGAGGAGCGAGGAAATGGCCAAGCAGAAGTTTGAGCGGACGAAGCCGCACGTGAACGTGGGGACGATCGGACACATTGACCATGGCAAGACGACGCTGACGGCGGCGATCACCAAGCAGCTGAGTTTGAAGGGGATGGCGGCTTTTGTGCCGTTTGATCAGATTGACAAAGCCCCGGAGGAGAAGGAGCGGGGGATCACGATTGCCACGGCGCACGTGGAGTATGAGACCTCCAAGCGTCACTATGCGCACGTGGACTGTCCGGGGCATGCGGACTACATCAAGAACATGATTACGGGGGCGGCGCAGATGGACGGGGCGATTTTGGTCGTGGGCGCCGACGATGGTCCGATGCCGCAGACGCGGGAGCACATTTTATTGGCGCGTCAGGTGGGGGTTCCGTACATTGTGGTTTTTTTGAACAAGTGTGACATGGTGGACGATCCGGAGCTGATTGAGCTGGTGGAGTTGGAGTTGCGGGAGCTTTTGAGCAAGTACGAGTTTCCGGGCGACGACATTCCGATCATTCGGGGCAGTGCGTTGAAGGCGCTGGAGAGTGATGATCCGAAGAGCGATGCGGCCAAGTGCATTTTTGAGTTGATGGATGCGGTGGACGGGTATGTGCCGGAGCCGAAGCGGGAGATCGACAAGCCGTTTTTGATGCCCATTGAGGATGTGTTCAGCATATCGGGTCGGGGCACGGTGGTGACGGGGCGTGTGGAGCGTGGGGTGATTCATGTAGGCGATGATGTGGAGATTGTGGGGATTCGGCCGACGCTGAAGACGGTGTGCACAGGGGTGGAGATGTTCCGCAAGTTGTTGGACGAGGGGCGCGCGGGGGACAACATTGGGGTATTGCTGCGGGGGACCAAGCGCGACGAGGTGGAGCGGGGGCAGGTGGTGGCCAAGCCGGGGTCGATCACGCCGCACACGAAGTTCAAGGCGGAGGTGTACATTTTGAGCAAGGAGGAAGGTGGCCGTCACACGCCGTTTTTCACGGGTTATCGGCCGCAGTTTTATTTTCGCACGACGGACGTGACGGGGGTGTTGCATCTTCCGGAGGGGGTGGAGATGGTGATGCCGGGGGACAATGTGGCGATCAGCGCGGAGCTGATCACCCCGATTGCGATGGAGAAGGAGCTGCGGTTTGCGATTCGGGAGGGGGGCCGCACGGTGGGTGCCGGCGTGGTCGCCGAGGTCATCGAATAG
>Ga0316601_100001409_pt1 | contig 11680 bp, 4 predicted proteins | sample OWC_soil_day5_no_FD_207663 | JGI IMG/M metagenome (GOLD analysis project Ga0316601, IMG submission 207663) | Wetland soil microbial communities from Old Woman Creek delta, Ohio, United States - OWC_soil_day5_noCT | ecosystem: Environmental > Terrestrial > Soil > Wetlands | place: USA: Ohio...
TTCTGACGTACCAGTTGGAAATTTTCCAGAAACTTCTGCTTACGAACCTCGTTCTTTGAGGTGATATCAGCTTCGCACAGAGCCATCAAATCATCAATGTCGTCACCGGCATCGAATAGTAACCTGCGAACAGCCGAGTCCGTTACAATATCTTCAGCAAGAACAATCGGTCGCATGTGCAGACCAACCAGCTTCTGAACATATTTCATCTTTTCATTCATCGGCAATTTCATTCTTCGGAAGATGTTTGGTACCATCTTTTCACCAACAAAATTATGATTATGAAAAGTCCAGCCCGCTTTAGGCTCCCAACGTTTACAGGTTGGTTTGGCGATGTCATGCAAAAGTGCTGCCCAGCGGAACCACAGATTATCAGTTCGCTTTGCAACATTATCAACAACCTCTAAAGTGTGATAGAAGTTATCTTTATGTGCCCTGCCATTCCTGCTGTCAACACCTTGCAATGCTGCCAGTTCCGGGAAAATAAGTTTTAATAATCCACATTCATCCAGCAGTACAAAGCCAATGGAAGGAACAGGCGATCCCAGTATTTTATTTAATTCGTCAGCAATACGCTCTTTCGATATAATTTCAATTCTTTCTTTATTGCGTGCTATCGATGCAAAAGTTTCATCTTCAATCTGGAAATTAAGCTGAGTGGCAAAACGGATACCCCGCATCATACGGAGAGGATCATCACTAAATGTAATATCCGGATCTAAAGGAGTGCGAATAATTCTGTTTTTAAGATCCTCCATTCCTCCAAAGGGATCTACCAACTCACCAAACCGATCGGCGTTGAGGCATACAGCCAATGCGTTGATTGTAAAATCCCGTCTGTTCTGATCGTCTTCCAGCGTGCCATTTTCCACGATTGGCTTTCGTGAATCTCTTTGGTATGATTCTCTTCTTGCACCAACAAATTCCACTTCTATGCGGTGATATTTAACCTGAGCAGTTCCAAAATTCTTAAAAACAGAAACATGTGCGTGTCTTCCCAATTTCTTCCCCAGCGCTTGTGCCATAGCTATACCACTTCCCACAACCACCACATCAATATCTTTCGATGGGCGTTGCAGAAAGATATCTCGCACATATCCACCTACAGCATAACATTCCAGTCCGAGGTCTTCAGCTGTTTCGGAGATTGCTGTAAAGATCTCGTCGCTAAAATATTCTTTTAATTCTTCTGTTGTTAATTGCATGTTATCCTATGTTCGTAAAGAGATACAAAAATACAATAATTTGAGCAGGTAAAGGACAGGTTTGGCAATTTAATTGTATTTTTGCCTTCTATAACAAATATAAATATGAGAAAGTTTGGATTCATAGCACTTACAGTATTAGCACTCACAGCATGTAGTGGTAATGGTGAAAAGGAAGCTGCCTTGAAATTACAAGCGGCCGAGGAAGCCTATGCACAAGGTAAATATAGTGAAGCAAAGTTGCAGCTTGATAGTATTAAAATACTTTATCCCAAAGCATTTGAAGCCCGCAGAAAGGGAATTAGTCTGATGGAACAAGTGGAAATAAAGGAGCAGGAAAGAAGTGTTGTTTATCTTGATAGCGTGTTAAAGATAAAACAAGCTGATGCTGATCAGAAAAAGAAAGGTTTAGTTCTTGAAAAGAATGCAGAATATCAGACTGTAGGTAATTACCTTCATCCTTCTCAGACTGTAGAAAAAAATATCCGTCGTACCTACCTGCGTGCTCAGGTTAGTGAAATCGGTGTGTTTGCACTTACCTCCATTTATAACGGAGGTTCCAGCATCCATCATCGTTCCATCCGTGTAACTGCACCCGACGGAAGTTTTGCAGAAACACCTGCAAGTCGCGATGTTTACGAATCAACGGATATGGGCGTAAAATCAGAAAAAGTAGATTACCGAATGGGAGCCGATGGGGGAGTTGCAGCATTTATTTACATGAATAAAGGTCAGAACCTCAAACTGGAATTTGTAGGAAATGGAAGAAAAGCGGTAAGCTTCTCATCAGCAGATAAAAATGCCATTTGTCAGGTTTACGAATTGGCGCAAGCACTTAACTCTATTAACCAGATAAAGAAAGAACTGGAAGAAGCAAACCTGAAGATTCGTTTCGTGAAAAAGAAAATAGAGGTGGAATCAAAAGGTAAGTAAAATACTTCCCAGCGTAATATAATTCAAAGATATAGGCTAATTAGTAAACTTAACTAGATATATTAGCCAAAATATAAGGTTATCTTTTCCCAAACATGTACATGTTTGAACTCAATCATGTACATGTTTACACGTCGATCATGTACATGTTTGCCGCAATTTCCCGCCAATAAATGATTAATATTTACCGGGAACTGTCTTAAACTGATTCCAGTTGACTACTACTGTCTCTAAGCTTATATCAGTTGACCGATTAAATCGTTAGTTTCTTCTTTTAATAGATTACGGAAAATAGTAATCATCATATTATCAATGTAATAACATTTATCAGGGTGGACAGGGTGGAGAGAAATTGTTCTTTTTTCGTTCTGAGAAATCTATTTTTTTAAATTCCGCAATTTGCATAATTCTTGAAATTTATTTTCTGGAAGCCGAAAAAACTCTTTTTTACTCCACCCTGTCCACCCTTTTTGTTGATTCTCCTGTTGTTGTATTTTGTAATAGGTTGATTATTAATTGTGTAAAGTTTAGTAGGTGGTAGCAGTGGCAGCAAATTAATACTTTTTTTGATTCTGAAAATAAAAAAATGATAATTCCGCAATTTGCATAATATTCAAATTTCTATTTCTGGGAAGCCAAAAAAGTCTTTTTTCCTGCCACTGCTACCACCTAAATTGATTTAAAGTTATTTTTTTTACATCTATGTAAGATATAATAATCATTCAAAAGATGTCAGTAATTCAATGAAATGTCTTAAATTTACCATGTGTATTTATTTTTTTTCTGTAGAAAAACATTAAAAATGAGAACTTTATAAATACTATTGGATTAAATTTAAAGCAATACCTTAATGCCTTGACTTGTTGTTAATCTTTATATATGTGTTAATCATTAATAGCTAAACTCAATAAAAGGAGTTATAACATGTGTTTTAAATAAAACTATTAAAATGAAGGTTGATTTATGATTATAAAATTGAGATATATTGGATTGCTCATTGCTCTTTTAACAGGACTCTATGGCTGTGGATCTCAGAAGGAAATACAGCAACAGGCAATCAAAGATATAGATGGACGCCCAATTAGTTTTCTTTTGAAAAATGACAGAGTAATTTATTATTCTGTAAATGGTGAAAAAAAGACGGCATACTCCGGAGGGGTAGAATTCAATAGTGGGCGAGAATCATTATCCGAATATCTCTTATCAAAATATGTCAATCATCCAGATTATAATTATAACGAATACAATGTTTATGAATATATGATAAATTTGAAATGCAAATCATTGTATAACAATGGTTTAATTCGTTGTTTAGCAATCTGTTATACATTAAAAATACAATTATTATGAAAAAGAGAATTTTAATTATATTAATCATCTCGATATTTCCATTTCTTGCTCAAGGTCAAGATATTGATCATAATAGTAAGTTGGCCGACTTAATTAATACCGGTAGATGGATCGATACAAAAGAATATCTGTTAGAACATAAGGATCAGATTACTGATTTTATGCAGCTTCTAGGCTCTTCAATGGTTAACACATTTACTAACAATCCATCTGAAGCTGTTCAGAATATAAATTCTCTTATAAACAAATATGAAAGTCAAATAGGGGATCAGATACTACAGTTTTATGGATTATTATTAAATAATTATGATGAACTACAAGAATATGACAAAAGTGTAGAAATTTGCGACAAGATATTGAAGTTAGATGGACTCTATCAAGATTTAATTAATGGAACCATCCAACGTAAAGAGTGGTGTAGGAAAAGAGTTCAATGGCCTAAATTAGTAGTCAATAGTAGTAACAAAAAATCTACAATTCTTAATTTTAAAAAATCTCAGAATTCGTCTGGAATTCTTTTCAAAATATTATGTAATAATAACCGTTTAAATGCCATTTTTGATACGGGCAGTTCTGTTACTTGCTTAAACAAAGATATTGCTTCTAGAATTGGAGTTAGATATGTCAATGATACTATATTATTAAATAAAACAGCAAAAGCACAAACTGGTATTATTGATTCTATTTCATTAGGAGAATATACTATTTATAATTTCCCCGTAGTAGTATATATTGATTCAATTGAAAATCAACAGTACCAAACAGAGTATAAAATAATGCAGGCCAAGAAAAGTCTTGAAGAATTTGACATCATACTAGGAATGTCCTTTTTGAAGCTATTTGAAGAAATTCAATTAGATAATAGGAATCAAAAAATATGTTTTTCTGGCAAATCCACTGAAGTAAAAGAACGGATAAGAATGCAATTAGTCAATAATTCGTTGTATATAAAGGTCCTTATAAATGATTGCAATTTTATAGGTTTATTTGATACCGGCTTAAATCTTGATTTATTGATAAATAATGCATTTTATGCTCAACATAAGAACAATTTTATTAACCCAAATAACATAAATTCAAGAAAACAGATTTTGAGACTAAATGGAAGAGAGGAGTTAAAAGGAGTTATTCCTGCCAACATTACAGTAAATCTATGCAATAGAAGGCTTAATCCATCTAATAGTTTAATACTTGCCGATACCAGATATGGTTACGATGGGATTATCGGAGATTTCGTTTTAAAAGAATCTGATTTTATTGTATTCAACTTTAAAGACATGTGGTTTTATTGTAAATGATATATAAAAAGAAAGGAGGTGAATATCTAAAATAACCCACAAAACTGGAAAGAGATAACCAAAACCATGTTTTTGAATCAGCATACAGAGAATATCATCGTTTTATTATATTGTTCTATTACAGCATAGAAAAGCATAATAAAAAGACAATGTAACCACTATGTCAGTAAATGACTTATCTAATGGCTTTGCAATCTTGAGAGAATGTTATTAGAGACATGCTTTTATTTATTAGCTATTTTACGATTAATAACTTCCACAACTATACCATCTTTCAGAGTTGTTCTTCTTACCCAAACATTTTGAGGAACGTAACCATCGATAAACTGTTTTCTATTTTTCTTTTTATAGGTGAAAGCTCCTAAATAGAAATACTCATAGGTAAATAAGGTTGTGTTGCTTGGAGAAATAACTTTGTGTTCTGTTATATCACCTTTTTCGTTGTATTTACAAATATGCTTAACTAGCGAGTCGTTGTCGCTTCTATCAATAGAGGTGAATTCATTTGAATCAAATGGCTGATCTGTTTTGCATCTTTTTTCCTTTTCATGACAATAAAGAACTCTTCCATCTTTGTCATATCTTTTCTTTTTAGTCTTAATAATAGAGTTGTAATCTATTGTACCGTTGTCAAGGACTAGATAATTTTCTTCAACTATTACCGCATTTTTAATCTTTTGTGCTAGTAGAACGTTAATTGGAAAGCAAAATAAAACAGAGAGTAATACAATTTTTTTCATCATAATTTATTTTTAAGGGTCTTTACCTCGTCAAAGAGAACTTCAGCGTAAATCCAAAATCGGAATTGGTTACCGGATAAGAGGCAGAAGATACCAGTGGGGTATTCTTCTGACGGTCATAATACATACGGACGGTTAGCAATTTAGAGAATGTATAATCTGCTGATAAAGAAAACTTGGTTGCTTTATTACCACTGGTTGGTTGAGCTAAAGCTTCCTGAATATCGCGACTCAATGCAGATTGGTTACGGATAGAAATATCTGCCTGAATGTTCAGGTCGTTGCTGACTTTATTCTTGCTTTTTCCTGCACCAAACAGTTTCAGGTCTACAATTTTATACCCCATGCCAACAACAAAATCTTTAGAGCTAGTTTCAACAATTTGATTTGCTGTCATACTTAAAGTAAGTATTCTCGTCTTTTTATATTCTACCTTTGTGGTTATTCCATTTTTAAAGGTCATATCTACTCCGAAAAGCGGAGCGAATTGCTCATTAATTGATACTGTACCAATATCGAATGCTGCCGAAGGAACCGGATCTCCGGTTTGCGTATCTTCAACAAAACCGAGGTTGCCCATAAATCTGCTGAAGCTTTGGTAGGTATTGTATGAACCAACAGAATAAGTGCTTCTGTAGGCATGATTCAGATTAAAACTTTTGAAATGTTTTTTAAACCATTCCAGTTTGCTTAATCCGCCATAAGTTATTCTCCAGTTGGGCATCATTGATAGTAAGTTTGGGAAAAGATCAAGAGAAATCTTATTCACATCTTTTCCTGTATAAGCTGAAAGAAATGCGGGGATCATTACGTCCGGAGAGTTTTTGTCGATTGTTCCGTTTTCCGGATTGAATGTTTTACCTGCCAGTGTAGTTCCTTCCGGATAGATGGCGCCCAGATATTGAGCTTCTACTCTTTTTTGAATGATATCCAGATTCTTGAGAAACTTATCAAAAGTTTTTGATTGGTATAGTTCCTCTGTTTTGCATTTCTCGAATGCACTTCCAATGGAAATAATACTCATATTGAAACTACCATTCTGAGTGGTAGGCATACCATCGAACATAAACTGTATACTCTGTGATTTGTTTATTGTGCGGTTGGCGGTTAAGTCTATCTTAAAATCTCTTATTGGTTCTAAGGTCAATCGTATTTGTAAATCTTCCATAGCATTGGTTGTTGCTGGGTCTGCCACGGAATCGTTCATTAATAACCAGTTATTCTTTGCTGCTTTCTGTATATAGCTATCACCCGTTACACCAAAAGCAAAATCCAGTCCCGGAGCAAACATGCCGCCTGCTCTTTTTTGTCCCAGCACATCGCCTACTTCCGGTAAATATCCGGGAAGTGTCATTGCATAAGTATTTCGGTAGGTAATGCTTATATTTCTTGCCATCATTGCAAAACGTGCTGCATGCTGAGCAATTTTATACCAGCCTTGCTCTTCTGGCTTTGGACCGGGAACAATGCTTAGCTTAATTTTTATAGAATCTCTGTTGCTGACAAGAATCTTGTTGGAATCCAGTACTTTGTATTTAATAAAGTACCGTTTTCCGTCCTGCGTTATAGCTCTTACTTTTACTATTTTGGTTCTTAGTCCGTGAGAAACTGTTACGGTTGTATCCTTTTTCAGCTGAATTTCTCTCTCGAATTTATTCGGTTTCTTCATTAAATCCTCTTTTCTTCCGGGTGCACTTATGCTCATTGAAGAAAATAGTCTGTTGGTTTCCTTTAAGAAAGGAATCTTATTGTATAGCTTCTCGAAATTGAATCGACTGTTTACATCAATGGAGCGTTGGTTGGCAATAGTATTACCAACAGAAGTACCGTCAGTCAGATCGGCACCGCGATCCCAGGTATAGGAAGATGCAAATTTAACGTCACTGTTCACCCAATCGAGTATAGGTATCATGTCGAATGGTAATTTGTAACTCGAATTGAACGATTGCTGGAAATCCAGTGGACGTCCAAGATTCAACAAACTGGTTTTTATGGAATCTTTCCATGCTGTGTATTCATCCGGATAGAGATTCTTGTTGACTGGACCAATCGGTTCTTCAATCTCGGCACGGGTGGCAGATGTGAAACTTAGTTTTAGATTTTTGGTGAGATCCCACCGGAGAGAGAAATCTCTGTTCCATAAAAATTCCTTTGCTACGGAAAGAGGTATGTCTGAGTCTCCATAAGGATTATCCAGATCTCTTAACTGCAGTTCATAGTAATGGCGTGAAATATCGGAATTGAAAGCTATGTTCTGTGGTAGCCAGTTAAGGTTGAATGCCTTCACAAACTTCATCCATGGAGATTTGCTTTTCAGATTTTTAAACGGCTCCCACGCTTTAATAACTGGTGAATAATTATATCCGAGGGTACTTCTCCAGTCCTTTTCAACTTCCCATGCAGTGGTATTCCCCTGATTGTATTTCTTGGTATATGAATATCCAAACGTAAAGTTTCCCGGATCAAAAGGCAGTGGCCTTTTACTTACTATATTAATCTTTGCGTTGCTCAGACTGAAATTCCTGTAAGTAACCAGTTCCCGGGCAATATTAAGGATAGAGTCTCTTTGAGATTTTAAAGAATAGGTATCCAATACATCATCTAAAAGCAGATCCTTATTGGTTGGATCATATAGTGGTGATGTTAACTCTTTGGAATATGAGAAATAAACAGGGGCTGATATTTTTGCTTTTGATGGCAGAAATCTTCCTAATTCAAAACTGGTGGTGAAATTATACTGGTAATAATCATCCATTCTTCTTTCACTAACACTTTGCTCCAAACCTCCAAATCCGGCAGTTTCCATGTGCCCTGCCAGATTTACATTTCCTATATCCGAGAGCTGAACATTCATATTGCCTTGTGCTGCCCATCCTCCCGACTCATTATACTCTGTCAAACGAAGCTCGTTTACCCAAACCTCTGCCGATTTTAAATAGCGGGAGTTATTTCGAACCCCAATCATAATAGTTTTCACTTCAGCCAGACTGGGGTTTCCCATAATACTAATCTTATTGGCTGGCTTATCGGCATCGTATGTATAATATAACTTTGTATAGCTAACATTTGAACCGGAAGCATTTTTAGCTGTATTACGTTCTTTTTTTAAATTGGTAAGTAGGCTGAAAGGTATGTTCAGCATATTGTCTTCCGGCCATACAGCTTGGCAACCACTTAGCGTACTTCCATTATACTGTCCGTGAGGAGTAAGTTTCAACGGAATTTCATATTCGTAGTAGTTATTCTTGTAATCGGATCCAAGTCTGATGAATACAGATATCTCATTGTCTTCCAATGATGTTACATCGTCCAATAGTTTTTCACCGTGTATAAACATCTGTAAGCGTTTGTATTGACGCAAATCCAATCCCGGACTTTTATAGACCGCTCTTGCATCACCGGGAGCCAGATTCTTGACTTTTAAACTCAGTGACTGTTCGTTTTCTTGTGTTAGCTGAGGCTGTGAAGGATCGACAACACGTGTAATTCCTGGAGGAAGAACATAGTTAACCGGAGTTTTATCGTTGTTTTCCTCAATATTAACCGAAGCAACATCAAGACTGCCACTTACTGTTGAGTTGGTTAAGGACTGATCGTATGTTCTCCAGTCGCCACGAACCAGGTCGAGAGTTGCAAATCTAAGCACTACCGGATCAACAAAGTTGGTAAGATACATACGCATAAAACGGATAGACTTAAAATCAGAAATTGAGCCTACCGCTTTTTGATAATCCTTCACCGGAATCTTGAACTGATACCAGTTCACTTCTTCTGTTTTTCCGTTTCTTAGCTTAACACTTGCTGTTCGTTTGTCGGCAATATAGTTACTCCCAACCCTCAGATCTTCAGGAGAGAGGCTAATCTTGTACTGGAAATATTTCTCATACTCATTGAGTGTGTAATCCTGATTGATATCTTCTACATCGGGAACTGTTTTTGAGGAAACATCATATTTTTCCGGAGAATCTTCCGAAGCTGTGGAATTTCCTTCCGGATTGTTGTAATACTTATAGCGCTCCAAAATGCTTTTTTCTTCCTGATCATAATCTGAACCGCGGAAATAGTGATAAAGATCTCCGGATGGGCTCTTTTCAAATTGTGCATATACAGCCGGTTCAAGAATAGACTTAAGTTTATCCAGGTAAGTGCTGTACGTACTGAATGTTTTCTCTTCCTCAGCCGATAGTCCGTTCAATCCTACATCCTGCTTTTTTCTTGCGCCGGAAGCATTATCAAAAGCATAGACAATGCTTTGTTCTGTAGGTACTTTTCCCCACACTGTTTCTTTTACTTTTGTAGGGTCACCATCAACAGGCATTCCGTTTTCAAAGTATTTTTTTCCATCCTTTAGAATATCTTCGGAAGCCTCTCCCAGATTTATATAAAGATCACCACCACGGCGATTGCCGGTTGTGCTTTCGTAGATAAACGGATCGAGAAGCCAGAACTCGATATATTCAATATTGGCAGTTTCAAAATCACTGGTATCCAGTTTTCTCATAATTCCTCCCCAACGTTTCTCTGGATTGTTGAGATAACCTTTTGGTGTGAGATTTGTATCAAGGTTATATGGCCCACGTTCTTTGGGATAATAAGCCAAGTTGAGTATTGAGAGGGTAGAGGTTTCCAGATAAGAAGTCTCTTTGTTTGGGAAAATCTCTTGTTCGTATACTTCTCTTACATAGTGATTAGACAACTGATCCAGATCACTTTTTATGTGAGAGGGCGTTAAAGAAGAACTTCTGCGGGTAAACAGTCCGTCAATGTAATACCAGGATAAGAGTGCTCTGTTTTTTCCATAAGCTATATCATTTGATTTTGCAGCCTCAGGAAAAAGGGCATTGGCTCCGCTTTCGTAAGGAGTACTGGACAGCATCCAATAAGAGGGCTGACGTAAATCAATTTTAGTACTTGTTGATTCGAAGTCGTCTACATAAGATGCATTACCTTGGGTTCCGGATGCATGTCCGGGAACCAACTGGGCAAATTCTGCCGTTAAGTTTATGTGCGAAGGTTGCGTTGCTTTGACAAAAGGTAACTTGTCCACCATGTTTGTAAGCCATTGACTCTCCTTTTTCCATGAAGTGTTGAGCCCCCAGATGGTGTTACTGATAGGCTCTTCGTTCATGGCTACTTTTGTAGTCATGGGCTTTTCGGACAAATGCATTATGGTACCGCCTATCTGGAAATCTTTCGAGAAATCATACGTAAAATTCATCCCCAGCATTGTTTTTCGCTGTAGGTTAAAACTACTGTTGCTTTCCAGATTTACGCTGACAGATGTACCGGCATCAATAATACTTTGGTTGATAATGGTAACAATACCCATTGAATAGTCTACCGTGTAATCGGAGTTCTCAATAAGAGTAACACCACCGGCCGTGACTTTAACAGAACCAACTGGTATATTTGTAGAACCCAGTCTGATTTCCGATCCTGATGAGGCTTTGTATTCACCGGTAAATTTGAATTTGTCTTTCTCGGCAATTTGTTTGGCTACCGTTTTAGTAGAATCGTAAAGTTCCTGAAATACATACTTATTGGCAATTGCATCATTGCCTATTGCTTTCCGTAAATGACTTCCGAAAGGTTCTACTACAGGAAAAAATATTCGTCCGTTCTGAGCAGTTACTGTATATCCTTCAACAAAATCGAAGAATCCGTTTGGATTATTTTGATTGTTGGCATCCAGTCGGTCAAGGTTCATCACTCTAAGCAGAGGAACCTTATTTATTGAACCTTCGGGAATATAATTCAGATAAACACCTGTAGTGTCACTCTGATATTTAATATCTAACCGGAAGTTTTTACTTTGCAAATCATAAGCGTTCAGTGAATAAACGTTCTTCATCATTAAGTCCCAGCAACCGGAAGCCGGAGAGTTGGATGTACTTTTTAATAATTTCAGATAGAGGGCCGATTTAGTATCTTTTACATCGGCAGCAAATTCACCCACCTGATATCCTTTTCCTTTGTATGTATATTCAAAGGCTACAGCCAGAACTTCGTCGGGTTGAAGGGTTGATTTTAAGGAGATATATCCTAGAGAGCTGTTGATGGTATATTCTGAACTGCTCAGCAGGCGGGCACTTTCAATCTTTTCATAATCCATGCCACCTTCTAACTGAGGAATAGCTCCCAGGGTAGTGCCAAC
>Ga0316601_100001410_pt1 | contig 11680 bp, 12 predicted proteins | sample OWC_soil_day5_no_FD_207663 | JGI IMG/M metagenome (GOLD analysis project Ga0316601, IMG submission 207663) | Wetland soil microbial communities from Old Woman Creek delta, Ohio, United States - OWC_soil_day5_noCT | ecosystem: Environmental > Terrestrial > Soil > Wetlands | place: USA: Ohio...
GTTAAGGAGAGGCGCCTTCTTCTAGATGTCTCGGCCGGGATCGATGTCGACGAACTGACGAGGCGGTACGGCTTCTTCTAGCGCATCCTCCATGTCCGGGACGCCGTGCCCCTGATCGCGGCCAGCCGCGCATCCTCGGCGAGATCAGCGATTCGTCGCGTACGCCGCCATCGCCCGCGCCCCTCTCGCAACCTCGTCCCGCTCACGGCGGACGTTCTCCCGCGCCAGAATCGCGGCGCGCAGGATCTCGGCGTTCGCCGCGATCATCTCCTGAAGACGCAGGCGCACGCTCTCGCCGTCCGCGAGCGGGCCTCTGTCGTTCGCGGCCATGATGGCCTGACGCTGCTCCTCGAGCAGGCCGACGTTCTGCCAGTCGCCGCCGCGCGACGCCTCGAGCATCTCCCTCGTCAGGTCGACGAGCTCGCGCAGCTTGCGTTCGGAGATGGGCATGGGTCGTCCAGGGACGTTCAGCCCGCGGCCGCCTGCCGGACGGCCATGCCGCTGTGCAGGTCGGGCGGTATCGCGTCCCAGCCTGCCTTGACCTCGCCGAGCAGGCCCGCGACCTCGTGCAGGATTGCCGGATCGCTAGCCGCGTTCGCATCGACGAGCCGGCGCACTATGTAGTCGTAGAGATCGTCGAGGTTGTGGGCGATCTCCCCGCCCCCCTCGAGATTCAGCGAGCCGCGCAGCCCGTTGATGATCGAGATCGCCCAGTTGATGTTCCTGCCCTTGGCCTCGAAATCCTTGCGCGAGGCCTGGCCCGTGGCGATGGCGATCTTGTCCAGCGCCGCCTCCATGAGGATCTGCACTAGGCGGTGCGGACTCGCGTAGGCCACCTCGGTGGTGCCGGCGACCTGGGCGTAACGCGTGAGACCGTTCTTCTTCGAATAGGTCATTGCGTGCTCCGGGGGAGCTCCGGTTATCGATTGTCGTTCTGCTGAAGCGCCAGTTGCTGCGTCAGGAAGGCCCCGGTGCTCTGCAGCTGGGAAACCAGGGTGTCGAGGGCGGTGAACTGCGCCCGCAGCGTCTTCTCGATCGTCACGAGCCGGCGTTCGACGCGCAGCTGCTGGTCCTCAAGCGAACGGACGCGGCTGTTGAGACCTTCCTCACGCCCGGCGATCAGTCCGCTGCTGCTGGTCAGGCTGTCCGCAACGGCCTTGAGGCGCGCGGGGAAACCCTCGGTCTCGTGCGTGAACAGTGCAATCACTGCAGATGGATTGGTGCCGAGCACATCACCGAGCCGCCCGACGTCGACCTGCATCTTGCCGTAGCGGTCACGGGAGACGCCGATCTCGGTCAGGTGGGAGAAGGTGCCGCCGACGTTCGCCCCCGTCTGAAGGACAGCGGACAGGCTGCTCTCGATGCCTCGCAGCGTGCTGTCGTTGGCCAGGTTCCCGCTGCGCAGCTTGCCGATCGCATCTTTCAGCTCGTTGTAGGCCTTCGCAAAGTCCTGAGCAGCGGTGGTGATGGCACTATCGTCCCGGCTGATGGTGATTGTCGCGGTGCCTGTGTTCAGCAGATTGAACGTGGCGCCGTCGATCGCAGTGCTGACGTTGTTGGATGGGCTGGTCACCGAGATGCCGTCGATGGTCAGCGCAGCATCCTGGGCCGCGGTGCGCTGCGTCAGCCGCAAGGCGCCCGCCGTGTAGGAAAGCGCGGAGAGTCCTGAGCCATCGGTGTTGTTGCCATCGCCGTCGCCGGTGACGCCAATAGTAATCGCATTCGCAGCGCCCGAGTCGTTGGCGCTTAGCAGCAGCATCGGGCCGCTTGCGCTGTTGAGTACTGCAGCGGTGACCTTGCTGTTGCCGCCGGCACTGTTGATGGCGTCGCGAATTCCTTCGAGTGTGTTGTTGGTCGCGTCGATCCCGACGCTGAAACTCTCGCCACCGACCGTGAAATTGAGGGTTCCGGTGCCGACCGCCGTGCCTGCCGCATAGGTTGCGGAAGACAGCTTGTGCGTGCTCGCCAGCCTCGTGACATTGAGCGAGAATCGGGTGGGCGAGGCCCCTTCGCCCAGCGTTGCCGTGACGCGCGTGTCGTTGCTGGTGCTCGCGGTGTAAGGCTGGAACTTGGTGATGTCGGTCAGCCCCGCCATGGCCGACGCAAAGGTCGACAGGCCGCTCTTAAGCGTGCCGAAGGCGCTGATCTGCGCCCTGACCGCCGTCTCCTTCTGCTCGAGCTGGTCGAGGGGGCGCCGCTCCAGGGCCATCAGCTGGCTGACGATGCTGTTGACGTCGAGGCCTGTCGCAATGCCGCCGGCGGTGATGGTTGCCATGGCCCTGCCCCTCAGTGTCAAGGGTCAGGCGTCGTCGGTATTCCCGCGCGCCGCCCGACCCTCGCCAACTTCCTGCCGGGGACCCTCTCGTCCCAGGTCATGCACTCGCATTGATGAGTCCCCCGGCCGATCCCCTGAGCCTGCGGCTGAGGTTGAGCACCTCCTCCGCCGGGATCTGTCGGATGGTCTCCTTGGTCTCGGCATCCAGTACCCGGATCACGGTGCGGCCGCTCGTCGCGTCCACGCTGAACTGCAGCGAGCGACGCTGGCTCTGGATCAGCTCGGAGAGCCCCACCATCGCCTCCTTCAGCACGTCCCTGGCCCGCTCCTCCTTGGCCACCTCAACCTTGTCGTTCCGCGGCGCCTCGCTGCGCCGTTCGGGCGCCGCCGGCTTCGCTGCCGCCATCCGGCCGACCTGGGTGACCGATCCCGTGACGATGTCACTGGCCATCGCGATCACCTCCGATCAGGGCCTCCGCACCCCGGCGGGTAGGGCCGGGTTGCGGAGGCAATCACCCTCAGCGCAACAGCGCCAGGACGTTCTGCGGCAACGCGTTGGCCTGTGCCACCATCGCCACACCGGCCTGCTGCAGGATCTGGGCGCGCGAGAGGTTCGCCGTTTCGCGGGCGAAGTCGGCGTCCATGATCCGGCCGTAGGCCGACATCTGGGCCTCGTACATGTTCCGCAGGTTCACGACGACGTTGTCCAAGCGGGACATGTAGGCGCCGTTGTTCGCGCGCTGGGTGTTGACGTTGCCGAGTGCCGTGTCGATCGCCGAAAGGGCGGATGTAGCGTTGGTCACCGAATCGACGCCGCCGCCGGGCGCCGTCACGGCTGCGGTATTGATCGTGAGCGTATCGCTCGCGCTCGCGCCAACCTGAAGCGTGAAGCTCCCGGCGGCGCCGGCGAGTATCGCCTTGCCGTTGAAGCTCGCCGCCGACTGCACGCGCGTCAGCTCCGAGTTCAGCTGCCCGTACTCCACGTTCAGCTTCGCCAGGTCGTCCGTGCCGTAGGTGCCGGACATCGCTTGGACCGCAAGCTCCCGCATGCGCTGCAGGATGTCGCCCATCGTGGCCTGCGCGCCGTCGGCGACCTGCAGAAGGGAGATGCCGTCATTGGCGTTGCGGATGGCAACATCCATGCCCCGGGCCTGCTTCAACATGTTCGACGCCACTGCGAGCCCGGCCGCGTCGTCCTTGGCGCTGTTGACGCGGAGACCGGAGGACAGGCGCGCCATGGAGATCGCGAGGCTGTTCTGGGTGGTCGCGACGCTGCGCTGGGCGTTGATCGAGAAGTTGTTGGTGTTGAGGGTCAGTGCCATTTTCTTGCTCCTTTGGCCCGGCGATGCGTTGCATGCGACCTGGGCTTAGGTTGATGACTGGCGGATATGCCTTCTGGATCGATGGCATTCACCGCCTCCGGGATGCTTAACGGCGCCGCGGTGGGGCTCTTGAGAAAGGTGCGGAAGGAAGTTCCCGAGTTTTCGGGGTAATCGCGGCAAGAATGCCGCTTCTACCACGCGAGAGCGTTCGTCATGCAGGTAGGAGCGCCTTCAGGCGCGATTGTCGGTGGGAATGCCGCCCCTGGCGCAATCCTGATCGCGGCTGAAGCCGCTCCTACCAGGCAGCGGCGTCGTTGTTGTGGCGCGAACTACAGGTAATTGAACAGCGACAGCTGCGACAGCCTCGTGTAGGACTGCTGCGAGGCCTGCAGGGCGAGCAGCTGGCGGTTCATGCGCGACACCGCCTCGGCATAGTCGAGATCCCTGATCTCGGACAGCTGCGCCTCCAGCATCACCGCCAGGTCCTCGTTGACGTTGCCGAGGTCGTCCAGGGCGTTGAGACGCGCGCCACCGCGGGCGCGGACCTCGAGCACCTGCGCCTGGGCCTGCTGGATGTCGGCGATGCTGACCGACAGGTCGGCGCCGGAGCGAAGGTCGGCCGCCAGCCTGTAGAGGACGCCAAAGGCACTGTCGCTGCCGTCGGCGTTCGACCCCATGAAGATGTCCTGGCCGGTATCCGCGTCGGCGACCCGGCGGTCCTCGGACACCTGGATCTGCCGCTGCTGATCGTCGCCGGCATAGCTGAAGGTTCCGCCTCCGGAGTCGGTGAACGGCTTCTGATCCCGCGTCAGCCCACCGAACAGGTACTCGCCGTTGGAGTCGCGCGTGTTCGCCAGCGCCAGCAATTGCTCCAGCAGCTGGTCGACCTCGGCAGCGATGCCGTCGCGCGCGGTCTGGCTGGCCGTCGCGTTGTTCCCCTGGACGGCGAGCTCGCTCACCCGCTGCAGCAGCCCGGTGACGCCTTCCAGGGCCGTCTCCTGGGTCTCCAGCCGCGCCCGGGCAAAGCCCATGTTGCTCAGGAACTGCCGGCCGGTCTCGAGATAGCGCTGCAGGTCCAGGGTTCTCGTCGCCCCCGCCGGGTCGTCCGACGGCCTCAGGATGCGCTTGCCCGTCGCGAGCTGGAGCTGCGTGTTCGACAGGCGCGACTGGTTGTCGAGCATCGAGGCTGTCGCGCGCTGGTGGAACAGGTGGGTGGAGATGCGGTTCATCGCGCCTTACCTCTGCATCGCGGCGATGATGGTCTCGAAGAGCTTCTGCGCGACAGCGATCGCTTGCGCCGCCGCCTGGTAGGCCTGCTGGTAGTGCATGAGCTTGGCGGCCTCCTCGTCGAGATTGACGCCCGAGACCGCGCTGTGCGCCTCTTCGGCCCGCGACAGCAGGCCGCGCAGCGCCGTCGCGTTGAGCTCGGCCGTGCGGGTGCGCGACCCGACGTCCGCCACCACCTGGGCGTAGGCGCCCTGAACCGTCGTCCCGCCGAACGCCGCCGTGTCGCGCTGGAGATCGGCGAGCTCGAGCGCGTTGCTGTTGTCCGACGAGTTGAAGGGCAGCGTGCCCGAGGCAGCGGCGATCTGACGTGCGTCGGTCAGGTTGAGCTGGATGTTGGCTGCCCCGCCCGGGGTGAAAAAGTCGCCGCCCGGGGCCCCGTCGAGATCACGACCCAGCCTGTGCTGGTCGTTGATTGCCGTCGCCAGGCCATCGGCGATGGTGTCCAGCCTTGCCGTGCTCGCATCGAGCACCTGGCTGCGGAACTGCACCAGGCCGCCGAGCCGGCCACCGGTCATCTGCTCGGTGACGTCCTGCCGCGCCCCGTCGCTGTAGTAGTAGATCACGGCGTTCGTCGCATTGAGGCCGACGCCCAGGGTCGCCACGCTCCCGGCGACCACCAGCGACTGGCCGCTCCCGACGAAGACGTTGACCGCCCCGTCGCCCTGCTCGTAGTAGGTCACCTTCACCAGCGAAGACAGCTCGTTGATGAGCTGATCCCGCTGGTCGAGCAGGTCGTTCGGCGGCTGGCCGGCCATGCCGCCGCTCTCGACGATGACCTGGTTCAGCTCGGCGATGCCTTTCGCCAGGGTGTTGATGTCGGCGACCGTGCCGGCGATGTCGCGATTGACGCCGTCGGCGATCTCGCTGCCGCGCCGCGCCAGGAAGTGGAACCGGTCGGTCAGCGCCTCCGCCTCGCCGAGCAGCACCTCGCGGGCCGGGATGGAGGACGGGTCGTTGGCGACGCCGTTGAGCGCGTTGAAGTAGCGCTGCAGGACCGGGTCCAGCCCGAGCTCGGGGTCGGCATACAGGTCGTCGAGCTGGCTGGCGTAGGTGTAATAGACCTCGGCCTCGCCGGACGAAGTGCGGCTGGTACGCACCTGGGCGGCGAGGAACTCGTCATAGCGCCGCTCGACCGTCGAGACCTCGACGCCCGAGCCGATCCAGCCGCTGCCGGCGAACGTCGGCGGCTTGGTGGTGAACATCACCTCCTGCCGGCTGTAGCCCTCGACGTCGGCGTTGGCGATGTTGTGGCCGACCGTGGTCAGGGCCCGCTGGTAGGACGTGAGGGCGGTCAGGCTGGTTGTGAGGATCGAGGCCACGGGTCTGCTCCCATCGCGGCGCGCTCAGGCGGCAGACGGCCGCCCTTCCGGACTCATATCGGCCGGCTCGAGGCCCCCTTTAGCTCCGCCCGGACCTGGGACAGGTCCTCGCTGCCGAGGATGCGCTTGAGCTTCGCCGCGTAGGCCGGGTCGGTGGCGTAACCCGCCCGCTGCAGCTCCTCGACGAAGGCCTCGGGGTCGCTCGCCGCGGCCAGTGCCCGCTGGTAGCGCGGGTTCGCCTTCAGGAACTCGACGTAGTCGGTGAAGCTCTCCGTATAGGAACCATAAGCACGAAACGCGGCACGCGTCTTCAACGCCACCCCGTCCTTGTATTCGACCGTGCTGGTGTGGACGAGCTGGCCGTCCCAGCTCCGGTCCGCCTTGATACCGAACAGGTTGTAGCTCGGCTGGCCGCCCGGTCCCGGCATGATGTGCCTGCCCCACCCCGTCTCGAGCGCAGCCTGCGCGAGCAGGGCCTCCGGGGCGACGCCGAGCTCGCGCGCGGCCTGCTCGGCATGCGGCCAGAGCGCGCGCAGGAAGTCCTCCCGGCTGTCGCCGAGCTCGGCCGGGGTGTTGTTCGTGATGACACGATCGCCCCGCGCCGCAGCCGCCAGACCCGGAATCAATGCCCCGCCGTTGCGCCAGAGCGGCGACGTGCGGTAGTCCGACACCTGCTTGCCCTGCGAGCTCCCGCCCTCCGGCTTGCCGCCGAGCTGACGCTCGATTACCTCGGCCATGCCGACGCCGCGCGACCTGGCCATCTCGGTCGCGATCTGCTGGTCGTACATGTCCCGGTAGAACAGCGACTTGTTGCTGTCGAGCAGGCCGTTGCCGCCCGATGCCGCGCGCATCGACTTGAGCATCTGCGCGATGAACAGCGACTCGAACTGCCGCGCCACCTCGGTGCGCGCCGTCGCCTGGCTCTCCCGCGCCTGCAGCTTGAGCTTCTGCAGGCCCGTGAAGTCGGAATAGAGCGCGCCGGGACCCGCCATCTCAGATCACCACGAGCTCGGCCTTGAGTGCGCCGGCGCGCTTGAGGGCGTCGAGGATCGCGACCACGTCGCCGGGTGCCGCGCCGACCTGATTGACCGCGCGAACCAGCGCGTCGAGCGAGACGCCGGGCCGGAACACGAACATCCGGTTGCCGCCCTCCTGCGTGACCTGCACGTCGGATTGCGGCACCGGCACCGTGCGACCCCGTGAGTACGGCAACGGCTGCGAGACGGTGGGGTTCTCGCTGATGGTCACGATCAGGTTGCCGTGCGACACGGCGGCCGGGGAGACGCGCACCGCGCTGTTGATGATGACGGTGCCGGTGCGGGCGTTGACGATCACGCGCGCGACCGCATCGCCGGATTTCACCTCGAGGTTCTCGATGGTCGCCACGAAGTCGACGCGATCGCTTGCATCCGTCGGCGCGTGCACGCGGATCGAGGACGCGTCGAGTGCCTGCGCGACGCCGGCGCCGACCGCCTTGTTGATGGCGTCGGCGACCCGCTTTGCCGTGGTGAAGTCGCCATCGCGCAGGTTCAGCGTCAGGGAGTCGCCGCTGGCGAACGGCGTTGCCACCGCGCGCTCCACCGTTGCGCCGCCGGGGATGCGCCCCGCGGTGGGAATGTTGACCGTGACGCTCGAGCCGTCGGCACCGGAGGCCGACAGGCCGCCGACGATCAGGTCGCCCTGGGCGACGGCATAGACCTGGCCGTCGGCGCCCATCAGAGGCGCCATCAGCAGGCTGCCGCCGCGCAGCTCCTTGGCGTCGCCGATTGAGGAGACGGTGACGTCGATCTTCATGCCCGGCTTGGCGAACGGCGGCAGCTCGGCCGTCAGACTCACCGCTGCCACGTTCTTGGGCTTGAGACGCACCACCGGAGGCACCACCACGCCCAACTGGGTGAGGAGGTTGCGCAGGCTCTGCTCGGTGTAAGGCGCCGAGGTGTTCTTGTCGCCGCTGCCGTCGAGGCCGACCACCAGACCGTAGCCGATCAGCTGGTTCGTGCGCACGCCCTGGATGGTCGCGATGTCCTTGACGCGCTCGGCCTGTACCGGCCCCGCCAGCACGCCGACGCCGAGCAGCAGGCCGGCGACCAGTCGTCGAAGGAAGGTGTCGCGCGATCGTGTCATGGTCGTCGCTCCGATCGGTCAGAAGGGCCAGAACGCCGTGATGAAGAACCGGGCGAGCCAGCCCATCACCGCGGCATCCGCGACCTGCCCTTCGCCGACGTACTGGAAGGTGGCGTCCGCCACCTTGGTGGACAGGACGATGTTGAGAGGGTCGATGTCCTCGGGACGCACGATGCCGGCGATGCGGATGTACTCGTTGCCCTGGTTGATGCCGAGGCGCTTCTCGCCGCGGACCGCGAGGTTGCCGTTCGTGAGCACCTGCACGACCGTGACGGTCACCTCGCCGGTCAGCTTGTTGCCCTGGGCGGCGTCGCCTTCGCCCTCGAAGTCCGTGCTCGAGTCGAGGCCGACCAGCGGCTGGCCCAACGCATTCTTCGGATAGGTCTGTCCCGCCCAGACCGGGAGCTTGATCTCCTGGCTGAGGGTCTTGCTGACGCTGCTCGCCGAGCGCTTCTCGGCGTCGGTGCGCTCCACCAGCCTGACGGTGAGCAGGTCACCGACGTTGCGGGCGCGCGCGCTCTCGACCCAGGCGCGGGCGTAGCCGCTGTGATAGATGGCGCCATCGCCGTCCGGCATCGGCGCCGGCTGGATGGGCTGCGCAGGTGCATACTCGGGGTCGCGCTTGAGGGGGGTCTCGGCGCAGCCGGCGACGAGCAGGACCAGCGCGACCAGAACCAGGGACAGCTTCACCCTGCTCGACAGGATTCCGTGAATCGCCGCGTCGCCGCGCTCCTCGCGGGAACGGTATGCAAGCTGGTCGCCGAACCTCATCATCGCGAGGCGATGCAGCCCGGCATCCCTGCGTTGCCCGCTAGAGCTGGTTGGTGACATACGCGAGCATCTGGTCGGTCGTCGAGATGGCCTTCGAATTCATCTCGTAGGCGCGCTGGGTCTCGATCATGTTGACCAGCTCCTCGACCACGTTGACGTTCGAGCTCTCGAGCGACCCCTGGATCAGCGTGCCGAGGCCGTCCAGGCCGGGCGTGCCCTCCTGCGGGTCGCCGCTGGCGGCGGACTGCCGGTACAGGTTCTGGCCGATCGCCTCGAGCCCCGTCGGGTTGATGAACTGCACCAGATTGATGGTGCCGATCTGGCTCGGCGTGGTGTTGCCCGCCTCCAGCGCCGACACCGTTCCGTCGGAACCGATCGTGACCGACAGCGTGTTCGGCGGCACCGTGATCGAGGGCTCGAGCGCATAGCCGTTCGCCGTCACGATCTGGCCGTCCTGGTCGAGGCTGAACGAGCCGTCGCGCGTGTACACCACCGTCCCGTCCGGATGCGAGACCTGGAAGAAGCCAGCACCCTGCACGGCGATGTCGAAGGCGTTGTTGGTCTGCTGGATGTTGCCCTGGGTGTGGAGCTTCTGCGTCGCCACCGTGCGCACGCCGGTGCCGATCGCCAGGCCCGACGGCAGTTCCGTCGTCTCGGTCGACGACGCGCCGACCTGGCGGACGTTCTGGTAGATGAGGTCCTCGAACACCGCGCGATCGCGCTTGAAGCCCGTCGTGTTGACGTTCGCCAGGTTGTTGGAGATCGTCGCCATGCGGGTCTGCTCGGCATCGAGTCCGGTCTTCGCGATCCACAGTGCTGGGTACATGCGTGTGTCCTCTTTCCGTCGCGCAGCAGTGCTGCCCGCTCAGGATGCAAGTCGGTTGCCAATCTCAGTCAGACCGGCCTGAGCAGCGTCGCCGAGGCCGCGCCTGCCTCCTCGGCGGTCTTCATCATCTTCACCTGCAGCTCGAACCGGCGGGACAGCTCGATCATGCTGACCATCTCGCCCACGAGGTCGACGTTGCTGGCCACCAGCGAGCCACTCGCGAGGCGCACCGCGGCGTCGGCGGGAAGGTCCGCGCCGGTCCGGGCGTGCATCAGCCCGTCGTCGCCCTTCTGCAGCTGGTCGTTGGACGCCTTCACGAGCTTGATGCGGTCGACCACCGCGAGCTGGTTCGACTCCCCGCCCTGCGGCCGGATCGAGATCGTGCCGTCGGCGCCGACCTCGATCTTTTCGTACGGCGGCAGCGCGATCGGGCCGCTGTTTCCGATCACGGCCAGGCCCTCGCTGGTGACCAGGCGGCCGCCAGGGTCCACCTGCAGGTCGCCGCGCCGGGTATAGGCCTCGCGGCCGTCCGGTCCCTGCACCGCCAGCCAGCCGCCCTCCTTGATGGCGATGTCGAGGTCACGCCCGGTGTGGTCCAGCGTGCCGGGCGAGCGGTCGCTCTCCGGGCGCTCGCTCATCGCGTACACCCGCGTCGGATGGCCGGCACCGAACACCGGCATGCTGCGGAACTGCTGCAGGTCGGCGAGGAAACCCGGCGTATTGGCGTTCGCCATGTTGTTGTTCACCGCCGCCTGGGCGTGCAGGGTCTCCTTCGCCCCGCTCATCGCGACGTAGAGCATGCGATCCATGGCGTCCTCCTCGCGTCAGTCGCTACCGCGCCGGCCCTCGGCCTCAGCGCAGGTTGATCACGGTCTGGGTGATCGCGTCGGAGGCCGTGATCACCTGCGCGTTCGCCTGGAAGTTGCGCTGTGCGGTGATCAGGTTGACGAGCTGCTCCGCGATGTCGACGGTGGACGCCTCGAGGGCACCGGACTGGATGGCGCCGAAGCTCGAGGTCCCGGCCTCGCCGAGCTGCGCGTCGCCCGACGTGAACGTCTCCACCCAGCTCGTGTCGCCGATCTGGCGCAGGCCCTGGGCGTTGTTGAACTTCGCGAGGGCCACCTTGCCGATCGCGGACGACTGTCCGTTCGTGTAGCGGGCGAACACGATGCCGTCCGCGTCGATGTCGACGCCGCTCAGCCGGCCGCTGGAGAAGCCGTCCTGGCCGAGGCTGTTGACGGCGAAGGACCCGCCGTACTGGGTCGTGTCGCCGAAGCGGAAGTCGAGCGTCATCGGCTCGGCGCCACCACCGACGTTGTAGGGCCCCACACCAGCCACCAGGCCGTCCGGCGGCGCTGGGCTCGTGAGCCCGCCGAACGTGTCGAACTCCAGTGTCAGAGAAGCGGCACCGGGGACTGCCGGCGCGACCGTGCCGTCGTCGAAGACGCCATCGACCGCGACGTAGACGTCCCAGGTGTTCGCGACGACGTCGGTGCGGCGGAAGTACATGGTGGCCGTGTGCGAATTGCCGAGCGAGTCGTAGGTGACGATCGAGCTCGAGTGGTTGTAGCTCCCGGGAAGCGCCGGGTCGAACGCGGGTGGAACCTGCTCCTCGGCATTGAGGTTGAGGGCTGCGTAGATCGCGGTCGTCGCTGCCGGAGGACTGGGCTGGGTGGGCAGCTGCAGGTCGGTCCGCAAGCCGGTATTGAAGACGGTCGTGCCATCCGCGGCGGCCGTCGCCGGGTAGACCTGCAGA
>Ga0316601_100001411_pt1 | contig 11676 bp, 10 predicted proteins | sample OWC_soil_day5_no_FD_207663 | JGI IMG/M metagenome (GOLD analysis project Ga0316601, IMG submission 207663) | Wetland soil microbial communities from Old Woman Creek delta, Ohio, United States - OWC_soil_day5_noCT | ecosystem: Environmental > Terrestrial > Soil > Wetlands | place: USA: Ohio...
TGCGGACCGACGCACGGATTGCGGTCGGCATAGCGGAAGTTCTCGGCTTCCCGCCATTGAATCGCCGCATCGAAGGCGCGGAGCACGGCCGGGACGTCACCGTTGCCGAACGCCTCGTAGATGGCATGCACACGCTCGCCGTTTGTCGTCATGCGGGGGCTCCCTGGATTGACACGCCGAAGCGCTCGCGCCCGCCGGGCAGCGTAGGGCCCGTCAGCGCGCGTGGGCGAAGCGGCTTCGAGTGAGTGTCCAGCAAAGATAGTCGGTTCCGGGCCCTCGAGCAAGTGGCACGAGCACCTGTGGCACGAGCACCTGAAGGCCGGCTGCCGGGCGGTCCCTCGCGTCAGTCGCCCGGGCAGGCCGCACGGCGATATGGAAACTCGACTCTCCGTGCCTGCCCGTCCTTCGTGCCCTCGATCCAGGCCCCGAGGGACGGACCTTGCCGCCGGTAGCCGATGCGTTGCGGGAAGTCGTGCCCGGGATTCTCGAACACGACGCTGCCCTCGGAGAGGGAGGTCGAGAGAAACTCCGCCGAGGGCTGCCCCGAGGGATGGGCGACATAGACCAGGCGGTCACCTCGCTCACGGATGACCACCAATTCATAGGTGACCAGTTCATCGCCCCGCACCGTGCGGCTGAGGCCGACCATGCTCCGGCCGCGCGGCGCTGTCCACTGTTCCTCGACGATGCGGGTTGGCGACGACGATTCCCAGCAGCCCTGCAGCCAGGCGAGCTGCTGGATGCCCGTCGCCCCTCTCGCTGCGTCAGCGTGGTGTGCGGACGTCGCGGCAAGCAGCGCGAGGATCAGGACACGCATCGTCAGTGACCTCCAGGAGAACGGGGAGGGCGGCCAGCGTCCGGGTCTCACGCCGCCCGCGGGTCGTCCTGCATCACGCCGAAGATGTTGCCCTCGGTGTCCTTGCAGTAGGCGAGCCAGCCCACGCCCGTGATGGGCATTCGCGGCACGGCCAGCGTGCCGCCGGCCGCGAGTGCCTGGGCCACGGAATCATCGACGGACGCGACGCCGACCGTGCAGACGAAGGCGTTCACCGCCTGGCCGTCGGCCGGAGGCGCGCCGCGGCGAACGAGGATGCCGCCGTCGATGCCGGGGTCCGGGGCGGAGCCCGTGCCGACGAGCCAGTACCGGTTCTCCTGGGGGAGTTCCACGCCGGGGACGGTCCATTCCCTGATGGTCCAGCCGAACACGCGGCGATAGAACTCGGCCGCGCGCTCGGGATCGGCTGCGTGAATCTCGAAATGCACGACTCTGTTCATGGCAGACGCTCCTTCCGGTGCGCCGACGCGTGCCGGCGGCGTCAACGCACCTCGGTCAACCGAATGGACTGTCCGACGCGGCGGAACGCGCCCTGGAAGGCGTCGGCGTCCGTCTCCGGCACGACGGTCAGGTAGTAGAAGAGCGTGGACCCGTCGGCCAGAAATGTCGTGTAGACGGCGATCCGTTCACGCCCGCCCAGCGGCGACGGGTTGACGAGCGGCGTCGCCAGAGCCGAGCGGCCCGAGATCCGGGTCTGCTGCGGCGTCCCGGCCGCCTGGAGCCCCGGGTTGTTGTGCGCGACGGCAGTCAGCCAGGCGTTGGTGGCCTGCGCCAGGTCACGTGATTCGGCCTTCACGATGCCGAACTCGACGCCGCAGGTGAAGACCGTCTGTCCGTTGAGCGGGCCGTACCCGTTCTCCGGCACGACCTTGATGGCGCTCGTCGACGAAAGGGTCGTCCAGTTGGACGGCACGGACGCCTGGAAGACCTTGCCGCCGCTGATCGCGCGGTACTGCGACGACGGAGGAGGCAGAGGCCGGCCCGGGGTCCCGACCGGCGCCCCCGCGTCGGCGGCCGGCGCGGCTCTCGCCGTGTCGCCCATCGACTTCGAAGGCGGCAGCGAGGCGAACACGGGCTTGATCTCCGCGAACCCGCTCGTGTCGGGAGCTCTCGCGATGGACAGCGCCTCCGCTTCCTTGTTGATGTATTGCGTCCGGTTGCCCGGGTTCGGGTGGCTGTTCAGCCACTGCGGGCCCGATCCCCCCGTGCTCTGCGACGCACGCTCGATCGTCTCGAACATCTGCGCCAGCGCCCGGGGATCGTAGCCTGCGCGCGCCATGATCTGCGCGCCGAGCAGGTCCGCCTGCTTCTCGAACTCGCGGCTGTATTTCAGCATGAGCGTGCCCAGTCCGAACTGGCTGCCCTGCGCGATCGCCGCTCCCTTGCTTCCTCCGACGACGGCGCCGCCGATCGCGCCGGCGATCTGGCCGAGCTGCAGCCAGGGGTTCTGCGCCTTGGACGCGTTCGCCGTCCCGTGCCTGAGCAGCACGTGCGCCAGTTCGTGCGCCATGACCCCGGCGAGTTGCTCCTCGCTTCCCGCGACGTCGACGAGGCCCCGGTGGATGAACATCGGCCCGCCGGGCAGCGCGAACGCGTTGATCTCCTTGAGGTTCACGGGCGTGAACGAGTACTGGTAGACCTGTTCGTCGAGTTCCGGCGGGGCGGCCTTCACGAGGCGATCGCCGAGCGTCGTGAGATAGCGCGCGATGCGCTCGTTCTGGATCACGGGATACTGCTTGCGCACCTCGGCCGCCGCCTCACGTCCGAGTTCCACGTCCTGCTGCGGGGTGTACCGGTTCTTCGGCGGCTTCACCGGGGTCTGCGCGAGGAGTCCCGGCGCCAACAGGCACGCGGCGACCGCGAGGGCGGCCGCACGCGAGGTCCACGAGAGACCTGGGCGGGGTGCCCTGCTCATGCCGTCTGCCCTCCCGTCCCGCGTTCCGGCGCCGCGCGAGATGCGGCGCCCTCCCGGGAACGCCGACGACACCCGCGGCCCCCGGGACGCTCATCCGATTGTACGACAGCGCCGCGGTGCGCGTTCCTCTACTCGCCCGGAGGCTTTGCCGCTCGATTGCCGCGCGTCAGCCAGTAGATGCCACCGCCCACCGCTCCCAACAGAACACCGAGGGGACCCGTGATGAAGATGCCAAGGAGCGGACCTTGGTTGGCGCTCGGCGCGAAGATGATCGGCCCGAAGAACCCTGCCGCAAAACCAAGCACGCCCGTCACGAGCGCGCCCCGCACAACGGAGCTGAACAGGCCCCGCGGGGTTGAGGTGGAGTGGCCCCAGATGTAGCGGGCGACGAGCAGGGCGCAGAGCAGCGACCCCAGAATACGGATCCACGTGAAGCGCCCGGCTGGGAGTATCAACGAGAACGGCAGCCAGAACACGAAGTAGAACGTGGCCACCGCGGCGAGCAGTGCCCCGAGCGCGCGAGGGACTGATCTCATGCGTCACCCTCTGCAACCCGTTCTTCGGCCTTCATGCCGTCTTCACGCAGGCAAACACAGTGTACTCATCGTCGCCCGCGTTGTACCGTTCCTCATGCACCTCGAAACCGGTCTCGCGCAGAACACGCTTCCAGGTGTCGAGAGAGAACAGGCCCATTGTCCAGTAGTCGGTCTCGATTCGAAGGCGCCCATGGTCGCGGATGAGATAGAGGACCGTCGTTTCATACTGATCATCCGCGGGGTCGGGATCATACACGTTCTCGACGAAGACGACATCGATTCCGTCCCGTGTGCCCGAGCCCGTGGCCGGCGTGACGATGGTCCTGTTCTGCCGGAATGCCTCAACCGTCACGTCTGGAGTCGCGACCAGAACGCCGCCGGCGTTCAGGTGGGCAGACGCGGTGCGGAACGCCGCCGCGAAGTCCGCGAGGCAGGTCATGTATGAGATTGCGTCGTCCATCAGGACGGCATCGAACGTCCTGCCGAGCCGGAACGTCCGCATGTCCCCGTGGACGAACGTGCTCTCCGGGTTCAGGTCTCTTGCCTGCGCGAGCATCGCGGGACTCAGATCCACACCGGTGACGCTGAACTTTCGCTTCAAGTTGAAGACGTTCTTGCCGCCGCCGCACCCGATGTCCAGCAATGTGCCCGCCGGACGCTCCGCGTGCTGTTCAATCAGGCCTGCGACGTGCCGGCAATAGTGCGCGTACTCATCGGCGGCATCGCCCCACATGGGCCACAGCCATGCCAGGTCCGTGTAAAGACGACGGGTGTCCTCCATTACTCGTCCTCTGCCGAACATCCGTGTTCGCCCGCGCCGGCCCCCGACGGCCCCAGCCGGCGTCGGGCGCAACGCCTTGTCGGGCCGGCCGCTCCGCGCTGGCCTTCTCGATCGAGGGCGTCAATGCGCTCGCGGTGTCGGTCGACGAACCACTCTGCCAGCAGCGGACGATACTCCAGTTGCCACCGGGCTGGCAGCCGAAAGAAGTCTCCCACAACCTCACCCCGGCATCGGGAGGCGCCGCACCGACACGGCCACGCGGTGCCGCCCGCGATATTGATGTTGTAGTCACAGGTGATCTCGGTTCCGGCTGGGATGTGCCTTCGCGCGACCAGATACGCAGCGTTCCCCTCGTGCACCTCGTACGCGGTCGGATCGCAGCTGTGGTTGAGGTAACGGTCCGGTGCGCCGTAGAGCACGACCTTGCCGTCCGGATAGCTGCAGTGATCCGCGCGTTCGCCAAGGTCTTCCCGGATCGGCGCCTCTGGCGTGACCTCCCGGACGACGTTGATTCTCCGAATCCGTTCGCCTTCAGCGAACGAACGCGCTGCGAACACCCCCAGGCCTTCGATCCCGGACGGCCTCACGTCGACATCGTCCATGGCGTACTGCCTTCCCCGGTGTCGGCCGAACGTGGGCGCTCAGCCGCCGGCGGAGCCGGTCGGCTGCAGCGGCAGGTCAGGCCGCGCAGTTGCTTCCGCTGCATCACGAGGTCACGCGTGATCTGGCTCACTCGCACGCTCGCACATCCCAGGCTCTCGGTCACTGACCCTCTCATGGCGTTGCCCCTGATGGCGAGCTGGCCGTCGGTGTTGACGTGGCGATTCTTGGGAGAACACCTGGATGAGATGTTCACGCTCTCATGGGTCTTTGCGAGTCCAAAGGTGACTGGAAATGCTGCACCCAGCACCCCGCCGGTCCCAGACACGGTCCCGGCGCCGGGAGTGGTCGCTTCAGCCGCGGTTCCTGAGGGCACTACGACTCACTGCCGCAGTATCTTCTCCATCGTCTTTCCCTTTGCGAGCTCGTCAATCAGCTTGTCCAGGTAACGAATCTTCCGCATCAGCGGATCTTCGATTTCTTCGACACGAACCCCGCACACGACCCCCGTGATCAGCGAAACGTTCGGATGAATGGCCGGGGCCTGGGCAAAGAAGGCCTCGAGATCGTGTTCCTGTTCGACTTGCTGCCGCAATCCGGCTTCGTCGTAGCCCGTCAGCCAGCAGATGATCTGGTCAACTTCCTGTCTCGTACGGTGCTTGCGCTCCGCTTTCGCAATGTACAGCGGATACACGTTCGCGAACTTCATCTCGAAGACTCTATGTCTCGGCATCGTCACTTCTCCCGCGCGTTGGGATCGACTCACCTGCTGTCGTTGCCGCGCTGACGCTGGCCTTCACGTGCGCCGGCTCATCATGGCCGCGGCCGGCGTCGGGTGCAAGGCCCTGTTAGACCGCTGTGGTGTTGTAGTGTTATAGCGTCTTGACGTTACGACGTCTCTCGCCCATCATGGACCCATGAGCGAACCACGGCGAGCCACCGTGTACTTGGATTCGGACCTGCACCGCGCCCTTCGCATGAAGGCGGCCGAAACGGACCAGAGTCTCTCCGACTTGGTCAATTCCGCCATCAGGCGAAGCCTGCTCGAGGACGCCGAGGACCTGACGGCGTTCGACGAGCGAGCCCATGAGCCCAGGCTCGACTTTGGAGCTGTCGTAAAGGACCTGAAGAAACGTGGCAAGCTATAGGCTCCTGATCAAGCCCTCGGCCGCGAAGGAACTCGAGGAGCTACGGCGCAAGGACCGGGCACGAATCGTTCAGCGAATCAGTCAGTTGGCCACAGACCCTCGCCCGCCCGGCTGTGAGAAGCTCTCTGGCCACGATCAGTTCCGCGTTCGTCCAGGCGACTTCCGTGTCGTGTATTCGATCGACGATGCTGAGCCGTCCGTCCTCGTAGTGAAGATCGGACATCGTCGCGACGTCTACCGCTGAGCAGCAGCGCGCGGTCTGACTTCCTTCACCACGATAGACTCATCACGCCGGTTCTGCTCCGCGTGGGAGCTGCCTTGCAGCCTGCCCATCCCGCAATGACCTGCACGATACCCCTCGGTAGGATCCGCGGCAACACAGTACGGCCGTCAGGGAACTCCGGAATCCGGCACGCAGCCCCGCCGACTTCCTCCAGGATCGCGCCGGGAAGTGACGGCAACCGAGGGGGCAGGAGAGGGTCCGTTTGCGGACCCTTGATTTTCGCTTTTGATTCGCCTATAGTCTGCATAGCGAACATAAAACGAAACATGGATCAAGGCATTCAGCGGGACGCCCTACTGTCTACTGTCTACTGACTACTGGCTACTTGTGAGAGGAGCCTCCCATGCCCGCCACCTGCCGCGCCGACGTCGAAGCCCTGCTCCGGGCGAAAAAACTCGACCGCACCCTGGTGCCTGTCACCAAGGGCAGCGGGATCGCCGTGGCGGTCGAAACCATGGCGACGGGATTAGTTCATCTGGATCAACAGCTTGGGGGCGGTCTTCCGCTGGGGCAGTTCTCGGAAATCGTCGGCCCGCGCTCCTCGGGCCGGACCAGCCTCCTGATGGCCATGCTGGCGGTGACAACAGCCAGAGGCGAACTGGCGGCCCTCGTGGACACCTTCGACATGTTCGACGTGGAATCGATGGCGGCCGCCGGCGTCCGCCTGGACCGCCTGCTCTGGGTGCGGGGCGAAACCTCGACTGCGGCGTTTCCGCCACCCACCGCCGGCCGCCGACAACCCGGTGCTGACCGGGCCATCGAGCGCGCGCTGAAAGCCACGAACCTGATCCTGCAGGCGGGCGGCATGTCTCTCGTGGCCCTCGACCTGGCCGACGCGCCCATCCACGCCCTGCGCCGCATCCCCATGACCACCTGGCTGCGGCTGCAGAAAGTCCTCGAAGGCCAGCAGGCCGCGGCCATCGTCACGGGGACGGTGGCGATGAGCAGGAGTGCGGGGGGCGTGACGCTGGCGCTCGCTCGGGACTCGGGGCTCGGGACTCGGGGCTCGGGGGACAGCAGACGGGATTCGGGAACTGAGACGCAGGCAACAGGATTCAAAGCCTCCTTGTTCCCCGTCATTGAGAGCGAGGTGCACATCCAGCGCGCGAGGCTGGTGCCGGGCATGGGCGCGCCGGTGCGCCTGACGGCGACGGCGCTGGTGGCCTGATCGGCGGGGTGCGTCATGTTCGCCTGTCTTTACGTGCCGCCGCCGTCGGTGATGCGCAGCACTTCGCCGTCCGCGGACGAAACGCCCGACGTTCGCTCTCTGCTCGACATCGCGCGGACGGTGTCGCCGCGCGTGGCGGTGCACAGCAGCCGGCAGATCCTCATCGACATCGAAGGCCTCGAGCGCCTGGTCGGCGATCCGCGCGCCATCGGCGACCACCTGCGCCAGGCCGCAGCCGATCGTGGGATGGCGCCGGTGCACGTGGCGGTGGCGGGGACGTGCACGGCGGCCATGCTGCTCGCCGCCGCGCGGGCGGGGGTGACGGTGGTGGCGGCGGGGGAGGAAGCGGCGGCACTTGCACCACTGCCGCTCAGGACATTGACCGTGCTGGCGCAGGAGGAGTCAGTAGTCAGTAGCCAGTATTCAGTAGCCAGTAGGAAGCCGGAAGGCAGGAGACAGAAGACAGAAGGCAGTGTGTTGAATTCCGGCCCCTCTCGACTCCCGCCTTCCGCCTCTCGCCTTGAATCGCGAATCCCGAATCCCGAATCCCGAACCCCGAATCCCGACTGTTTCGCCGTCCTCGCCCGCTGGGGCCTGCGCACGCTCGGCGAACTGGCCGCGCTGCCGGCCGCCGATCTCTCGGAGCGGCTGGGGCAGGACGGCATCCGGTGGCAGCGCCTGGCGCGCGGCGAAGACACGGGGCCGCTCGCGCCCGCGCCCGAGGAAGAGCCCTTCGAGGCCTCCCTGGAACTGGAGTGGCCCATTGGCGACCTCGAACCGCTCTCGTTCGTGCTGACCCGGTTGCTCGACCCGTTGTGTCAGCGCCTCGAGCGCCGCGATCGCGGTGCCGCCGCGCTGCACCTGCGCCTGCGCCTCGTCACGCGCGACCTGCACCTGCGCAGCCTGCAACTGCCGGCGCCCATGCGCGACCCGAAGGTGCTGCGCACGCTGCTGCTCCTGGATCTCGAGTCGCACCCCGCGCCGGCGGGCATCGACGCGGTCACGCTCGCCATCGACCCCACTCCCGGCCGCATCGTGCAGGAGTCGCTGCTGACGCGCGCGCTGCCGGCGCCCGAACTGATTTCGACGCTCGTCGCACGCCTGCAGGCGCTCGCGGGCGAAGGACGATGCGGCTCGCCTGTAACGGTGGACTCGTACCGCCCCGGCGCCTTCACGATGGCGCCATTCGTCGTCGAGGCTGAAGCCTCGACCTCCACTCCGAATCCTGCGCCGGCACGGCGCACCCTGAGCCCCTCGACCCGTGCTCGGGGTTCCCTGAGCCGTGTCGAAGGGAGCGAGCGGGGCGTTAGTACGCGAGTCGAAGGGCGAATCCCGAACCCCGAGCCCCGAACCCCGAGCCCCGAGCCGCGAGAACTAGCGCCTAGCTTGCGCCGCTTCCGCCTGCCCATCCCCGCACGCGTGCTGATGGACGGCAACCGACCCGTCAGCGTGCGAACCGACCGGCCGGCCCTCGCCGGCGGGCGCGTGCAGGCGGCGGCGGGGCCGTGGCGGACGTCGGGTGAATGGTGGAAAACGCCCGCTGCGCCGGCAGGCGGGTCGCCGGGTTCACCGCCCGGGCGCGCTGGCTGGAACCGAGACGAGTGGGACGTGGCGCTCAGCGACGGCGGCCTGTACCGCATCTTCGAAGATCGCGGCACCGGGCGGTGGTTCGTGGAGGCGGTGGTGGATTAGGAGAGTAGTCAGTAGCCAGTAGTCAGTATTCAGTAGAAAGACAAACACGCCGACAGGCGTCCAACTTCTACTGGCTACTGGCTACTGGCTACTGGCTACTGGCTACTGGCTACTGGCTACTGGCTACTGGCTACTGGCTACTGGCTACTGGCTACTGATCTGTTGTGCGAGCAGATGTTCATCGAGCTACACGCGTCATCGGCCTTCAGCTTTCTCGACGCGGCGTCGCTGCCCGAGACGCTCGTCGAGCGCGCCGCGGCGCTGGGCTACCCGGCGCTCGCCCTCGTCGATCGGGACGGCGTCTACGGCGCGCCGCGCTTTCACAAGGCGGCGAAGGCGGCGGGGATCAAGGCGATCATCGGCTGTGAGATCACGATAGTCGCCAGTAGCCAGTATTCAGGAGCCAACAGGAAGGCGGCAGACAGAAGACAGGAGGCAGAAGGGCAGATGGAGGCCGGGGCTTCAGCCCCGGCGGACCCGTCGAGGCTAAAGCCTCGACCTCCATCTCGAGCCCCGAGTCCCGAGCCCCGAATCCCGAATCCCGAATCCCGAGCCCCGAGCCCCGAATCCCGAATCCCGAATCCCGAATCCCGAACCCCAAATCCCGAATCCCGAATCCCGAATCCCGAATCCCGGACATGGCGGCTCCCGGTTCTTGTGGAAAGCCGCCAGGGGTATCAGAACCTCTGCCGCCTGCTCACGCGCATGAAGCTCGGCGCGCCGAAAGGGGAGGGCGCCCTGGGCGTCGAGGAACTCGACGGCTGCACGAGCGGGCTCATCGCCATCGTCGGGAGGGAGGCGCTCGCGGCCAGCCGGCACGGGGTGGGCGGCCTGGTAGACCGGCTGGTGGGCGTGTTCGGCCGCGCGAACGTGTGCCTGGAACTGCAGCGCCACTTCCTCCGCGAAGAAGAAACCGCCAACGGCATGCTGCACGATCTGGCGGCGGCGTTTCACGTGCCGCTCATCGCGTCAAACGGCGTCCGGTTCGCGGATCCGGAGGAACGTCCGCTCTTCGACGTGCTCACCTGCATCCGCCACAAGACGACGATCGCACAGGCGGGGCGGCGGCTGGCGCCCAACGCGGAGCGCTACCTCAAACCGCCTGCAGAGATGGCGGCGCTCTTCGCGGATCACCCGGCGGCCGTCGCGGCCACGGTGGAACTCGCGCACCGCATCCAGTACTCGATGGCGGATCTCGGCTACCGCTTTCCCGACTACCCGGTGCCGCCCGGCGAAACCGCGCACTCGTTCCTGCGGGCCCTCACGCTGGTCGGCGCACGCGAACGGTACCGGCCGTTCCACGATCGTGCCCGCGCGCAGATCGAGCGCGAACTGGCCCTCATCGAGAAGCTCGATCTCGCCGGCTACTTCCTCATCGTCTGGGACATCGTCAATTTCTGCCGCGGGCAGGGGATTCTCGCGCAAGGGCGCGGGTCGGCGGCCAACAGCGCCGTGTGCTACAGCCTCGGGATCACGGCCGTCGACCCCGTGGGCATGGAACTGCTCTTCGAGCGCTTCCTGTCGGAGGAGCGCGGCGAGTGGCCCGACATCGATCTCGACCTGCCGAGCGGCGACCGGCGCGAGCGCGTCATCCAGCACGTGTACGAGAAGTACGGCCGGCACGGCGCGGCGATGACGGCCAACGTGATCACGTACCGCGATCGCAGCGCGTCGCGCGAAGTGGGGAAGGTGCTGGGCATGGAGCCGGCGCACATCGACCGGCTGGCGAAGTTCCTGGGGCGGTACGGACACGGCCACGAGCACGGGCCGGGCGGCAGCGGCGAGGCGGGCGACGCGCCGATGGCGCGCGACCTGCGCACGGTGGGCCTCGATCCCGATCACGCGCGCGTGCGCCTCTTCATGGACCTGTGGCAGCGCATCCAGGACCTGCCGCGCCACCTGGGCCAGCACTCGGGCGGCATGGTGCTGTGCCGCGGCCGCCTCGACGAGGTGGTGCCGCTGGAGAACGCGAGCATGCCGGGCCGCGTGGTGGTGCAGTGGGACAAGGACGACTGCGCCGACATGGGGATCGTCAAGATCGACCTGCTCGGCCTCGGGATGATGGCCGCCCTGCAGGACGCCTTCGGCATGATCAACGCGCGCCGGCCCGCGGGCGCGGAGCCGATCGCGATGTGGAACATCCCGCCAGACGACCCGCAGGTGTACGACATGCTGCAGCGCGCCGACACGGTGGGCGTCTTCCAGGTGGAGTCGCGGGCGCAGATGGCCACGCTGCCGCGCCTCAAGCCCGCGACCTTCTACGACCTCGTCGTGGAGGTGGCGCTCATCCGGCCGGGGCCCATCACGGGCCAGATGGTGCACCCGTATCTGGACCGGCGGGCCGGGCGCGCCGAGGTGACCTATCCGCACCCCTCGCTCGAACCGATCCTGAAGCGCACCCTCGGCGTGCCGCTGTTCCAGGAACAGCTGCTGCGCATGGCGATGACGGCGGCCGGATTCACCGGCGGGCAGGCGGAAGAATTGCGGCGCGCCATGGGGTTCAAGCGATCGGAGAAGCGCATGAAGGCGATCGAGGGGCAGCTGCGCGACGGCATGGCGCGCAACGGGATCACGGGCGAGGCGGCCGACACGGTCGTCAGGTCGATCACGTCGTTCGCGCTCTACGGGTTTCCCGAGTCGCACTCGGCGAGCTTCGCCCTGATTGTCTACGCCAGCGCGTTCCTCAAGGCGCACTACCCGGCCGTGTTCTACGCGGCG
>Ga0316601_100001412_pt1 | contig 11676 bp, 8 predicted proteins | sample OWC_soil_day5_no_FD_207663 | JGI IMG/M metagenome (GOLD analysis project Ga0316601, IMG submission 207663) | Wetland soil microbial communities from Old Woman Creek delta, Ohio, United States - OWC_soil_day5_noCT | ecosystem: Environmental > Terrestrial > Soil > Wetlands | place: USA: Ohio...
CCGAACAGCTCGCGCTTGACGTTGTCGCCCAGGAACGCCACGCGCCGCTTCTCGTGCTCGTCGCGCTCGTTGAGGAAGCGCCCCCCCGGCTCGGGGATCTGGTTGCGCAGCTCGCCGTAGGTGGGTTCGACGCCCTTGATCGGCTTCGAGAAGGTCTTGCGCCCGTAGGCGACGTTGTTGCCCCAGCGGATCATCTCGGCCGATGCGAGCCCGAGCTCCGGGATCGAGGCGCGCAGGAGGGGGACGTCGGCAGGCATGAAGGTCAGGTTGCGGCCCTGCGGGAAGCCGGCGTAGGCGATCCCGGTCGAGCCCGGCCAGACCACGACGATGCCCTCGCCCAGGCCGCGGCTGCCGCGCGAGAAGTTGCGCTTGAGGCCCTCGCCGAAGGAGAGCAGCAGCACGATCGAGAGCGTGCCCCAGGCGATCGCGGCCACCGTCATCGCCATGCGCTTGCGCTGGATGTGCGCGGCGCGGCGGAACAGCTTCCAGACCAGCCCCAGTCGCAGCATGGCGTCACATCTTGAGCGCTTCGACCGGGCGGAGGGAGGCCGCCGTGCGCGCCGGGAAGTAGCCCGCGACCAGGCCGATGCCGCCGAGCACGAGGGTCGTGATGCCCGCCACCTGCGCCGAGATCACGGGCGTGCCGACGTAGTCCTCGAGGCCGAGCTGCGGGAACACGGCGCAGATCGCCCAGGAGGTCAGGAAGCCGAGCAGTCCACCCGCGAGCGTGATGGTGAGGGTCTCGAACAGGAACTGGCCGATCACGTAGCGCCGGCGCGCGCCGAGCGCCATCTTGATGCCGATCTCCTTGGTGCGCTCCTCGACCGCGACGTTCATGATGTTCGACACCCCGATGCCGCCGACCACCAGCGTCAGGGCGCCCACGACGCCGAGGAAGGTGCGGAAGGCGATGAAGAAGGTGGTCAGGAACTTCATGCCCTCGGTGGTGTCCCACATCTGGATCGCCTCTTCGTCGGTGGGGTCGAAGCGATGCAGCCGGGCGGCGGTCTCGGTCACTTTGCGCTTGGCATCCGCGACCTTGAGCGGGTCGAGGACCTGGAAGATGAAGTTGTCGATCTCCTCCGGGCCGTAGATCGCCTTGAAGGTGGTCGAGGGGATGAACACCTTGTCCTTGTCGCGTCCGCTGTAGGAGGAATCCTGGTCCTTGGTCTGCAGCACGCCGATCACCAGGAAGGGCGTGCCGTCGAGCCGGACCGACTCGCCCACCGCCTCGGCGCCCTCGCCCAGCAGGTCTCTCTTGAGCTGGTCACCGAGGAAGACCACTCGCCGCCGCTCGGCCAGGTCCTGCTCGTTGAACCAGCGCCCGCCCTCCTGCGGCACCAGGCTGCGCATCTCGCCGAACTCGGTGTTCGCGCCGGCGATGTCGGCCGAGAGCGCCTTGCGACCCCAGCCCACCCTGCCGCGGTTGCGCGCGTACTCCTCGCTGATGCGGTCGATCTCCTCGACCTCGCTGCGCAGCGCGGCGACGTCCGCCTCGGTCATGCGCAGGTTGCGCCCGCGCGGCAGGCCCTCCCACGGCTTGGTCGTGCGCATCGGCCAGGCGATGACGATGGCGTCGCCCAGGCCCTTCTGCGCCCGCACCACGCGCTTCTGCAGGCCCTCTCCGAACGCGAGCAGGAGGGTCACCGCCGCCGTCCCCCACACGATCCCGAACACGGTCAGGAAGAGGCGCAGCTTCTGGGCGCGCACGTCGCGCAGGAACTGGCGGAGGTAGTTCCTGATCGCCATCGCTCACTCGATCTTCTTGGGCGGCCGCTGCACCAGCTTGTCGCCCTCGGCGAGGCCGGAGAGGACCTCGAGGTTGAGGCCGTCCGAGAGTCCCACCTCGATCTCCTTCTTCACCGGCTCGGCGTCCGGGGTGGCGCCCGGCACCTCGACGCTCGCCTTCTTGCCGTCGAGCGTCACCACGCGCTCGGGCACCAGCAGCACGCCCGGCTTCTCCTGCACGATGATGTCGGCGTTGGCGGAGTACCCGGCGCGCAGCGGCGCGTCCGCGGCGGCGACGATCGCGACCTCGACGTCGAACACCGTCGCGCCCTCCTTCTCGCGCGCCTTGGGCGCGACCCGGGTGAGCTTGCCGTCGATCGTCTTGCCCGGCAGCGCCCCGATCTGGATGCGCACCGGCATGCCGTCCACGAGCTTGCCGACGTCGATCTCGTCGACCGTGCCCTTGAACTCGAGCGTGCCCATGTCGGCGAGCGTCATCAGGACGGTGCCCTCCTGGAACGAGGTCAGGGGCACCACCGGATCGCCCGGATTGGTCTTGCGCTCGAGCACGGTGCCCGAGGTGGAGGCGCGGATGATCGAGTCCACCCCGGCGCCCTGCTTGCGCACGATCCGGCCCTCCTTGAGCAGGGCCAGCTTGTCCTTCGCCTGCTCGAGCGAGATGCGCGCCTGCTCGAAGTCCTTCTCGTGCGAGTCGAACTGGTTCTTGGCCAGCACCCCACTGCTCCACAGGCTGTGCGAGCGCTCGAGCTCCTGGGTCGAACGGTCGTAGGCGACCTGCGCCAGCTCGACCTGCCGCTCGGCTTCCGCGAGCTCCAACGGAGTCGGGTCGGGCGTGATCGCGAACAGGGGCTGCCCGCTCTCGACCCGGTCGCCGACCTCGACGTAGCAGGTGCTGACGATGCCGGAGATCTGCGACTTCACCTGGATCTCCTGGTCGGGCACGATCTGCCCGGTCGCCAGCGCCTTGTCGACGATCGTGCCGCGCGTCACCTCGACGGTCTTCAGCCCGTCCTGCTTGGCGTTGGCGTTGCGCGTCCACAGGAAGAGGCCGAGCGCCATGGTCCCGAGCACGACCGATCCGAATACGACCTTCAGGGGCTTGCTCATCTCCGCGCCTCCCGCCACTTGCCCGTCACACCCTCCTTACGACCGGTCGGGCGCGAGGTTTCGCGGCGCGGGCCGCGCCGGAGCAGGCTCCGGGCGGTGTCCGCGGCTCAGTCCGTGAGCGGGCCGGAGCGCAGCGAGCGCGCGAGCTCGGTCACGCGCGGCAGCGAGGGGTCGATCTTCTCGGCGCGGCGCAGGGCCCGCTCCGCGTCCCGCCGGCGCCCCAAGGCGAGCGCCGCCTGGCCGAGCGCGGCGAGCGGCTCCGCCCCCTGGGGGTCGAGCCGCCGGGCGCGGCGGTAGAAGCGCTCGGCCTCGGCCGCGCGCTTCTGGCGCAGGGACAGGTCGCCCAGCGCCAGGTAGGAGAACGGATTGCGATTTCTGCGCGTGTCCGTCAGCTCGAGCAGCGCGTGCGCCTCCTCGGAGCGCCCCTGCCGTTCGAGCAGGGACGAGAGGTTGTTGTAGGCCGAGATCAGCCGCGGGTTGGCCTCGAGCGCGCGACGGTAGGAGGCCTCGGCATCCCCGGGCGAGCCCAGCCGCCGCTGGGCGACCCCGAGGTTCACCCAGCCGTCGCCCAGCTCGGGATCGAGGCGCACCGCCGTGCGCAGCAGGTCGTGCGCCTCCTCGGTGCGCCCCTCGCGGATGCGCTGGGCGCCGAGGTTGGAGTAGTAGAGGGCCACCGCGGTCAGGTCGGAGACCGGTTCGACGTTGCGGTACTCGGTGACCGGGCGGTCGGTGAAGTCGAGCACGCGCCGCCGCGCGGGCGGGCCGTAGGCGGCGGTGATGTGCTCGGAAGCGACCACCAGCTCGCCGTCCTTCTCGAAGTCCTGCAGGTCCGAGACGCGCAGGTAGTAGACCGGGAGGTCCAGCTCGCGCGCCAGCCCGACGTAGAGGTGGGTGAAGGAGAGGCAGTTCGCCCGCTTCGTCCGCCAGACCTCCTCGGCGGTCGCGGTGAAGCCGCGCTCGTAGGCAAGCTCGGCGTCCTCGCGATGGAGCAGCTCGCGCAGGAGGTGGTCGAGCCGCACCTCGGGGTCGCCGGGCAGGGCGATCTCCGACCGCACCCACTGGCGCATCTCCTCGGTGGGCTCGAACGGCAGGACGATGGAGTCCGGGTCGAGCCCCTGTTCACGGATTTGGATCAGCAGCCGCCGGCGCGCCTCCGCGCCGTAGCCGCCCGTGGCGCAGCCGCCGGCCGTCCAGCCCAGCAGCAGCACGGCCGCGAGGCAACAGGAGGCACGCGCGCTCACGCCCGCCTCCCTGTCAGCGCCCCGCGCACGCGCTCGAGCTGAGGCAATCCGAGTGCCAGCCCGAGCGCGACGAACAGCCCGGCGAAGGCGGCCCCGGCGGTAACGGCACGCACGAGCGGCGGCCAGGGGCGCTCGCCGATCGCGGCCAGCGCGGCCCAGGCGGCGAGCGCCCCGGCGGCGCTCGCCAGCGCCACGCGCGCGCTGCCCGGTCCGGCGCCGCGCAGTCCCGGCACGCGTCTCCCGAGCGCGCGGGAGAGCCAGCCCCACTCGAGCCAGGCCGCCGCGCTGGCGCCCAGGGCGAGGCCGAGCGCTCCCAGGCGCAGCCCGCTCTCGAGCCGCCCGGGGGGGCCGGGCAGCGCGGCGAGCGCGACGCGATCGAGCAACAGCATGGCGGGGACCGCCACCAGCGCGCCGAAGGCGACCCGCGCCGCCGCCGCCCGGGCGGGGGTCCGGGTGTCTCCGAGCGCAAAGTAGGTGCTCTGCAGCACGCGCGACCCCGTGGAGGCCGGCAACCCGAGCGCGTAGGCACCCAGCACCAGGCCGACGAGCCAGGCGTCTGCCTCGCCGAATCGTCCCGGCAGGAGGCGATAGAGCGCCGCCGCGAGGACCGGCCCCAGAGTCAGATACGCGACCGCGACCGGCAGGTTCAGGAAGCCGGCGGAGCCGAGCGCGCGCCGGGCGCGCCCGGCCAGCTCGTCGGCGCCGGCGCGCGCCCCGTCCCGCGCGAGGTCGGGCAGCGCCGCGGCGGCGATCGACTGGCCGAAGAGCGCCAGCGGCAGCAGGTAGAGCATCTGCGCGTAGCCGAGCGCGGAGACCGCGCCGACCGCGAGCAGCGAGGCCAGCACCTGGTCCAGGTAGGAGGAGAGCTGGACCACCCCCCGCCCCGCCACCGCCGGAGCGAAGGCGCGCAGGGCGTCGCGCACGCCCTCGACCGAGGTCGAGAAGGTGACCGGGAGCCCCCCGAGCTCGCGCAGGACCGAGGGCAGCTGGACCGCGAGCTGAGCCAGGCCGCCGACGAGGGCGCCCACGCAGACCGCGAGCAACAGCCTCGTCGCGCGCTCCTCGCCGGTCTCCGTCCAGGTCAGCATGCCCCAGGCGAGGGCGGCCACGATGGCGGCGTTCCACGCCACCGGGGCGACGTAGGAGAGGAAGAAGCGGCGATGGCTGTTGAGCACGCCCAGGGCCCAGGCCGAGAGCACGAGCAGGCCGGTCATCGGGAACATCCAGCGCACCGCCTGGACCGCGAGCTCGAAGCGGTCCACGGCGAGCTCACCGGCCGCGACCCGGGAGGCGTCCTGCAGGTAGCCGACGGCGAAGACCGCGACCAGCGGTCGCGCGGCCAGGATGCCCACGAGCGAGAGCAGCGCCACGACCGCGAGCAGGAGCCCGAAGACCGCGCCCGCGAAGCGGCGGGCCGCCTCCGGGCGGCCGGCGGCGAGCAGCCGCGAGTAGACCGGGATGAAGGAGGCCGAGAGCGCCTGTTCGCCGAGCAGGTTCTGCAGCAGGTTCGGGGCCCGCAGCGCGGTCTGCAGCACGTCGGCGTGGGCGCCGACGCCGAACGCCGCGCTGGTCACCGCGGCGCGCGCGAAACCCGCCAGTCGGCTGGCGAGGATACCGGCGCCGACCGCGAACGCTCCGCCGCGCCGCGACGGCGCGCCCTCGATCCCGCTCGGCATGCCGGGCTCAGCGATTCTTGGCGAGCCAGGCGGTGGCGAGCGGGCGCACGATCACCGACTCGGGTTCGAGCCCGTTGGCGGCCTCCAGCGCCTTCTGGTACCACTCGCGCGCCGCGGCGCGATCGCGCAGGCGCGCGTAGGCCTCCGCCAGCAGGTACCGGATGTAGGGCCGTTCGAGGTCCGACTTGCGCAGCTCGGTGACCGCCTCCTCGTTGCGGCGCTGGGCGAGGTGCAGATAGCCGGTCAGGTAGGGCCCGATCCAGGCGTAGTGCTCCGCGTTGGCCGGATCCGACGCCATCAGCGACGCGGCCTCCGCGGCGAGGCTCTCGGCGCGATCGAGCTCGCGGCGCGCGGCCGCCGAGCGTGCCATGCCGTGCAGGTAGCGAACGTGCCAGATCGTGCGCGCCGCGGGCGCGAGGTCGGAGCCCTCGATCGCCTGCCAGCCGCGCTCGTACCAGCCCGCCGCCGCCACCGCGTCGCCGGTCTCGAGCAAGACCCGGCCGACGGCGTTCGCGGCCGCGGCCACCTGCTCCGCGCGGCCCAGCTCCTGCCACATGCGCACCGCCAGCTCGGCCTGGTCGAGACCGCGCGGCAGCTGGCGCAGATAGGTGTGGACGTAGAGCTGGCCGAGCAGCGCGCGACTCCGGTCCGGCCCGGGGGAGGCGCCGGCGGCCGCCCGCCGGAGGTCGTCCAGGGCGCCTTCGGAATCGCCCATGTAGAGGCGGGCGGCGGCGCGGCCGATCAGGGCGCCGAGCGGCCGGTCGCTCTCGTCCACGGCGTGATTGAAGGCGTTGAAGGCGGCGCCGAAGTCGCTGCGCTGGCGCGCGAGCTCCCCGAGCGCGAGGTTGGCGGCCGGATAGGCGGGCTGCAGCTGGACCGCGCGCTGGTAGGCCTCCGTCGCGCCGGGCAGGTCCTCTGCGGCGCGCAGCTGATCGCCGAGCAGCTTCCACAGGCGGGCGTCGCGCGGCGCCGCCGAGGCCGCCTCGCGCAGCGCCGCGGTCGCCGCCACGCCGTCCCCGGCAGCCTCCGCGATCAGGCCGCGCGCCGCGGCCGCCAGCCAGCCGCCGGCGTCGGGAGCGGCGGCCAGGGCCCGCTCCGCCGCCGCTTTGCGCGCCTCGCCCCGCGAGGCCACCGCCTGCCAGAGCGAGGCCTCCGCGGCCCGGCGCGCGAACTCGGCCCGCGCGGTGGCCTCGTCGCCGTAGTCGAGGGCCCTCCAGGTCGCCGCGAGGTCCTGCGCGACGGCGGGCGCGGCCAGCGCGCCGGCCGCGACGAGCGCGACTGCGATACGTCGAAGCATCTCCCCCTCCTCCTCTCTCCGACGCGTCGAGGGGCTCAGCCGCCGCTCCGGACGGCGCCGCGCCTCGCCTCGCGTTGGACGGACTGCAGCATGCCGGCGAGCCCGAGACTCTTGCCGGTCGACAGCTCGGGACCGAAGATGCGCTCCACGACCTCGGCGGGCACCGCCGCGATCGCTTCCGGCCGCTCCCCCGAGAGCGTGTCGGCGAGGATGACCGCCAGCGCGCGCGCCGAGATTCCCTGCGGGTTCTCGACCGCGAAATGGAAGTCGAGGCCTCCCTCGGCCCGCTCTTCCGACCAGACGAACGCCTGCGACTCGCATCCAGGCACTCGCCGCGCCTCGGGGAACGGCCGTCGCGCGACGCGCTCGGGAACCTCCCGGAAGCGCTCGGCGAACGAGATCAGGGCCTCCACGCGCTCGCCGCGGTCGAGGCCATCGAGCGTCTCGATCAGCTCGAGGAGGCGCGGCGGCAGGGCGGCCTCAGCGCTCGATCGGGGCACCGACCAGGTTCCCCCATTCGGTCCAGCTGCCGTCGTAGTTGCGCACGCGCGGGAAGCCGAGCAGATAGGTGAGCACGAACCAGGTATGGCTGCTGCGCTCACCGATCCTGCAGTAGGCGATGATCTCGTCTCCCCGCTTCAGCCCCTGCTCCTCGAGATAGAGGCGCGCCAGCGCCGCGGCGGGCAGGAACTCGCCGGTCTCGGCGTCCACCGCGCGCGCCCAGGGCACGTTGCGGGCGCCGGGGATGTGGCCGCCGCGCAGCGCGCCCTCGTTCGGATAACCGGGCATGTGCAGGCGCTCGCCGCGGTACTCCTCGGGACTGCGCACGTCGACCAGCGGCCAGCCCGCCGCGATCTGGTCGAAGACCTGGGCGCGGAACGCGCGGATGCGCGAGTCGTCGCGCCGCGGCACGGGGTAGTCGGCGGGCGCGTAGGACGGCACCTCGCGCGTGACCGTGCGCCCCTCGCGCAGCCACTTCAGCCGCCCGCCGTCCAGGACGCGCGCGCGCGCATGCCCGAACAGCTGCAGGATCCAGAAGGCGTAGCAGGCCCACCAGTTGTTCTGGTCGCCGTAGAGCACCACCGTGGTGGCGGGCGAGACGCCATGGCCGCTCATCAGGCGCGCGAAGCGCTCGCCGTCGAGCATCTCCCGGCGCAGGGGGTCGTTGAGGTCGCGCAGCCAGTCGATCTCGACCGCGCCCGGCAGGTGCCCGGACGGGTAGACCAGGGGGTCCTCGTTGGACTCCACGACCCGGACTTCGGGATCGCCCAGGTGCTCCGCCAGCCACTCCGAGGAGACCAGAACCTCCGGGCGGGCGTAGCCGCGGGCCGCGAACGGATCCGGCATGATCGCGCAGTATAGCGCCCGCCGCCCGTCCCTCGCCTCTAGAATCGCGGTGCCGTGACCCCATCGAGCGCCCAGAGGGAGGCCCGACCGACCGCGCGCCTCCACGTCGTCGTGCTCACGCACCTCGACACCCAGTGGCGCTGGACGCTGCGCGACACCGTGCGGCGCTGGCTGCCGCGCACGGTCGCCGAGAACGAGGCGCTGTTCGAGCGCCGAGAGCGATGGACGCTCTCCTTCGAGGGCGCGGCGCGCTACCGGCTGCTCGCGGCCCACCATCCGGAGCTGTTCGACACGGTCCGCCGGCGGGTGGCGGAGGGGCGCTGGCACCCGGCCGGCGCGGCGGTGGAGGCCTTCGATACCCTGCTGCCGGCGCCGGAGTCGATCCTGCGCCAGATCCACCTCGGCCAGCGCTGGTTCGCGCGCGAGCTCGGCCGCGAGAGCGCGGACCTGTTCCTGCCCGACTGCTTCGGCTTCCCCGCCACGCTGCCGACCCTGGCCCAGCACGCGGGCGTGACCGGCTTCTCGACCCAGAAGCTGCGCCGCGGCGCGACGCTGCGCGCCGCGCGACCGATCCCCTTCGCCTACGGGAGGTGGCGCGGCGCCGACGGCTCGGAGCTGCTCGCCGCGCTCGACCCCGGCGAGTACAGCGGCCGCATCGAGGGCGATCCGCGCCTCGACCCGGCCTGGGCGGAGCGCTTCGCCGAGCTCGACCGGCGGGGCCAGCCGCTGCGGCTGCTCCTCTACGTCGGCACCGGGGATCGCGGCGGCGCGCCGCCCGAGCCCTCGCTCGCCGCGCTCGAGGCGAGCCTGGGCGAACGGGCCGGCATCGAGGTCCGTCACGGCGGCTCCGACGCGCTCTTCCTCGAGACCGGCACCGACGAGCGCGCGCGGCTGCCCGTCTACGAGGGCGAGCTGCTGCTCCGCCTGCACGGCACCGGCTGCTACACCTCGAAGGCGAGCGTGAAGCGCTGGAACCGGACCTGCGAGCGGCTGGCGCGCGCTGCCGAGGCCGCCGCCGCGAGCGCCGGGGCGCTCGGCCGGGCCGCCCCGCGCGAGCGTCTGCGCGAGGCCTGGTGGCGATTCCTCGGGCACCAGATGCACGACGACCTGACCGGCACCTCGATCCCGGCCGCCTACGAGATCAGCCACGCCGGCTTCGCCCTGGCCGCGAACGAGCTCGCGGAGATCCTGCTCGACTCCGCCGGCGCGATCGCTCGCGTCCTGGACCGCACGGGGTTGGGGCCGGCGGTGCTGCTCCTCGACCCGCTCGGTGCCGAGCGCGACGAAGTGGTCGAGGTCCCGTACGCAGCGGGCGGCGGTGCCCCGCCATCCGCCTCCGCGACCGGTCCGGGCGGCGGAGCGCGCCCCGCGCAGCGCGTGCGGCTCGCGGACGGACGCCCGGGGTGGGCCTTCGCGGCGCGCCTGCCGGCGTTCGGCTGCGCCGTCCACCGGCTCACCGGCGGCGCCACGGTGCCCGCCACCGCGGCGCGTGCCGGCCCCGCGTCGCTCGAGAACGAACGGCTCCGCGCCCGCTTCGACGAACGCGGCGACCTCGCTTCGCTCTTCGACAAGCGGCTCGGGCGCGAGATCCTCGCCGCGCCGGTGCGCCTCGAGCTCTTCGACGACCTCTCGGCCAAGTATCCGGCCTGGGAGATCCGCTGGCAGGACCTCGAGCGCGGCCCGCGCGCCCACTTCGAGCGCGTCACGCACCGCGAGGTGGTCGAGACCGGTCCGGTGCGCGCCGCGCTCGAGATCGCTCGCGCCGCGGCGGGGTCGCGCGTCGTGGAGCGCTGGAGTCTCGCCGCCGGTGCCGCCGGCGACCGCCTCGAGTGCGCGGTGACCGTCGACTGGCGCACGCCCGCCGCCCTGCTCAAGGCCGCCTACCGGTTCGCGGGAAGCTGCCCGCAGGCCGCCTACGACACCGGCCTCGGCGCGATCCGCCGTCCGGTCTCCTCGCCCGACCTCTACGAAGTGCCCGCGCAGCACTGGGCGGCGCTCGACGATCCCGCGCAGGGGCTCGGCCTCGCGGTCCTCTCCGACGTCAAGTCGGGCTGGGACCACCCCGATCCCGCGACCCTGCGCCTGACCTGGCTGCGCGCGCCGCGCGCGAGCTTCAAGTGGCGGCACCAGCGCACCCAGGACTTCGGCCGGCACCGCTTCCGGGTCGCGCTCGCCCCGTTCGCGGGCGATCCGGTCGAAGCCGGCGTCCCGGCGCTCGCCGATCGCTTCACGAACCCCGTGCTCGCCTTCCCGCTCGAACCCGGCGGGCCGGAACGCTCGCTGGATCGGTACGAGCTGCTTTCTGTCGAAGGAAGAGACGGACTCGTTCAGTCCCTCAAGCCGGAAGACGACGGCGAACGCATCGTCCTTCGGATCCGGAATCCGGCCGCGAGCCCGACAACGATGCGTGTGCGCGGCGTGGCGGCCGACATCGCGTCCGTGCTCGAGCTCGACGGCCGCGAGCGCGAGCGCGGGCCCCGAGAGCGCCGGGCCCCGGCCCTCGCAGCGGACGGATCGCTCGACGTCACGGTTCCCCCCGGCGGTCTGGCCACCCTCGGCCTCGCCCTCGCGCAGCCCGCGAACGCCGCGACCCTGTCACGTGCGCCGCGCTTCGAGGTTCTCTCTCTCTCTGGAGGTCTTCGTCTTTCCTGCGCGCGGGGAGAGCGCGCCCCGAACGGCGGCTTCGACGGCCGCGGAGTGAGCTTTCCGGGCGAGCTCGTGCCGGAGCGGATCGAGGACGCCACGGTGCCGTTCGACCTCGGCCACCTCGGCGGTGGGGCGCCCGGAGTGCTGGCGCCGGGCGGCGAGCTGCTGGGGATCCCGGACGGATACGCCGAGCTCTGGCTGCTCGCGGCTGCGGTCGGCGGCGAGCTCGAAGCGGCCTTCGTGCTCGAGGGCGACGGCAGCGCCGAGCCGGCGACCGTGCGCCTGCGAGTCCCCGACTGGCGCGCGCCGCTCTTCGTCGAGAGCCGGTTGCGGTCGCGCCTGCGCGGCGGCGGCCTGCTGGGCGAGGTCGTGCGCCGGGTACCGGTCGCCTTCGCCGTGCCGTTCCTGCGCGACTGGCGCGGACGCGACCGGGTCGCCGAGCCGGGCCTGCTCTTCGCGCTCTGCCTGCCGCTCGGCGGCGCGCGGCGGGTGCGGCTCCCCGCCCAGCCCCGCCTGCGCCTCGTCGCCGCCACCCTGTGCGACGCGGTCGCGCGCCCGCTCGCCGAGGGCGCGCCGCTCCTGTAGGGGACTGTAGGGGACCGCGGTCTTCACA
>Ga0316601_100001413_pt1 | contig 11672 bp, 8 predicted proteins | sample OWC_soil_day5_no_FD_207663 | JGI IMG/M metagenome (GOLD analysis project Ga0316601, IMG submission 207663) | Wetland soil microbial communities from Old Woman Creek delta, Ohio, United States - OWC_soil_day5_noCT | ecosystem: Environmental > Terrestrial > Soil > Wetlands | place: USA: Ohio...
ACTGGGGCGCGCGCGACATCGACCCGTCTTCGAGCAGCCGGGGGCTCGGCGCGTAGCTGGCCAGGTAGCGCGAATACTCCCCGTCGACGTCGTTGATGAACACCGGCTTGCGGTGCTCGATGCACCAGACCGGAAACTGGTTCTTGTCCGTCGTGTCCCGCGTGTAGGGCGCGTAGCGCTTGCCGTCCTCGACGGCGAGGCGGTACTCGATCTGCCGCTTCTCGGGGTGGTACAGACCCACGCCGAACACCGTGGCGTCCGCGATCTGGTTCACCCGTTCGTGGAGCCTGAAGAAGATGGTGTCGAAGTCGAGCGAGGCGGTGATCTGCTTGCCGATCTCGCTGAGCATCTCGACGTTGGTCATGCGCTCGCGCTCGGCGCGCGCCAGCGCCTCGGCGGATTCCGCCCGCAGCTGCGCCTCGCGGAGGCGCGAGCGTTCGCGCTCCCTCCCGATCACGCGCCGCCGCTGGACGCGATCGACCACGAAGACGCCGCCCGCCAGCAGGGCGGCGTACAGCCCGAACGCCCACCACGTCATGTACCACGGCGGGAGGATCGTGAACGCGTACGCCGCCTCGCCGCTGACCTGGCCGTAGAGGTTCCTGGCCCGCACGCGGAATCGGTAGCTGCCGGCGCCCAGGTTGGTGACGTCCCGGTTGCCCTCCTTCGACCAGCCGGACCAGCCTGCGTCGAGTCCCTCCAGCACGTGCTGGAACTGGTTGGCGGACTCGTCGTCGAAACTCGGCGCCGCGAACTCGAACCGCAGCGCGTTGTTCTCGTACTTCAGCGCGGGCGGCGCCCCTGGCGCCACGGCGCCGCCGTTGAAGATCGACCGGCCGTCGTTGACGACCACGCGGCGGATGAGCGCGGAGAAGTCGGCCGCGTACGTCCGGGAAAGGCCGGGATCGTAGCGAATCAGGCCGTCGCGGCCGCCGAACCAGACCACGCCGTCGGGTTCGGGGTAGATCACCGCGGTCTGGAAGCCGGAGAAGCGCAGAAACGGCTGGCTCTCGGCCCTGTAGGTACCGTCCGGCTGGCGCCTCGCGACCGCCGATTCCCGGCCGAAGTTCACCCAGACGTTCCCGGCGGCGTCCTCCCGGAGCACGCCGTCGGTGCCCGAGATGATGGCGTCAATCGAGGCGATCTTGAACGTGGAGTCGGGGACGAACCGGGCCCGCTCCCTGTCGAAGAGGAAGATATCGTCGGTCGAGAGGAAATACGGTCGGCCGCCGGCCCACGACACGCTCACTCCGGTGGGCGGCAGCCCGTGCGCCGTGCCGAACCGCTCGACGCGCGGATTGGACGGCAGGTTGGCACCACTGCCGGGCGGCACGGACGACCGGACGTCCACCCGGAGGATGCCGCTCGCCGCCGTTCCCAGCCACAGGAGGCCGTCGGTGTCCTCCACGATTGACCGGACCTCGTCGGTGACGCCGTCGACCCTCCCCTCGTAGACCCACTGCCCCGCCTCGAGCCGCAGTGACGCGAGTCCGTCGAACAGGCCGACAAAGACGCGGCTCGGGTTCCGCTTCGAGCGATACAGGACGGCGGGCTGAAACGACCCTGCCACCGACTCGCGGATGGGGGTCGCCCGGTCGCGCTCGATGCGGAAGAGGCCGTCCCCGGTGGCCACGAGCAGCTGCGATCGTCCCCCGCCGGACGGATCGTCCACGCTCAGGAACCACCAGCACTGGACCGTCGTGCTGATGCCTTTCACCGGGGCGAACGACGCGACGTCCTGGTGCGGCATGCCGGAGCGGGACGGCGTGTGCGTCGCGTCGAGGAAGTACACGCCTCGCGACGTCGCCGCGTACAGGATGCCCGCGTGCCGGTGAACGTGGGACACCGAGCCGCCCGAGAGCCCCGATGTGCGATCGAAGATGGAGAGCGGCGACGGCGTTTCGACCCGGGCGATGCCGCCGTCCATGCCCAGCCAGAGGGCGCCCTGCCTGTCGGAGAACACGTAGTACAGCGAATCCCCGACGCCCGACGCCGCGTCGAGGTGCTGCAGCAGGCGCCCCTGGCGATCGATGATCGCCACGCCGCCGCCGGTCGTGGCCAGCGCGATCGTGCCGTCCGGCAGGGCCGCGCCGCGGTAGAGGTCCATCGTGCGGAGCCACCCGTCCACCTCGGTCGGAAACCGGGTGACGGATGCGCCGTCGGCAAGGAAGAGGCCGTCCGCGCGGGTGCCGATGAGGATGCGGCTGCCGCCGTAGGGCAGGATGACGGGCCGCGACTCCTCGGCGAACTGCCGCCCGCCGGGCGTTTCCTGCAAGTCTTCGCCCACCAGCGTCATCAGGCCGGTTTCGGGTTGGCCGATATAGAGCGCGCCGTCCGCCTCCGCGGCACGGTAGAAACGCGTCCGCGGCTGCCACACGCGGATCGCTCCGCCCGACCAGCGGAACAGGTACTGCGGCGACTGGAAGTAGATGCCTTCCGGCGTGCGAAGCGTCCGCCACACGTCGGCGAAGTCACGGTGCTCCGCGGGGACGTGTTCGAGCAGCGAGACGAACGTCGTGTTACCCGCGGTATCGGGCGCGAGGTAGCCGAACTCGCCGACGGCACCTACGTAGATCCGGCCGGCGCCGTCCTTCGCCAGCGATCGCACCGTCGTTTTGTTGGGCATCCGGATGAGGCGCCACGAGGTGCCGTCGTATTCAAGGACGCCGGCGTTGTTGCCGACGTAGACGACCCCGCGGTCATCCTGGACGATGGCCCAGTTCTGCTCCGGGGCCCCGTACTCGCTAGGCAGGTACCGGCGGACGAAGGGGCGGCCGGCCTCCGCGGCTCTCGCCGCCGGCTGGGGGGCCGCCACCGCGGACCCCGACGCCGGCGGGGCGGCCGGCGTCCCGGAAGCGGCGTTCTGCGTGTGCGCCGGTGCTGCCAACGCCAGCAGCAGGAGAACCAGCGAGACGGCGGGTCGGAACATAGAGCGGCTCCAGCCTGTACGGGCGGACGACCTGCCACACTCCACGTCCGACGGGTCCCGGCGTGCGTGGACAACTCCGAGCGAATTGGTGTGCAAATGATTCTACACTACTCTGCGCTGGCGCGCAGGGGCATCACGCGGGGACCATCCTGCCAGGACCGTCCCTGGGGTCAGCGCACACGCGGCCCTCAACCGGGCGCGGCACGGTCTATCGCTAATGGCCGCCGCGGTCGGGAACCGGCTGCCCCGGGTGGTCGGTCGCGTCCTCGACACCCTTCAGGATCTGCGCCTCGTAGTCCTGCCCCGCGGCGGCGAGGTCCCGGACGCTCTGCTCGGCGGCCTCGACCGCTTGCGAGAGGCCTTGTGCGTCGCCCGATTGTTCGACGCGTTCCGGTCCGCCCCGGCCCGACTGGTCGCCGGCCTCGAGCGGGCGCTGGTCATGTGCTGTCTTTTGCCGCGTCATCGTGAAGGTCCCCCGTCGCTTGCTGATCGCGCTGATGAGAATCGCGGCCCTGGCCGCGCTCCGCCCCGTCAGGCCCGCCCTCGGCGACCCTGTTCCCGCTCCCGCTGGCGACCCACCACGGTTCGTCCAGCCAGATGTCGGGCCGCACGGGGGTCTCTTCCACCTCGATCATCGGTCCGGACGTGGTGGCCGGACTGTGCAATGCGGCACAGGGTGGGGGAAGGGCCGGGCCGACGCGGCGCGGAGGGGCACGACCGCAGGGAGCCTGATAGAATCCCGCCACCATGAGCCGCACTCCCCTGCCACGCACGATCCCCTTGCTGCCGGTCACCATCGTCGCCCTTGCCGCCGTCCTCGGCGCGGCCGCCCATCGCCAGGCCGCGCCGGCCACCGCAGCGCGAACGACCATCGTCTCGATTCACGGGGACGATTTCCTCATCAACGGCCAGCCCACCCTGCAAGGCAGAGCCTGGCGGGGGCATCGGCTGGAGGGGCTGCTGCCCAACTCGCGCATGGTGCAGGGCGTGTTCGACGACCTGAACCCGGAGACGCGCGGGCGATGGGCCTACCCGGACACGAACGCGTGGGACGCCGACCGCAACACGCGCGAGTTCGTGGCGGCGATGGCGGAGTGGCGGCGGCACGGACTGCTGGCGGTCACGCTCAACCTGCAGGGCGGAAGCCCCGAAGGCTACTCGCAGGCCCAGCCCTGGCACAACTCGGCCATCACCGAAGCCGGCGCGCTGCGGCCGGACTACATGACCCGCGTCGCACGGATTCTCGACGAGGCCGACCGGCTGGGCATGGTGGTCATCCTGGGCCTCTTCTACTTCGGCCAGGACGAGCGGCTGCGCGACGAGCAGGCGGTCGTTCGCGCCGTGGACCACGCGGCGGCGTGGGTGCTCGACAGGGGCTACGGGAACGTCCTCATCGAGATCAACAACGAGTGCAACGTGCGGTACGACCACCCGGGCCTGCAGCCGGCCCGCGTGCACGAACTGATCACGCGCGTGAAGAGCACGACGCGGCGCGGGCGCCGCCTGCTGGTCAGCACGAGCTACGGCGGCAACACCCTGCCCGGCGCTGAGGTGCTGGCCGCGTCGGACTTCGTCCTCCTGCACGGCAACGGCGTCTCGAACCCGGACCGCATCGCCGAGATGGTGCGCCAGACACGGCAGATGCCGGCCTTCGCGCCCAAGCCCATCCTCTTCAACGAAGACGACCACTACGGCTTCGAGAAGCCGTGGAACAACTTCGTCGCGGCCACGAGCGAACACGCCTCGTGGGGGTTCTTCGACTTCAGGCGCAAGGGCGAAGCGTTCGACGAGGGCTACCAGAGCGTTCCCGTCGTCTGGGGCATCTCGTCGGCCCGCAAGCGGGGGTTCTTCGGCCTGCTGCGCGAGATGACGGGCGGGCGCTGAGCGGCCGTTGGCGGCGGTGCGTCGACGTCCTGCGGTATCATGGGCGCCAACATGCGGAACGGCACGCTTCGACGTCTCCGCCTGGCGTCGCAGGTCTTCTTCTTCGCCCTCTTCGTCTTCCTGCTGATCCGCACCGAGTTTCCTGGCGCGATCCGATCAGCGGCGCTCGACGTCCGCATCCCCTGGCCGGTCGGCTGGTTCCTGGAAGCGGATCCGCTGGTGGCGCTCGCCACGGCGCTCTCCACGGGCACGCTCTACCGCAACCTCCTCTGGGCCATACCGTTCGCGCTGCTCGCGATCCTCGTGGGGCGGGCGTTCTGCGGCTGGATGTGTCCGCTGGGCTCGCTGCACCACTTCGTCAGCAGCCTGAAATCGGACGCCAAGCGGGGCGCGAAACTCATCGAGTCGAACCGCTACAAGCGGTGGCAGGCCGTGAAGTTCCACCTGCTCGCGGCCGTGCTGGTGATGGCCCTGTTCGGCTCGGTCGCCGGTCTGCTGCTCGACCCGCTGTCCTTCCTCGTGCGCTCGATGTCGACCGCCGTGCTGCCGGCGTTCAACGCGGCCATCCGGGCAGGGCTCGACACGGCCTACGGCTGGCCCCTCGGACCCGGGCAGGCCGTCGTCAACGGCGCCGGCGTCGCGCTGAACGCCACCATCCTGAGCTTCAAACAGCCGCACTTCCACCAGGCGTTCCTCATCGGCACGCTGTTCGTGTTCGTGCTCGTGCTCAACTCGCGCGTGACGCGTTTCTGGTGCCGGGCCATCTGCCCGCTTGGAGCCCTGCTGGGGGTCTGCTCCCGCTGGTCGCTCGTGCAGATGCGCAAGCACGAGGAGAAGTGCGACGAGTGCCGCCGCTGCCTGCTGCACTGCCAGGGCGGCGACGACCCGATCCCCGGGGCGGCCTGGCGCAAGGCCGAGTGCCACCTCTGCCTGAACTGCCTCAACGACTGCCCCACCGGCGGCATCCGTTTCACGTGGTCCACGTCGCCGTCGCCGGCCGTGCAGACGCGGGAAACACCGGAACTCAAGCGCCGGGCCCTTTTCACGACCATGGCGGCGGGCGTCGCCATGGTGCCGCTGGTGCGTTCCGGCCCGGGCGTGAGGACGCCGGCGGGTACGTTCCTGATCCGCCCGCCGGGCTCGCTCGACGAGCCCCACTTCCTCGATCGCTGCATCCGCTGCGGCGACTGCATGAAGGTGTGCCCCAACAACGCCCTGCACCCGGCCACGCTCGAGGGCGGCGTGGAGAGCCTCTGGACGCCCGTGCTCGTGCCGCGCATCGGCTACTGCGAGCCCAACTGTGTGCTCTGCTCGCAGGTCTGTCCCACCGGGGCAATCTGGGAGATCACGGTGGCGGAAAAGACCGGGATTCGGGATTCGGGATTCGGGATTCGGGCAGGACAGGGTCTCGCTTCACCGCCTCAATCCGCCGAACCGCCGAACGCCGACGCGCCGACCTCAGCGCCGACGGCTCCGAAGCGAGACCCGATCAGGATCGGCACGGCGTTCTACGATCGCGGGCGATGCCTCCCCTGGGCGATGGGCGTCGAGTGCATCGTCTGCGAGGAGTGGTGCCCGACGTCCCCGAAGGCGATTCACCTGGTGCCCGCCGACGTGGTCGGCCGGAACGGCGAGACGAAGACACTGAAACAGCCGTACGTCGACCCCAAGCTTTGCACGGGCTGCGGCGCGTGCGAATACGCGTGCCCCATCAAGGGCAGCCCCGCCATCTACGTCACCAGCGCGGGCGAGACGCGCTCGCGCGCGAACCAGTTCCTGCTGAAGGAGAACCAGCCCCGGCCGAGTGAGCCATGAAGAAACACCAGCGCTATCAGCCCATGCCGACGTCCACCGATGTCACCCGCCGGGAGTTCGTGAGGCTCGGCGCCGCCACGGCCGCCGCCGGGGGCATCGTTCTCGGCGTGCCCTCGTTCACGGGCGCCCAGGACCGGACGCCTCCCCCGGCACCCGAGACGAACATCCACGACTTCATGAAGGTGCCGAAGGGCAGGCACGCCCTGCCCGGTCCCTACCCCGGCCGCGTGGTCGAGGTGAAGGACCCGCGGTCGCTCGTGGACGACAGGATCGACGCCAAGGTCGTCGCCGAGATGCTCGAACGGGGCGTGCGCACGCTCACGGGCAAGGACATGAAGGCGAGCTTCGCGCTCTTCTTCGAGCCCGGCGACGTCATCGGCCTGAAGGTGAACCCGGTGGGCCCGCCGCTCATCAACACGCACGTGGAGCTCACCCAGGCCGTCGTGAGCTGGCTCGTCGAGAACCAGGTGGCGCCGGACCGCATCGTCATTTGGGACCGCTTCGACTACATGCTCAAGGACGCCGGCTACACGCCCGACCGGTTCCCGAAGGGCGTGCGCATCGAGGGCCTGCAGACGATGGACGAGACGGGGAATACGTGGAAGGACGCGAGCGGCAATCACGTCAGCCTCGACAGGTTCGACAGGGACGTCTACTACTTCGCCAAGGGGATCGTCGGCAAGGGCGTCAAAGGCTACAAAGACGATGAGTTCTACCTGAACCAGCACGTCTTCAACGGAGAGTATTCCTACTTCGGGAAGCTCCTGACGAAACAGTTGACGAAGATCGTCAACCTCGCGGCCTACAAGAACACGGGCGCCGGCATCTCCATGGCGACGAAGAACATCGGGTACGGCTCGCTCTGCAATACGGGGCGGCTGCACGCGCCGCTGTTCTTCAACGTCTGCACGGAGGTGCTCGCCGCGCCGGTCGTCCGCGAGAAACTGGTGCTGAACGTCACCGAGGCGATCCGGGCCCAATACGACGGCGGACCGGACAAGAACGCGCAGTTCGTGTACGCCAATCACGCGCTCCTCTTCGCGACCGATCCGTTTGCGCTCGACATGATCTGCCACCGGCAACTGGTGGCGAAGCGCAAGGAGATGGGCATCGCGGTGAACGAGAACCCGCGGTTCACCGACTACCTGTACTACGCGGAGCGGCTGGGTCTGGGGGTGGCGAATCCGGACAAGATCCAGTACGTGAAGGTGTAGGGACTCGGGACTTCCGCCTTCGCCATACGGCCTGCCGGCCGGCTCCGGCGCGACAGGCGGGATTCGGGGTTCGGGATTCGGGATTCGGGATTCGGGATTCGGGCGGGGATTATCCGATGGGGCCAACCAACGACGTGCTCCGGCTTTTGGTGTGCACGCTTCTCACGATTCTCCTGGTTGGCGCTGTCGCCCCGCGCGCGCAGAAGGCGGGAGACGCGAATCTGCTGCCGGTGGACGGGTTCTCCGGCGCCTGGAAGAAGAACGGCCCGGTGCGGGTGTTCACGAGCGCCGATCTGTACGGGCACATCAACGGCGGCGCCGAGGCGTTCCTCGAGATGGGATTCGAACACCTGACCGTGCAGAAGTACCGGGACGGCGCGAACGAACTGGCGATCGAGATCTACCGGATGACGGACCCGGCGGCCGCCCGCGGCATCTACATCGCCCGCTGCGGCAAGGAGTCGCCCGACCCGGCGCTCAAGGAGCGGCACACGGCCAGCCGCCAGCAGATCCTCCTGCAGCGACACCGCTACTACCTCGTCATCTACAACACGGCGGGGGGCGCGGCAAACGCCCCCATGCTCGTGAGGGCCGCCCAGGCGATCGTGCCCAAGCTGCCGGCCGATGTGCCCGTCCCGGTGCTGAACGTGCTGCCGGCGGCGGGGCTGGTGCCTGGCTCCGCGCGGATCATCCGCGGGCCGGTGGGCCTGCAGGCGATCTACACGCTGGGCGACGGCGACATCCTCCAACTTGGCGGAAAGGTGACCGGCGCGGCCGGCGATTACAGGGACGCCGCGGGCCCGACCACGATGGTCATCGTCGACTATCCGACGCCGGCGGCGGCTGGCGCGGCCTTCGCGCACCTCAAGGGGAACCTCGATACGTACCTGAAGCCCACCACCGCCACGGACACGACGCTGGTGTTCCAGGACTACGAGAAGAAGTACGGCGCGGTCAAGGTGGCCGGGAAACGCATGGAGATCCGGCTGCACCTGGCCAAGGCGCCGGCGTAAGACCCGGGATTCGGGGCTCGGGATTCGGGGTTCGGGGAGCACGCCTGCAACTCGACCGTCTCCAAACGGTCACGTTTCGCCAGACAGTATCAATCCGCAGTTCTGGGCAGCGCGCTGGACCGGCCGTCGGTCATGGGCAGTCTATGCAACTCCCGAATCCCGACACCGGGCTCCCGGCCGCCGGGAACTCGCGGAGCGACGGCTACGTCCTTTCGTACGTGCCCGCCATTTGCGGCCGGAGGGCCGCAGTCGTACAATCCCTACCCAACACACCATCGGCGTTCCCGATTCCTCCGCGGAGCGGCGCCTGAGGCGCTGGAGCGAGCCGACATGAGCGACAAGAAGAGCTGGGGCGCGACCGTGCTCGGGTGGTTCGTGGTGTCGGACGACGAGGAGAGCCAGCGCGCGGAGGGCGCCGGCGCGAGCGGCGAAGGAGAAGGCGAAGGGGCCGCGGCCATGCCGCAGGTCTTCGTGAAGGACCCGCCGGCGGCCGTCGGCGGCCAGGTGGACTTCCCGGCGGTGTTCGAGGCGGCCGGCATCGACGACGAGCAGGCGGGGCGGGTCGCCCGGGCGCAGGAGTTGCTGGCCAGCCTGCCTGGCGAGACGCCCGCTCCGGTCAAGAAGCAGATCGTCGAGGCGTCGCTGACCGCGTTCGGGGTGTCCATCGACCGGATCATCGAGGCCGGGGTCGCCGAGATCCAGGCGCTCGAGGGCTACATCCGGACCGGCGCGGCCGACACCCAGACGCTGCTGGCCGAGTCGGCGTCTCGCATCGGGAAGTTCGAGGACGAGATCCAGCGCATCCGCACGGTGATGGACCAGCGTGTGCAGGAGCAGCAGGCCGTGACGAAAGCCTGCAACGAGAAGAAGCTGGGCATCCAGCAGATCCTGGAGTTCTTCGGGCAGGAAGCGGTCGCGCGCGTCGTGCAGGCGGCGTCGACCCGGCGGGCGGAACCTGGTGACCCGGCCGGACCCCGTTCCGGCAAGGAGAGGTGACGGCATGGCTGGAGGCGGACTGTTCGCGCGGCTCGGCAACTTGTGGCGGGGGTTCCTGTCGCTCTGGATCTCCGACGTCGAGAAGCAGCACCCCGAGATCGCGTACGAGAACGCGATCAACTCGATGATCGCGAAGTACACGAGGCTGAAGACGGCCACGGCGGCCATCATCCGGCGGCGCGAGGACATCGACGCGCGCAACCAGAAGGCCAGGAGCGACCTGGCCGAGGTGGAGGGCCAGCTGGCGGCCGCCCTGGACACGAGCCAGGACGACCTGGCGGTGGTGCTCATCCAGAAGAAGAACGCGCTGGAGAAGGAGCTGGCCGAACTGCGCGACGAGCTGAACCTCGCGCAGAAGGACGCGGACTCGGCCAAGTCGTCGCTGATCACGGTCCAGTCCGAGATCAGGAAGCTGAAGTCGGAGCGCGACTCGATGCTCGCGAAGATGCAGTCGGCCCAGGCGCGCATCAAGATCCAGGAGCAGCTCGACGGCCTCTCGGTGGACGCCGAGGTGAAGGCGCTCGACAACGTGCGCGAGCACATCAAGACCACGATCGCCGAGGCCAACCTGGGCCGCGAGCTCTCGGAATCGTCGCTGGATTCCCGTCTGGAAGCGTTGCGCAACCAGGCGGGCGACGTGCAGGCCCGGCAGCAGCTGGCGGAGATGAAGGCGAAGCGGGCCGCCCAGCAGGCCGCCCAAGGCCAGAAAACGCTCTAAGGCGGGTCAGGAGCAGAGGTCATGAAGCTCACACCGTTCGCGAAGCTGTTCATCACGGCCGTCGTCCTCGCCGTCATCGGCTACGCCGCGTACTACTACAAGGGCGCGGAGATCCGGCGGTGGGCGGTCGGCGACAAGCCGGCGGGCGCAGCGGTCTCGCAGGAAGTCACCCGCGGCGACTTCGACGCGCTGGGCGGCGCCCCGGCGGATCCGCTCCGCAACGCCGGCGCGACCGGCGTCACGGGCATGGCGCTCTCGGGCGCGGGCAAACTGAGCCGGCCGCTCGTGGTCGGCATCAACACCTGGGCGGGCCACGCGCCCGGCGTGGTGTTCAACGCCGGCCTGGACGTGAACCCGGCGTCGAACTACCGCAAGCGCTTCGGCTTCGACGTGAAGTTCGTCCTGCTCGAGGACCCGGCCGCCAAGCTGGCGGCGTTCCGCAACGGCGACATCGACGTGATGTGGAACACGGTGGACAACTGGGCGCGCGAGGCGTCGATCCTGGCCGAGCAGAACCAGAAGGCCAAGTCGATCATCATGCAGGACTGGTCGCGCGGCGGCGACGGCATCGTCTCGGTCGTGACGATCAAGTCGATCGAGGACCTGAAGGGGAAGAAGATCGCGTGCACGCAATTCACGCCGTCGCACTTCCTGCTGCTCTACCTCCTGTCGCAGTCGGGGCTGTCGGCGGAGGATCGGGGCGCGCTGGAGAAGAACATCATCTTCACGCAGGACGCGCCGGCGGCCGCCGCGATGTTCAAGGCGAAGCAGGTGGACGCGGCCGTCACGTGGGAGCCGGACCTCTCGGGCGCGGTGACCGCGCGCGGCGACGAGGCGCACGTGCTGGTCTCGACGACGGCCGCCACCAACATCATCGCCGACACGCTCTGCGCGCGCCAGGACGTCATCGACCGCGCCCCGGAAACGCTGCGCGACTTCGTGCACGGCTGGTTCGAGGGCATCGAGATGATGAAGGCCGACCCGGCGGCGTCGTACGCGGTGGTCGGCAAGGCCCTGAAGCTCGACAGCGAGACGGTGTCGGGCATGCTCTCGGGCCTCAAGCTCACGCCCTTCGCCGACAACGCGCAGTTCTACGGGCTGAC
>Ga0316601_100001415_pt1 | contig 11666 bp, 6 predicted proteins | sample OWC_soil_day5_no_FD_207663 | JGI IMG/M metagenome (GOLD analysis project Ga0316601, IMG submission 207663) | Wetland soil microbial communities from Old Woman Creek delta, Ohio, United States - OWC_soil_day5_noCT | ecosystem: Environmental > Terrestrial > Soil > Wetlands | place: USA: Ohio...
AAAGTATCATCATTCATGATTGTAACGTGGTCAGAATCCCAACGGATAGGACGACTTACGTGAAGCATGATTTCAGGAGTATAAAGCAATAAAGAAGAAATCTTATCAGCAATGCTTTCTGTTAAGTGGAAGTGACCTGTATCCAAAGTAACAATCTTGTTATTCTTAGCACCATAACCTAAGTAGAAGTCATAAGAACCTACTGTATAGCTTTCAGCACCGATACCGAATAATTTAGCCTCGATGCAGTCTTTCATGTTATCATATTTAGTTGCAAAAATATCATCCAAAGATTCTTTCAACAGTTCACGGTACTTAAGACGATTAACAGTCTGATCTTTTGAGCCGTCATGAATCCAAAGGTTCATAACACAAGGAGAACCTTGATATTTACCCATTGCTTCAGCAATAGCACGGCTGCGTTTTGTATGTTCAATCCAGAAATCACGGATTTCCTTATCAGGGTTAGCCAAAGTAAGGCTTCCACTCTTTGGATGAGAGAAAGAAGATGAGTTGAAATCCAACTTCATATTGTTTTCTTTTGCCCATTTCATCCAGCTTTCGAAATGTTTTGGTTCAATTTGGTCACGGTCAACAAACTTACCACCAAAATCACCATAAATAGCATGTAAATTCAAACGATGAGTTCCAGGAATATAAGAAGCTGCTTTAAGAATATCAGCTCTTACTTCATTAATATTACGTGCTTTACCAGGATGATTACCTGTTGTCTGAATACCACCTGACAACTGTCCGTCTGGGTTTTCAAATCCAACTACATCATCAGCTTGCCAGCAGTGTAGTGATAATGAAATTTTTTGTAGATCTTCCAATGCTTTGTTTACATCTACCCCAACTGCAGCGTATCTTTCAACTGCAATGTCATAAGCTTTTTTAATTAATTCGTCTTTCATGATGTTTTTGTTTTATTTTTAAATATCCTCTCTATATACTTTTAAGAATTCAGCATAAGCGTTACTCCACAGCTCGTCATCAGTTGGAGTAAATACATTAACCTCAACAGAGCTACGAATTAGTTCGCGCATCTTTTGAATATCAGGCACAAGTCCGGCAGCTTTAGCCTGTAACATAACATTTCCTATAGCAGTTGCTTCAGAAGGTCCGGCAATTACTTCAAGCCCCAATGCATTAGAAGTAAATGAGTTCAGCAGATTATTCTTTGAACCACCACCAATTACATGTAATTTTTCAATAGGGTAAGTTGACATTTTCTGCAAGCTTTCCAATACCTGACGATATCTTAAAGCCAGACTTTCAAAAATACATCGTGTAATTTCACCAAAGGTTTCAGGAACGGGTTGATTAGTCTTTACACAATAATTTTTAATTGCCTCAATCATTGAAACCGGATTTGCAAAACATGGAGCATCTGGATTAATCAGGCTTTTAAAAGCTGGAGCAGCTAATGCAGCATCGATCAATTCGCCATAAGAATAATCTTTTTCCCATTCTTTACGGCAGCGTTCAAGCAACCACATACCACAAATATTCTTCAGGAAACGGATAGTATCTTCAACTCCACCTTCATTTGTGAAGTTCAGTTCATAACTCTCCTTGGTTACAACCGGCTTATCCAGCTCAATACCCATCAATGACCAGGTACCAGAACTTAAATATGCAAAGTTCTTGTTTTCAGCAGGAACAGCAGCAACGGCAGAAGCTGTATCGTGACCAGCTACTGCAATTACAGGAATATCTCCTAGCCCTGTTTGTTCTTTAACTGATTTAGAAAGAGAACCAACAACAGTTCCTGGATAAACAATATCGTTGAACACTTCTTTCTTAATTCCAATAGCCTCCAACAATTCCGGATCAAATTGTTTTGTTTCCGGATTAAGCATCTGAGATGTAGAAGCAAATGTATATTCAGTAACCATCTTACCAGTTAGCATGTAAGACAATGCATCCGGAATAAACAGAATCTTGTCAGTAACAGGCAATACTGAAGAGTTATTTTTTTGAATAGTTGCCAACTGGAACAAAGTATTAAAGTTCATAATCTGGATTCCAGTCAAACCATATACTTTCTCACGAGGCATTTTCTTAAAGAATTCTTCAGGAGCTCCCACAGTGTGAGGGTCTCTGTAACTATAAGGATTGCGAAGGATCTCACCATCTTTACCAATACAAACGAAATCCACACCCCATGTATCAATACCAATAGAGGTAATTTCAATTTTTTCTTTAGCTACAAGCTTCAATCCATTAACGATCTCATTATACAGAGCAAATATATCCCAATAAAAGTGTCCATTAACCTCAACTATATTATTGGGGAATCTGGTCAATTCTCTAAGTTCTATAGAACCATCTTTAACTGTGCCAAGAATTGTGCGTCCACTAGTTGCACCTAAATCTACGGCAAAAAAGTTTTTGTTCTCCATTACGTATTTTTCTTTTATAATTTAACATTCCAGAAGTTATTCACTGTAACTTTCTCGCCATTGATTTTTTTACAGAGAAATCATTAAAGATCAATCCCTTAGCAAAACGAATTTCCTAAAGATGTTCCCTCAGACATATAACCGGATTATATAAAAATTAATATTGATTATATCGCAAATATACTCATTATTATATGAGTACGATTGTAAAATTTGATTTTAAAACTGCTCGTTTTGGTAATTGATTATTCAGAATCATTTATACGTTTTACCTCCCCTTTAAAATCACCAAGATTCACTTCTTTACAGTTTCTGATAATTAAAGCAGGTCCCTCAGCCGGATGTATTGTTACATTGTTAAGCTTAATATGATCTGATTCTGCTATTTCTCCACCAATTTTTGAAGTTACAAAAACATCTTCTATGGCTATACCATGTATATTTTGCTCTGGCAAACCATTAAAAAACATAGCACGGCGTGCATTACTACAATTTAAACCTTTTACATGAATATTCTTAAAAGCCGGTGTAGTTTCATCAACCTTTGGCAATACTTTCACTTTAGGCTGTCCTTCTTCCCCATCTTCCAACACTTCTACAGCTGATTTTCCAGCATAATAAAGATCAAATAGCAGTGGTTCTGTTGCAATATCCATCATACTAACATCCTTTATAAAAATATTCTCTACAACACCTCCTCGTCCGCGACGACTTTTAAAACGAAGTCCTACATCTGTTCCAAGAAATTTGCAGTTTGTAACCATCACATTCTTTACACCACCAGACATTTCACTACCAACAACAAAACCTCCATGACCTTTAAAAACCGTACAATTATCAACAATTACATTTTCACATGGACGAGCACGACGTCGGCCATCTTCATCTTTACCCGATTTAAGACATATACCATCATCGCCAACATCAAATGTACTATTAATGATCAAAGCATTTTTGCATGATTCAAGATCAAGTCCATCACCATTCTGAGCAAAAGAAGGATTCCGAACTGCAACATCCTCGATAATTATATTCTCGCACATTAACGGATGAAGATTCCATGCCGGAGAATTTTGAAATATAACACCTTGAAGATATACATTTTTGCATTCTATCAGGCTAACCATTACCGGACGAAGGAAGTTTTTAACAGCAAGCCACTCTTCTTCTGTTTTCAGATTACGAGGAACGTTCATATCTGCTATTTTATCGCCCAGCAATGTTTTCTCAGAAGGAAACCAATAATCATCACGCTTATAAGCTCCACCCCGTGAAGTAAATTCTTTCCATTGACTTTCTGTTACTTTCTGTCTTTTAACCGGACGCCAGTAATCTCCGTTACCATCAATTGCTCCTTCACCTGTTATAGCTACATTGTTTAGATTCCGACCTGAAATTGGTGACTGACAACGACGCGTATCAAGTCCTTCAAAAGATGTTTCAACAAGTGGATAAAGATCAACATCAGGAGAGAACAAGATAATTGCTCCTTTTTCAAGATGAAGATTTATATTACTCTTCAAAACAATAGGACCCGTAAACCAAACTCCACTAGGAACAACAAGTTCCCCTCCACCTTTCTTACTTAAACTTTCTATTGCTTTACTAAAAGCTTCGGTACATAAATCAACACCATTACCTTTTACGCCAAAATCTGCAATATTAACTCTGTTAGAAGGAAATACAGGCGCCTTAATATGAGGCATCTCAAAAGGAAGATTTTTATATAAAGAGCTATACTTATCAGAGTTTCCCGACGCAAACACGGCACCACTCAAAGCTAAAGCAGCAAGAAAAAGTTTTGTTTTCAAAATCATATAAATATTATAAGTTAATTAATCGTTTATTCATTTTCATCAAAAAAATATCGGCAATTGAGACTCAATTACACACAAAGCCCAAATTGCCGATACCAGGAATATGACTATTTATTAATCAAGTTAACCGGAATAAGCTTTACCGGTCCCAGCAAGCCAGATGGTACAGCTTCCCAATTACCGTATTTAGTTGGTTTATAGTTAATATCAACTAAGTTTATCTCTTTAAAGTTTCTCCATTCAATACCACGACGATCATAATCAGCAATACGATTTGCCGGTAGATTAGTTACTTCCACTTCAATCTTATTTTCACCCGGTTTCAGGAACTTTCCAACTTTAGCAGTAAAAGGAACCGACCAAAGTGTTGCAACTTCTTTACCATTGATTTTAACGCGGGCACTTTCTCTTACATCGCCTAAATCAAGCACCCATTCTTCTGCTGCAATCGTTGGAAGGTTGAAATTTACGCTATAAACGCCAGTTCCCATATTTACCTTCGCCTTCGGCTCATTCAACTCAGTCCAAGAGCACAACTTACCAATATTATAAACATCATCTATTTCCGGTTCACTTTGAACAAAATGAAGTTTCCAGTTATTATCAATTGTCAGCCCTACAGTCTGTGGCACTATATATTGCCAATCGGCCATCTGCACATCATCGTTTGTGAATGTTTTCAAGATAATAGACTCACCCGATTTGATTTGAACATATACCTGAGTACGTCCATTTGCTTGTCTGATTTTCGCTTTGCCGCTTTCACCATTTAATGGGTTATAAATAACTGCCGAAACCGCCTTTACACCAAGATTAATCCAGCCTTCAACATCTTTTGGCTGTAAAGAAGCAATAAAATAGTGATAACCTGTTTCATTAGAACGACGGATACAGTTCAAACCATTAATGGTTTTCATATCTTCGTTAACTACACCTGTTGCAGCCAATGTTTTCAGATAGTCACTTCCGGTAATAACCGTTCCTTTTTTCAATGACTTACATGTTGTCTCTTTGAAATCGGGAGCAGCAGGAAGCAGACTCAATAAGTTTTTAAAATGAGAACGTCTCTGTTCCAATTTAGAGAATCCTGGAACATCCAAAGGGTAATTCTCTATAAAAATAATTTTAGCACCTTGTTCTGCAAGAGATATGAGGTGAGCTAGCACATCATCGGGCATCTTTTTTACAGCAGGAATAATAATTGCTTTATATTTAACTCCACCTTTTGTAAGTAGCATGCCATCAACACACTTTGTATTGCGGATGAAATTATCAGAGATATAATCTACATCATATCCACTTTGATTAATCTTATGAACGGTTTCAATAAATTTTGGAGCATTTTTCTCCATTTTATGAATATCAAACTGCAACAAACGACCATTCACATCATTCCACATATCATAAACCGGCAAATAAACAAGGAAGTCATTATCCGGTTTGCCCATTTGCAAGAAAGACTGGCAACGAGTAATATACTGGAAAAGTGCAGGAGCATCATGCCAGATTGAATTAGTAGGCGACATATTTATTGAAGCATAAAACAACCAGCCCGGCCACTTCGCATCTTGTGGGGAATAAGGAGTTCCATGAAAATAAGTATGATTTATACCCGAAACAAACATCAAATCAATATCAGGCTTACATTGAGACAATGAAGTACGGAAATGTTCAGTAAGCCAGGTAAAAGTTTCGGCAGAAGTATAAGGTTTCCCTGAAATATGAGCAGCCGAGGAAGCATATTTCAACATAGAAAGATCTGAAAAGTTCTTTAAAGTCAAAGAGTCTTTTCTTAAACCTTTAATTCCAAAATTCGAAATACCAAAACCTTCGCATTCAGGTACATCAACAGTTGCATAAAGATCAATTAGATTACCGGGTGAACCGTGAGCCTGATTACGAGTCATACTTCCATGAGAATGAGCCCAGTTAGTCCACTGACTGGTGAAGTTTTCCTGAAGCAGTTCAGATATTGTTTCCCGATAATCGGAAATAATCCGGGCTGTAACCTCATTACGATTCTGATCCAGAAATTCCGGAAGATATTCCTCCAGTTTGTATCCGCGACGTTTATAGAATTGTTCGAGAAGATCGGGAGTCCAGTCTGCATTATATACCTCGTAAGAATCATTAAAGAAATTATGAGGATAAGGAGTTTTGGTAGTCGCAAAAGCTCTTTCGAAACGGCTGAGATAGTTAGCTACAGCTTTACGTGAAAAATGATTCATAACATATCCTTCGCCACCAGGAGCTGCACGCTTTACTTTCTGTAAAGTTTTTCCATTAAAGACTGCTATCAATCTCCATTTGCCAGCAGGTGCAACCCAGTTTAGTTTGCCTTGTTTATCCACTTTTGAAGTAATATCCTTACGCTGACCATTATCAGAAAAAGCCATTAAACGATAAAGAGTAGCTATAGATTTCTGCTTTTCATCAGAAACCTGAATATTTGTATTAAGACGTTCACCTCCATTAAGTTGGTATTCTTCAAAAAAGACCTTACTTGCAGCATCTTCAATACTAACTTCAGGTCCGCCAAAAGGCCACCCTGTACCAGTATTCATATCCATTTGCATATCCAGCCTTTTTGCTTCAGACTCTGTATGACGTAACATCTTCATCCATTCGGGAGAAAGAAAATTAAGATCACGAGCTTCATTACCCTTTACTCCATAAATAGGAGTAATTTCCATTGTTCCCATGCCTGCACGAGAATATTCCTGCAAATTATAAGTAAGATTCTTCTCATCTACCGCACTTCCAAGCCACCACCAACGTGCTGCAGGTTTAGCCTCTGTTTTTACAGCAGGCCACCCTAGCTGCTGAGCAGAACAATAGATATAAAATGAGGAAAAGCAACTAACTAATAAAATTCTTTTTATCATCATAGTACAGTTTAAGTTCATATAATTAGCAAAAAGCACAAAGTAAATCTTCTCAAAAAATAAACTCTATGCTTCCTTTTTAACCTGTTATCCTTTTTACCTTAAAAAAATTAATGTCCCAATTCTATACATCCCATTATATAAGGACCTGTAGCCTTAGCATCATTATCGCGCATTTTTTCTCCAATATAATATTCAAAGCTTCCGTCACGATAAGGATTTCCACCCAAGCCACCAACCTGGCAACAGCGTGTCAGTGTAAGTGTTCCATCTCCATTTTCCTTAATCAGCTTATTTTTCAATCCTTCAAATGCCTTTTCTGCATAAGCACGATATTTCTTATCAATATATCCTTTGTTTACAGCTTTAGCATAAGCATACATAAACTGAGTGGTAACAGATGCTTCCGGGAAGTTACCTTCGCGTTTCGGCTGATCAAGAACCTGATACCATAATCCATCTTTATCCTGATATTTAGGAAGGGCATCAGCTAATCCTTGTATTTGTTTAATGATAACTTCGCGCCCTTCGTGTCCTGCCGGAATAAAATCAAGCGCATCAACCATAGCCATGAAATACCATCCGATACTTCTTCCCCAGAAGTTTGGAGAAAGTCCGGTTTCCGGATTAGCCCAACGCTGTGATTTGCTTTCATCCCAGGCATGATAATAAAGACCTGTTTTAGGATCGTAAGTATGTTTATGGCAAAGAGTGATTTGCTTAACAGCTTCATCAATCCATTCGGGTTGATTGAATTCAGCTCCATACTGAGCCATAAAAGGAGAAGCCATATAAATACCATCCAACCATATCTGATGTTGGTAAACCAATTTATGCCAGTAACCACCTTCCAAAGTTCTTGGCTGATCTTTTAATTGTCTGATAAGTACATCCATGGCAAGTTTATACTTCTTATTACCAGTTTCCTTATATATATCAAACAGAACTTTACCTGAATTCACATAATCAACATTATAAGTTGACTTGTCATACAGATAAATGTCGCCATTATCACTGATAAGACTATCAGCCCATTCTTTTACATAATTGAAATAACGTTTGTCACCAGTCTGTTTCCACATTTTAAGCATTGCGCAGCAACCCACACCCTGAGCATAGCCAAAGAAAGGTTTCTTACCATAATCTAACATATATGCCTTAGGGAAACGTCTCATTTCAGAATCAGCAAAACGTCTGGCATAAGTATCTTCCTGAAAGGAATCTGTTCTGAAAGGAGAAGCAGGCAGGCCAGCTTCATTGTATAAGTTAGCACGGAAGAAAAATCCCCATCCATAGCGTACCGCAACAGGATCTAGTACTTCAGGTGCAGAAACTTCAACCTTATTATTAACAATCACAGCCTTCGCAGGATAGAAGCGTCTGTCGGTTCCGGCAATAAAGAAACCCTTTAAAGCGTCACCTTTTGATGTTAGTCCACCTTCAACATAATCAAAAGTAAGGATAGCTTTATTACCCGAGATCTTCATTGATTTATATAGCGGACCAGAATATGCACAATTCCTTCCATAAGTTTTAGCCAATGCCCATAATGCAAGACGTTCTCCTGTAATACATTTATTACGAGGATGAATATCTGTAGAATCGCCCGCATCGGTAATCACAACCATACCCGTATTCTTAACTGATTGCCAGGTTTTCAACTGAGCTTCACGAATTCCTGCAGGTTGTTTATACTGAGGAGCAATTTGCACAAAGTAGAAAGGCATTTCTAGTTGCGCCCATTCTTTACGCCAGCTATTTATTAAATCGGTAAAAACCTCCTGATACTTTTCAAAACGTACAGAGTTTGATTCACCCTGATACCAAATATTTCCTTTTATTGTGAAAGGAAGAATAGGATTAATCATACCATTCCACAAAGTAGCCGGAACTTTACAATAATCTTTTTCTCTTTTTACATTACTCAAAGCAAAATCCTGAAGAACATCTGCATAAAGAGGTTTGCTTTCCATCACTTCTTTCTTCATCCATGATTCTGCATGAGTTCCACCCCAAGTAGACTGAATTAAACCCACAGGAACATTCAAACTTTTATAAAGCTTGCGACCAAATACAAAACCTACAGCAGAAAACTCTTTAAGGTTAGTAGGATTACATACCACCCAATGTCCTAAGCAATCATCCTTTGGTCCTTCTGGAGAAAGTTGATGTTGTACCTGAAATAGTCGAATCTCAGGATAATCAGCATCCTTCATTTCTTCTTCTTCATTCAACATTCCGGTTTTCCAGCCTTTATCTTTAGCAACCTGGAATTCCATATTCGACTGTCCTGTACAAAGCCAAACTTCACCAATCAATACATTATTGATTTTAATCAAATTTTCACCCTTTACAGTAATATTCTGTTCTTTTGTTGCTCTAGGAGTTTTCATCTTTAACTCCCACTTTCCGGCAGCATCGGCAGTCGTAACATATCTTTTAAAATTCCATGAAGTAGTAATGGTTACTTTCTCATTTGCAGAAGCTGTACCCCAGATATTAATCCATGTATTTTGCTGCAACACCATATTATCAGAAAATATAGCAGGCAGCTTAACCGTTGCATTGATCTTAACCGAACATGCAATAAAAAATAAAACAGTAAATAAAAAAATGATTTGTCTTTTCATAATGTATGTTATCTGTCGTTCTAGTTTTCGCAAAACAATTGACTTTACAAAAATAAAGAATAGAAAGCATATAAGTATCTGTATTTTGATGGGAATATTATCTTTTTTGTTGTTTATTAGCATTATAGCTAACTACACTAACCGAGCGAAATAAAAAAGGTCCATCTAAAAAACTTTTTTTGATGGACTTTTTCTTGGGTAAGAAAAGGGACTGAATTATTTTTTGTGCTTGCCGCTAGCAGCAGTTGCTTGTTCCATTTGATACTCAGATTTAGCTTTCGACTTGTCTTTTGCCTTTTTGGGCTTTTTGTTTCCTGCAGCTCCCATTTTTCTTAAATTTAAAAAGTTAATTTATATATCTGACAATTTGTGACAGTCCACAAATTGTTATACCAAGAAGCAAAAAGTATACCAACAGAGGGCAATGGCAGTTAAATAAGTTAAATAAAAAATTTAGCAACAAAAACGAATTCAATCCTACTTCAAAAAAAATAATTTCAAGAAAATTATTGCTCACAAATCTTCCTGATAATCATATTTAAAAAAAACGACATAAAATAACAGATCATCCTTATATAAATACGCCGTAAAGACTATTAATAACAATCTTTATCGCCAAATGTTAATTATAAGAATCAGGAATAAAAATATTTGCTTTTATAATTAATTATTTCAATTTTTATACAAAAAAAAATTTAATACTAGAAATCTATGAGTTTAATTAACTATGTAAAATTATATAAAAGTTTAGGTAATAGCACTTTAACCTTACCAGGCTTTAATAAAACCACAGAAAGCAATACAGGCCTGATTGACAATACTAGAATAGAAAGAGAGCAAACACCTCAGTTATCTGACAATTTAAACATTGGAGTTAAAATCAGAGATTGGGATTTTAACACAACCCTAAATGGTTATTACAATCATAAGGATAATGATTTTAAAGAAATCCCTCATGGGAAGTGTACAATTGTACTCCATACACACGGTATTAACGTCTGCAAGGGATTCAATCATTACCCGATACATAATTCCCAGATTGTAAACATCAAGAATGTGCGTATCGACAACCTGATATATATGATTGTTAACTACTGGGATATTAAAACTCAATCTACACAGTCATTGGCAATAAGTGGAAAAGAGATGCAGATTCTATCATTTATTGCCAGATATAAAAACGAGATGAGGATTAATTCCTTAAAAAATAGAGTTGCAAGTAAAGAGACAAACCCTATTTGGTTCTTAATCTATATTACAGCAATAGTTTTAGCGATAATAACCATTTTTCCAATTATCATTAAAACATATTACGGCATTAATTTATAGAAAACAGAGATAAGACAGAGTCAGCTTGCAATTTCTGAAGAAGAAAATCTCTCAGAAAATATTATTTTGCAAATTTGATCTAGCAATCTAGCAGTGGGCATATAACAATCTGATAATAAAGATAAAAAGAGTGCTAGATCAATTTAATTTGATCTAGCAGTGATCTAGCGATCTAGCACCTTGTATCGTGCTACAAATTTTCATTAAAACTATGCTTGGGTCTATTTCTCTCAAGGAGATTTTCAGATTTCAAGGAATAACATTCAAGAATCCTTGTACAAAACAATTAATTCTTTTGTACAGAAGATATCTTTGTTTTGTACAGAAGAATGCATTCTTTTGTACAAAAATGTAAAAGAGAGCCTAATAGTTATTTAAAGCATACAAAAAGCACATTCGTTCAGTATAATTTAAAAGAAGAAGTAATTAATAGTTTGCCCTAATTAAAACTTTGATAACAAAAATAGTAACTTAAAAAAATGATGAAACAATTAATTGCATGTTGCGGATTAGATTGCGAAAATTGCGATGCCCGCATAGCCACTATCGAAAACAACAATGAGTTAAGAGAAAAAACCGCTCAAAAGTGGAGCTCAATGA
>Ga0316601_100001416_pt1 | contig 11664 bp, 11 predicted proteins | sample OWC_soil_day5_no_FD_207663 | JGI IMG/M metagenome (GOLD analysis project Ga0316601, IMG submission 207663) | Wetland soil microbial communities from Old Woman Creek delta, Ohio, United States - OWC_soil_day5_noCT | ecosystem: Environmental > Terrestrial > Soil > Wetlands | place: USA: Ohio...
TTCCTTTGTAATGGGAGTAGGTTCAGGAAAATGATGAAGTGTTTCGTAGCAAAATACGAATGGAATCGAACTGGTAATAAAGGGTAGTTTATTCGCATCGCAACAAATTCTTATCGGAGATTTAGGCTTCTTAAAAACATTCTGGTAATGATCACAGCTTTTTAGCATGTCAAAAGAGATGTCTAACGCAGCACCACCGTTGAGCCCAAGATCGTTTTCCATAACGAGGGATCGTTGACATCTTTCGGCTCCAATTTCTATATATGGTGAAAGTGAAATGTTTTTATTCTGGAGTAGCGTCATTTGATCACGCGTTTTCTCCATCCTAACTTTCAGGATTTTTTCAATACCAGCCGCATCAAATTCATCCTCGAAAATCGTCTTGTTCTCGATTTGTTGCGAGTATAGCTTTTTTCTAAAATCTATTTCACCTTTCTGGTTGTCAGAAATTTGTCTTTTCATAGTTATAGACGTTCCTTAGAATATTTCATCTTATCGAGCCATTGTGAGGTTTCAAGCAGTAGCGGATGTTGTGTTCCTCCTTGCGGGCAAGGATTAGGGCAGAAATGCTCATTGTGTCTCAACGGGTATTTTGCGGGCAAAGCAGAGCATGGCTTCGCCACGACCCAGCAGCACTGCAAGCGCATTGATCAGGCGAATGATCAGGGCCTTCATGCCCCATCCCTGCGGGATGTGATTTTCTTTGGCTTCGAAAACCACCTCGCTGAAGCAGGTCTCGCGCAGCAGACGGCGCAGTGTTGGAGGAGCGAAGTGCCAGATATGCTCCTCCGGACGCAGGGAAGCCCACCTGCCTTTTCTCAACGAACGCATCAGGCTGGCCACATTCGGCACACCGACCACCAGCAGACCATCATCAGCCATTACCCGCCTTGCCTCGGCCAGGAGCTCACGCGGGTTTTCGACATGCTCGAGGACATGATTGAGCACAACCACATCGTAATATCCTGACTTCAGCGAAACCTCGGCCAGCGTTCCGGCGACCACGTTCAGTTGTTTCTCTTCACGAGCGAAAGCCGCCGCCCATTGCGAAACCTCCACACCCTGGATGCTGTAGCCTGCTTCCCGGGCTGCAGCCAGCAAAGCTCCGATACCGGTGCCCACATCCAGGAGGAGGGCTGGTGGAGGCAGATGACCTGCAATCTTTGCAACCAAGATACGAAACATGGCCAAAAAATCATCCCAGTATCTGACATACTGATTTTTGATGGTAAAATAGTCATTCCCTTCATAGGTCGTTTCTCCGTGGCGAAATGTTTCAGTGCGGACAAGCCCGCATTGGACGCATTGGACCAGTTCGTGGGTTCCGCTTTTCAGGAATGGCCGCGAATCGGTTGATGTGCACAAATTACAGATCATTGGGGATTTTCATGTCTATTTTACTGCTATTCGCTGTTGGGTAGCTCGTTGTCTTTACAGCGTAAACTTCAATCAAAGCTCCTTTCTGCTTGCGCCACCAGGTTTTTTTCATCAATGTAACCAGTGCCAATGCAAGACCGGTGAGTCGTATCAGCGTGCGTGCAATTTTTGCAGGAAGCGAATTGCCGAGTCGCGCCCGCATAACGTCATCGCAGAAAGCATCCACCGGTTCCCAGGTTTTTACCTGCAGGATGCTGTAACCGGATTGTTCAATCAGTGAACAGAGCGAACCGGGAGTGAAATGAAATAAGTGATCCGGAGGGCTCAGCCAGCTCCAAGTGGATTTGGCCAATTCTGCCATGAGGCTATCGAGGTTCGGCGACTGCACCACGAGCAACCCGTTTGGCGCTAATATTTTCCTGATATCAGCAAGGATGCCGCGCAGGTCAGGGATATGTTCCAGCACGTCATATAGGGTCACGACTTCGAATGAAGTGGCTTCAAAGGCGATGTTGTTAAGATAGTCGGAATGGACCTCCAGTTCGAACTGAGTCCGCGCATATTCAGCGCAAGCATTGTTCAACTCGACTCCTGTTGTATCAAAGCCGGCCATACGGGCTTCGTTTAAAAACAGGCCGATATTACAGCCGATATCAAGCAGCTTGCCTCTTGATTTGAAAAAATGAATATTACGAATTTGCCTGCGATAGCGTTTTTTAAAATACATGTAACGAGAAAAATATGTATTAATACGCTTTTCAAGCAGGTACGTTTCCTGGTTGACCGCAACCCGTTCGCCATGTTCTGGAAAGGGGGATGTGATCCCAAGTCCGCACCCCTGACAACGCTCTATAATATAATTGTTGACTCTTCCCCATGCAGAGAAACAAGCATTGCCGCAGACAGGGCAGATCATTGGGTTATTTCCCTGATTTTGTGCAGGATCTTTGGCAGTTTTATCGCCTTTTCAATAGCATTTCTTACGTGTCCCTTGTAGCTGTTGATCGTTTTGAAGAATCCCTCCAGGGTCTCAAGTGAATGTTCCGCCGTGTAGACCATATATGGCTCGTCACCCAGCCAGAAATCGTCATCAATGATCCCCTTGCGACGGCAGTCCTGGTACAATTTTGTTCCGGGCAATATCCATAGTGCGCCGGTGCAGCCTACCTCCTGTGGCATGGCCCGTCTTAGCAGGTCTCGGGTTTCCAGCACCGTTTCCTCAGTCTCCCCGACGTTTCCAACGATCAAAAGAGCCGTTACCGGCAGCTTAATTTTTTTGCAGAGAGAAATGGCACGAATCGAAGTTTCGATATCATTCTCCTTGCCCATCTCGCGGAGCAGGCGTGGCGAACCAGTCTCGATGCCGAAGGCCACCATGTAGCATCCCGCCTGCTTCAGCTTTAGCAACATTTCTTTATCGACACAGTCCGTCCGAGTGGTTACATGAAAGGCTATAATCAGGTTTCGCCTCATGATTTCGTCACACAACGCAATAGTCGCCTGACGATCAACTGTCATGGCATCGTCGGCAAAGCAGAAATGACGGATACCATGGTCTCGGTAGAGTAATTCGAGTTCGTCAGCCATGTTGTTGGCGGAACGATGACGCCACCCCTTCCAAATCCACCACGTGGAGCAAAAGTCACAATGGCCGCTGCAGCCACGGGAGAAGGTAACCGAAATTCGCGGTGCATCCCGTAAGGCGATGCCGTTATATTTTCCTTCACCCCGACCGGGGTAGCGGGAAAGATCGAGCAGATGCCAGGCGGGAAAAGGGATATCGTCCAGATTGTCGCAATATGCCCGGTTTTTCGTCTTCACGACGAAACCATCCCGACGATACACAAGCCCGTCAATTGCTTGCGGAGAGACCCCCTGGACGAGCTCAAGCAAGGTCTGCTCACCTTCTCCCCGAACGATATAGTCTATCTGCGGGTATTGTTGCATCATTTGTCGGTACATGATGGTTGGGTGCGCACCGCCCAGCACGACTGGAATGTCGCCGGCGATCTGCTTGGCCAGGGAAGAAATTTCAACGGCACGCTTTCTGCCGGGAGTGAGGCAGGTTATACCGACAAAATCCGGTCTGAAGTTGCTTAACGCATTAGCGACGGAGTCCTTCCCCTCCCGGCAGCCATCTGCAACCATGACTTCAATGCCGTGATGCAGCAGTGTGCCCGCAAGATAAAGCAGCCCCAACGGCGGATTGGAAAACCCATCCTGTTGTGTATCAAAGGGATTAATAAGGAGAACCTTTTTCATGAACTCATCACCCGTTTCCCAACACAGAGCATCAAATATTCCAGCAGTTCCGTAAGTAGTTTCCGTTGCACCAGCAGCAAAATAGCCGGATACGCCAAGGGGATCAGAAGCAGCAGGGCTACCAGCATGAAGGCTCCTGGTTGCAGAACCGCAATACACGATTTAAGAAGAATACCTGTAGCGCCTGCGGTAATGGCTTGATACCGGATATTTCTAAAGGTGGCGACCATGATGCCTTCACGCAGGAGAACCGTCCGGTAGATAAAAAAGAATATCACAGCAATTATCGGCTGGCTGAATGAAATGCCGTTGAATCCTGCATACAGAACGGCGGGAATTCCAATTCCCCACTCCAGCAGCAGCATCATCATCATCATCCACAGAAGCACCTTGGAATTGCCAAGGGATAGAATTGCGCTGTACATCGGCAGCACGATGCCGATTACTATCGGTGAAGTACAGAAAAAATAAAAAGCGGGCAAAGCGGGAAGCCATTTTGCCGTATACACCAGTTGTATCAACTCCGGTGCGGAAGCCAGCATTACGGCGGTGATCGGGAACATGATCAGGGTCAGCATCCTGATGGAACGCTCCACCGTCCGTGCCAGCGACTCCCTGTGCTCCTGAATCCGGGAAAAAGTCGGAAATGCAACTCGACCGAATATTCCCGAGAGCATCAGAGGGGCAAAGGCAAAATTTTTAGCCCAGTCCAGCAATCCAACCGCTGCAGCCCCGGCATAGACTCCTACAAATATCGGCGTGACGGCGTCTTTCAAAAAACCTAGGACATTGTTGCCCTGGTAGGGAATGCCGAAGCGCAAGAGCTGCCGCACTGCTGCAAAATCAAACTCAAAACCCGGTCGCCAGCTAAAACAGGAGAAAACAACCACAACCGAGGCTACACTCCGGCAAATCGCAGCAATAACAAAACTCCACACCCCACAACCCGCAAATGCAAACCCCACCGCAACGGCATGAAAGGAGATGCTTTCAATAATATCGATATGGGCAATCCTACTGAAATCAAGGTTTCGTTCTAGCTGCAGTACCGACACGCTTTTTACGGACGAAACTACCAGCGACACCGCCATGACCCTGACCAGCCAGACACCAACGGGGGGGAGTGATGGGTAGAGTGTCACCAGGAAGGGGGCGGCAAGTATCAGGATTATTGCCATGCACCCCGCGACCGCCTGCTGGAACCAGAATATCGAAGATAGCTCGCACTGTTCGAGCTGATTCTTTCTCTGAATCAATGCCGCGCCCAAGCCAATTTCGCCAAAGATTGAAAAGAACTGGACGATAAAACTCACGATGGCATACACGCCGAAAATCTCTGGGACCAGCAGGCGGGCCAGCGCGATATTGGCAACAAAGAAGATCAGCTTGGTCAGCACCTGCCGCATCAGCAGCGGCCCGATGGCGCCAAGCGACTTCGCTTTTAGCTCCTGAAATTCATCCACGAGGTAACTCGTTAAGAAACACCCAAAACAGTTCAGGTCTCAATATCGGATATTGCATAAGACAACATCCACTCTTCGAGTGTTTGGGATTACTTTGATATTGCTCAGTAACATTGCGCTGAAGTGAAGTGTAAGCATCCCTGATCCTCACGGGGTTGCCGTGCTGCCCTGGTCTTCCTTGAAGTTATCATGGTCCGCTTTCCAGATCGAAATGTGGGGGCGATCTTTCAACAGGGCATTCAACTGGTTGATATCTCCTATAGAGATTACAAGCGTTCGGATTTTGCGTTTGACATAGCCTTCTGTTTTTCGAGTCAAATCGTTGAGATGATATTGATCGATGTCGCCAACCAGCAGAACATCGATGATGCCGGTATCTTTTCCTGCGGCATAATCATCGATCAAATATGCGCGCTCCAATTTGCCTATCCGATTGACGATGCCGTCAATAACCTGTTCAATTCCCATGACCTTTTGCATCATCGAGCGGAGCTCCGGGAAAAGAGAGTGTTCGGTATTTGCCATGTAAAAAACCTGCCTGCCCCTTTTTTCGCTTTTGAGGAGATGGGTCCGAGTCAGTTGGTTCAATTCTTCACGAACGGCATTGGTCGACACGTCGAACTCTTTGGCGAGTTGCCGCAGGTAGGATCGTGTCTGCGGGTTCAGGAAGAAGCGCATGAGAAGCTTCACACGCGTCTTGGATGGAATGAGGCCTGAAAGCAGGTTGTCCAAACACACCTTCTTTATGAGTAGTTATGCTACTCATCATATAATATCGAGAACTGCGTGTCCACTCTGCAATAATCATGCTCGATATCGTGCGGCAGCAGAACCGACCAACAGCCCTTGGCCTTCGTTTCCAGGGTGTTTTTGCAGGGAGGTTTTATTGTTTTGATTGACAGGTAATATTCTGTAATTGAAAGAGTTTTTTTATCGATTGAGTGAATATTTTTTTCGTCGGCTATAACAACTATCTCCATTTAGGCTCAAATAGCTTTAGGTTTACGCCATTATTACAACTATTTTGTCACAAGCGTGTCAAAAAATCAAAAAATCGATTCTTGGTGAGCAGCGAGAATCATTAGCCGTTGAAGGATGAAGAGGCAGGCGACCGGCCTTATTTTTGGTAAGCGCATGCGAAGTTCGTGGTTTGCAGGGCATCAATCAAAACTTGGGGAAAAGGAATTCTTGACAGAACAGGTGCTATCCAATATAGAGCCTTCTCGGCTAATTGCCTGAGAGACCGTAAAATTTTTGGCCCTTTGAATTCATACCGAAAAGGCGAATGCCGTCGTCATAAGAAGCGCACCATGGGCGCTTCGAGGCGGCCTCTGCTAGTGGGGAAAAGACATGAAAACTGCATACGACATTAAGCCGGCTAAGGGAAAGCTCGGCATTCTCATTCCGGGCATGGGCGCCGTGGCGACCACGGTGATGGCCGGGGTTTACGCGGTGCGCAAAAACCTGGGGAAGCCGATCGGTTCACTGACGCAGATGGGGACCATCCGGCTCGGCAAGCGCACCGAAAAACGTTCCCCGAAAATAAATGAGTTCGTTCCGCTTTCGAATTTAGAGGACATCGAGTTCGGCGGTTGGGACATTTTCGAGGACAACGCCTACGAAGCGGCCGTGAACGCCCGCGTCCTGGAGCCAACCTTGCTTGAAAAAATCAAGCCCGAACTTGAGGCCATACGCCCCATGCCGGCGGTGTTCGAGCGCAATTACGTGAAACGCCTGGACGGCAGGTACGTGAAGCGCGGCAAGACCAAGATGGACCTGGCCGAACAGGTGAGCGAGGATATCCGCAATTTCAAGAAAAGCCATAAGCTGGAGCGCCTGGTCATGGTGTGGTGCGGCAGCACCGAGATCTTCATCGAGCCCGGCCCGGTGCACGAAACGCTCGAGTCGTTTGAAAAGGGGCTCGCGTCAAACGACCCCGGGATCGCTCCCAGCATGATTTACGCGTACGCCGCATTGAAAGAGGGCGTGCCCTATGCCAACGGGGCGCCGAACCTGACGGTGGACACCCCGGCCCTGCAGCAGCTCGCCAAGTACAACCGCGTACCCATCGGCGGCAAGGACCTCAAGACCGGCCAAACTCTAATGAAGACCATCCTGGCGCCGGGATTGAAGGCCCGCATGCTCGGACTGAGCGGCTGGTTTTCGAGCAACATCCTCGGCAACCGCGACGGCGAAGTGCTGGACGACCCGGAATCCTTCAAATCCAAGGAAGTAAGCAAGCTCGGGGTCTTGGACTACATCCTGCAGCCTGAACTGTACCCCGATCTCTACAAGGATTTTTACCACAAGGTGCGCATCCACTACTATCCGCCCCGGGGAGACGACAAGGAGGGCTGGGATAACATCGACATCTTCGGCTGGCTCGGCTACCCCATGCAGATCAAGGTGGATTTCCTTTGCCGGGACAGCATCCTGGCGGCGCCCATCGTTCTCGACATCGCTCTCTTCATGGACCTCGCCGCCCGCTCCGGTATGAGCGGGATCCAGGAGTGGTTGTCGTTCTACTTCAAAAGCCCGATGGTGGCCAAGGGCCTCTACCCGGAACACGACCTCTTCATTCAGCTCAAAAAGCTCAAAAACACCCTGCGGCACCTGAAAGGGGAGGAGCTGATCACCCATCTCGGCCTCGAATACTACGACGAATGAATTTCACCGCAGCAGGCTGCGGTGAAATTCATAACGGTTTATTGGTTTCGTTTTCTCTCCTTTTATGAAATCCGCAGGCTTTGTCCTTTTCTCTCTGGCCTGGGCGGCCGATATGGCTTTGCTTGCAGCCATCGGCCCCTTGGGCCGGCACCCCGCCGCATCCATGGTTTTTTATGGGGCAGGCTTTGTTTTTTTAATTGGCATGTTCCAAACCTTTCCGGACTGTCTGACACCCACTCAGGCGGTTGCTTTGGTATTTACCCTCGGCGTTGCGGCGCGAACCGCTTTTCTTTTTTTCCCGCCGAACACGGACGTCTATCGGTACATCTGGGAAGGGGCAATCCAGCACCACGGGTTCAATCCATATATTTTCGCCCCCGCGGATCGGGCGCTGGCGCCTCTCGCGCAAGGTGAACTGGGCGGCATCTGGCGGCAGATCAACAATAAATCGTTCGCCGCAATTTACCCTCCTGCCGGCATGCTCTTTTTCAGGCTCCTCGCCATGATCAACCCGACCCCGCTCTTCTTCAAGTCCGTATTCATTCTGTTCGATGTGGGGGTCATGGCGATTTTGGCTGTTATCCTCAGCCTGCGGCAGCTGCCCCCCTCACGGCTGCTGTTCTATGCCGTCAACCCGTTGGTGATCGTCTTCGTTGCAGGTGAGGGCCACATGGATTCACTCCAGGTGTTCTTCCTGCTGCTCGGCTGTTTCTTGCTGCTCAGACGCAGATATCTTGGAGGCGTTTTGAGCCTTGGGTTTGCCGTCATGAGCAAATACCTGGCAGTCACGACGGCTCCTTTTTTCTGGGTGCGGCGGGCCGGCTTGAGGCAGTTGGCGGTCCTGCTGTTGCCGATGGGTTTCTTTCTTGCTTACAGCTCTGCGGGTGTGCGCTTGTTCAGTTCCTTCGGTGAGTTCGGAATGAACATGCACTACAACGACGGCCTCATGGAGCTTCTGCGGATAGCTCTCGGAGATGTTGCGCTGGCTGCTGCGGGTGTGCTTTTTCTGCTTGCCCTGGCCTGGATTTGGCTCACGGAAGACGATCCCCTGCGCGGCATCTACCTGGCCGTCGGCTGCGTGCTGATGTTGCTGCCCACGCTGCACCCATGGTATCTTCTGCTGATCGCACCGTTCATGTGTTTTTTCCCTTCCCGGGCATGGCTCTATCTTCAGGCAGCGATGCTCTTAACTTTTCCCGTCCTCGGCCACGAGTTCCGAACCAATGTTTTTAAAGAGGTTCCATCTCTTAAACTTCTGGAATATATTCCATTTTATTTTATTTTGACCTGGGGGTTTTTCCGCGGCGGCCATTTTTCGAGGGAGGGTCCGTTTTCCACCCCTGAGACCATTTCCGTGATCGTTCCGACCTTGAACGAAGCCGGCAACGTCGGCGGTTGCCTTTCCGCTCTGCAAGGCCTTCCGCGGGTCATCGAGGTCATTTTGGCGGACGGTGGTTCGACCGACGGCACGCCGGGCGCTGCCCGGGCCCAGGGCGCGCGGGTAATCCAGGCCGACCCGGGCAGGGGGGGGCAGATTCGGGCGGCTGTGGAAACCGCCAGGGGCGACGTGCTGCTCATCCTGCATGCAGATGCAATTCTGGCAAGGGATGCTCCTGAACGACTCATCCGCGCTTTGGCGGCGGATCGAAGCGCACCGGGCGGGTGTTTCGGGATGGCATTTGCCGACGCAAGCTTGAAGCGGAGCCTCATCGCAGCACTCAACAACCTGAAGGCTTTTACCACGGGCATCGCCTTCGGTGATCAAGCCCAGTTCGTCCGGGCGGCTGCTCTGAGGGAAATGGAAGGGTTCCCGGGGTTGATGCTGATGGAGGACGTGGAGCTGTCCCTGCGGCTGAAACGCATGGGGCGCCCGGTTTACCTAAGGCGAGGCGTCGCCGTATCCGGCCGACGCTGGCAGGATGGGACTTTTCGGAAAAACATCCGGCTGGTGGTGGGTCTGTTTTTTCGATACCTGCTCGAACGGCGCTTGGGTCAAGTCAAGGATGGGTCGTATTATCAAAAATATTACGAGAGTAAAATTTGATATTTGGTTGTCGGGGAAGCGACAGATATTTTGAGTTTTAGCGAATCAACGAAATCCAAAACAACAAAGTCCCTGCCGGCCAAGAGACAACCAAATCACCAGACCGCCTCGTAGCCTTGCGGCCCCAGGTTCCATTTTTTGCCGTAGACGTGGATGCGTTTGGTCTCGCCGCTTTGGTCATACACCTTGCCGCCGGCATGCACCCAGGCCAGCATGCCGCCCTTTAGGTTGAGAAGGGTTATGCCTTGAGCCTTGAGTTTTTCGGCAAGCTTGCCGCTGCGGTAGCTGATGGTGCAGTAGCCGATCAGCGTTCGATCCCGGTAGCGGCCCGGGTCTTTTAAAAACTGCTTCTCGGTGACGGCCCCCGGCAGCATGGACACCTGCTGCTCCTTCGCCTCGCGCACGTCGATGAACAGCGCCTTTCCCTCCTGCAGCAGCTGCATCGCATCGGATGGATCGATGTCCTGCACCCCGGGGAAATCTTTCTTGTAGCTCTGGTACATCGCCTCTATCTTGTCGCGGTTTTCGGTGTCGTTCATGTGGTCGGCCGCCCAGCTGAGCTGCAAAAGCCCCGCAGCAACCGCACAGGCCAAGCCCATGCAGGGAATGATAATTCGAACAGAGAAGGCCGTAGTATTCACGGGGATGAACTTTCAGTTGTGCTTCAGGCAAGTACTACGGGGGCCGGGATCATCTCCGCCAGGGCCCGCAGCGCCAGTTCGTAGCCGGCCGCCCCCAGCCCCACGATCTGTCCGGTGACGACCGCTGCCGTCAGGGAGGTGTGGCGGAAGGCCTCCCGCTTGTGAACGTTCGAGAGATGCACTTCGATCACCGGGATGGAGAGCGCCGCCAGGGCGTCCCGGATGGCGACGGAGGTGTGGGTGTAGGCGGCGGCGTTGATGATGATCCCGGCGTAGGCCCCGGCCGCCTGTTGGATCCGGTCGACGAGGGCGCCCTCGTGGTTCGACTGGAAGGCGTCCACCGAGACCCCCAGCCGAAGGCCGAGCGCCGCCAGCGATGCGTTGATCTCCTCCAGCGTCCGGTGCCCGTAGATGTGCGGCTCCCGGGAGCCCAGCAGGTTGAGGTTGGGGCCGTGGATGACGAGCACGCGGGGATGCGATGTCGCAGCGGCGTTCATGGATGTTTCCTCATGAGTTCATTTTTTCCCGCAGGCGGCGGATGGTGGCGCCGTAGTCTTTGCTGCCGAAGATGGCCGATCCGGCCACGAACACATCTGCACCGGCTGCGGCGATGGCGGCGATGGTCTGGTCGCTCACGCCGCCGTCGACCTCGATCAGAGTTTTCAGCCCTTTTCCGGCGATCCGCTCACGCAGCGCCTTGATTTTTTCCAGGCTGTTGGGGATGAAGGCTTGGCCGCCGAACCCCGGGTTGACGCTCATGACGAGAATCAGGTCCACATACTCGACGACCCAGCGCAGGGCTTCCACCGGTGTCGCCGGGTTCAGGACGACCCCCGGCCGCGCGCCGGCATTCCGGATGAGATGGAGCGTGCGGTTCAAGTGGATGCAGGTCTCGACATGGACCGAGATGTAGGTGGCCCCCGCCTTGGCGAACTCGGCAATGTACGGGTCGGGGTCGGAGATCATCAGGTGGACGTCGATCGGCAGCCGGGTCGTGCGCCGGACCGCTTGGACCAGCATCGGACCGAAGCTGATGTTCGGAACGAAATGCCCGTCCATGATGTCGGCATGAATCCAGTCCGCCCCGGCGGCTTCCACGGCCCGGATATCCTCCCCGAGCCGGGTGAAGTCGGCGGAGAGGATCGACGGCGCAATCAGTTTCATGGTTTTCCCTCGAATTCTTCGGCGGTGGTGACGCGCAGCGCCCTAC
>Ga0316601_100001417_pt1 | contig 11663 bp, 10 predicted proteins | sample OWC_soil_day5_no_FD_207663 | JGI IMG/M metagenome (GOLD analysis project Ga0316601, IMG submission 207663) | Wetland soil microbial communities from Old Woman Creek delta, Ohio, United States - OWC_soil_day5_noCT | ecosystem: Environmental > Terrestrial > Soil > Wetlands | place: USA: Ohio...
CTGACCGGCCTGCTTCGTACCTGTCCCGTGTACTCCCTGCTCGGCGTCAATACCTGCGGCACCAAGTAGTTCGCCGGAGCGGCGCACGCCTCACGTCCATGACTCCCCTGCACTCCACTGTCCACGCACTGCTTCGTTTCGACCGGGTCGCGATGACCCTGTTGCTGCTGGCGAGCGCTGGAGTCGCGCATGCCGACAACGGCAAAGCGGTCGCGCGCCCCGGAACCGCGGCGACGGTCGAGGTGCGCATGAAGGACGTCGACGACGTCTACGCGGCCGATGCAGTGATCGAAGCCGTGCGGCAGGCCACCGTCGCGGCCCAGCTCTCCGGGGCGGTCACCCAGATTCTTGTCGACGCGGGTGACCGGGTGAAGCAGGGCCAGGTACTGGCACGCATCGATACGCGCGAGACCGACGCCCAGGTGGCCGCGGGCCGGGCCAGCGTGGCCCAGGCCGACGCCCAGCTGACGCAGGCGCGCCTGAATCTCGAGCGCACCCAGAGCCTGCTCGACAAGAACTTCGTCAGCCGCGCGGCGCTCGACCAGGCTGAGTCGAACTTCAAGGCGGCCAAGGCGGCGGCCGACGCGGCACGGGCGGGTAGTACGCAGGCCGATACCGCGCGCACGTATGCCGAACTCAGGTCGCCGATCGACGGCGTCGTCACGCGACGGCTGATGGAACCTGGCGAGATCGCCGCCCCCGGACGCGGTGTCGTGGCCGTGCACGATCCTTCAGCCCTGCGCGCCGTGGGCAATCTGCCGCAGTTCGTACTGCAGAAGGCCGCGGGCGCAACGCGGGCAACGGTCGAGCTGCCGCAGCTCGGCCGCACGTTCACTGCGACGCGCGTCACGATCCTCCCAGCCGCCGACGCCCGGCTGCTGTCCACGCAAATCCGTGCCGACCTGCCGGCCGGCGACACGCCGGGAGTGACACCGGGCGCCGCCGCGAAGATCCTCCTGCCCATTGGCCGCACGCGCAAGCTCGTGGTGCCGGAGTCGACGCTGATCCGTCGCGGGGAACTCACCGCGGTCAACGTCCTTGCTGCCGACGGACGACCCCAGTTGCGGCAGGTCCGCGTCGGCAGCGCGGTGGCCGACGGCGGCATCGAAGTGCTGGCGGGCCTGAGCGACGGCGAGCGCGTGCTGCTGAACCCGCTGGCCGCTCGCTGATTCCGGCGCCATGGACGACTCCGGTTCACCGTTGGGCATCTCCGGCCGCATCGCCCGCAGCTTTCTGCAGGCGCAGCTGACACCGCTGATCGCGCTCGTGCTGCTGCTGCTGGGAGCGTTCGCCGTGATGGTGACGCCGAAGGAAGAAGAGCCGCAGATCAACGTGACGATGGCGAACGTGATCATTCCGTTCCCCGGCGCGTCGAGCGACGACGTGCACAACATGGTCACGGTGCCCGCCGAGCAGGTCCTGTCGCAGATCACGGGCATCGAGCACATCTACTCCGTCACGCAGCCGGGCATGGCAGTGCTGACGGTGCAGTACAAGGTCGGCGAGCCGCGCGTCGACGCGCTCGTGAAGCTGTATGACACGCTGATGTCGAACAGCGACTGGCTGCCGACCCACCTCGGTGCGCTCGATCCTGTGGTCAAGCCCAAGGGCATCGACGACGTGCCGATCGTCACACTGACGCTGCATTCGGCGCGCGCCGACGTCACCGCCGCCGAGCTGCAGCGTGTCGCGCACGAGCTCGAGATCGAACTCAAGCGCGTGCCGGGGACGCGCGAGGTGTCCACCCTCGGCGGTCCCGGCAATGTCGTGCGGGTGACGCTCGATCCCGAGCACATGAATGCCCACCACATCACCGTTACCGACATCGAACGCGCGTTGCGCGCGACGAACACCTCGATGCCTGCCGGCCAACTCACCTCGGGCAACCGGACCGTGGAGGTGCGCACCGGCCAGTTTCTGCGCAGCGCATCGGACGTCGGCCAGTTGGTGGTCGGGCTCGCCGGGCCGACACGCGAACGGCGGCCGATCCTGCTGGCGGACGTGGCTCGAGTAAGCGCCGGCCCGGACACGCCCAGCCAGTATGTCTGGCACGGCGCACCGGCAACGGCTGGTGGCAGCGCGCGCGACTTCGTCGAGTCGCCTGCAGTCACGATCCAGGTCTCGAAGAAGCCCGGCGAGAACGCCGCCACGGTGGCGGACGCCGTCATGGAGCGCGTCGCCCAGCTCAAGGGTCAGCTGATCCCGGCCGATACGGTCGTCGCCGAAACGCGCAACTACGGCGCGACGGCGAACGACAAAGCCAATCAACTGATCAAGAAGCTGATCTTCGCAACGCTGTCCGTGGTGGCGCTGGTGTGGGCGACGCTCGGCCGGCGCGAAGCCGTAATCGTCGGCGCCGCGGTCGTGATCACGCTCGCGAGCACGCTGTTCGCCTCCTGGGCCTGGGGCTTCACGCTCAACCGCGTATCGCTCTTCGCGCTGATCTTCTCGATCGGCATCCTGGTCGACGATGCGATCGTCGTGGTCGAAAACATCCACCGTCGAGCGCAGATCGACCACCTGCCGCTGGCGCAGGTGATCCCGCGCGCGGTCGACGAAGTCGGCGGCCCGACGATCCTCGCAACGTTCACTGTCATTGCCGCGTTGCTGCCGATGGCGTTCGTCACCGGGCTGATGGGTCCGTACATGGCGCCGATCCCGATCAACTCCTCGATGGGCATGCTGCTGTCGCTGGCGATCGCGTTCGTGATCACCCCGTGGATGGCGCTGCGCCTGCTGCCGGCAGCGCATGACGCCCAGACGAGCGGTGACAAGCTCGGACTCCGGCTGGCGACCTTTTTTGAGCGAGTGATGCGCCCCTTCCTGCGCGGCGACGCCGGTCGACGCCCGCGCCGCTTGCTGGGTCTCGGCATCGCCGCGGCGATCGCGCTGTCGGTGCTGCTGGTGCCGCTCAACCTCGTCGTGCTGAAGATGCTGCCGTTCGACAACAAGTCGGAGTTCCAGATCGTGCTCGACATGCCGACCGGCACGCCGGTGGAGGCGACGGCGGGTGTCCTGCGTGAGCTGGCGGTCGAAGTCGCGAAGCTGCCCGAAGTCACCGACTACCAGGCCTACGCCGGCCTGGCCGCGCCGATCAATTTCAACGGCCTGGTGCGGCAGTACTACCTGCGCACCGGCGGCGAGGTCGGTGACCTGCAGGTCAATCTCGTCGACAAGCACCGCCGCGACCGCAAGAGCCACGAAGTCGCGCAGGCGGTTCGGCCGGCGCTCGAGGTCATCGCCCGGCGGCACGGCGGAGACCTGAAGGTGGTCGAGGTGCCGCCGGGCCCGCCGGTCCTGTCGCCGATCGTCGCGGAGATCTACGGACCCGATGTCGATGCGCAGATGAAGCTGGCCAAGCAGGTCCGTGGCGTGTTCGAGAACACCAAGGACATCACGGCGATCGACGACTCCGTGCTCGACCCGGCCGAGCGCATCGTCCTGCGGGTGGACACGGCCAAGGCAGCGCAATACGGCATACCCGCGGCGGAGATCGCCCGCATTGCGAGCCTCGCGCTGGCCAGCGAGGACGTCACGCCGCTGCACGACGGCGCCAGCAAGTACTCGGTGCCGGTGCGGATTGGCCTGGCCGACAGCGCCAAGGGCTCGCTGGACGCGCTGCTCAAGCTCAAGGTACGCGGACCGGACAATGTGCGCGATGAGGCCACCGGCCTGCCCTACGAGATCCCGCTGTCGGAGCTGGTCCGTCCGACCACGCTGCCGCGCGAGCGCGTGCTGTATCGCAAGGACCTGCTGCCGGTCGTGTATGTCACGGGTGACGTCGTCGGCGGCGCCGGTACGATCGACTCGCCGCTCTATGGCATTTTCGCGATGCGCGACAGCCTGGCGAAGATCGCCACGCCGGGCGGGATGCCGCTCGACGAGCGCTGGATCGCGCCGCCCGGAGACCATTTTTCGTCCTTCGCGCTCAAATGGGACGGCGAATGGCAGATCACCTACGAAACCTTCCGCGACATGGGCATCGCCTATGCCGTCGGGCTCGTCCTGATCTATCTGCTGGTCGTGGCGCAGTTCAAGTCGTACCTGACGCCGCTCATCATCATGGCACCGATCCCGCTGACGATCATCGGTGTGCTGCCGGGGCACGCGCTCTTCGGCGCGCAGTTCACCGCCACTTCGATGATCGGCATGATCGCGCTCGCCGGCATCATCGTGCGCAACTCGATCCTGCTGGTCGACTTCATCCACCAACGCCTGGCCGAAGGCGTCGACTTCGAACAGGCCACGATCGACGCAGCCGCCACCCGCGCCAAGCCGATCGTGCTGACCGCCGTGGCCGCGATGCTGGGCGCCCTCTTCATTCTGGATGATCCGATCTTCAACGGCCTGGCGATCTCGCTGCTCTTCGGAATTTTCGTGTCGACCGCGCTGACGCTGGTACTGATACCGGTCCTGTACTACGCAGTGAACTATCGGCGGCAGCCGACTGCTGCGCAGGATGTTCCAACACCGTCCACTGCAACTGCCTAGGGAAATCCTCATGACCATCGATCGTTGGGTCCACGTCCTCGCTGGTACCTTCATCCTGCTGTCCCTGCTTCTCGGCGTATCGGAAAGCCCGCTGTTCGCGTCGCCATGGTGGCTCGCGTTCACCGCCTTCGTGGGAGCGAATCTGTTTCAATACGGCCTCACGAATTTTTGCCCGCTCGGCTGGATGCTGAAGAAGCTGGGCGTACCGGAGAGCCGCCGTGTCCACGCGTAAGTCGACCGAGACCCCGCTGCCCGAAGGCGGCGCGGCGCGTGCCCGCCGCGAACTGGTGCTTCGACTCAAGCGAGTCGAAGGTCAGCTGCGCGGCGTCCAGCGCATGATCGAGTCTGGAGAGGACTGCGAGCCGATCGCACAGCAGCTCTCGGCCAGTCGCAAGGCACTCGACAAGGCGTTCTACGAGCTGCTCGCGTGTGCGATCGAGCATCCTGAGTTCACGATGAACCAGAAGGAATCCAACGACCACCGTATCCAGCGCATGGCGCGGGCGTTGGCCAGGCTGGCGTGAGCGCCCGGCACTGCTGAGCCAGCGAACCTAACGGTTGCTCAAAGGCCCGCGATGCTGCGGGCCTTTTTTGTTGCCTTCGACCGCAATGCCGTTCAGCATTCACATCGCGTCGACGGGGGGTTGCCGGGTCACGACAGCCCTGCAGAATCGCCCATGGGCCAGGGTCGGACAACCAAGAAGAACCTATGACGAGCGTGCGATGGAGCCGGGCTGTGCTGGTTTACGACAGCAGTTCACGCCTGTCCCACCTGCTTGGCGATCTTCGCCAGCGCGCCGATCCGGCCTACGACGACGGAGACGCGTTCTATGTCGCGATCCGGCTTGATCCCTGGCTGTGGTTCGTTGAGGATGCGACACGCTTCGCCGTTCGTCTGGACTTTGCCGAACTCGAAGAGGTCTGCGCACGCACGGACTACGCGGCGCAGATCTCGGACGTCGCTGGTTCGCTGACAAAGCACCTGACGTTCGCCGCCGCACTGCGCGCCGGCACCCCACCCACGCCGCTGACCGCGCCGGCCGACACCCACTTCGCCGTCGTACTGGACGAGAACGACAGCCTCATCTGGGTCGGCGATCGGTCCGAAGCGATGAGTCCCGGGTCGAGCGAACATCACGTCGAAAGCGGCAGGCGGGCCGCCACGTGGCCCGCACCACCTGCCGAGCCGTCATCACCGATTCCGCCGATCCCCAGGTCGGCGCCGCCACCACGGATGGAGCCGGAGGCAGCCTCGCCCGATGACGCGCTGGCAAGCTCAGCGCCGCCGATGCCGGGCGCGCCGCCTGAGCCCGCAGCGACCACGGCGCCGAGCAGCGAGCGTTACCTGCAAGGCGATCTCTTCCGCAAGTCAGGCACCACGTGGCTGGCGGCGGAGCCCAGGCTGGTCCGGCGTGAAACGTATCGGCTCGAGGTGTTCATCGGCCCCCCCGGCATCGGCGCCATCCAGGCGAGCGCTGCCTTCCGCGATGATCTGCTCGACTGGAAGAAGAAGGACGTCTACCGGCTGCAGATCGTCTTCAATGAGATCGGCGTGACGGGCCCGGCGCAGACAGGGTGGATCGACCTGAAGCGCCACGGCGTCAGTTCGAGTCACCCGTTCGAGTTCGTGCCCCAGGCGTCAACGCTCTTCCAGGGCCGGATCTCGGTGCTTTACGAGGGCCGCGTACTACAGACGGCTGTGATCGAGGCCGAGGTCGTGGAGTCGATCGACGCGGCCCAGGGCGCCGGCAGTGGCGCGCGCCCGGCTGTCGAGATGATCGTGCGCCACGACCTGGCGTCGCTCGATGAGCGCGACCCTTTCGATGTCAGCCTGATCCTGAATCACGCTGCGAGCGGCAGCGCTGCGATGACCGCCGCATCGCGCGAGAGCGCGTATGTCGCCTCGCTCGACGACCTGCAGGGGCAGCTGGCCGCGATCAGCGAGCTGCTGGCGGAGCTGGGGACCAACTCCAAGCGCCACACCAAGGGGCTGACGACGAAGGAAAACGCCGCCTGGCTGGTGCGGCTCGCGTCACAGGGAAATTTCCTCTACCGCAAGTTGGTCCTCGATTACATCGACCAGTCACCGACCGCGGCGGCGCTGCGGTCGGCGAAGACCATGCAGATAGTCAGCGCGCGGCCCGACGCCGTCGTGCCGCTCGAGTTCGTGTACGAGTACCCGCCGCCCGCGAAGGGCGCGCCGGTCTGCCCCAACGCACCGAAGGCACTGGAGGACGGAGCGTGCCCGGAGCAGTGTCGACCCACCGACAGCCCGGCCCGGTGCGTCTGTCCGATGGGATTCTGGGGCCTGGACCGCGTCATCGAACGTCACGTGCACGATGCCAGCCTGGGCGTGGCGGCAGCGATCACGGGCAGTGAACCGACGGCAGATCGCAAGGAACTCGATATGCGCGGGTCCACTTTCCTTGCGGCCAGCGAGCAGGTGCCGAAGAGCGATCAGAAGGCGCTCGCCGAACGCATCAGGAAAGCCTGGAAGGGCGAGGTGTCGGTCGCCACCAGCTGGAGTCGGTGGCCAGCCGAGGTGAAGGCGAAATCACCGGGGCTGTTCGTTCTGCTGCCGCACACCACCGGCAAGGGTGACACTATTGCGCTCGAGATCGATGGGCAGACGCTGGAGTGCCGCTACATCAACAAGGGCTACGTGTGCCCCGAGGGCACGCCCTCGCCGCCGATCGTGCTGCTGCTCGGGTGCGACACGGCCTCGGTGGCCGACCGCAACGCCTACACCTCGAACATCGCGGTATTCCGCCAGGCTGGCTCCGCGATCGTCATCGGCAGCACTGCCGCGCTGATCTGGGGTGGGGATGCCGCCAAGGTGGCCGGGGAAATCATGCAGGCCCTGGGCGATGCCGTCGCGCAGTCGTCCAGCTCCATCGGCGGCCTGCTGCTCACAGCCAAGCGCCGCTCCGTGCGCGATAGCCAACTGATGGCCATCAGCCTCGCCGCCTTCGGCGACGCTGACTGGCGCATCAAAGGACACTGACATGCCTTCCGTCTTTCGCATCGAGATGCTGCCCGCGCTCCACGGTGACGCCCTGTGGATCGAATACGGTGAACCCGACGACCTGCATCGTGTACTTATTGACGGCGGCCCGGTCACAACCTACAAGTCGCTGGCCGAACGTCTTGCGCGGGTCCCCGGCAACGAGCGGTTCTTCGAATTGATTGTCCTTACTCATGTCGACGGCGACCATGTCGAAGGGCTCGTGCGGCTCTTCGCCGACAAGCCGCTGCCATTCTCCGTCGACAAGGTGATCTTCAACGGCTGGCGCCAGATGGAACGGTCGCATGGCCTGCTGGGTGCGTTGCAGGGCGAATTCCTCAGCGCGCTGCTGGTGAATCGCGCCTCGTCGGCATGGGATCCGGACGCCGCGCCCTGGGTCGTATTAAAGGCGGGCGCGCTGCCGTCGCTCGAACTTCCGGGCGGAATGAAGCTCACGTTGCTGTCGCCGGATGCGCCGAGGCTACAGGCGATGGCCAAGGCCTGGAAGAAGGCCGTCGACAAGGCAGGACTGAAGCCGGGCGATCTCGAAGCGGCCTGGATGAAGCTGGCCCAGCGCAAGAAGTTCCTGCCGAAAAAGGGCCTGCTGGGCGCATCGCCGGACCTCGATCGCCTGCTGCAGGACCAGTTCAAGATCGACGCCGCGAAGGCAAACGGCAGCAGCATTGCCTTCCTTGCCGAGTTCGGTGGCAAGGCGGCCCTCCTGCTCGGCGACGCGTTCCCGGATGTCGTCGCTGCATCCATCAAGCGCCTGCTCAAGGCCCGCGGCAAGAAGAAGCTGAAGGTCGACGCGGTCAAGGTGGCGCATCATGGCAGCAAGAACAACACCAACGATGAGCTTCTCGCGCTCATCGATTGCCCGACGTACATGATCAGCACCAACGGTGCGCAGTTCAAGCACCCGGACAAGGCGTGCATCGCGCGCATCCTAAAAGTGGGCAAGCCGGCGCGACTCGTGTTCAACTACCGCAGCGAGTTCAACAGGCCCTGGCTCGACCGTGCGAGCCAGCAGAAGTACGGATACGAGGCGGTGGTCCGGAAGGATTCCGAACTGAGCATCCCCGTCACGCTTTGAGAGGACCGATATGCCGAATCCCGCAGCAGTGGAGCAACTCGAGCAGTTTCTGTCGCCCGTGGCAGATGCCGGGCCGCCGAGTGAGGTGTCGGCCGACGAAGTGGGCCTGTGCCTGTCCGGCGGCGGCTACCGGGCGATGCTGTTCCACGTCGGCGTGCTGTGGCGCCTCAACGAAATGGGGTGGCTGCCCAAGTTGACGAGGATTTCCAGTGTTTCCGGCGGATCCATCACAGCGGGAGTCCTGGCGCTGGCGTGGCGCAACCTGGGCTTCGACACGGCTGGCGTCGGGACGAACTTCCGGTCGCTGGTGGTCGATCCGCTTCGCAAGATGGCCGCAACCTCGATCGACGTGTCTTCCGTGGTCGTCGGGGCCCTGCTTCCCGGCGTGTCCGCTTCGGACCGCGTGACCAAGCAGTACAAGAAGGTCCTGTTCGGTGATGCAACGCTGCAGGACCTGCCGGACACGCCGCGTTTTGTCTTCTGTGCCACCAACGTACAGACGGCGAGCCTGGTGCGGTTCACGAAGAAGCGCCTGGCCGACTGGCAGGTCGGCTACGTCGACGCCCCGAACATCGAACTGGCGCGCGCCGTCACCGCCTCTTCGGCCTTTCCACCCGTCCTGTCGCCGTGCGAGGTCAAGCTGCCCGAAGGTGCGATGAAGCCGTTTCCCGATGTCGAGTTGTGCCGCAAGCCGTTCACGACCGACCTCATCCTGTCAGACGGCGGTGTGTACGACAACATGGGCATCGAGCCGGTCTGGAAGAACTGCGGCACCGTGCTGGTCAGCGACGCGGGGCAGAAAATCTCACCCGAAGAGGAACCGGCGGAGGACTGGGGCCGCCATGTGATGCGCGTCCTCGACCTGATTGACAACCAGGTTCGATCGCTGCGCAAGCGCCATGTCGTCGGTTCGTTCGTCACCGGACTGCGCAAGGGCGCCTATTGGGGTGTCAGGACGGATATCGCCGATTACCAATTGTCCGACGCCCTTCCCTGCCCGCACGACGTGACATTGAGGATCGCATCGACGCCGACGCGACTGACCTCCATGGACGAGGCCACCCAGCAACGTCTCATCAACTGGGGCTATGCCGTGTGCGACGCCGGGATGCGCAAGCACGTCGCAGTGGGTGCACCGGCACCCGCGGCATTTCCCTACGCCATTGGGATTGGCGGGTAGGTCCGCGGGAGGCCGCCGTCGCATCGGCCGCGGCCGGGATCAGATCAGCCAGAGCGCCGCAAGAAGCGCCCACACGAGCAGGCCAAGCAGCACACCCCGGGCGATCCCACGCGCGGGCGTCAGGTCGCGATGGCGACGCACTCGGCGTCGCGCCGTCCCGCTTTCCGTGTTGAGCATCCTGGGCATCATGAATAGCTCGCGACGAAGTCGGCCAGGTCCGCCTTCATGCCGTCAAGGTGAGAACGCGCACTGCAGCCTGGTTCCGGTCCAGCGCGGCGGGTGTAGCGGACCTTGAGGAACTGCCCACGGAAGACCCGCATGCACACGGCCTCGAAGCACGCCATCTGGTCGGCGTCGACCGCCTGGCCCTGCATCGACAGCCACGCGACACGCCGGTTGTAGCGATCGAGCAGGCTTTCCTCGCCGGGTCCGATCACCGAAGCGTCGAGCACCTGGCCACCTCTCTCGCTGATCTTGGAGCGCACATCCATCCACGCCGCCCCAATCTCGTTGGGCAGACGCGGTTCGGACAGTCCGTCCAGCAGCCCCGTCTGGCCCCGTGAGTAAAGAGTGATCGAGACTTTCTCGCTGCTGCCGGGACATCCGTAGTTGTATGACCAACCCAGCGCCGGCTTGCCGGTGTAAGACTCCGCGCGAAAGATCGTCATCGCGCCCAGATGGGCAGGCAGCAGCGATGAAGTGGCCTCGTTCCAGATAGGCAGGTTCGCTTGCGCCAGCCGTGGCGAAGCGCCTTCCAGCACCGCCTGCTGCCAGGTCTTGCCGAAACGCAGCGACAACTCGCGGTCGACCAGTTCCAGTGCCGCGTCATGGTCGAGGCCGGCTAAGGCTTCGTTCCAGCGCGCCGCCTCGTCGCCCAAATCAGCGGAATGCCATCCACCAACGAAGTTGAACGGAGACCGGTCGCGGCGCTCCAGCCAGAAGAGAAACAGATAGAGCCGCTCCCGCCGCCAGGCTTCTATGGCGGCGTCGCGCATCGGGCAACTGGGCGCGCGGGTACTCGTGATTTGTTCACCGGTCAGTTCAGAAACGCCTGACCGGTCTTCGTTGCGGGTGTCCATTGCCTGGTGTCCTCCTGGGACAAGAGCCGGACTGAAAGGAACGCGGCCTCGTGAGCCGCGTTGGCTTGCCAGTTTGCGCGTCTGCTGACATCATTTCCAATCGATTCCAGGAACTTCAGACATTCACATGCTGAATCTCAGAACCGTCGACCTGAATCTTCTGACCGTCTTCGAAGCGGTCTACGAGGAACGAAACATGACGCGAGCTGCCGAGCGGCTCGCGATGACCCAGCCCGCCGTGAGCAACGCGGTGGCGCGGCTGCGCAGCGTGGTCGGCGACGAGCTGTTCGTGGCCGGGCGCCGCGGCGCCGCGGTCACGCCGATCGCGGAGCATCTCTACCCGAAGGTAAAGGCCGCGTTGGACGCCATCCGCGACGGACTCGGCGAAACCCGCGATTTCGTGCCGAGCGAGTCGGACCGGCGCTTTGCCGTCGGCGCGCTTTACGGACCCGGTGTCAGCTTTGGCCGGGCCTTCGCCGCATGGCTGAAGCGCGATGCACCGCGGCTGAGCTGGACGTGGCTGGCGCTGGACGGGCGCGACGCGGGAGTGGCAGCGCTGCGTGACGGCCGGCTCGACTTTTTGCTCGACCATGCCAGGCCGTCCGCGCGTGACCTCCAGGGCACCGAACTCTTCACCGATGAACTGGTGGTGGTGGCGGCCGGGCACCATCCACGGATCGGGACTTCACTGTCCCGCAGGCAGTTCCTCACGGAGCGCCATGCCGTGCACCGCAGCCTCCGCTACCCCGGGAACCTGCCGCAGATCGAGGAAGCCCTTGGGCATCAGACGCTGGACGTTGCGCTGGAAGTTCGCGA
>Ga0316601_100001420_pt1 | contig 11657 bp, 5 predicted proteins | sample OWC_soil_day5_no_FD_207663 | JGI IMG/M metagenome (GOLD analysis project Ga0316601, IMG submission 207663) | Wetland soil microbial communities from Old Woman Creek delta, Ohio, United States - OWC_soil_day5_noCT | ecosystem: Environmental > Terrestrial > Soil > Wetlands | place: USA: Ohio...
GGTCAGCGACGACCTGTTCGTCGCGTTCGCCGTCGGTACGGCCGGGTTCGCGAGCAACGGCTTTGTCTATGCGGCCGAGCTCCCGAGCGGGCGGGTCCACGAGCGGTTCGCGATCACGCCGTTGACTTTCGGGACGAAGGTCGCGCCGTCGAGCACCGCCGGCGAACACCGGTTCGCCACGCGCGGGATGCGGGTCGAGATCGAGAACCGCGAGGCCGGGCGGCGGTTCACGGCGCGGCTCGGGGCGCGGACCTCGGCGGGCGGACAGCTAGAGGGTGAGCTCGAGCTCGCGAGCGGGGCCGCTGACGATCACCACGCAGTCTGCATCCCGCTCCCCGGCGGTCGGTGGAACTACACCCACAAGTTCGCGGCGTTCTCGGTGACTGGCCACGTCACGATCGATGGGCGCCGCTTCACGTTCGCGCCGGCCAGGTCGTTCGGCACCATGGACTTCACGAAGATGTACGCGCTGCGGCACGCAGTCTGGCGATGGGTCGCGCTGTGCGGCAAGAGTCGCCAGGGAGCGGTGATCGGGCTCAACCTCGTTGACCCGACGCCGGTCGCCCCGATCTCCGAAAACGCCTTGTGGATCGACGGTCGCTGCGAGCCGCTCGCAAACGTCCAGCTTGCCCCCTCGCCGGGGTCAGGCTGGCACGCCTCCGCCGACAGCGTCGATCTCTCGATGCGCGAGATCTCCCACGTCGCCCAGCAGCTCGATCTGCCCCTGGTCCGCAATCGGTTGCGTCACGTCGTCGGATCATTCTCGGGTCGTGTGCGTACCGCGAGCGGGCATGTCCACGATCTCGATTCGATCGTGGGCATCGCCGAGGACTACGACGCCTGGTGGTGATGGCAGGTGGTAGGGTGCGCCGGCCATGACCGAGCCCTCCACCCCGGACGAGCGGTCCGAGCTCGCGCATGCGGTGGCCGCCCGCGCCCAGGAGCTGCGGGTCGCCCGGCCCCCCGAGCGGCTCGAGGCCGAGGCCCGACTGCGCGCGATTCGCCGGCTCCGGTGGTCCCTGGTCACCGCCGGCGTGATCGTCTCGATCGGCCTCATCGTGTTCGTGATCGTGGTGGTGCGCGACAAGCCGGTGAACGAATGCCTGACGATGCTGGGCCCGCTCCCCGCGACCGAGCAGCTGGTCGGCTACCCGCTGCGGATCGACGAAGGCATCGCCGGGGAGCGCGACTGCGATGTCCGCGTGTGGCAGCGGGATCGGATCGACCATCCCGGCGCGCCGGTGATCGTGATCGAGAACAAGCACGTCAACAACTACGAACGGGTGCGCGCGGATCTCGAAGGCAAGCCGTTCAGCGGCAGCGAGACCCTGACTCTGCCCGTCGGCGAGGCGCTGCTGTTCATCGCCGGCGCCGGGGCGACGCAGCATGCGGTCGTGTTCCGGCACGGCGACATCGTGACCGAGCTGCTGCTCGACGGACGCGCGTTCGATCTCGCGAAGGCGAAGTCGTTCGCGGCGGCGGTCGCCGCCCGCGCGACGCCTTGAACCCTGGGCTCAGGTCGAGGCAGCGTCGGCGTACATCGTCTTGCCGTCGCGGATGTAGGTCGAGCCGGGGATCGCCTTGGCTGCACGCTTGCCGACGGCCGCGAGCTCCGCAACTCCTGCGTAGGTCTTGGTCTGGGTGAGCGAGATCGCCGCGATCGACACGCTCATCATGGGGAACTTGCGCTGCACGCCGAACCGGTCCTTGGTCTCGATATAGCCGGCGGTCCGATCGACGGGATCGTAGTACAGCCGGATCAGGTGGTCGAACCGCTCGCAGATGCCGCGGCACACGTCATCGACGCGATCGGCGGCGGTGACGAACACGAAGTCGTCGCCTGCGATGTGACCGATGAAGTCGCCGACGCTGCCGGATCGGGTGACCACGTGGCGGATGACGTTGCCGGTCTGCCGGATCACCGCGTTGGCCTTGGCGTAGCCGTAGTAGTCGTTGAACGCCTTGAGGTTGTCGAGATCGAGGTAGCAGACCACCGCGGAGGTGTCCCCGTTCGCGAGCCGGCGCTCGATCTCGTCCTGGATCGCGTCGCCCCCTGGGAGCTGGGTCGTCGGGGACGCGCCGAGCTCCCGTGCCTGGCGGTCGAGCGCCTTGCCGACGCGCGCGAGCAGCTCCGCGGCATCGAACGGCTTGACCATGTAGTCCTCGGCCCCCGAGCGGAACGCGCGCACCTTGTCGGCCACATCGCCGCACGCCGACAGGAACATGATCGGGGCCATGCCGATCGACGGGTCGGCGCGGATCATCTCGGCACACCGGTAGCCGTCGATCCCGGGCATCAGGACATCGAGCACGATCATGTCGGGGCGGAAGCGCTTGGCCTCCGCGAGCGCCGCGGTCGCCGATCCGGCGTCGCGGACCTGGTAGCCGCCGATCTCGAGGACCTCTCGACAGATCGCGCGGATCGAGGTGTCGTCGTCGACGATCAGCACGCGCGGCGCCTCGAGCCGGCCAGAATCGACGAGCCGCAGGCAAGCCTCGCGGAACTGCGCGGGCTGGATCGGGAACTCCACCAGATCGTCGGCGCCCGCGGCGAGCAGGTCGGCGCGGCGCTCGCCCTCTCCGACCACCATCACGGCGCTCTTGTGGGTGTCGGGATCGTGCTCGAGGATCGCGAGCAGGGCGAGGGCGTCGGTCATCGCACCGGCCACGACCGTCAGGGCAGGGTGCTCGGCGCGTGCGATCGCGAGCGCCGCATCGACATCGTTGGCGACGAGCACCCGATCGGTGAGCGACATCAGGAGGCCCTTGAGCAGCAGCGCCCGTCGTGGATCGTCGTCGGCGACCAGCGCGCACGCTCCCTCACCGAGCCCGCGCCGCCGCGGCTTCTCGTCCAGTGGCGGCGGGGCGTTCTCGAACCGCGGGGAGACCGGCAGCGTGAACACGAACTTGGTGCCGGTGGTCCCTGACTCGACCCAGATCCGCCCGCCATGGGCCTCGACGATCGTGCGCGAGATCGAGAGTCCGAGCGCGGTGCCACCGACCCTCCGCGACGACGCCGAGAACGGCTCGAACACCTTCTCGTGATCCTCGATCGGAATGGGCTCGCCGGAGTTGTGGACCGACACGCCGACCGCATCCTCGGAGAGCGGCGGGCCGAACACCTGGACGTCGATCACTCCACCGGTGGGCGCGAACCGGATCGCGTTCGTCAGCAGATTTCCGAGCACCTGCGACAGCCGCTCGGGATCGCCGAGGATCGCGATGTCCTCGGCCGAGGCGCCCAGCACGATCGTGATCTGCTTGGCAGCGCCGACCGCGCGGTAGCGATCGATGACCTCACGCGCGAGCCGATCGAGCTGCACCGGCGCCGCGGCGACCGTGATCGAGCCGGCCTGGGCGCGCGCCAGATCGAGCAGCTGATCGACGAGCAGGTTCATCCGCGTCGAGGCCTGGCGTGCCATCTCGACGTACCGCAGCTGGCGATCCGAGAGTGTCCCCGCGTACCCGGAGAGCACGATGTCGAGCGCGCCCGCGATCGAGGTCAGCGGGGTCCGCAGCTCGTGGGCCATCACCTGCGCGAACTCGGCGCGCCGACGAGCCACATCCGCGGTGTCCCCGAGGTCGCGGAGCACCACGATCGCCCCGATGGACTGGTCTCCTTCGCGCAGCGGCGTCACCACCGAGTGCAACAGACGGTCTCCAATCCGGACTTCCTCACGGATGGGCTGGCCATCGCTCGCGCCCGCGGCCAGATCGAACGGATAGAACCCAACGATATCCTTGAGGTACGTGGTGTCGACTTCCACTTCGGCGGGGATCGCGAGCATCTCGCGCGCGGCGCGATTCACCAGCACCTCGCCCGATCGCGTGTCCGCCAAGATCGCTCCGTCGGCCATCGCGTCGATCGCGAGTCGCAGCTCGTTTACCCCGACTGGCATCAGTGAGCGATCATACCCAAATCGGCGGCGATGCGCTGGTCCGGCCAGCGATCAGCGCCCGACGACTGGCTCTGCGACAAGGACCGAGCGGCCCAGACCAGGCGCGAAGGCCGGGTCGACGCCCTCAGCCGTCCTGACGGCGGAACGTCCGTTCGAGCGAGGCATAGAACCCGCCGCGTGCGACCAGCTCGTCGTGCGTGCCTTGCTCGACGACCTGGCCCTTGTCCATCACGACGATCAGATCGGCGTTGCGGATCGTCGAGAGCCGGTGCGCGATCACGAGCGTCGTGCGGCCCTTCATCAGCTCGGCGACACCCCGCTCGATCAGCTCCTCGGCCTCGGGGTCGACGTGGGCGGTGGCCTCATCGAGGATCAGCACCTCGGGGTCGCGGAGCAGGGCGCGCGCGAACGCGACCAGCTGGCGCTCGCCCGCCGAGAAGTTGCTGCCCCGCTCGGCAACCACCGCCTCGAGGCTATCGCCGCGCCGTTCGAGCGCGCGATCGAGCCCGACGCGATGTGCGGCGGCCTCGAGCTTCGCGCGGTCGTAGTCCTTGCCGAGCACGATGTTGTCCGCGAGCGTGCCAGCGAACAGGATGACGTCCTGCGAGACCACGGTGATGCGCTGGCGCAGCTCGTCGAGCGGGATGTCTCGGATGTCCACGCCAGCGAGCCGGATCGTCCCGAGCTGGCGCTCGTAGAGCCGGGTCAGCAGCTTGATCACGGTCGACTTGCCGGAGCCGGTCGCGCCGACAACGGCCACCGTCGCACCACGCGGGACTCGCACGCTGACCCCGCGCAGCACCGGCTCGGCGCCATAACTGAAGTGGACGTCGACGAGCTCGACCGCCGGCGTGGACGCCTGCATCGCGGCGGGCGCGCGGCCGTGGCTCACGGCGGAGGTGCGACTCGGCGCCATGGTCTCGGTTCCGTCGCCGCCGTCCCAGTCCTTGGTGTCGAGTAGCTGGAAGATCCGCTCGCTGGCCGCCATCGCGCCCTGCATGACCGCGTACTTCTGGGACAGGTCGCGCACCGGGTCGAAGAACTTCTTGGTGAACTCGATGAACAACACGACCACGCCGATCATCGCCGCGCTCTCGCGGCGGTGGCCGGCGGCGTACCAGATGACGACCGCGATCGCGACCGAGCCGATCGCATCGACGATCGCATACATCGACGCGTCCGCCCGGATCTGGCCCAGATAGGCATCGCGGTGGCCTGCGTTGATCTCGTCGTACTCGCGCTTGGCCACCGCGCTGCGCCCGAGCAGCTGGACGACCTTGATGCCCGACAGGTGCTCCTGGGCGAACGCGTTCATCGCGGCGAGCCGGACGCGGATCTGGCGGAACGAGGCGCGCATCAGCCGCCGTGCGTACTCGACCAGCACCACGAGGAATGGCAGCGTCAGGAACGTCAGCACTGCGAGCGTGGGATCGATCGTCAGCATGACGACGATGATCGCGAGCATCTTGACGAAGTCGGCGATCAGCGTGATCGCGCCCTGTGCGAACATCTCGTTCAGGCTCTCGATGTCATTCGTCATCCGCGTCATCAGCCGGCCGACCGGAATCCTGTCGAAGAACGCCGCGCGTTGTGCGAGCACGTGATCGAAGATCGCGATCCTCAGCGCGTGCATCGTGCGCTGACCGGCGAGCTGGAGGAACCAGGTCTCGCAGAACGACGAGCCGCCCTGGGTCAGCACGAGCATCATGTAGACGCCCGCGTCGAATGGCAGCGCCTCCGCGTTGCCGCGCAGGATGTGGTCGGTCAACGCGTAGCGAAACAGCACCGGCTGGGCGAGCTCGAGCGCGATCGTTGCGGGCATGAACAGCGCCCAGGCGAGGAGCAGCTTCCAGTGCGGCCGGATGAACGGCCACAACCGGCGGAACAGCGCGAGGTCATACGCCTTGCCGAGCATCGCCTCGTCGCCACTGCGGACGCTCGCCGCGGGCATGGCCACTACACGGCCTCCTGGCGCGTGCGCACGGCGCTGGGATCGGTATCGAGCTGGGTCCGGTACAGCTCGCTGTAGAGCCCGCCGTGCGCGAGCAGCTGCTCGTGAGTGCCGCGCGCGACGATCTTGCCCTGATCGAGGACGACGATCTGATCGGCATCCTTGATCGCGGCGACGCGGTGAGAGATCAGGACCGCGGTCCGTCCGTGCATCACGGCGCGCAGGTTCTTCAGGATCTTGCGCTCGGTCTCGGCGTCGACCGATGACAGCGAATCGTCGAGCACGAGCAGGCGCGGGGCGGCAGCGAGCGCGCGGGCGAGCGCGACGCGCTGGCGCTGACCGCCCGACAGCGTGATGCCACGCTCGCCGACGATCGTGCCGAGCCCCTCCGGCATCCCCGAGAGATCGCGATCGAGCCCGGCAGCAGTCGTCGCCACGGCGACCTTCGGCTCGTTGACATCGACGTGGAGATCCGCGGCCTTGCCGACGCCGACCACCGTCTCGAGCTCCTTCGCGCGGGCCGCCGGGATCGCCGAGCCGCCGCCGTAGCCCATGGCGATGTTGTCCGCGATCGTCGTCGAGAACAGGAACGCCTCCTGGGGTGCGTAGCCGATCTGCGCGCGCAGCGACGCGAGTGGCAGGGTCGTGATGTCGCGACCGTCGATCAGCACCGCGCCTGGGGGCACCTGGACCAGGCGACACATCGCATCCACGAGCGTGCTCTTGCCGCTTCCCGTCCTGCCGACGATCGCCGTGATCGTGCCAGGCTCGAGCACCAGCTCGATGTCCTCGAGCAGCGCGCGGTCCTTGACCTTCACGGTGAGGTGCCTGATCTCGACGCGCGCCGGCTTGTCGCTCGCCGGGAGCGGCAGCCCCTCGCCATCGGGGATCTCGGGCCGGGTCTGCTGGAGCTGGACGAGCCGGAACCACGACGCCCGGCCGCGCTGGACGAGCGCGAGCATGAAGCCGAGCGTCAGCGTCGGCCACACGAGCCGCGCGAGGTAGCCCGAGAACGCGACGATCTCGCCCGTCGTCATGTCGCCGTGGATCAACGCGCGCCCGCCCGACAGGATCAGGATCGCCATCCCGAGCGCCGCGAGGGTGTTGAGCGAGGGTCCGAGCTGGATCCGGACCTTCGCGGCTTCCATGTTCTGCTGCAGGAGCTTGCCGCTACTCTCCATGAAGCCCTTGCGCCGCACGTCCTCGAGCCCGTACGTCTTGATCACCTGGATCGCGCCGAGATCCTCCTGGATCCGGGACGATAGCGCGCCGAGCTCGGCCTGGACCCCGCGCATCGTCGAGTAGATCCGCTTGCTCATCGCCTGACCCACGACGTAGATCAGCGGGAACGGCAGGATCGCCCACACCGTGACGATCGGATCGGTCACGATCATCATGCCGAGCACGGTCACGAACGCCACCACCGCGTTCGCGAGGTTGAGCAGCCCGGCGCCCCACATCGCGCGCACCGTCTGGACGTCGTTCGTCAGCCGCGACATCACGTCACCGGTCGGGTGATCGCGGTAGTAGCTCGGCGACAGCGTCATCAAGTGGCCGAACAGATCCGAGCGTAGATCGTACTCGGCCGCGCGGGCGGCGTTGAAGATCAGGATGCGCGACACGATCCGCGTGGCCGCCGTGGCTGCCGCGAACGCCGCCATCAGGACGACAAGGTGGACGATGTACGTGTCATCCTTGAGCGGGAGCGCGTCGACCGCCCGTCCCGTCATCACGGGCACCCCGAGGTAGAACACGTTGGTGAGCACCAGCATCGCCACGCCCCACGCGAGCTGGCGGCGATACGGTTTCAGGTAACCGAGCGAAGAGCCCGCACTCGTGCTCTCACTCATAGAACCCGCAGTGGAGCGCGCGCCGCTGGACAGGCCACGCCACAACATTACCAGGTATCTTCGCCCGTTATGAGCCGTGGGCGCCTCGCCGATCAGGCAGCGATCGGCGCGCCCGGGGCACCGGCAAGCCCTCGCGGCCTGGGGCTCGCCGGCGCAGCGCCGTGCTCGTGCTCGTGCTCGTGCTCGTGCTCGTGCTCGTGCTCGTGCTCGTGCTCGTGCTCGTGCTCGTGCTCGTGCTCGCGCTCGTGCTCGTGCTCGTGCTCGTGCTCGCGCTCGCCAACGCTCCGAAACTTGCGGAGTCCGGGTGGTCAGGGCTCATGGCGCGGCGCCGAGGGGGAGGATTCATCGCACAGCCACCGCTCGGCGCGGGGTAACCCTGCGAACGAATTGGGCCCCTGGCGTTGTGTCGCGATGGAGCGGTCGGTAGCATCGCAGAGTGACTCGCGCCCGTCTGCGGCGTGAGCGAACGGACCATGGCTGACCTTCCCTCACTCCTCGCCGTCCTCGAACACGATCCCGACGACACCCAGGCGCTCGAGGCCCTGGAGGGCACTGCGCGTCAAGCACCGCCCGACCTGCGCACCTCGAGGTTCGCGGCGGCGCGCCGGGTGCTCGCCGGTCGAGGTCGCCCCGATGCGGTCGTCAAGCTGCTCGACGCCGAGCTCGCCGTGACTGGCGAGGTCGATCGCAAGGCCGACCTGTTGCTCGAGAAGGGCATGGTCCTCGATGGTGAGCTGCTCGACGTGCCTGGCGCGCGGTCGGCGTTCGAGGAGGTCCGCGCGTTGCGCCCCGCAGACTCGATGGCCAAGGAGGCGATCGACGAGCTCGACCTCGCGGTCTCGAACTGGAAGAAGTTCGCGGACAAGTACGTCATGGAGGCGGGTGCGTCGACCGATCGCAGCCTCGCGACCGGGTTGTTCGTGTCGGCGGCGGAGGCGTATGTGCGGTTCGCGCCGGACGCGCCCGAGGCCGAGTCCTACCTGCGCAAAGCGCTCGAGGTCGACCCGAAGAACACGAAGGCGGCGTTCCATCTCGGGCGGCTGCTGCGGCGAGCCAGCCGATGGCAGGACCTGACGTCGCTGCTCGACCAGCGTGCGGAGATCGCCCCGACCGTCGAGGAGAAGGTCGCGGCGTTGCTCGGCATCGCCCAGGTGGCGCGCGAGCACTTGCAGGAACCCGAGGCGACGGCGCGAGTCGATGCCGCGATCAAGCGCGTGCTGCAGCTCGATCCGGCTCAGCCGCAGGCGCTGCGCGCGATCACCGACGTCATGGTCAGCGCGGGAAACTGGGTGGCGCTGGTGGGAGCTTACCAGGCGGCCCTCAAGGCGCGGCGCGACATCGAGGATCCGGGGATCCTGCTGCAGATCGCGATGGTGCTGTGGAAGCACATCGGCGATCTCGACCAGGCCGAGGAGTACTTCCGGCGCGTCCGCAAGACCGATCCGGGGCACCCGGCGGCCCTCGATTTCTATCGCGTCTACTACCCGGCCAAGGGCGAGAACCAGAAGCTGCTCGCGATGCTGCGCTCGGTAGAGAAGTCGCCGCGTGCGCGCAGTGAGAGCGTGAGGCCGCTCGGGCTCGAGATCGCCGAGCTCGCCGAGGCGCAGAACAACCCGGAGAAGGCGATCGAAGCCTGGAAGCAGCTGCTGCGCCAGGATCCAGCGACCCAGACCACCGAGACCGGGGCACAGGCGCGAGCCGCGCTCGCCCGACTCTATCGCAAGACGGAGAAGTGGAACGCGCTGCTCGATCTCATGAAGGAGGAGATCGAGCGCCTCCCGGAGACCGAGGTCGCGGCGCGCGTGACGAAGCTCCACGAGGTCGTCGAGATCTATCGCGACAAGCTGAAGCTCGACGTGATGGTGATCAACACCTACAACTCGATCCTCAAGATCGATCCTGACAACCGGCGCGCCACCGACGAGCTGGCGAACAAGTTCCGTGCACTCGGACGGTGGAACGATCTGATCGCGGTGCTGACGCGCAAGAGCGAGGCGCCCAGCGACCTTCCCGATGCCGAGCGGGTGCAGCTGCTGCGCGAGATCGCGGATCTGTGGGCCGAACGGTTCGGCAACTTCGCGAACGCGATCCGACCCCTCGAACGCATCCTCGAGCTGTCGGCCGGCGACGGCGATGCGCTCGCGCGGCTCAAAGAGATCTACACGAAGCGCAAGCAGTGGCGAGCGCTGATCGACGTGCTCGGCCGCGAGGCGGAAGTGCTGGCCGACGACGAGCGTCGCGCGAAGCAGACGGAGATGGCGAAGCTGGCCGCCGAGCGCCTCGGCGATACCCGACTCGCGATCGAGATCTACAACAACGTGCTCGCGTCGTCGGATCCGGCAGGCCACGCCGACACCCTCGCGAGCCTCGCGGCTCTCTACGATCGCGAGAAGCGCTGGCTCGCGCTCGCCGAGATCCTGCACCGTCAGGTCGCGTCCGCGAGGACCGAGCGACCGAAGGAAGCGATCGCGCTGTACGAGAAGCTCGGCAACATCTACTCCGAGCGCCTCGCATCCCCGCAGGCCGCGGCTGCGGCCTGGCAGGAGATCCTCGACCTCGAACCTGGTCACACCAAGGCCCTGCGCACCCTGCGCGAGCTCTACGCGACCGCCGGTAACTTCGCGGGTCTCGAGAACCTCTACGCGCGGCTGGGCCAGGAGGACGAGCTCGTCGAAGCCCTGCTCGGGATCGCCGATCGGCTCGAGAGCAAGGCGCAGCGGCTGCCGCTCGTCGAGCGGGCGGCGCAGCTCGCGCAGCAGCGCGCGGATGTCGCGATCGCTGGAGGCGTACCCGAACCGGTCTCGGCCGAGCGAACGGGCCGGCGCGGACGCGCGGTCGTCAGCGATTCGGGTAAGGACGACGGGCCGGGTGCCCAGGCGCTCGAGCGCGCGCGCCAGGTCTGGGAACGCGTGCTCGCCGTCGAGCCGCAGCACTTCGGCGCTGCCGCGGCGCTTGCCCCGATCTACACGCGCCAGGAGAAGTGGGCCAAGCTCATCACGATCCTCGAGATCGAGCTCGCCACCGCGAAGGACGCGGCGGCGCGGCTCGCGAAGATCTCGCAGATCCGCCAGCTCTGCGAGCAGAAGCTTGCCTCTCGCACGCTCGCGTTCACGTGGACGCTTCGCGCGTTCGATCTCGATCCGACGAGCGAGGTCCTGTTCGCCGACGTGTTGCGGCTCGCGAGCGAACCCGAACAATGGCGTGACACCGCGGCCACGTTCGAACGTCACGCGAATTCGGAGCTGCCCGATCCCGTCAGGCTCAAGCTGTTCCGCGAGCTCGCAAGGATCGCGAGCCGGCGGATCGGTGATGTCGATCGCGCGCGTGGCTTCCATCGCCAGGTCGTCGCGATCTCACCTGACGATCGCGAGGCCGAGCAGCACCTCGAGGAGCTCGCGATCCAGCTCGCCGACTGGCCGGAGCTGCTCGAGTCGTATCGCCGGCGCGCCGCCCGCGAGAAGGATCCGACGGAGCGCGCGTCGCTGCTGATCGAGATCGCCTCGCTCCAGGAAGAGAAGCTCGTCGATCTCGATGGTGCCGCGACCACATACCACGAGGCGCTGGCGGCGATGCCTGGCCAGCTGCGTGCCCTGCGGGCGCTCGCCCGCATCGAGGAGGCACGCGGTGACTGGGACTCGCTCGTCGGCGTGCTCGCGGCGGAGCTCGCGACGATGGGCGCCCAGGCTCCGGACGGCAATCCGCAGGCGCGGTTCGAGCTGCTGATGCGGCTTGGCAATCTCGAAGAGGTGCAGCTCGAGCGCGCCAGTCAGGCGCTCAAGTATTTCCGCGAAGCGCTGTCGGTTCCCGGCGGCGTCTGGCCTCAGGCGGTGGCGGCAATCTCGAAGTACCTCGGTCCGCAGGGCATCAAGGTCGATCCTGTCGAGCGCGTGGAGGCCGCCCGGCTCGTGCTTCCGCATCTCGAGGCTTCCAGGGACATCACCCAGCAGGCGCTGGCGC
>Ga0316601_100001421_pt1 | contig 11654 bp, 12 predicted proteins | sample OWC_soil_day5_no_FD_207663 | JGI IMG/M metagenome (GOLD analysis project Ga0316601, IMG submission 207663) | Wetland soil microbial communities from Old Woman Creek delta, Ohio, United States - OWC_soil_day5_noCT | ecosystem: Environmental > Terrestrial > Soil > Wetlands | place: USA: Ohio...
ATCCTATGGCTTTGTTTACTTGGATTCGGACGCCCAATCCACGATCGACTATGTGATTAGCCTTGGTGATCTGTCCTCTCTCTATACCCACGCTTGTAGCTTTACCATCGTATGCGAAGGCTTCTGCATCAGAGGCACCTTTCTGCAACCCTACCTTAACGGCTTTTTCCGCCAAACTTAAAATGGCTTCCTTGTTAAGAACTGCCACCAATGGTCACCTCGCTAACTCTGATGTGTGGTCCCCCATCACCTATAAACACGGTTTGTCCTTTCCCGCAGCGCCCGGCATTCATCTGAAAATCTTTTCCCACCGCATCAACCTTAAGCAGAGTTTCCAGAGTGTTGCCGCTCATAGATGCATCGCGGACGGATTCGCCTAACTCCCCATTAACAACTTCGTAGGCTTCTTGGATGCCCACTTGGAAAGTTCCATCGAGATTGGCTTGTCCACCCCGGAAGCTCTTGAGGAAATACCCAAACTTAATTCCCTCGAGCAGTTCCTCGAAATTTTGGTCTCGGGGAGCCATGTAAGTGTTACGCATTCGGATTATGGGTTCGACGTGGAAGTCTTCGGCGCGTGCGTTGCCCGTGGGTTGGGCGTTGAATCTCTGAGCTGTCTCACGGTTATGCATCAATCCCACGACAACGCCGTCTTTGATGAGAAGAGTCTTTTGAGATGGAGTTCCCTCGTCGTCATATTTGAAACTTCCAAACGCGTTGTCCAAGGTGCCATCATCAAAAAACGTTACAAGGTCTGAGCCAATTTTCCTGCCCAAGTTCTGCGAAAGCACTCCGCCAGCTAAAGCCAAATCCGCCTCCGCAAGATGCCCAAACGCCTCATGTACAAAAACTCCCACCACGTTAGGCCCCAACAAGACTGGGAACACACCACCTTTAGGCGCTTTCGCGTTTAGCTGGATGACCGCACGTTTTGCGAGTTTTTCACCGAGGGCATCCGGTGTTTCTACATCAAAAATTTCGTAGCCTGCGGTGGAGCCAATTTCTTCTCGGCTGAAAGTGTAAACGCCGTTCTGCAAAGCAGAAGCCGTAGCTCTAGACCACACGTAAAGCTTATCCTGCTCAATGTAAGCTCCCTCGCTGTTGCCAAAGTAGCTTGACCCCGCCAAATCCATGTAGTCAACTGTGCAACTTTTTACCCGTTTATCCCCCCGCAACGCAACTCGGCTAAGAGTGGATGCAGTTTCTATTTTTTCTTCAACACTGATTTCAGCAGGGTTTTTCTTAGCCTTTATGTGAACCTGGTCCTCTATTGACTTGATGGCGGAAAGCTTTATCGGAGTTTTCATCCGTATGCCCGCCGTTTTTGCCATGGCACAGGCACTGGAAACAGCTTCAGACATAATCTCGGCGTTAAATGAGCCAACACTAGCGAAACCCCATGCTCCGTTAACGAGAACCCGCAAAGCAACACCGTTTTCCGTACCCTGCTTGGCTGCTTCAACGCGCCCCTCCTTCATGGTGAACATAGTCTTGGAGAGACTCTGTGCACGGGTTTCAGCGTAGAGTGCATTAAATTTCTCTGTAGCGATAGAGGTTACTTTCTTGAGAAGATCTTTCATGCAACCGTTATCTCCAAACGATGCGTAGCTGGTTAAATAGGCTACAGGAATAAAAGGTTGCGTTTCTCCCTACCAAAACCCTCAGGCGCTACACAAAATCCCCTAGGTTGCTTTGCTTGATTCTGAAACGCGGCGGCTTAAGCCTGGCAATTGGCTTTGTCTGAGATGTCACTGCTGTTTCTTCTTCCTCTTTAGGAAGCACGAGTTTGCCATAAACTCCGTCGTAACCTGGAACTACGGTTACCTTGCCTTCCCGGACTTTTATTATGGCATCTGCTATCCTCTGGTCAACGACCGAAGCGGCTAGCGCTTCTTTTTGTGCATCAATTAAAACCGTGAATTCGTCACCAAATCTGTTTATGAGGGGAGTGTAGATTTTCCAGACTGCTTGTGTCGAAGGCGAACCAGCATCAATTACGGTGGCGATTATCTCTGAAAGCGGCATTAACCGCATAAAGCCAGGCGATTCTGCGGATTCATAGTCGGAGTGTCGATCCGCGAGCTCCTCAACGCGTTGTTCCACTCCTTCGGTGAGTTTCCTGCCGCAGACGGGACAGACGTTGTTGAGTTTGCGGGCTTCCTGTGATGAGAGCGAAACGTTGCAATTGCGGTGGCCTGTCCAGTGATATTTGCCGTAGGCTGGGTCGGTTTCTATGGTGAGTTTGAAGCGGTGCGTGTCTCCTGTTTGGATGGTTTCGGTTATTTCCCTATACGTCGTGTGTTCCAGTTCGAAGACGTTGGCTTCTCTACCCATGCGCCAAGGCCAAAAGCTGTGGCAGTCACTGTTCGAAACCAACGTAAGTCCGTCCAACTTGCTTAGCCGCCAGTTCATCGGAGGGTCACTACTCAGCCCAGTTTCCAAGGCATGAATGTGCTTTGTCATGTCTTGATAACAGTCTTTGATACTGTCAAACCCACTGAAAGAGCCAAAAACGCTGAACCACGGCGTCCATGCGTGCGCAGGAAAAATCACGTTAGAAGCTGAAACTCTCATGACTTCTTCAACGAGTTGAGGCGCTGTAGCGTTCAAGATCGGTCTGCCGTCCGAACTCAAATTCCCATACTTTGCTAGAGCCTCGTTGATTTGGGTTGCCTCTTGGATGCTGGGGGTTAAGATTACGTGGTGGACTTTTCTGTTCCGATTCTCGTAGTCGAAAATGGTGCACACTTCGGTCGTCAGCATAAATTGAACTGGCAGTTCGGGAGTGTTTTTGACTTTGAAGAGTCCAGAATCACCCTCGGGGACGAGTGTTTCCTGTATTTCTTTTAACCACAAGGGATGCGTGAAGTCGCCTGTGCCCAAAACTTGTAACCCCTTTATTTTTGCGTAGCGAGCAATCTCTTTTATCGTCATCTGCTCGCTTGTGGCTCGGCTGAAACGGCTGTGAATGTGCAGGTCAGCAATCACTCGCATGTTGTCTCCTCCTATCCCCTTTCCTGTCTCAGTACATTCGGACGTTTAACTTAAAAGTTTTCACTGACCTCTTCCAATAAAAAAAGGGCGAAAATATTCAAAACTCCTCAGGTTTGGCAGATTTTTCAGAAGAGGGCGTAGGGGAATTTGGCTCCGGTAACATGCAGCTTGCCTTTTATGGGGATGCCAGTTCCGCAGACTGGGCATTTCATTTCTTTAGTTAGATTCCACCGGGTTATCTCGTAGCTGAACCGTTTAATCACTGCTTCATTGCAGATTGGGCAATACGTGTTCTCGGCGGGGTGACCTGGAACATTCCCCAGGTACGTGTAATTTAACCCTGCCTCTTTGCAAATCATGTATGCGTGCTCCAATGTCTCGACAGGTGTAGCCGGTACTGTCGTCATCTTGTAATCTGGATGAAACCTTAGTAAGTGAAACGGTGTGTCCTTGCCCAAGTAGTTCTTTATCCAAGTTGCCATCTCCTTGATTTTGTCCATGTCGTCCCCTACCTTCGGGATGACAAGATTAGTAAGCTCAATGTGAACACCGTTTACTTTGAGTTCTTTAAGGCCCTCGTAAATAGGCGCGACGCTGGGAACCGCGGAGACGCTCTTGTAGAAGTCAGGATCCCCACCAGCTTTGAAGTCGACCGTAGCCGCATCTAAGAACGGTGCAATAGCCTTCACTGCTTCAGGCGTCATGTATCCATTTGTTACAAACGTGTTAAAGAAACCTACCTGATGCGCCAATTCAGCAATGTCACGAGCATACTCCATGTAAATCGTAGGTTCAGTGTAAGTATACGATATGCCTTGACAGTTCTTTTCTCTCGCTGCCTTCACTAAGCTCGTTGGCGGGAAGTCTCTGCCTGCCACTTCTTTGTCTTGGCTTATCATCCAGTTATCACAGAATTGGCAGCGAAAGTTGCATCCAGCTGCCGCAACCGACATAACGGAGGCGCCAGGGTTAAAGTGGGACAGCGGCTTCTTGCTTATTGGGTCAACACATATTGAAACAGCTTTTCCGTAGTTGAGTGTGTACAGCGTTCCACTCAGGTTTTTCCTGACTAAACAAAAGCCTAAGGCGCCGTCACTGATTAGGCACCGCCGCGCGCACAAGCAGCATTTCACCTTGTTTTCTTTTTGTCTCTCATACAGAATTGCAGGATGCAAGGACATATTGTTCTTCTCAGTCAGTCTTAGATGCCAGCTATAGAGATAAGCTGAATTGATTTAAAAAACTATTCAACTTGACTGTTAAAGTTGTGGTGAAAACACGTGTGGTCGCCGGTGTGGCAAGCGGGTCCTTTCTGCTCAACGATGTATAGAAGTGTGTCGTAATCGCAGTCGGCAAACACGCTCTTGATCTTTTGGGTGTGCCCAGACGTTTCACCCTTCACCCACAACTGTTTCCTGCTGCGACTCCAGTAGGTAGCTTTGCCTGTTTTCAGCGTGGCCTCCAGCGCTTCTTTATTGACATATGCCAGCATCAGAACATCTTTTGTCTTGGTGTCCTGGACAACAACTGGAATGAGCCCATCCATCTTCTTCCAGTCAATCTCATCGACGAGGTCTTTTTCGGTCACGGTCTAATCGTCACCCCCATCTTCCGCAAATATTCCTTTACAACGCGCACCGGGTATTTGTCATAATGGAAAACCGAGGCTGCCAAAGCCGCATCTGCTTTGCCTTTCGTGAAGGCTTCAAGGAAATGCTCAGGCTTTCCGGCACCGCCACTGGCGATGACAGGCACGTTGACTCGTTCAGAAATCGCGCGAGTCAAATCCAAGTCGTATCCGTATTTGGTTCCGTCACAGTCCATTGATGTTACTAGAAACTCTCCTGCACCAAGCCCCATTGCTGTCAGAGCCCATTGTACCGCATCAATGCCTGTGGGTTTGCGTCCACCATACGTATAAACTTCAAACCAGCAGTCGCCCTTGGCTGTACCAAAGATTACTTTGTCTTCTTGTTTGCTATAGTTTCTTTTAGCATCTATCGCGACGACCACACATTGCTGCCCAAAAAGTTCAGCCAGCTTCGAAATCAATGCGGGATTCTCGACCGCGGCAGTGTTAACGGACGTTTTGTCCGCTCCGCTACACAAGACTAGACGTGCGTCGTATACGTTGCGTATGCCGCCGCCGACCGTAAATGGGATGTTTATGGCTTTCGCAACTCCTTCCACAATTTCACGGAGTGTTTCCCGGTTATCCGAAGATGCTGTTATGTCGAGGAAAACGAGTTCGTCTGCACCAGCATCCGAATAGCGCTTCGCCAGTTCGACGGGGTCACCTGCATTTTGGAGATTTAAAAAGTTTACACCTTTAACGACGCAGCCGCCTGTTACATCTAAACATGGGATTATGCGTTTAGCTAGGGGCACTTGTACAGCTCTCCTTAACAGTCTCTATCGCTTGCTTTAGTGAGAATCTGCCCTCGTAGAGTGCCTTGCCAACAACCGCTGCGTCTACGCCAACTCTTTCTAGGGCAACAAGGTCTTTCAGGGTTCCTATGCCTCCTGCCGCTATTATTTTTACACCTGACCATTTACAAGCTTCCTCCAGCATACCCAAATCAGGACCAGAAAGAGTACCATCCTTGGCTATCGATGTAATTAAGAAAGATTTAACGCCGAGCTTCACGAAGGTCTCCAACGCTTCCTTCAGTGTGAATGTGGTTGCGCTGGTCCATCCTTCAACCATAACCATACCGTTCCTGTTGTCCAAGGCAATAATAACGCGGTCGGAGCCATATTTCCCTTGAATCTGCATTATCGCGTTCGGATCTCTGAACGCCAGGGATCCCAGGATAACGTACTTCATGCCCGCTTTAAGGAGTCTTTCCACTGCTTCTACGCTGCGAACACCTCCCCCCATCTGAATCGGCAAATCTGTCGCCCGTGAGATTTCTGTAACAACATTTAGGTTGTCTGGCTTACGGAAAACCGCGTCTAGGTCGATTATGTGGAGGCGTTGGGCACCTTCACTTTTCCACTTAATTGCAACCCCAACTGGTGTACCCCATTGGTCATAGAAGGTTGCTTGTTTAGGATCCCCCTTAAAGAGGCGTACGACTCTCCCCTTCATCAGGTCAATCGCTGGAATTACCTTCATTTCATGTCACCTTGCCACGATTCGAGCGAAGTTGCTAAGTATTTGCAAACCGATATCGCCACTCTTTTCGGGGTGAAATTGTGTTCCGTAAATGTTCTTACTTGCCACGGCAGAAGTGAACGTTTGGGAATACTCGGTTTGGGTACAGATTATCTCCTTATCCTCAGGCATAGGGTAAAGCGAGTGGACAAAGTACACATAGGCGTCATCGGCCACACCACTAAACAACTCGTTGTCCTTGACCTTCTGTATGGTGTTCCAACCCATGTGCGGGACCTTAACTGGACCCGTCAAACGGACATCTTTCCCCCTGAAGAACGTCAATCCTTCACCTGGACCTTCTTCGCTGGATTCAAAGTACAACTGCATTCCTAGGCAAATGCCCAGAATAGGTGTTCCTGCCTTGACCACGTCCATAAGCTGCTCCTTCACTGGTTCCAGCGTCTTCGCGGCGGCGGTGAAGTTCCCTACTCCTGGCAGCGCGATGGCGTCGGCGTTTTTGAGCTTCTGGGCAGCAGTCGAGATTATTGCCTTCAAACCCGCTTTCTCCAGCGCAAATTTCAGGCTAAGCAGGTTTCCTACTCCGTAATCTACTATGAGCACTTGCGGCATTACATGGCACCTTTCGAACTAGGCACTCCCTTCCGCCTTGGGTCCAAGGCTACGGCTTGTTTGAGACTCAGAGCCAGAGCTTTAATCGCGGCTTCCGCTTTGTGGTGGTCGTTGCTCCCGTATAGAGTCCACACGTGAACGTTCGCACCAAGCGAAATAGCAAGAGTTTCAAAGAAGTGCACAATGTCTTCGGTTGCCATGTCCTCGACTTTCTTGCCCCTGAGCTTCAAGTCGACAACGGCACATGGTCGCTTGACCAAGTCGATAGCCGCCGACGCAAGAGACTCGTCCATGGGAACTGATGCGGAGCCGAATCGCGTTATTCCTTCCCGGTTGCCCAGCGCCTTGCTGAGGGCTTCGCCCAAGCCTATGGCTAAGTCCTCGATGCTGTGATGTTTAAGATCGCCTTTCACCTTAGCAGCTAAGTCGATTAGGCTGTGCGTTGCAAAACTAGTCAGCAAGTGGTCAAAGAACGCGATGCCAGTTTCCACGGTGATCTTTCCTGTACCTTCCAGACTCACTTTCACCGTTACTTCGGTTTCCTTGGTTTTCCTGTAAACTTCTTCGGTTCTCATCTTAATTCTCCATGTATTCGCTTAACGCCTTTAGCAGTTTCTCATTCATCTCGGGCAAACCCACCGTGGTTCGCAGGCAATTCTCATGGTTCAGCAGCTTCCCAAGCTTCTTTATTACTAAGCCTTTACGCAGAGCAGACTCGTAAACCTCTGCACAGGGCTTGGCTGTTTTGAAGAGCACAAAATTTGCCTTTGAATCAAAAGCTTCCGCACCTTCGATCTGATTGAGTCGATTAATGAGTCTTCTCCGCTCTGCCTTCAGAGCCGAAACGCTTTGCCGCATGATTTCTATGTTTTCCAGCATCTTCCTACCCATCCGCAGCGAAACCACGTTTACCACGTACGGTGCAGGCGTTCGGTTCAGCACATTTGCCAACGACGAGCTAGCAACAGCATAACCGAGCCTTAGACCGGCTAAGCTGAATGCTTTGCTGAACGTTCGTAGCACGATAAGGTTCTCATATTTCTTAATCAACGGAACTACTGAATAATCTGCATACTCGGCATAAGCCTCGTCTACTAATACGATACCTTGAAACTCCTCGATTAACGTCTCGATTTCTCGGGGCTTAAGCTGATTGGCAGTAGGATTGTTAGGAGAGCAAAGATACATGAGCCTTGCATCGGGCTTAAACGCTTTGCGCATGGCGTTAATGTCTATTGTAAACTCATCTGTAAGCGGAACATCGACATACTTTACGCCTTGGTAGATGACGTCGTACCTGAACACGGAAAACGTCGGGGAAAAGGTGACTGCGCTACATTCTTTGCCGAGAAAGAGGCGGATTGTTCGCTCCATGACTTCGTCGCTCGAATTTCCGATCGCCACACTGTCAACTGAAATGTGAAGATAATCTGCTATTGCTTCCTTTAATCTGGGTTCCTCGTCTTGTGGATAAATCCGAACGTCAACCTCGTCGGCAACTTCTTTAATCAAGGCAACTAATTTTTCCCTTGGAATGTAGAGGTTCTCGTTGTAGTTCAGTTTCACAACGTCATTGGTTTTTAGACCGTACTCACGAGCGATTTCGTCATTGGTTTTCTCAGGGCTGTAAACGTCAGGAACATGAAGCTGTCTAAGCTTGTTCTCTAACCACATGCCGCACTTAGCGTTCATTCCACAAACCTCTCTTCAACAGCTTTATAGTGATTTGGAAGGTTCTCAGCTTCGGTAAGAACCTTGACGTGATTCTTGAGTCTTTCCAACCCTTCCTTTGAGCTTTCCACAATGCTGATTCTTCGCATGAAATCTAATGCGGACAACCCTGAGTAGGCGCTACCAAAACCGCCTGTAGGCAAGACATGGTTAGTTCCACTACCATAGTCGCTCAAAGCCACTGGACTATACGATCCGAGGAGGATTAACCCCGCGGAGGTGATTCTGTCAGCAATATCCTTGGGCGCTTTGGTCATGATTTCCAGATGTTCTGGCGCGAAAGCGTTTGCTAAAGCCGCCATCTCTTCAGAGTCTTCTTTACACATAATTATAAATCCCTGTGTTGAGAGCGCTTTCTCCACAATTTCCCTTCGCTGTGCCAATGCGCTTTGTTCATCGAGATACTGTAAGACATCATTGACAAGCTTCTTTGATGTTGTGACGAGCCCCGCAACGCTATCTGTTCCGTGCTCCGCTTGGCTAATCATGTCCGCCGCTATAAATTTCGGGTTCGCTGCTTCGTCAGCAAGAATCAGAACTTCACTGGGTCCTGCGGGCATGTCAATTGCTACGTCTTTGGAAACTAGGACCTTAGCTGCTGTAACATATTTACTCCCTGGGCCGACGATTTTTTTGACCGAACTGATAGTTTCTGTTCCATAAGCCAACGCAGCTATGGCTTGGACGCCTCCAACCTTGTAAACTTCGTCCACTCCGCAAATGTCTGCAGCTACTAGAATCAGCGGGTTAATCGTACCTTTTGAGGTTGGGGGAGAGCAAACTACAATGCGTTGCACGCCCGCAACTTTTGCTGGAGTCGTCGTCATTACAAGAGTGCTGGGGTATACGGCTTGCCCAGCCGGAACATAGCATCCAACACTCTCAATCGGTCGCATGACAGCCTGAATGGTTATGCCCTCACGCGAAGTCTTGTAGCCTATCTGCTGAAGGGCAAGCTTTTCGTTTGAAAACAGTCTTTCTCTCATCAATTTTAGCGCATTGATTTGTTGTTGACTGACGTTTTTGTATGCAGCATTGGTCTCTGCAGCAGTGACCCGAAGTTCTCTAGTGGTGAGTTTAGCTCTGTCAAATCTCTCCGTCAACTCTATTAGAGCAGCATTTCCACGTTTCTGGACTGCGCCAATTATTTCTTTTACATTGCTTTCAACAGCTATGCTGTCTTTTTCACTTGCTGTTTTTCCGCGCTTGAACCATCCTGCCGGAAGATCAGTGGATTTCCAGACTTTCACGGAGAGTCTGTTTGGCATTTCTCTTCTTTTCTCCGAGATATTTCATCCAACGCCAGAACCTGCCGTGGCTCATAAACTACCAAGCCTTGAGCTAGTTTACGTATCTTAGGCAGCAGTTCTATGAGGCAGTCTTTTTCAACTACGGTGTTCACGCTGACCCATGAGGCATCAGCTAATGGTGATATTGTTGGGTTCTTTAGCGCGGGTAGCTCAGTAAGTAGAGTTTGCAGGTTCGATTTCTTGACATTTACAAATATGTGAATTCGCTTTTGACCATCCACCACACCCTTGAGTAGTGTGAGAATATCAAAGATTTTTTCCTGCTTCTCTTGATCTTCTAAGGCCTTTTTGTTAGCTATCAGCACTGCTGAGGATATCATTACGGTTTCAGCGATTTTGAGATTGTTTGCTTCTATAGTTGAGCCTGTTTCGGTTACATCCATTATGCAGTCGGCGTTTTCTGGCGGTTTGGCTTCGGTTGCACCGAATGAAAGAAAAATTTTTGCCCTTGCGTTGTCTCCTTTCTTCCACCATGGTGTCACTATCATCGGATCGGTGTTGCCGAAGCGTTTTTTGTATTCAGGTTTGCTTTTTATGTACTCGGAGGCGATGTTGAGGTATTCTGTGCTTACTCTGAAGTTCTTCTTTTGACTCCAAATAGACTCCATGAAATCACCGATTGTGCTTTTTTCGCTAACACTTTTTGGAACTGCTATAACAAGCCTGATTTTTCCATATTCAAGATTCTGCAGAATTTCCACGTCGGCTCGGTTTTCTCTAACCCAATCCTGCCCAGTGATGCCTATGTCCTGTAACCCTTCGCTGACAAAGACTGGGATTTCTTGGGGTCTCAGAACCTTCATTTCAATTTGGGAGTCATTTATCGTGGGTCGGTATGTACGCTCAGTTCCTGAGATTTTGTATCCAGAGCGCGTGAGGAATTCGGAAGTTGCTTTGGCTAAAGAGCCTGCTGGTATTGCAAATTTTACTTTGTCCATTTTTGGTCACCTAAATATTTCCTTACATAATTTTTAAGACTGGACTCTGAAAATTTTGTTCCTTTCAAAAATTCAGTGGCTTCCCTCGGGGATTTGCATACGATAGAATACTTTTCTGCTTCTAAACGGGTTCGACTACATTTAGTCTGGATGAACGCAATCGCCTTTTGTGAACGCAATCCCTCATCATTCATCACTGAATCGCACCATAAGCATGTCATTCTAATAAGTCTATCCTAGCCCCCGAATCAGCATTTAAAGTTTAACTGTCCGCATTTTCCCTAAAAAGTGACGGATCCTTTCCGCACCTCAAAAATAAGAGGTGGAACCGTGTTTTTCAAATCTAACTCCACTTCCAAAAGCCCCTCAAGAACCCCTGCCAAAATTTCAGATTCATTTATGAATGGCGTCTTAGCCAGAAGATACTTGTCTTTAACGGAGAAGTCGCCGAAACCTTGAATCTTCAGTCTTTTGAAAATGCTATCCCAATTATCCTTTGTTGTAATCGGCAACTCTAAGGCGGTCTCCATAGAAACCTTCAAACCTGTACCCATTTTTCTACCGATTTCACGCCACTCCTTTTTGGGAATGTGCTGAATCAAAATGTTCACAAGTTCCACGTTGACAAAGGCTATTCGACTTATGCCAAAGTAATACTCCCCGGGGAACCGCCAGTCGCAAATCATCATGCTTCGGTAAATGTCCAACATTTTGCTGATTAGTGGTTTGATTCCCGGTTCTTTTCTATCACGTATTAGCGAATCTATGTAGTCGCGTTCTTCCTTGTCAAGAATTATAGTTGTCCGCTTCGCGGAATCCTTCTCCCTGAGTGTGAACTCCAGTGGGTTTTTCCTACCGCTTTGCATGTCCGATATATCTGCAACTATGCGTATATGCCTTTCCAAACATGGCCATTTTACAAAGAAGCCTTAATAGTTCCCCGATGGATTT
>Ga0316601_100001423_pt1 | contig 11649 bp, 9 predicted proteins | sample OWC_soil_day5_no_FD_207663 | JGI IMG/M metagenome (GOLD analysis project Ga0316601, IMG submission 207663) | Wetland soil microbial communities from Old Woman Creek delta, Ohio, United States - OWC_soil_day5_noCT | ecosystem: Environmental > Terrestrial > Soil > Wetlands | place: USA: Ohio...
ACTCTGGGCCTCTCCGCGGGCTGCGAGAAGACCAACCACGAGAACATCGACAAATGGACGCGGACCTCCAAAGGGCCCGGCAAGCTGAAGAAGGCGCTCACCGACGAGGGCCTCGACCCGGATCTCTCGGCGCACGCCGCGGCGAACATGATCCGCATGGGGAACGATCCCGACGTCCGGACCGCGTTCGAAGAGATGTCGCAGCCGCGCCGGGTGCAGCTGATCGGCAAGCTCGCCCCGCGGATGTGGGAGCTAGCGCGGATCGAGCGCGAGGACGCGCTGCCCGGCAGCGGCCAGATCATCGCGAAGGACGCGCTGATCTCGATGCGCAAGCACGCCGACGACGCCCAGAAACAACAGATCGACACGTACCTGATCGACTGGTACGCGGTGATGTCCTACGAGGGGCGCGCCAAGGTCGGCGCGACGCTCGGCGCCGCCGTGATGCGGATGATCGGGCCGGCCTCCGGCAAGAAGCTGATGAGCGTCGTCAACGGTGTGATCGCGGCGCCCGGGCAGGAGAAGACGAAGATCCGGCTCGGCGACGAGCTGCTGCTCGGTCTCGCCGCGTCGGGGAACCCCGAGGCCGTGAAGTACGTGCTCGACATCGCGAAGATGGACCGCGGCGATCCGACCCTCGCGAAGCGCGCGATGCACCAGCTCTATACCGCCTACGTCGATCCGGGCGGCCTGTTCGATCTCGCGGATCCCGCGGCGCTGGTCGCGAACCTCGACGGCCTGGTCGGCATCGCGAAGGACGAGACGATGGCGGGCCAGCCGGCGAACGACGCGATCTCGCTGATCCGCGCGGCCGGATCTCCGCAGTGCTTCGAGCCCCTGGTCTCGATGGTGCGCCTCCCGCACCCCGACGTCCGGTTCCGCTACGCGACGGCGTACGCCGCTCTTTACTGTGGCGGGCCGAAGTCGATCGGGGCGGTCGTGCGGGCGCTGCCCGAGAGCGGGAACTACGTCCGGGAAGATCTGCACGGGGCCGTGTCGGGCGAGATCGCCAAGATGAGCCCGCGCGACCAGGTTCTGGGCCAGCTCCGGGACCTCCTCGCGGACAAGGGCAAGGTCGCCCGATGGGTCGCGATCGAGGCGCTCGCGGCGATGAAGTCCGTCGAGGATGCCCCGAAGATCGAAGCGCTTGCCGGCAGCAAGGACAAGCTGGTCGGGTACTGGGGGGACCAGAGCCAGAAGGAGCCCAAAGATCGCAAGGATGACCCCACGCTGGGCCAGCGTGCGAAGGAGCTGGCCGCGAAGCTGGGCACCGCGGAAGCTCCCAAATAATGGGGGTTAGTCGCGTCTTCCGGGGCGATGTAGTATCGTAGGAGAGCCGGGAGAGAGGGAGTCTGTCGTCCGTCTGCGGGAGGGCGGCCGCCACAGTTCGCGTTCGTTCCGAGGAGTTATTTCGCGCATGGACCAGAGTAAGAAGACGATGCGCCACTTCTACTGCAGGGACGTCCTTTGGGAGACGTTCGAGCAGATGGCGAACGACTTCGACTGCTCCATCGACTACCTCGTCAACGAGGCGATGCGTTACTACGCGCGCTCGAAGAACTACCAGTCTCCGGGCGCTCCGCAGATGACGGGTGGCGCCCCGGTCGCGAGCAACGCCAGCGGGCCGACGGCCTATCCCAAGGGCGCGGGCCCGGGCGCCGGCAGCGGCGGCCCCGCGCGCAACCAGGGTGGCACGCAGCCGCCGCCGCAACCCTCGGCCAGTGCCGGCCCCGCGCCACGCCGCCAGGCGCCGCCGACGCCGGGCTATGCGCCCGGTGCTGCCGCCGCGAGCGTGGGACGAGGCGCCGCGCCGATGTCCAACGGCCCGGGGATGAGCCATCAGCAGGCGCCGCAGCCCGCACCACCGCAGGCGGCCCCGATGCCGCAGATGGGCGCGGCCGGCCCGACGCTGTTCCTCGTCTACAACGGTCAGCGTTATCCGGTGACCAAGGACCAGTTCATCATCGGTCGCGGCAGCAAGACGTCCGATCTCCCGATCAAGGACGGCAACATCTCGCGCAAGCACGCCGCGGTGATCCGCCGCAACGGGACCTTCTACATCAAGGATCTCGGGTCGACGAACGGCATCGACTACAAGGGCATGCGGATCGACAACAAGCGGATCGACGAGGGGGACGTGTTCCACCTCTGTGACTACGAGCTGCGCTTCACGTATCGCACCGACTAGCGGCTCCCGTCCCGGAGCTCGTGACGGTCCGGGACGCCGGTGGCCCGCGGTCCGGGGTGATCTCGCGCGGGTCGGATCCGTGTCGAGTGACATCGGCGTCAGCGCGGGGTGCTAGCGTGGCCGTCGTGGATGCCGAGCTGATGCGTCGCGTGGACGCGCTGCGCCGGCCGCTCGAGCTGGCGGCCGCCGATGGCTTCGCCGGCGTGCGCAAGGTCTCGGGCCTCGGTCACGCGTTGCGCGCCGCGTGCGACGGCGTGATCGCGCGGATGACGCCCGGCGATCGCGGGCCACGCGAGGCGACCGCCGAGGGCCCCGAGGCCCCGCTCGCGCAGTGGCGGGCGACCCTCGCGCGGTGGGAGCAACTCGACGAGACGCAGCAGGCGGTCGAGGTCGCCAAGGGGATGCGCCTGCTCGCGCGGTTCCCGCGGGCCGCGCGGACGCAACCACCCGTCTCGCGCACGAACGCACCCGGGCTCTCGCGCACCGCCGTGCCGACCGCTGCGAACCGGGCGCGTGCGGTCCGAACCTCGGAGCCCGAAGCGGGGGCGGGCGCGACGGCGGCCGCAGCCACGAGCTCGCCTTCCCCGCTCGTCTCCGCGCCGAGCGGGGCGGGCGATGCCTCCATCGTTCCTGCGCCGAGCCCGAAGCGATCGCGCGGCCGGTCGGCGGCACCGAACGCGGCCGCGGCGATCGCCGTCGCGCTCGAGGTCGCCGCCCCCAGGGCGAAGCGCGCGCGGGCGGCCTCGGCGGCGCCGGTCGAGCCGATCGATCCCCTCGCTGCGCCGACGCACTCGCTGCCCGGCATCGGGCCGGCATTCGCGCAGCGACTCGCCGAGAAGGGCCTCGTCACCGTCGAGGATCTGCTGTGGATGGTCCCGCGCCGCTACGATGATGTGCGCGGCGCGAAGTCACTCGACGAGGTCGCGACGATGGCCGAGGGCGAGCGGGCGACGTTCCTCGCGAAGGTCACGTCGGCGCGGATGATCTTCGCGCGTGGCCGGCGCTGGGCCGAGGTCCGGCTCGCCAGCTTGCAGCCGGCGCAGACCACGGCGTTCGGCGTCGCGCCACCCGCGAGCGCGCTGGTGCGCTGGTTCAACGTGTTCGCCGGGATCGAGCAGCGGATGCCCCCGGGGGCCCGCGTCGCACTGTCGGGACTGGTCCGCACGCGCGGCGGGCGGCTCGAGCTCGCGAACCCCGACATCCTCGGCATCGAGATCGAGGGCGTCGCGGGCAAGCCGATGCCGTCGATCCTCGCGCGCTATCCGGACGTCGCGGGCGTGCCCGCGGGGCGGATGCGCGCGGCATGCGCGGCCGCGTGCGCGCGCGTCGCGGACTGCGCCGACGACGGCGTGCCGGCGAGCATCGAGCAGGCGGCCGGGCTGCCGAGCCTCGCCGCGACGCTCGGTGCGCTCCACGCGCCGAGCTCCGAGATCGCGCCCGACGAGCTCGAGGCGATGAACCGCGGCGACAGCGCGTGGCAGCGGCGGCTCGCGTTCGGCGAGCTGTTCGCCCTCGGCGTCGCGATCACGCTGCGCCGCCGCGAGCGCCGCGGAGATGCCGCGATGCCGTGCGCGAAGACGCCGCGCCTCGACGAGGATCTCGTGCGCGCGTTGCCATTCACGCTGACGGGCGCGCAGCGCCGATCGATCGACGAGCTCGCCGCGGATCTCGCCAGGGACGTGCCGATGAACCGCCTGCTCCAGGGCGATGTCGGCGCGGGCAAGACCGCGGTCGCGTTCGCGGCGGCGCTGCAGGTCGCGCGCGCGGGCCGGCAGACGGCGGTGATGGCACCGACGGAGCTGCTCGCCGAGCAGCACATGGAGACGTGGCGCGCGTGGGCGAAGGCGACGAAGCTGCGCGTCGACGTGCTGACGGCATCGACACCGAAGGGGCTGCGGCAATCGCTGCTCGCGCTGCTCGCCGGCGGTCAGCTCGACGTGCTGATCGGCACGCATGCGTTGCTCGCGGAGGGCGTCGGGTTCGGTTCGCTCGGGCTCGTCGTGATCGACGAGCAGCACCGGTTCGGCGTCGCGCAGCGTGCGCGCCTCCGCGACAAGGGCGACGGGCAGGGCTCGCCGCACCTGCTCGTGATGACCGCGACCCCGATCCCGCGGACGCTCGCGCTGACCGCCTATGGCGATCTCGACGTGTCGGTCCTCGACGAGTTGCCGCCGGGCCGCCAGCCGGTGGCGACGAAGACGTTGACCGGTGCGCGCGGCAAGGCCAGCGCGTACAAGCTCGTCGCGGAGCGCGTCGCCGCGGGGGAGCGTGCGTACGTCGTGTGCCCCAAGGTGGAAGCCACCGAGGGCGACGCCGACGACGATCGCGTGTGGAAGGATGCGACGACGACGGCGACCGAGCTCGCCGCCGCGCTCCCCGACGTGCGCGTCGGGCTCGTGCATGGTCGGCTCGACAGCATCGCGCGTGATCGCGTGATGCGCGCGTTCAAGCTTGGCGAGATCCAGGTGCTCGTCGCGACCACGGTGATCGAGGTCGGCGTCGACGTCCCCGCCGCGACGGTGATGGTGATCCACGACGCGGAGCGGTTCGGGCTCGCGCAGCTCCATCAGCTCCGCGGACGGGTCGGTCGCGGCGGTGGTGCGGCGCACTGCGTGCTGCTCGCCCAGGGGATGCTCGGCCCGGATGCGGAGCACCGGCTCGGCGCGATGGTCGAGACGCACGATGGCTTCAAGATCGCGGAGTACGACCTTTCACTACGTGGCCCCGGCGAGCTGCTCGGTCCCAAGCAGGCCGGCGTGCCTCGGCTGCGGTTCGGCGACCTCTCGCAACACACCGCACTTCTCCTCGAAGCTCGCCGGTTTGCGGAGCAGATCCTGGACGAGGATCCGACCTTGGTCCGACCGGCGCACGCCGCACTGCGGCGCGCGATCGACCGCCGGTTTGCACATCATGTGTACGGGGCCGAGAGCGGATGATTCGGGCGGATTCGTGACTGCCACTCACGTTTCACGTTGATCTCGTACTTCGAATTAGTACGATGCGCCGCATGATGAGGATGACGTCTACTTTGCTATTCGTCTGTGCGTCGTTCGTGATGGGTTGCGCCTGGGGCGACGGCAGCGGAGACGACGGCGCCGGGGGCGGCGGCGGTGTCGACGCGGCGGTCGCTTCGGCCGTGTGCGGTGACTCCGTCTGCGCGGCCAGCGAAGTCGGCAGCTGCAGCGCGGACTGCGGCTCCGGCGGCGGCGGCGGCGCGGCGAATCCCGTCTGCGGCAACAGCACGTGCGAGACCGGCGAGACCAGCGCGTCGTGTCCGAACGACTGCGGCGGCGGCGGCGGCTCGGGCTCCGGCTCGGGCTCGGGCGCGGCGTGCCCGGCCGATCCGACCGAGTGCCTGTTCTGCTCGCTCGTCGGGCAGATGTGCCCGGCTGGCCACGACATGACGTCGTGCGCGGCGTGCGCCGGCGGCTTGCCGATCTAACGTTCGAGCGTCGATGCGGCGATCCACGCGAAGTAGGGCGCGTGGCCAGAAGCGGGAGACATGGCGACGAGCTCGGGCACCTCGTACGGGTGCAGCGAGACGAGCCGCGCTGCGAGCGCGTCGTAGCGCGCCGCCGTGGTCTTGATGATCGCGAGGGTCTCGGTGGCGTCCTCGACGGTGCCTTGCCAGCGATAGATCGAGCGCACGCCCGGTAGGAGATTCACGCAAGCCGCGAGCTGTGCGTCGACGAGGATCTTCGCGATCTCCGCGCCCTGCTCCGGGGTGGGGAAGGTCGTCAGGACGACCCGGATCTCATCAGCCTGCGTCTCGCGCACGGCCGGGCTGTACCACGGTGGTCCTGGCGTGTAGGGTCCATGGCCGTGTTGATCGTCCAGAAGTACGGCGGGACCTCCGTCGGTTCGATCGAGCGCATGAAGCTCGTGGCCGAGCGCTGCCTCGCGACGGCGCGCAAGGGCCACCAGGTCGCCGTCGTCGTGTCCGCGATGTCGGGCGAGACGAACCGCCTGCTCGCACTCGTCAACCAGCTCCAGGAAGACCACAACGATCGCGAGGTCGACGTCATCGTGTCGACCGGCGAGCAGGTCTCGGTGGGCCTCGTCGCCCTCGCGATCCGCGCCGCCGGTGGCAAGGCACGCTCGTTCCTCGGGCACCAGTGCAAGATCGTCACGGACAGCTCGTTCTCTCGCGCGCGCATCGTCTCGATCGAGAGCCAGCCGATCAAGGACGCGCTCGACGCGGGCGAGATCGCGGTGATCGCCGGGTTCCAGGGCGTCGACGAGAAGGGCAGCATCACCACGCTCGGACGCGGCGGCTCGGACACGACGGGCGTCGCGATCGCGGCCGCGCTCAACGCCGACGTCTGCGAGATCTACACCGACGTCGACGGCGTCTACACGACCGATCCGAACGTCGTGCCGACGGCCCGCAAGATCGATCGGATCAGCTACGAGGAGATGCTCGAGCTCGCGTCGCTGGGCGCGAAGGTCCTGCAGATCCGATCGGTCGAGCTCGGGATGAAGTACGGCGTGAAGATCCACGTTCGTTCGAGCTTCTCGGATGTCGAGGGGACCTGGGTCGTCCCCGAGGAGAGCGCCATGGAGAAAGTCGTTGTCTCGGGAGTCACCGTCGCCAAGGACGAGGCCAAGATCACCTGCGAGGATCTGCCGGACACCTCGGGCGTCGCCGGGCGGCTGTTCGCGCCACTCGCGGACGCGAACATCTCGGTCGACATGATCGTCCAGAACCAGGCCTACGACGGCACCACGGACCTGACGTTCACGGTGCCCAAGGGCGATCGCAAGCGCACCGTCGAGATCCTCAAGGAGAAGGTCCCCGAGCTCGTCGGCAAGGACGCCGAGCGCGTCAGCTACGACGACGACATCTGCAAGGTCAGCGTCGTCGGCGTCGGCATGCGCTCGCACGCCGGTGTCGCGAAGACGATGTTCCAGCTGCTCGCGGCCGACAACATCAACATCCAGCTGATCTCGACGAGCGAGATCAAGATCTCGTGCGTGATCGCGCGCAAGTACGCCGAGCTGGCCGTGCGCGCGCTGCACGAGGGCTTCGGTCTGTCGCTGCCGCCGTCGGAGCGTACGAGCCTCTAGATGGGTGGTTGCACCAACTGCAAGGGTAAGGCGGGCTGCGACGACCACAAGGGCCAGATGATGGGCACGGTCGAGCAGGCGATGGAGGAGCTGTATCCGACGCGGACCTGGGGCGAGGCCGACGACTCCTCGTGGTCGGGGATCGACGCCGAGGAGCTCGCGGCGCTCGCCGAGGAGCTCGCGACCGAGCTCAAGGCAGCCACGTTTGTCCGGCTCGGCAGTGAAGACGAGCCGTGCGACTACATCTACATCCTGTGCCTCGGCCGCGCGCCGTGCGTCGTGCAGGTCCGCGATCACGGCGTCGCGATCCCCGACGAGTGGCGGACCACCGACGCGCGGGGGAATGGTCAGGCTCTGCCTGACCAGGGGGGACGGGAAGGTCCCCCTTCGATCAACGAGCAGTACCTGCGCGTCGTGATCAGCCAGCGCACGCGCGTCGCGGCGGTCCAACAGGTCGGCATCGATCTCGTCCGCGCCGATGGTGGCTTCGTCGTCCGCGAGCGGCCGCGCGCGGGGGTCTACGATGCGCCGCTGCTCCCCCGGATGCAGAAGCTCGTCGCGATCCTGCCGGCGTACGAGCTGACCCACGTCGACTTCGGCGACATCGCGCACGCGCCGCCGGGCTTTCAGCCGGGTACGTGGTCCGATGCCTATGGGCTCGGCAGCGCGAAGCCGTCGATCGCGAACTACCTGTTCTATCCGCAGCCGACGACGATGATCTCGACGGCGTTCTTGCCGAGCGGTGAGCGCGCGTGAGCGAGACCGGGCTCGAGGACGAGGTCCGACAGGCGCTCCGCGAGCTGGTCGACGAGATCGGCGCCGTGTCGGCGCGGATCGTCGAGAACGATGACGTCCGCACCGGCGTCCCCGCGCGCACGCTGGCGCTCGGCGGTGGCGAGTACCTGCGCGTCGAGCTCGGCACGCGCACGAATCACGAACACACCATCGAGCCCGCGTTCGAGCGGATCACCCGCCAGCTCCGCGCGATCCGCCGGCGCTGGGAGGTCGCGCGCCTCCCGGAGCTCATGGTGTCTCCCGGGCTCGTCCCGTCCAAGGATCGCGTCACCGAGCGGATCGCGATGTACCTCCAGGGGCTCGCGAGCATCGATCGCGCGAGCAACGCGTTCGTCATCCGCAGCAAGCCGGGTGCCCCGCCGCAGCTGCTCGCCTCCGCGCGCACGCCCGACGAGGCCGAGGCGTCGCGGTGGCAGTTCCTCGCGCGTCGCACGTCCAACGCGCACACACCCGGCAGCTCGTACGGCGAGATCGTCGACCCCGACGCCTACGCGATGAGCTTCTGGTACGACTGCGCGCTGGTCGTGCTGCTCTCCGAGCCGTACGGCATCGACTTCGTCCGGCATCGCTGCCGGCAGGTCGCGCGCGAGCTCGTCAACCTGTTGCCGATGCTCGATCCCGATCCCGAGGCGCCCGCTGCGATCCGCCGGCGGCCGCCGACGCTGCCGTGAGCGCTACGCGCCGGCGCCGAGGAGGGACTTGAGCACGCTCGCATCTCCCTCGAGCGCCGTGCGCTGCATGTAGAGCTGCAGGCCGCGCTCGCCGCCGAGCTCCTCGCCCCCGCCGGCGCGACCGGGGCCGCCGTGGAGCAGCGAGGGCAGGGCGGTCCCCGGGCCCGGGCTCATCGCGGCCATCTTCGCCGAGCCGAGGTAGAGCCGGCCGGCCCACGGCGCCGCGGCGCCGACGAACGTCGCGACCCAGTCGCGCTCGTCGGAGTAGGCCGAGCTGACGAGGCAACCGGCGCCGCGCGCCACGAACTCGGCGGCGTAGCCCGCGTCGCCCGAGTACGGCGCGACGGTGGTCACCGGGCCGAAGATCTCGTGCTCGTTGAGCGGGACGCAGGCGAAGGCATCGGTGGCCGAGCGCACGACGGGGCCGACGAAGAAGCCGGTGCCCGCGGGGACGCCGAGCGGCGTGACCTCGCCCAGGCCCCCGAACACCTCGTCGGTCGCGGCGGCGAGCCGCGCGATGCCCGCGAGGACATCGGCCCGCTGTTGCGCGGTCGCGAGCGGTCCCACGCGGACGTCCTCGCGCGAGGGATCCCCGACGGCGATCCCGCCGAGCCGCTCGCGGAGCGCCTCGAGCACGTCGGCCTGCTTGCCGGCGGGGACGAGCACGCGGCGGATCGCGGTGCACTTCTGGCCGGTCTTCTGCGTCATGTCGCGCACGACATCGGCGAGGAACAAGCCGCCGGTCTCGCTCGTGAGCTCGACATCGGGGCCGAGGATCGCGGCGTTCAGGCTGTCCGCCTCGATGTTGAGGCGCACGGAGTGCTCGATGATCGTGGCGTGGCCGCGCAGCATCCGCGCGGTCGTGCTGCCGCCGGTGAACGCGACGACGTCGCCGGGACCGAGGTGATCGAGGAGTGTCCCGGCCGGGCCCACGAGGAGCTGGAGAGCGCCCGCCGGAAGGAGCGGCGCGAACAGCTCGACCATGCGGTGCCCGACGAGCGCGGTCGCGGTGGCGGGCTTGGTGATCGTCGGCATCCCGGCGAGCAGGGAGCAGGCGAGCTTCTCGCACACGCCCCAGCCCGGGAAGTTGAAGGCGTTGATGTGGACCGCGACGCCGCGGCGGCGGCCCCAGACGTGCTGGCCGCCCATCCGCGCGGTGCGGCCGACCTGGATCGGGTCGCCATCGGCGAGCAGCGTCGTCGCGCCCAGCTTTGCGCCGAGCTCGGCGTAGTACGACAGGGTCATCGCGCCGCCGTCGATGTCGAACTTGGCGTCGCTCCGCGTGTTGCCGCCGTTGGCGACGGCCATGGTGATCAGCTCCTCGCGCGCGCCATGGATCGCCTTGGCGAGGGCGCCGAGGAGGGTCCCGCGCTGCGCGAACGTCAGCGCGCCGAGCGCCGGGATCCCGACGGTGCGCGCGTACGTGAAGGCGGCCGCGAGGTCATGGCCCCCGGTAGCGACCTCGGCGACCGCGGCCTCCGTCGCCGGGTTGACCAGCGTCGTCCGCGGACCCGATCCCTGCGACCACGATCCCGACAGGTAGCTGGCGAGGAGCTGCATCCGCGGTTCATATCAGCAAACCTTTGGTATCGTCACGCCGGGTCGATGTCTCCGCTGGTCAAACGACTACTCCTCGGGTTCATGGGCCTGGTGATCGTCGTGCTCGGCGGGGCGGGGGGCTACTTCCTGATCGGCGACGGTCGGTGGACGTTCGCCGACTGCGTGTACATGACCGTCATCACGGTCACCACCGTCGGCTACGGCGAGACGCTGGTCGACATGGACAAGGTCGAGTACGCGCGCTCGTTCACCATGCTGCTGCTGCTGTTCGGGACCGGCAGCATCGTGTATTTCGCGTCCACGATCACCGCCTTCATCGTCGAAGGTGATCTCAAGAACGTCTTGTTCTCGTCGAAGCTGAAGAAACGGATGAAGCGCATGAAAGATCACGTGGTCGTGTGTGGTGCCGGGACGACCGGCCGCAATGTCATCGAGGAGCTGCTCAAGACCGGCGTGCCGGTCATCGCGATCGACATGGACGAGCACGAGCTCAAGGAGATCGCGGAGGAGTATCCGAAGGCGGAGTTCAGCTACCTCGTCGCGGACGCGACCGACGACGACACCTTCGAGTCCTGTAACCTCGCCGGCGCCCGCGGCCTGGTGGCGGCGCTGTCGTCGGACAAGGACAACCTCTACCTCGCGGTGTCCGCGCGCCAGACCAACCCCGCGATCCGGATCGTCGCGCGCTGCGCGGAGCTGTCGCACGTCGAGAAGCTCAGGCGCGCTGGGGCCGACGCGGTCGTCTCGCCGAACTATATCGGTGGCATGCGCCTGGTGTCCGAGATGGTGCGCCCGTCGGTCGTGAAGTTCCTCGACGATATGCTCCGGGACAAGCGCGCCGCCTACCGGATCGAGGACGTCAAGCTAGGGGCCAAGTCCGCGGATCTCGGCGGGACGCTGCGCGAGGCGCGGGTCCGCGAGCGGTTCGGCATGACCGTGCTCGCGGTGCGTCCGAGTGACAACACGCCGTGGTCGTACAACCCGGATGCGAGCGAGAAGATCGGTCCGGGCATGACCCTGGTCGTCCTCGGATCGCCCGAGCAGGTGGCCGCGCTGCGCGTCGCCGCCGCAGACTGACCTCGTCCGGAGACCGGGGGTGCCGGCCCCGTCGGCGCGCGCTACGCTTGGCGATGAGCTCGCCCGCCTCGCGCACCCGCCCCGCCGTGGTCGCGGCGCTGGTGCTGCTCGCCGCGAGCGCGTTCGGTGCGATCCAGGCGGGCTCGGCTGGCAGGGCCTTCACCCGCGATCTCGAGCTCGCCCTGCCGGCGCTCGCGCGGACCGCGCCGGTCGTCGTGCCGGTCGACTCGCCGCGCCTCGCGCGCCGCGTGTTCCTCGTGATCATCGATGGCCTGCGCGGCGATCGTTCGC
>Ga0316601_100001424_pt1 | contig 11648 bp, 12 predicted proteins | sample OWC_soil_day5_no_FD_207663 | JGI IMG/M metagenome (GOLD analysis project Ga0316601, IMG submission 207663) | Wetland soil microbial communities from Old Woman Creek delta, Ohio, United States - OWC_soil_day5_noCT | ecosystem: Environmental > Terrestrial > Soil > Wetlands | place: USA: Ohio...
CGAGAGCGTAGACGTCGTCGTTGGCGTCTGTTTTTTGCGGCTGGATTTACGAGGTCACCCGCGCCTCGGCATGCACGCCAGGGTTCGCAACCCACGTCGAAACCAGGTCGCCCCCATGAGTGCTAGGACAATATAGGGGCGCGAGGGTTCCCGAACAAGCTACTTGGTCTTGAACAGCCGTTCCTTCTCGCGCTGCCAGTCGCGATCCTTCTGGTCGGCACGCTTGTCGTGGAGCTTCTTGCCCCGGGCCAGGCCGATCTCGAGCTTGGCCCGGCCGCGCTTCCAGTACATCGCGGTGGGGACGAGGGTATAACCGCGGCGCTCGACCAGGCCGATCAGCCTGTTCAGTTCTGCTTTGTGCAACAGCAGCTTGCGGGTGCGGGTCGGTTCCGGGTGGATGTGGGTGGAGGCGGTGGGCAGCGGGGTGATGTGGGCGCCGAACAGGAAGGCCTCGCCGTCCCGGATGGTGACGTAGCTTTCCTTGATCTGCCCCCGGCCGGCCCGCAGGGCCTTGACCTCCCAGCCTTCCAGCATCAGCCCGCACTCGAAGCGCTGCTCGATGAAGAAGTCGTGCCCGGCCTTCTTGTTCAGCACGATCGTGCTGGAGCCGCCGCCCTTGTCCTGTTTCTTGCCTTCCTTCGCCATGCCCCACATTGTACGGGGCCGGGATCGGCGGCCGCCAACGGGCTTGCCCGGCTGCATTGAGGCGGGCCGGGCGTTGGCCGACAATGCAACGCTCCGCCCAGGAAGCTGCTGACCGCCCGGAGCGATCGTTTGGCCGTCGTCGAGAAAAGCGCGCTGGTGCCGTTTTCGGCCGCACAGATGTATGCCCTGGTGAGCGACATGGAGCGCTACCCGGAGTTCCTCCCTTGGTGCAGCGACGCGCGTCTGATCTCGCAGGATGACGAGCAGCTGTGCGGGGAGATCGAGGTGTCGCGGCTCGGCATCACCCAGCGCTTCTCGACCTGCAACCGGCTGCACCCGCCCGAGCGCATGGAGCTTCGGTTGCGCGAGGGACCGTTCCGCATGCTGGAGGGGGGCTGGGCGTTCACCCCCCTGCGCGAGGACGCCTGCAAGGTGGCGCTGCGGCTCGAGTTCGAGTTCTCGGGCAAGATGATCGACAAGGCCTTCGGGGCAGTGTTCGGCCAGATCGCCAACTCGCTGGTGGACGCCTTCTGCAAACGCGCATACGAGGTCTACGGTGGCGGACGAGCCCATTGAGGTCGAGGTCGCCTACGCGCGGCCGGACGAGCAGGTCATCCTGGCGCTGGAGGTGCCGGCGGGGACGACCGTCGAGGCCGCCATACGCCGCTCGGGCGTGCTCGAACGGTTCCCGGAGATCGATCTGTCGACCAACAAGGTCGGCGTGTTCGGGAAGGTCGGCAAGCTCGATCAGGAGCTGGTCCGGGGGGACCGTGTCGAGATTTACCGCCCGCTGATCGCGGACCCGAAGGAGGCGCGCAAGCAACGTGCCGCCGAGGGCAAGGCAATGAAGAAGGGCGCTGCCGCGCTGTCGGAGGAGGGGTAGCGCGCCGCCCGTCCCCGCTCTCGCGGGGCGCCGCCTAGTCGCCGAGCCCGATCGTGCCGAGGGCCTTGTCGAGGAAGGAAGGGCCCTCGTGGTCGGGCACCGGCACCACCGTCTGCCGGGGCGGTGCCGTGGGGTCGGCCGCCTCGGGTTTCAGGTCGCCTTCGATCCGCGCGAGCTGGTCGTTCTCGAAGAACAGCGAGACGCGTCGCTCCTCGCTGTCGCCACGCGTTGGCCGGAACGTGTAGACGTAGTCCCAGCGATCCTGATGGAAGGGGTCAACGAGCATGGGCGTCCCCATCAGGTGCCGGACCTGCCGCTTCGCCATGCCGGGCTGGAGCTGGTTGACCCGCTCCTGGTCCAGCACGTTGCCCTGCTGGATCGGAATCCGATAGGCGACGCCGCTGTTCTCGAGCCCGCGCGCCAAGCTGCCACAGCCTTGCAGTCCGAGGGCCCCGAAAGCCATGAAACAGACGAGAAGCGTTCGCATGCGATAATGAATTCGATGGCGGCGATGGGGGCGGAAATCATAGCGGAATCCGCCTGCGCCGACACGGTGGAGGCCCCAATGGAAAACCAGCACATCCGCAAGGCCGGTCTCAAGGTCACGCTGCCCCGGGTGAAGGTGCTCGAGGTTCTTCAGACCGATCCAACGCTGCACATGACGGCGGAGGATGTCTACAAGCGATTGATCGAGAATGGCGAGGAGATCGGGCTGGCGACCGTCTACCGGGTGCTGACCCAGTTCGAGGCGGCCGGTCTGGTGGAGAAGCACCACTTCGAGAGCAACGTCTCGGTCTTCGAGCTCAACCGCGGGGCTCATCACGACCACATCGTGTGCACCGACTGCGGGCACGTCGAGGAATTCGTCGATGAACTGATCGAGGATCGCCAGAGGGCCATCGCCTGCGAACGCGGCTTCGCGATCAAGGGCCACTCGCTGATCCTCTTCGGCGCGTGCGAGCGGCCAGGCTGTCCCCACCGCCGCGAGACTTAGCGGGCTGATGAGAAGGGGCTCTCGCCCTTCGTACGCGCTGCGCGCCATCCTTCGACTGTGCCCTGGACTTGCGAGGGCGAACGGTAACTCTCTGATTTCGCTCGTTCTGAGTAGGGGGCGGCGCTGCCGTATCGAAGCACGGGGGTTCCTGAAGCGCCAGTCGGGACCGCCAGGCCCGCCGATCCTCGAGGCGCCCGTGGGGCGCCTCGCCCGGGGTGGCGCAGCTGAGGGATCGCCTGCGGACCGGGTGCCCGACGTCACGTGCGCAGTGACGCACCTGCGATCAGCGCAGCCGCGTGCTCCAGGGCCTGTCGGGTGATCGCCACGCCCCCGGCCATCCGCGCCACCTCCTCGACGCGCGCCGCCCCATCGACCGGCTCGATCGAGGTCTCGGCGCGGTCCCGGTCGGCGCGTTTGCGTACCACCAGGTGGTGGTCCGCGCGGGCTGCGACCTGGGGCAGGTGGGTGATGCACAGGATCTGCCGCTCGCGCCCCAGGTCGTGCAGCAGCCGCCCGACGATCTCGGCGACGCCGCCACCGATGCCGACGTCCACCTCGTCGAACACCAGCGTGGGTACCGCACCGAGCCCGGCCGTGGCCACCTGGATGGCGAGGCTTATCCGCGACAGCTCGCCGCCCGACGCCACCTTGGCGAGAGGGGCCGGCGGCTGGCCGGGGTTTGCCGCCACCAGGAACTCGATCCGGTCGATGCCGAAGGCGCCGGCCTGATCGAGCCTGGCCTGCTGCAGATCCACCTGGAACACCCCGCGGGCCATGCCGAGCGTCTGCATCCGCCCGGTCACCGTCGCTGCGAGGCGCTGGGCGGCGTCGCGTCGCGCCGCGCTGAGACGGCCGGCGGCATCGAGGAAGGCGCGCCGGGCGCCTGCCACCTCCGCCTCCAGATTCGCCGAGCGAACCTCCTGACTCCGCAGCGCAGCCAGCCCCGCCTCGAGGACCCGCAGCCGCTCGGGCAGTTCCTCCGGCCGCACCCGGTGCTTGCGGGCCATCTCGTGGACCGCCGCCAGGCGTCGGTCCAGCTCATCGAGCCGCTCCGGATCCGGGTCGAGCTGCGCCTGGTAGTCGCGCAGCGCGGCCGCGGCCTCCCGTAGCTGGATGAGGGCGCCGTCGAGCAGCTCACGGGCCGGGGCGATCGCCGGGTCGAGGACCGTCAGCCCTTCCAGGGCGTTCAGCGCACGCCCGACCTGCACCTCAATCGCCGCGTCGTCCTCGTGCAGCAGGCCCAGCAGCCGGCCGGTGTCGGCCAGAAGGCGGTGGGCGTTCGCGAGCCGGCGGTGCTCCGCATCGAGCTGCGGCAGCTCGTCGTCCCCGAGCGCCAGGCTCGCCAGCTCGGAAACCTGGTAACTGAGCAGGTCCAGCCGCGCCGCCCGGTCGGCCGCGGCACCCGCCGTGGCGGTCTGCTCGGCCTCGAGCGCCTGCCAGTCCTGCCAGGCTCCGGCCACCACGGCGGCAAGCTCTCGATGGCCGCCGTAGGCGTCCAACAGTTCGCGCTGGGTCGCGCGGTGCAGCAGCGACTGGTGGGCGTGCTGGCCATGGATGTCGAGCAGGCGCTCGCCGAAGACCTGAAGCGACTGGAGGGGGACGGCGGTGCCGTTGACAAAGGCCCGCGACCGGCCATCGCGCACCACGACGCGGCGCAGCAGGCACTCGTCGCCGTCGGCGATGCCCTGCTCGTCGAGCCAGGCCCGGGCCGCCGGCACCCTGCGGATGTCGAAGGTCGCGGTCACCTCGGCGCGGTCGGCGCCGGCACGGACGGCGCCCGTGTCCGCCCGGTCGCCGAGGGCCAGACCGAGGGCCTCAATCAGGATGGACTTGCCGGCCCCGGTCTCGCCGGTCAGCACCGTCATCCCCGTCCCGAGCTCGAGCTCCAGGGCGCTGACGATGGCGAAGTCGCGGACGTCGAGCCGGGTGAGCATGGTCCCGCTCAGCGAGGTGGCTCGCTCCAGCCGAGCTTGGCCCGCAGCAGCCGGTAGTGATCGTGGCCGGCGGGGTGGATCAGGCGAAGGCCGCACGCGTGCTTGGCGATCCGCACCTGCTCGCCGCGCCGCAGGGCCACCGTCTCCTGCCCGTCGCACGAGATCTGGACGTGCGCGGGATCGGTGTGGCCGGACACCACGATCTCCACCACGCTGTCGCCCGCGACCACGAGCGGCCGGTTGGAAAGGGCATGGGGGCAGATCGGCACCAGGACCAGGGCGTCGAGGGCCGGGTGCAGCAGGGGGCCTCCACCCGACAGGGCGTAGGCCGTCGAGCCGGTGGGCGTTGCGACGATCAGCCCGTCGGAGCGCTGGGTATTGACGAAGCTGCCGTCGATGTAGGTCTCGAACTCGATCAGCCGGGCGGTGTTCCACTTCTGGAGCACGACGTCGTTGCACGCCGTCTGCCGAACGCGCGGCGCCCCGACCTCGCCGACCTGCGCGGCCAGCAGGCAGCGGGGGTCCTCGACGTATTCGCCGTCGAGGATCCGGGCCAGCGACTCGGTCGCTCGGTCCGGCGAGATGTCGGTCAGGAAGCCGAGTCGGCCCAGGTTGATGCCGAGGACGGGGACCTGGGCATCCGCCGCGGCTCGCGCGGCGATCAGCATCGTGCCGTCGCCGCCGACCACGATGAGCAGATCTACGACCCTGACGAGCTCGGTGACGGGAAGCCCGGGGGGGGCCGTCCCCAGGATGGCGGCGGACGATGCGGAGAGGTGGATCTCGTGATGGCGACCGGCCAGGAAGCCGGCGACGGCGCGCAGGGTTGCGGCGACATTGGCGCCGGCGGCCTTGGCCAGCAGGCCGATCCGCTGGAACTGGGGAGGGGCTGGGTTCACACGGCCCTCGCGGGGCATCCCTTGCCGACGCTGTCGGTCCGGCCGTCCGGAGGCGCAAAGCTAGCATGGGTACCCCGAGGCGCCAACTGCCCGGCCTTCCTTGACACCGCGTCCGGGCGCTAAGAATAATTCGTGCCGATTAGCACTCAATCTGGGAGAGTGCTAAGGAGTGGCGGCGGCATGCAGCCCGTCCGCCGGCCGGCCGCACCTGCCCGGTCCGATCCCGTCACCCGTCCACGCTGTCGCCAGGCTCTCTATCGCTGCCGCCGTGCCCCGTCTACCCGGAAAGCCCCCCCCTGAAGCCGTCCTCGGCGAACGGGCCCAGCACTTCCTCAAGGTGCTCGTGGAGCGCTACATCCGGGACGGTCAGCCGGTCGGCTCCCGCACACTCGCGCGGGAGGCCGGCGGCGACCTGAGCCCCGCCACGATCCGCAACGTGATGGCGGACCTGGAAGAGCTAGGCCTCGTGGTGTCGCCGCACACTTCGGCCGGGCGCGTGCCTACCGTGAGCGGCTACCGCTTCTTCGTCGACTCGCTCATGACCCTCCGGCCGCTGGCGGTGGGAGAGGTGGAGCGGGCGCGCAGCCAGATCGCCGCCGACGTGGACAGCAAGACCCTGGCCGACAAGGCCTCGCGGGTCCTCTCCGAGCTGACCCACATGGCCGGGGTCGTGATGGTGCCGCACCGTGAGCAGGTGGCGTACCGACAGATCGAGTTCCTGCGCCTGTCCGGCCGACGGGTGCTGGCGATCCTGGTGACGAGCGAGGGCGAGGTGCACAACCGCGTCATCGAGACCGCGAAGCCTTACTCTGCCGCGGAGCTCGAGCAGGCCGCCAACTTTCTCAACCGGACCTACGCCGGCCAGGATCTAGAAGCGGTTCGCCGCGCGTTGCTGGCCGAGCTGAACCAGACGCGCGAGAACCTGGACGCCATCATGCGCCGGGCGGTGGAGATGGCCGGGCGGGTGTTCGAGGGCGCACCGGGGCGCGACGCCCTGCTGGTGGCGGGGCAGACGAACCTGATGGATTTCAACGAGCTGCAGCACATGGAGCGGCTGCGCCAGCTGTTCGATGCCTTCACCGAGCAGCAGCAGCTCCTGCACCTGCTGGACCGATGCATGGCGGCCGAGGGGCTGCAGATCTTCATTGGCGAGGAGTCGGGCTACCGGCCGCTCGACCAGTGCAGCCTGGTGACCGCCCCCTACGTGGTCGAGGGCCAGGTGGCGGGCGTCCTGGGGGTGATCGGCCCGACCCGGATGCCCTATGACCGGGTCGTGTCGATCGTGGACATCACCGCCCGGCTGCTGGGGGCAGCCTTGAAAGCCCATTAACCATCCCTAGATGGAGGTAATAGTGTCGCCCCCCGGCTGGGCCCTGCCCTCCGCCGTGGACCCTCGCATCGGAAGACCGGACTGGAGAAGCAATCGCGATGGAGCAGGACCCGAATCAGACCCCGCCGACGCCCGACGCGGTCGAGACCGCGGCGGCCGGTGCCGCTGCGCCGCCCGGTAGCGGGGCCGGCGAGCCCGAGCTGCAGCGTCTGCTGGAGGACGCTCGCGCCAAGGCCGACGAGCACTGGGACCAGTTCATGCGGGTGACCGCCGAGCTGGAGAACACCCGCCGGCGCTACGAACGCGAGCTGGAGGCAGCCCGCAAGTTCGCCCTGGAGCGCTTCGTCAGCGAGCTGCTGCCCGTCCGCGACAGCCTCGAGCTCGGTCTTACCGCCGCGCGCGAGTCGCAGGCGGACGCTGGCAAGCTGCACGAGGGCATGGATCTCACCCTGAAGATGCTCGGCGACGTCATGCAGAAGTTTGGCGTCGCGCCCGTCGAGCCGATGGGCGAGCCCTTCGACCCCAACCTCCATCAGGCCCTGTCGATCCAGCCCCGCGACGACGTGCCGGCCAACACGGTGGTCGTGGTGGTGCAGAAGGGCTACACGCTGAACGGCCGCCTCGTGCGCCCGGCCATGGTCATGGTGTCGCGTCCCAGCGAGGCAAGGGGCGTGGACGAAAAGGCTTGAAAAGGCGGGGAATTTGCCCCAACTGACAGCTAGCTCAGGCGGCTAGAGCACCGCCCCGGATTCCTGGAGAGAGACAGACATGGCCAAGATCATCGGCATCGACCTCGGCACCACGAACTCGTGCGTGGCGATCATGGAGGGCGGCAAGCCCAAGGTCATCGAGAACAGCGAGGGCGACCGCACCACGCCGTCGATCGTCGCCTTCAACGAGGACGGCGAGGTCATCGTCGGGCAGCCGGCCAAGCGCCAGGCCGTCACCAACCCCCGCAATACCCTATTCGCGATAAAGCGCCTCATCGGCCGGCGCTTCCAGGACGCCGAGGTCCAGAAGGATATCGGCATGGTGCCCTACACCATCGTCAAGGCGGACAACGGCGACGCCTGGGTGGAGGTGCGCGGCCGCAAGATGGCGCCGCCCGAAATCGCCGCGCGCGTGCTGATGAAGATGAAGAAGACGGCGGAGGACTATCTGGGCGAGCCGATCACCGAGGCCGTCATCACCGTGCCCGCCTACTTCAACGACTCCCAGAGGCAGGCCACCAAGGACGCCGGCCGCATCGCGGGGCTCGACGTCAAGCGCATCATCAACGAGCCGACCGCGGCCGCGCTCGCGTTCGGCATGGACAAGCAGACCGGTGACCGCAAGATCGCGGTCTACGACCTCGGCGGCGGCACCTTCGACATCTCGATCATCGAGATCGCCGACGTCGACGGCGAGAAGCAGTTCGAGGTGCTGTCGACGAACGGCGACACCTTCCTCGGTGGCGAGGACTTCGACAAGCGCGTGATCGACTTTCTTGCCGACACCTTCAAGAAGGAGCAGGGGATCGACCTGCGGGGCGACCCGCTGGCGATGCAGCGCCTGAAGGAGGCAGCCGAGAAGGGCAAGATCGAGCTGTCGTCGACCCAGCAGACGGACCTCAATCTGCCCTACATCACCGCTGACCAGGCTGGCCCCAAGCACCTCAACGTCAAGCTGACCCGTGCCAAGCTCGAGTCGCTGGTCGAGGACCTCGTGCAGAAGACCATCGAGCCCTGCAAGCGCGCGCTCAAGGATGCCGGCCTGTCGACATCGCAGATCGACGACGTGATCCTGGTCGGCGGCCAGACCCGCATGCCCAAGGTCCAGGAAGCCGTGCGCGAGTTCTTCGGCAAGGAGCCACGCAAGGACGTCAACCCCGACGAGGCGGTGGCGGTCGGTGCGGCGATCCAGGGCGGCGTGCTCGGCGGCCAGGTGAAGGACGTGCTGCTGCTCGACGTGACCCCGCTGTCGCTGGGCATCGAGACCCTGGGCGGGGTGATGACGCGCCTCATCGAGCGCAACACCACGATCCCGACCAAGACCTCGCAGGTGTTCTCGACGGCGGACGACAGCCAGACCGCGGTCACCGTCCACGTCCTGCAGGGCGAGCGCGAGCGTGCCGTCGACAACAAGTCGCTCGGCCGCTTCGACCTGGCCGACATCCCGCCGGCGCCGCGCGGTGTGCCGCAGATCGAGGTCACGTTCGACATCGACGCCAACGGCATCCTGCACGTGTCGGCGAAGGACAAAGCGACCGGTAAGCAGCAGTCGATCCGCATCACCGCGTCGTCCGGTCTGTCGGACAAGGAGATCGACCGCATGGTGAAGGAGGCGGATGCCCATCGCGACGAGGACCGCCGCTTCCACGAGTTCGTGCAGGCGCGCAATCATGCCGACTCGCTGATGCACGCGACGCGCAAGTCGATGCACGACCTCGGCGACAAGGTCGAGGCCGGCGAGAAGGAGCGCATCGAGGCCGCGATCAAAGACCTCGAGCAGGCGATGAAGGGCGAGGACAAGGCCGTCCTCGAGGCCAAGACCCAGGCACTGGCGGAGGCGTCGGCCAAGATGGCCGAGCGCCTGTATGCGCAGAGCGGCGCGGCCGGCGAGAGTGCCGGCGGCGCAGGCGGTGCATCGGCTGAAGGCCAGAAGGCGGGCGCCGAGGACGTCGTCGACGCCGAGTTCGAGGAAGTCAAGGACGACAAGAAATAGCCGAAGCTGACAGCGCTTCGGCGGCGGCAGAGGCGCGCCGGGGCAGCGGCCCCGATGCGCTTTTTGCCGTGAGCGGTCGAAATCGGGGCATTCGGCTCGGGGCCGGGATGGGACATGGCGAAACGCGATTACTACGAAGTCCTCGGCGTGCCCCGCAACGCCAGCGAAGCGGAGCTCAAGAAGGCGTTCCGCCGCCTGGCGATGAAGTACCACCCCGACCGCAATCAGGGAGACCAGTCGGCCGATTCCGAGACCCGCTTCAAGGAGATCAAGGAGGCCTACGACGTCCTGTCGGATGCGCAGAAGCGCGCCGCCTATGACCAGTTCGGCCATGCCGGCGTCGACCCGGGCGCCGGCATGGGACGCGGACCGGCCGGCTTTGGCGCGGGAGCGAGCTTCAGCGACATCTTCGGCGACGTGTTCGGCGACATCTTCGGCGCCGGCCGTGCAGGTGGCGGCGGTGCCCGGGTGCAGCGGGGCGCGGACCTGCGCTACAACCTGGAGCTCACCCTCGAGGAGGCCGTCGCCGGCACGACGGTGCGGATCCGGGTGCCGGCGCTCACCACCTGCGGCACCTGCGCCGGCAGCGGCGCGAAGAAGGGCTCGGCACCGCGCACCTGCGGGACCTGCCACGGCGCGGGGCAGGTGCGGATGCAGCAGGGCTTCTTCTCGATCTCGCAGACCTGTCCGACCTGCCGAGGGCGCGGGACCGTGATCGAGGACCCCTGCGCGACCTGCCACGGCATCGGCCGGGTGCAGGAGACCAAGACCCTGTCGGTCAAGGTGCCTGCCGGCGTCGACAACGGCGACCGGATCCGGCTCGCGGGCGAGGGCGAGGCGGGCGAGATGGGTGGCCCGCCCGGTGATCTGTTCGTGCAGATCCGCGTCAAGGAACACCCGATCTTCACGCGGGAGGACAACGACCTCTTTTGCGAGGTCCCGATCAGCATCACCGTGGCCGTGCTCGGTGGCGAGCTGGACGTGCCGACGCTGGACGGCAAGCTCAAGCTCAAGATCCCCGCGGGCACCCAGACCGGCAAGATGTTCCGCATGCGCGCCAAGGGGATCCGGCCGGTCCGCGGCGGTGCGCTCGGTGACCTGATCTGCCGGGTCGTCGTCGAGACGCCGGTGAACCTCACCGAGGAACAGAAGGAGCTGTTCCGGCGCCTGGACGACACGCTGCAAGGGGGCGGCAGCCGCCACAACCCGCAGTCGACCGGCTGGCTGGACGGCGTGAAGAAGTTCTTCGAGGGCCTCGGCTTCTGAGGCATCCGCCGTCCGGCTGTCGAATCATCCCCCTTTCCGGTTTCTCTCCGTGCCTGTGTGTCTCTGTGGTTCAATCTGGCACGCCTAGGATCATCCGCAGAGGACACCAGAGATGTCGCGCATCGCGATCGTTGGCGCCGCCGGGCGCATGGGCCGGACCCTCGTGCAGGCGGTCCACGAGACGCCCGGCCTCGACCTGACGGTTGCCGTGGAGCGCCTCGGCTCCAGCCTGATCGGTGCCGACGCCGGCGAGCTCGCCGGCGTCGGCCGGCTGAATGTTCCGGTGGAGGACGGTCTGGCGGCGGCCGTCAGCCGCTTCGACACCCTGATCGATTTCACGACGCCGGTCGCCTCCCTGGCACACCTGTCGCTCTGCCGCGCGCACGGCAAGCGCCTGGTCATCGGCACGACCGGTCTCGACGCCGGCGGGCGGGCGGCCATTGCGGCGGCGGGCAGCGACATCGGCATCGTGTTCGCGCCGAACATGAGCGTCGGCGTGAACCTCTGCTTCAGGCTGCTGGAGCTCGCGGCCCGGGTGATGGGCGAGGACGCCGACATCGAGATCGTCGAGGCGCACCATCGGCACAAGGTCGACGCCCCGTCCGGGACCGCGCTGCGCATGGGCGAGGTGATCGCAGAGACCCTCGGCCGAAACCTTGCCGAGGTGGCGGTCTATGGACGGGAGGGCCGAACCGGCGAGCGCGACCGCCGCACCATCGGCTTCGAGACCATCCGGGCGGGCGACGTGGTCGGCGAGCACACGGTGTGGTTCGCGACGGTCGGCGAGCGCGTCGAGATCACGCACAAGGCGTCGAGCCGCATGACCTTCGCGAAGGGGGCGGTGCGTGCCGCCCAGTGGCTCGGCGACCGGCCCGCCGGGCTCTACGACATGCAGGACGTGCTGGGATTGCGGTGACCAGACGGCGCAGCGGGCGCAGGCTGCGCCACCCCGTGCGGGCCTTGCGCCGGTGCCCGCTCGCCGCTCGATGGATCG
>Ga0316601_100001426_pt1 | contig 11642 bp, 12 predicted proteins | sample OWC_soil_day5_no_FD_207663 | JGI IMG/M metagenome (GOLD analysis project Ga0316601, IMG submission 207663) | Wetland soil microbial communities from Old Woman Creek delta, Ohio, United States - OWC_soil_day5_noCT | ecosystem: Environmental > Terrestrial > Soil > Wetlands | place: USA: Ohio...
CTCTATAACTATCTGAAGTAATAAACAACTCAACAACAATTTTAGCATTATCCATTCTTCCAACTGGATTAATGGTAGGCATTACTGTTAATGCCAATTTTGATACTGTTTCTTCATTAATTATTTTAATATTATGTGTTTTTAGGAGTGCACAAATGCCATAATTATTTGTGCAATTTAATTGTTTTATGCCTTCTAAAGCAATTATCCTATTTTCACTCTCTAACTTTACCTTACTAGAAACAGTACCTATCATTACTAAATCCATATATTTGTTAACGGATTTCATCTTATAATATGATGAAATTGCTTGAGCTAATTTAAAGGTCATTCCTGAAGTACATAATTCCTTAAAGGGATAATTACAACCCTTCTGTTTTGAATTCACCACAATAGTGTCAGGAATGCGTTTAATAGGTTCGTGAAAATCAGTGATTATAACATCTATTCCCATGTATTTACATAATTCTACTTCGCTGAAAGAATTGATTCCACAACCTAAGGTTATTATAAGTCCTGGTCCTAAATATTTTATATGACTGGTAATATCTTTTTCATTTAAATCACGGCTTTCACTAGGTTCACTTGGTATAAAATACTCAACATCAGCATTTAGAAACTTCAGTACTAGCATCAATAAGGAAATCGCCGTAATACTATCCACATCATAAAAGCCATAAAGTACAATTTTTTCTCTCTCATTTATAGCTTTGACAATTCTATATAATGCATCCTCCATTCCTTTTAATAAAAATGGATTATACATATTATATTCTATAAAGTCATTATTATTCTTTTGCATGTTTTTAAGATAATCCACCATAAAAGCTCCTCAAAGTTAATAGAAAACACATTAATTATAATTTAAATTCGCCATTTTTACAAATATTTTTTCAATATCTGCAAAAGAATTTATTTTTTAAATCAATATTTGAATTGAAATTTTATAATTCACTATTAAATTATTACCTACGATGATGTAATAGTAAGGCCTTCAGAAGGAAATTTATGCTCCAACCGACGTTTTCTCTTTATTTAAATATGTAACACTATTTATAGAATTTGATGACTTTCCTTCTCAAATGTCCTTAAGGAAAATAAAAAAGACAAAGAAGTATTTAATACATCATACTTCTTCGTCTTAAATTTTTAACTATTTGAATTAAGATATAGCTTAATCAGTAAATTGTCTAATCAAGCTATCGATTATTACGCTCTTGCTTTCTTCTTTCTTTTCTTAAGCAATACCCAAACAGGACTTGCTATAAAGATTGAAGAATAGCATCCAACTGATATACCTACTAGTAATGGACCACTAAGATCTCTTATAGATGGCACAAGTACAAATACCGCAATTACGCAAATTAAAACTGTAAGAACTGTATTTATTGATCTCGCCATAGTTTGTGTAATACTTATATTGGTAATATCTTCTATAGAGGATTTTCTCATAGTGTTTTGATTTTCTCTTATTCTATCAAATATAACTATAGTATCATTAATAGAATAACCAACTACAGTAAGAACAGCAGCTATAAAAGTTGCATTCACTGGTGTTTGTGTCACTGCATATACTGTAACCATAATTAAAATATCGTGTAATAATGCAATTATGGCTGCAGCTCCAAAGTTAAATTCAAATCTAAAGCCAACATAAATTAGCATACAAATCATAGCGATAATTAAAGCCGTTACTGCTTTTGATTTTAATTCGCTACCAACAGATGCACCAATTGTATCCTGCGAAAGTAATTCACTAGATTTAAACTGGGTCTTAATTTCTTTTACCATTGTAGCTATTTCATCAGCAGAAAGAGCATCACTTTTCACAGTTATTTCCAGTTCTTTACCATCATTAATAGTTTTTGACAAATATTCATTTTTTGCATGTTTATCAATTATCTTATCTACATCTGCCTTAGCAAATTCTTGATTCATCTTTATAGTAATTGCTGTTCCACCTTTAAAATCTATACCTAAATTTAGTCCTTTTATTGCTAGAGTTCCCATTCCTATTAAGATTATGAATAGAGAAATAGCAAACCATAGTTTAGTTTTTTCAACTATCTTTAACATACGTTTACCCCCTCTTTACGCCAAAATGAGATGTCTTATTTATTAGTCCCATTTCAACTGCTAATTTTAATAAGAATTTGGTACATGTAAGTGCTGTAAATATACTTATAGTTACACCAATTACTAATGTAAGTGCAAAACCTTTAACTGTGCCTGATCCCATCATATAAAGAACTATACCAGCAATTATAGTTGTAAAGTTTGAATCTAATATTGATGGCAATGCTCTATGAAACCCAGCATCTACAGAAGATTTTATTGATTTTCCAGTTTTAAGTTCTTCTCTTATTCTTTCGAATATTAACACATTCGCATCTACCGCCATACCAATTGTTAGTAAGAATCCTGCTATACCTGAAAGTGTTAAAGTTGCATTAATGGCTGAAAATGCGCCAAGTACCAAAACCACATATAAAACTAAAGATATACTTGCAATCATACCTGGTGCTCTATAGTATAGAAGCATAAATAAAAATACAAATAATATTGCTATAACTCCAGCCTTAATACTTAATGCTAATGCATCTTTACCTAAGGTAGCTCCAACTGTTTTAACAGAGACAGCTTTTAATGTTACAGGCAATGCTCCTGATTTGATAATTTGAGCCTGTCTTGAAGCTTCTGCTAAATCTTTACTTCCTGTAATAACAGCCTTACCATCTGAAATAACTGCTTGCACTGTAGGATTAGTTAATTCATCAGCATCCATATAAATAGCAATTTGCTGTCCTAAAAATTTCTGTGTAGCTTCAGCAAATTTTTTCTTTCCAGATTCATTAAGTTCAAGTCCTATGGTAGGTTGATTATTTTCACCAGGGTATGCCGTAGCATCCTTTACATCTTTACCAGTAAGAATTGTCACTTTATCAGGACCAACAAATTTAAGTTCTCCTGATTTTGCAACAGTATCAAGAATTTCCTTAGAATCGAATTTACCTGGTATCTCAATTCTAATTCTATTATTCCCTTCTTTGGTAACTAGTGTCTCACTAACTCCCATTTTGTTGACTCTCATAGAAATAAGCTCAATTGTTCTGTCTAAGGTTTTTGAATCTGGCTTTGCCCCTTGAACTTCTTCTAAGACAGAAATTCCGCCCTGTAAATCTAAACCTTTATTTATTGTTTCCGTAAATGGTTTAAACCTATAATCTCCTATTTGCAATCCGTAGAAACCTGTATATGCCAATATCCCAACAACTAGAACACTGGTCAAAAACAGTATCATGCTTTTATTCTTTTTCATCTTTATCCCCCTTCGCTGCTTATTCATAAATACAATTATATTATGATTAACAAATTTAGTCAATATTAGGTAAATTTATTTTACTTATCCATTGTTTTTGCTTTTAATGCTATAGCACATTCTATCCTTTTCTTTTGCATCTGACATCCAATTTCATAAGGAATGTGCATATCTCCGTTAAAGTTAAAGTTATTTGCTTGGCAGCCCCCACTACAATAAAATCTAGCCCAGCAATCTTTGCACTTAGGTTTGTTGTAAATGTGCGCAGCTTTAAATTCCTGCTCTAATTTTTTATTATCCATCCCATTATATATATCTCCCATTAGGAAGTCCTCATTCCCAACAAATTGATGACAAGGATATATATCGCCATCAGGAGTAACCGCTACATATTCATGACCCGCTCCGCATCCAGATATCCTCTTATAAACGCAAGGTCCACCTTGCAAATCTATATTAAAATGGTAAAATTTAAAGTCAGTTCCATCCTTATATCTCTGAAGCATATCTGCATATAATTTATCATATTGTTCAAAAATAACTGGTAAATCTTCCTCTCTAAGTGAAAGTTCATGTTCATTTGGTAACACTACTGGTTCAATAGATATTTCTTTAAAACCTAAATCCGCCATATGTTTTACATCTTCAAAAAAGTCAGTGTTTTCTCTAGTGAAGGTTCCCCTCACATAATAAGCTTTTGACTTATCTCTCATACTGACCATCTTTTGGATATTGGGAAGTATTCTATCATAAGAACCGCTTCCATCTACTCTTGTTCTAACTTTATCATTAACAGATTTTCTACCATCTATGCTAAGTACTATATTACCCATATTTTCGTCCATATATTTCATAATTTCGTCATTAAGTAATGTAGCATTAGTTGTCATAGTAAATCTTATAACTTTTTTATGAAGCTTTTCTTGTATCTTAGCATATTCCACTATTTCTTTTATTGTATCAAAAGCCATAAGTGGTTCTCCACCAAATAAATCCACCTCAATGTTTTTTCTTGGACCAGATTTTTCTATAACAAAATCTATTGCTTTCTTTCCAACTTCCGCTGACATTGCTTTTCTACAGCCATGGTACTCACCCTCATCAGCAAAACAATATTTACATCTTAAATTACAATCATGTATTATGTTCAGACACAATGCCTTTATGTAAGACTCTGTTTGTCCACTGTTCATTGCAATTGTTTCGTATAAATCTCCTGTATATAGCATTTCTCCCTGGATTAAACTCTGAATTTCGCTATACACTTCCTCAATTTCTTCTACCTTATATTTATCTTTAAAAGTTTCTATTAACTCTTCTTTTTCTCTAAGGGAACTATCATCCAAAAGATCATAAACTATCTCATCTACTACATGTAGTGCTCCAGAGTTTACATCAATTACATAAAATTCGCTATCTTGAATAAACTTATGAATTAGTGACAACTTTTTTCCTCCTAACTAAATTTAAAGCAGTAACCCTAAGTTACTGCCCCCATTAATAATATTAATTTTCACAAGCTAAATTAGCTACTGTACAAGAAGTTTTACATGCTGATTGACATGAATTAGCACATTCCTTACATCCTGGTTTTTTCAAACTTTCTTTAATGTTTGTTCTGTTTATAGTTTTTATATGTTTCATTTTTATTCCTCCATTCGTAAAGTTTCCGTATAATTATATCATAATATTTTGGTTAAATAAAGTATTTCTATAGATTTATTCCAAGCATTCCAGACAAAGTACCTATACCCAAAGCTAAAGCTGTTCTAATTACTTCCCTCATACCAATAGCAGCGCTTCCACCACCAAAGATTTTAACTAGGTATAAAACTAACATGTAAGTAGCTGCTACTAAGATACCCATTAACCAACCTTTTTCGCCTGCTTTTTTTGCAGCAAAGACTGCTCCATAAAGCACACTAACTAAGGTTATTACAATAAAAAAAACAGATGTTACCTTCATGCTGGTTGGTAAATAGGTTGTTATTACAGAATAAATCACCAATACAATTAAGGTTAAAATTGCAGCCCTAAATACACCTTCTGCAGCACAAGAATATTTTATTTTATTTCCCATGTATATACCCCCTTTTCTATGAATTTCAATAAAAAAAATATTTTTCAGTTGAAATCTATAATATTAATTATGATTAAAAAGGGGGTTTTATTACTTAATTCTCTATTTTTTCTCTACTACTTCGGCACTGTTTGAATTAATAACTGTACCTATTCCGCTTTTTGCCAATTTAATTCTAGCTCTGTCTGGACCACTTTCTAATATAATGTAATCATCTTGAATATTGATGATTTTTCCCATTATACCGCCTTTAGTCATTACTTCATCATTTACTTTTAAATTATTTAAAAGTGCAGCATATTTTTTCTTTCTTTTGTTTTCTGGTATAAATATTACTAGGTAAAACACGGCTAGCATTAGTATTAAAGGTAATAAACTTCCTAATTGTCCCATTTTCATTTCCTCCTTTCTACAATATCTTTTCTAAATTATAATAAAATAATTCACCTATAAAATTAATTTCTAAAGAACTGAAAACCACCCTTATTGTTATTTTTATAGGTTAATCATATTATAGTAAATTTTTATGCTCTTCCATTCCACTGGGCTAGTTTCTCAGCCTTAAATTCTTCAAAACAATCATTATCAATGGCATTTCTAATGTCTTCCATAAGTTTGTTATAGAAATATAGATTGTGGAGAACACAAAGCCTCATAGCTAACATTTCTTTTGCCTTAAATAGGTGTCTTATATAGGCTCTAGTATAATGTTTGCAAGCAGGACATTGACATCCTTCATCAATAGGCGCGCTATCTAGCTCAAATTTAGCATTCATTATATTTATTTTACCATCTTTAGTAAACACATGTCCATGCCTTCCATTTCTTGCAGGCAATACACAATCAAAAAAGTCTACTCCTCTTGATACAGCCTCTAAAATGTTACTTGGAAGACCTACTCCCATAAGATATATTGGTTTATCCTCTGGCAAGTGTGGAACAACTGCATCAATGGTTCTATACATTTCTTCATGGGTTTCTCCCACTGCTAGACCACCTATAGCATAGCCATCCAGGTTCATTTTACTGATTGTTTTAGCATGTTCTATTCTAATATCCTCATAGGTTCCACCTTGATTTATACCGAATAACATTTGTTTGTTATTTACAGTATCTTCGAGGGAATTTAACCTATCCATTTCAGTCTTACAACGTTCTAACCATCTAGTAGTTCTTGCTACTGAATCAACCACATATTCTCTGGTAGATGGATTAGGTATACATTCATCAAAAGCCATAGCAATGGTAGATCCTAAATTGCTTTGTATCTGCATACTTTCCTCTGGGCCCATGAATATTTTCTTACCATCAATATGTGAATTAAAGTAAACCCCTTCTTCTTTAATCTTTCTCATAGCTGAAAGAGAAAATACTTGAAACCCACCTGAGTCTGTAAGAATAGGTCTATCCCAATTCATAAACTTATGCAACCCACCCATCTGTCTTACAACCTTGTCTGTTGGTCTTAAGTGTAAATGATAGGTATTAGATAATTCTACTTGGCAGTTGATCTCTTTTAAATCCATGGAGGAAACGGCACCCTTAATAACTGCTAGCGTTCCTACATTCATAAACACAGGTGTTTGAATGGTGCCATGAGGTGTAGTAAACTCACCACGTCTTACTTTACCACTTTTCTTAAGTAATTTATACATATTTACCCTTCTTTCTATACTCTTCATTCTTAATTCTTCAACTGCATATGCAGATTCCTAATATAAAAACATTGCGTCTCCAAAACTGAAGAATCTATATTTTTCTTTTACCGCTGTCTCATATGCACCCATAACTAAATCTTGACCTGCAAAAGCACTAACTAGCATTATTAGTGTAGATTCTGGTAAATGAAAATTGGTTATTAAGGCATTAACAATTTTGAATTTGTATCCTGGATAGATAAAAATATCTGTCCAACCAGATTTTTCAGAGACTTTGCCATTTTCATCTGCTATACTTTCTAAGGTTCTATTAGAAGTAGTTCCTACAGCAATTACTCTACCGCCCTTTTCTTTTGCTTCATTTATTACATCTGCTGTTTCTTTACTTAACATGTAGTACTCTGAATGCATTTCATGCTCTTCTACTGCTTCAGCTTTTACAGGTCTAAAAGTGCCTAGCCCTACATGTAGTGTTACAAAGGCTATTTTAACACCCTTAGCTTTAATTTGTTGTAGCAAATCCTCTGTAAAATGAAGTCCTGCAGTAGGGGCTGCTGCTGATCCTACTTCTCTTGAAAATACAGTCTGATATCGTTCCTTATCTTCTAATTTTTCAGTTATATATGGTGGTAGCGGCATTTCTCCGAGTCTATCTAAAACCTCTTCAAATATTCCTTCAAATTCAAATCTTACTATTCTACTTCCACCTTCAGAAATACTTGTAACCTCTGCCTTTAACTCTCCATTACCAAACACAAATCTAGTTCCAATCTTTGCTCTTTTTCCAGGCTTAACTAAGGTTTCCCAGTGGTACTTATCTATTCTCTTAAGTAATAAGAATTCCATTTTACCACCTGAATCTTCTTTCATGCCTAAAAGTCTTGCAGGTAAAACCCTAGTATCATTTAGTACTAAACAATCTCCTGGGTTTAAATAATCAATTATATTTTTGAACTGCTTGTGCTCTATTTCTTTATTTGTTTTATTAACTACCATAAGTCTTGACTCATCTCTTTTTTTAAGCGGATGCTGTGCAATAAGTTCCTCTGGTAAGTCAAAATTAAAATCCTTTACTTTCAAAAAACTACACCCTTTCTTTATGTACAAATCATTTATTCATCATCAAATACTGAAAATTGTTTGAGGTTCTCATTCTTATTTGACTTTTTTATAGGTCTATTTAAATGTTCATATGCCTTATGCGAAGCTATTCTCCCTCTTGGAGTTCTTATTATAAAACCCTTTTGAATTAAATAAGGTTCATAGACATCCTCTAAAGTACCTAGTTCTTCTCCTACAAAATAAGATAGAGTCTCTATGCCTACTGGTCCCCCGTTAAAATTGTCTATAATCGCTTCAAGCATTTTATTATCAATTCTATCAAAGCCTTCAGCATCTATTTCAAGAAGTTCTGAAGCTGACTTTGCTAAATTCAAATCAATAATTCCATTTCCCTTAACATCACAATAATCTCTAACCCTCTTAAGCAAACGATTAGCAATTCTTGGAGTACCTCTTGAACGTTTTGCAATTTCCACTGCTGCCTCTTCAGTAATATCCACCTTTAAAATAGAAGAAGAACGAATTATTATTTCTTTTAATTCATCTTCAGTATAATATTCCATAGCACTTAGTACCCCAAATCTATCACGAAGAGGTGCCGTTAATAATCCTATTCTAGTGGTTGCACCTATTAGTGTAAACTTAGGTAAATCTAGTCTAATAGATTTTGCTGAAGCTCCTTTTCCAATTACAATGTCTAAAGCATAATCTTCCATAGCAGGATATAATATTTCTTCTACAGCTCTATTAAGCCTATGTATTTCATCAATGAAAAGTACATCATAATCGCTCAAACTTGTTAAAATTGATGCTAAGTCCCCTGCTCTTTCAATTGCAGGTCCGGAGGTTACTTTTAAACTTCCTTTCATTTCCTTTGCAATAATATTCGCAAGCGTTGTCTTTCCGAGTCCAGGAGGTCCATATAAAAGTACATGATCCAGTGCTTCTTCTCTATTTTGAGCTGCTTTAATAAATATATCTAATTTTTCTTTTACCTTAGATTGACCGATATACTCTCTAAGCTTTTGGGGTCTTAGGGAATATTCTGCATCCATATCTTCTTCAATAATAGAAGAAGTAATAATTCTTTCCTCAAAATCACCCATAGTTTACTCCCACCTTAATTCATTAAATATTTTAAACAATCTTTAATCATATTTTCAAGCGATTGTTCTTTATTTATAGCTTTTAATGCCTTTTCCGCTTCCTTTTCAGAGTACCCCAGTGAGATAAGAGCTCCTAAAACCTCTATAAGTTTTCTATCCTCTACTAAATCACTACCTGAAAGCTGAGATAAATTACTTTCTTCACACTGCTCAATATGGATTTTTTCTCTGAGCTCTAGAATTATTCTTTGAGCAATTTTCTTGCCTATTCCTGGTGCCCGAACGATAGTTTTTTCATCTCCAGATACAATGGCATATTTTAAACTTGATACACTACAAATGGAAAGTAGTGATAAGGCTGCTTTTGCCCCCACTCCATTGACACTAATTACAAGACTAAACATCTCTATCTCATCTTTTGTTAGAAATCCATATAGACCAATAAAATCTTCTCTAACAATTTGCTTTATATATAATAACACACTTTCGTCAGTTTTAGGCATCTTTGCCATAGTACTTCCGGAGGTATATATTTTGTAACCCATACCATTATTATCTACTACAATGTAGTCTTTATTAATCCCTACATAAATTCCTTTTATATATTCATACATAATATTTTCCTCCTTATTGTTCTCAAGAACACATAACAAATATTAGTTATTATCTCTCATTTTTATAGCGACTATATAATACTTTACCACCTAAACGCTATAAATTCAATAATTAAGAATTGAATTATCTAAGTCTTAACAAGTTTATCTTAGTTTACCATAGATTATATCATCACCTTCAGTGCTTAATATTAACTAATTTTTGCTAAATCCATTGATAACTCTTTGGGGAGTTGTCCAAGCAAGCAAAAAACCTTAAGGAATATTTTTCACTTAAGGTTTTAGTACTTATTTTTTATTTATGTTCAAGATGTCAAGACTTTAGTAAACTACTTGCATAATCAAAAGCCTTTTCAGGAGTTTTGAATTCTCCTTTTTCATCTTCCTCACTCTCTTCCATAGTTTCACTACTATCACTGTCTTTGCTACCTCTAACAAGGTCATCCACAACACCATCTTTATCTTTTAACTCATCTATTTTGATATATTGTAACTCTCCCTTTTCCGGTGCTTCAAAGTCATATTTCTGCTGTTTACCATCTGCTGAATATATATTAGAATTAAATAGTTTATGTGCAGTTATATCTCCGTTTTCATCTGTTTTATAAATCGTTACAAGGTCATCATAAACTCCTAAAAAGTACATATTGGCTTTATAACTATACCTGTCACTATTATTAACAAAAACTATTTCGTTATTACTCATATTGTAAACTGTGTAACCTTGCTCTTTAAAATACTCATTAAGTTCTACTTGTGTTTTGCTATTTAGGATATTAGAGTCGTTAAAATGTTTTTCTAATACCATATTTCTTACTTCTTTATCTTTATATTTAATCTTAAAAACAAATTTTGTATCCTCAGTTACCTTAGCCAAATTAGTAGTCACTGATGTTTGCTTTAATTTATTATTTTCATTATCACTAATATCTTTTGCAGTGAGTTTTAAATAAGGCAATTCATCAGAAGCTTCAAGTTTTAAATCATTTTTATTTATATAGTAAGCAAGAGAATAGCTGGCACCAAAGAAAGCAATCAAGAGTATTGTTAACAATAAATATATAATTTTTCTATTTTTCATATTACCCCTCCTTATTTGGAATTATGTCCATCTATTGGGGTATTTATTCAATAGATATAAAAATATATCATTGATATTCAAACCTTTTCTATAACAAATATACAAAAAAACAACTGTCATTATCGAACATTTCAATCATGACAGTTATTTTTAATTATTCTATAATTTATAGTGCATAAAGGTGATAATTTAAGCCATGTATTGTTGCAGTTCTACTTTAGTTTCATTTTCTAGTTTTCCTATGGTTTCCGCTAAAACTCTGCATATTAGTTCTAAGTGGCCACCTTTAAAATCAAGTCTTTTAGAAGTTAGAATGCAAATTTCCCATTGTAATGTTTCTAATAAAAACATATTATATATGTCTATAGGAACATTTTTCTTCACATATTCAAGTCTTTTAAGTGGTTCATCATCATACAACTCATAAGCTTTTGTAACAACATGTTTGTATTCTTTATAAATTGTTTCTTCAAAAGACATAATATCACCTTCCCCTAATAGTATTTATGTTGCTAAAATCAATATTATTACATTAATTTACTTTGTATAAAATCTATATTCAACTCATATTTTAAATTTTGTAGCACATACGTGCTATTACTAGTATTTGAAAAGCGTATTGTGTTATACTTTTAGAATTATTATATACATCTTGAAAGGAGTTATTATGCCAATTTATAAATTATCAAATGATATAGTATTTCCTCATCCGTCTCTTTCTG
>Ga0316601_100001427_pt1 | contig 11638 bp, 7 predicted proteins | sample OWC_soil_day5_no_FD_207663 | JGI IMG/M metagenome (GOLD analysis project Ga0316601, IMG submission 207663) | Wetland soil microbial communities from Old Woman Creek delta, Ohio, United States - OWC_soil_day5_noCT | ecosystem: Environmental > Terrestrial > Soil > Wetlands | place: USA: Ohio...
CTGCGCGGCGACCGCTCGCGCCGTTCCCACCGCGTCGGTGCCGATCGAGATGTAGCGCACGCCGTACTCGGCCGGCGCGTCATCGGGTTCGTGGGAGGGAACCGCGCAGCCCGCGATCCCAGCGAGAACGAGCAAGGTGCGCATCGAGGAGCAGTGTAGCAGAGCGTCGATCCGACGCAGCTGGGTCCCCGGCGCCTCGTGCGCCGCTCACTCGGCGGCGGGAGCCTCGGCCGCGGTGGCCTCGGCCGCGAAGTCCTGAAATTGCGCCGGCGAGACGGCGCTCTCGGCGACGTGCTTGTTGCGCTCGAGCCAGCGGCTCATGTCGGCGACGACCACCGGCGGGATGCGCTCGAGATCGCCGGTCAGCAGCTCGCCGATCGTCGCGAGCGCGTTGTCGATCTCCTGCCGGGCCTGCAGATCATCGTCGCGCAGGGTCAGCAGCCGGCCCTCGAGCTCCGCCTTGCGCGACAGGACCCGCAGGACCATCGGCTGGCCGGTGGTCGCGTCGCTGCTGTTGATGGTGCGCGCAGGAGAGTCGTTGTTCAGTTCGGACATCTCCCTTTCTTACGCATCCGGCGTGCCGCGGCCCGAGGCGCTCCACGGCCCCTGCGCGGCACGCCCCACGCGGCAAGACCGCCCACCGGGCGATCGCGTACGAGACGCGTCTGCCGGGGGGGCCCGTCCGGGAAGCTCGGCCCGAGTCAACCGCTAACTAGCCGGGAGCAGACGCGATCTGCCGTTTCTGGAAAAGATCCGGCTAGTGGGCCCGGCGCGTTCCACGATATAGGTCGTAGGTGTCTGGTGAGGCGTTCCAGGTCGGTCTCCGGATCGGCAAGTACGAGCTGACGCGCAAGCTCGGCGAGGGCGGCTTCGGCGTCCTGTTCGTCGCGCGGGACACGTCCCTCGATCGCGAGCTCGCGATCAAGTTCCTCCATCCGCACCACAGCTCCAACCCCGACGTCGTCAAGCGCTTCGTCCAGGAGGCGCGCTCGATCGCCCAGGTCGTCCACCCCGGCATCGTGACGGTCTACGAGAGCGGCGAGGTGTCCGGCACGGGTACGCCCGCCGATGGCGCCGCCTACATCATGATGGAGCTGCTCCATGGCGAGACGCTGACGCAGCGGCTCAAGAACAGCGGCGGCCGCCTGTCCCCGTCGGCGGCGATGGAGATCTGCCGCCAGGTCGCCTCGGCCCTCGAGGCCGCGCACCGCAAGGGCGTCGTCCATCGCGATCTCAAGCCCGACAACATCATGCTGGTGAAGGACCTCGCGCTGAACCTCGGCGAGCGCGCGAAGATCCTCGACTTCGGCATCGCGAAGATGGCGACCGCGACCCCCTCCGGTGCGACCCAGGCGGGCATGGTGTTCGGCACCCCGAACTACATGGCCCCCGAGCAGTGCAAGTCTGCGGCGGATGCGAACCACAGCAGCGACATCTACTCGCTCGGCTGCATCCTGTTCGAGCTGGTCACCGGCAGACCGCCGTTCGAGGGCGCGATGGCCGAGCTGATCGCGCACCACATCCTCACGCCGCCTCCGGTCCCGAGCCACCTCGTCCCGGGCCTGCCGTCCCACATCGACGACGTCGTCGCCGCGATGCTCGCCAAGGACCCCGCGAATCGACCGGCGTCGATGACCGTCGTCGAACGAATCCTCGAGGAGCGGCGGCTCACCTCCACGAAGGGCGCCGGCGGCGCACGCACACGCACCCTCGGTGGCGCTCGCCTCGCGACGATCCCACCGCCGCTCAGCGGCCAGCCCGCCAACCTCGGCGCGAAGACCGTGGTCGCGGCCCAGCGGCCAGACTTCGCGCCACCGCCGATGGCCCCCGGCCCCCCCGCGGTCAGCACGCCGACGACGCTGAACTCCGCTGCCGGCATCGCCGCGAACCTCGAGCGGCGCTCGTCCTCGAAGTGGTGGATCGCGATCCCGATCGTGGTGGTCGCCGCGGTCGGCACCGTGCTCGCGATCAATCGCGGCGGTGGGGACGACTCGACGATCGACTCGCCCCCGGCCGGCAGCGACTCGATCGCGACGACCGGCACCACCACGCCGACGACCGGCGATACGACGCCGACGACGGGCAGTGCTGCGACCGGCAGCGCCACGACCGGCAGCGCCGCGACGACGGGCAGCGCCGCGATCACGGCCGGCAGCGCCGCGACCGGCAGCGCCGCGACGACGGGCAGCGCGGCGATCACGGCCGGCAGCGCCACGACCGGCAGCGCAGCGATCGCCACCGGCAGCGCAGCGATCGCCACCGGCAGCGCAACGACGACGACCGGCAGCGCCGCCACCGGCAGCGCCGCGATCGCCACGGGCAGCGGCTCGACCGCGGGCAGCGCGACGACGACGAAGGCCGGTAGCGGCGCGACGGCGGGCAGCGCCGCGGTGACGACGAGCGCCGGTAGCGCGTCGACGACGAAGGCCGGCAGCGCTGCCACCACCACCACGGCCAAGGCCGGCAGCGCCGCCACCACCACGACCACGACCAAGGCCGGCAGCGCCGCCACCACCACGGCCAAGGCCGGCAGCGCCGCCACCACGACCACCACGGCGACCAAGGCCGGAAGCGCGTCGACCACCACCAAGGTCACCGGCACCACCGCCGGCAGCGCGAGCAAGCCTCCGTACAAGACTCCGAAGCCACCCGAACCGGCGCAAGGAAGCGCCTCGAAGAAATGCCAGGGACGATCATGCATCCTCGATGGAAACTTCTGACCGCGGCCGCAGCGATCGTCCTTTCGACATCGAGTGTCCGAGCTGACGAGTGTCCCGAAGGTCCGGACGAGGCCAAGTGCCTCGTCGCTGCCGCCCAGGCCATCCGCGACACGAATCCCGGCGAGGCCGCGAACCTCTATCTCCGGAGCTACCGGCTCGATCCCAAGATCGATCCGCTCGCCGGCTACGGCACCGCCCTCGCCGCCGCCGAGCGGTACGTCGAGGCCGTCGAGGCCCTCGAGAAGGCCGTCGAGGAGTACGACAAGCTCGCCGCCGAGCTCCAGAAGGCCAACACCGACGCGAAGACCCTGTTCGCGATCATCCACCGCGTCCAGTTCGTCCGCGAGGAGCTCAACAAGCTCGCGCAGCACGTCGGCAAGGTCCGCATCAACGTCCCCGACAAGAAGCTGCCGCCGGGCATCACGGTCGTGCGCAAGGGCGGCGACGTCCTCCTCCGGTCCTCCGACCCGACCAACCTCGTCGTTGGCCTGTATGGCGACTTCCTCGTGTGGACCTATCCGAGCGGGCGCACCTTCGAGCAGAAGGTCAACGTGTCCGCGGGCACGTTCTCGAACGTCGACGTGCCACCCGAGCCGCCGCTGGCCCCGCCGTCACCGGTGATCGTGCGACCGACCGAGCCCAACGATGGCAAGGACCGGATGATCGGTGCGTACATCTCGGCCGGCGTCGCGACGGTGATGGTCGTCTGGGGCGTCGCCTACCTGTCGCTCGCGGACGGTGCGTCGCCGGCCGTGTCGGGGGTGCTGATCGGCACCGGGGTCGGCGCCGGTGGCCTCGCCCTCTACCTCTACCTCACCGCGGACAAGATGGGCCGGGACGCGAAGGCGTTCCGGGACGCCCGCGATGCGAAGCCCGCGACGACGACGACGTTCGTCCCCGTGATCACCGATCAGATGATCGGCGGCATGATCACCGGCACGCTGTGATCGCGAAGCGATGACCGCGTTGATCGACGCCGCGCTCGCGGAGCTCGGTGTCCACCGGCTCCTGCTCGCGATCCACGACGTCAGCTTCCCGTCCGATGCCGACGAGGACACCGGGCGTGGCTCGCCCTCGACGCGCGCGTCGCAGCGGTTGCTCGCGTTCGCGCGCGAGCTCGGGTTCACCGGCATCCAGCTCGGCCCGCAAGGCCAGACCTCGCGCGACAACCCCTCGCCCTACGACGGGACGATCTTCTCGCGGCACATCGGCTCGATCGCGCTGCGCTCGTTGCGCCCCGGCGGTCCGTTCGCCGGGCTCGTCAGCGACGCGACGCTCGCGACGGCGGTGCTCGACACGGCGGGTGGTCCCGCGCAGCACCGGCGGGCGCACGACGTCGCGCACGCGATCGTCGACGAGGCGTTCGCGAGCCTGCGCGGAGGCGCGCGCCCAGACATCGCCATCGCCGTCGCCGCGTTCCGCTCCGACCACGCGAGCTGGCTCGAGCGCGACGCGCTGTACGCCGCGATGTCGGCCGCACGCGGTGGCGAATCGATGCGGTCCTGGCCCGAGCTCGACGCCAGGTTGTGGCACCCGCGGCCCGGCGACGAGCAGCGGAGCGCTGATCGGCTCCGCGAGCTGACGGCACAGCATGCCGAGGCGCTCGATCGCCATGCGCTCGGCCAGCTCCTGGCGCACGAGGAGCACGCCCACCTGCGGACCACCTGCGCCGCGCACGACCTCGTCCTCTATGGCGACTTCCACGTCGGGTATGCCGAGGCCGATGCGTGGGCACACGCGGCCGCCTTCCTCGCCGGCTATGCGATGGGCGCACCGCCGAGCCGCACCAACCCCGAGGGGCAGCCGTGGAACTACCCCGTGCTCGACCCCGATCAATTCGAGGGGCGGGCCCGCGCCCTGCTCGTCGCGCGCGTCGACAAGGCGTTCGTCGAGTACGACAGTCTGCGGCTCGATCACCCGCACGGCCTGGTCTGCCCGTGGGTCTACCGGACCGACACGACCGATCCAGCGCAGGCGGTCCGCGACGGCGCGCGCCTCTACGAGTCACCGGATCTCGCCGATCACCCCGCGCTCGCGCGGTTCGCAATCGCGCGACCCGATCAGATCGTTCGCGAGCGCCCGCGCTACAGCGACGACTGGGTTCGCGATCTGACCGACGAGCAGGTCACCCGCTACGCGGCACTGTTCGAGGCGATCGGACAGTCCGCGGTGCGGCACGGGCGTGCCCGCGACGACCTCAGCTGCGAGGTCCTCAGCACGATGCCGCTGCCACTCGCGCGCGTGCTCCAGCGGTTCGGGCTCGGGCGCTGGCGCGTCACGCAGAAGGCGGACCTCTCGAACCCAGGCGACGTGTACCGCAGCGAGAACGCCGCCCCCGCGGACTGGGTGATGCTCGGCAACCACGACACCGCACCGGTGTTCGCGCTCGTGCGCGACCTCACCGAGGCGAAGCGAACGCAGTGGATCGCGCACCTCACCGAGCGCCTCGCCCTGCCCGCCGCGTCCACGCAAGCGCTCGCTACAACCCCCGGCCACCTCGCGACCGCGATGCTCGCGGAGCTGTTCGCGTGTGCCGCCGAGAACGTCTCGATCTTCTTCGCCGACCTGTTCGGCATCACCGAGCGCTTCAACGTGCCGGGCCTGGTCTCCGAGGACAACTGGCGCGTGCGCCTGCCCGCCGACTTCGACGTGCGTTACGCGCGTGGCCGCGAGACCGACACCGTGCTCGACGTTCCGCGTGCGCTCGCCCTCGCCCTCGATGCACGCGGCTCGACCTCGGGCCTCGCGGCGCGCCTGCGCGCGTAGCTCACCGCTTGCGCAGGTACAGCGCGGCGAGCGGCGGCAAGGTCAGCGAGAGCGAGTGCGCGCGGCGGTGGGCGCGCACCGGCGAGGTCTCGACCGAGCCGAGGTTCCCCACCCCCGACCCGCCGAGCTCGACGGCGTCGGTGTTGAGGAGCTCGTCGTACCTCCCGGCCGCCGTGACGCCGACGCGATAGTCATAGCGCGGCACCGGCGTGAAGTTGAGAACGACGAGCGTCCGGTCCGACGGAGAGCGCGCGACCCGCTCGTAGACGAGCACCGAGCGCGCCGCATCGTCGGCATCGATCCAGTGGAAGCCCGCGGGTTCGCAGTCCAGCTCGTGCAGCGAGGGGTGCGTGCGGTAGAGGCGGTTGAGCTCGCCGACGAGCAGTGCGACCTGGCGATGTGCCGGCTCCGCGAGCAGCTGCCACGGCAGGGCGTCGTCGTGATTCCACTCGGTCCACGGCGCGAGCTCGGAGCCCATGAACAGCAGCTTCTTGCCCGGCTGCGAGTACATGTACGCGTAGAGGAGGCGAAGGTTCGCGAACTTCTGCCAGTGATCACCCGGCATCTTGCCGAGCAGCGAGCGCTTCCCGTACACGACCTCGTCGTGCGACAGCGGCAGCACGAACGCCTCGGTGTGCGCGTAGAGTCCGCGCATCGTGAGTTCGTCGTGGTGATGCCGGCGCTGGATCGGATCGCGTGCGAGGTACTGCAGCGTGTCGTGCATCCATCCCATGTCCCACTTGAAGTCGAACCCGAGGCCGGTGTCGCGCACGGGATGGGTGACCCGCGGCCAGGCCGTCGATTCCTCGGCGACGGTGATCGCCGCGGGCTGCTCGCGCCGGATCGCCTCGGTGAGCCGCTGCAGGAGCTCGACCGCCTCCAGGTACTGGTTGCCACCGTGGACGTTCGGGATCCACTCGCCGGGCTTGCGGCCGTAGTCCCGGTACAGCATCGATGCGACGCCGTCGACGCGCAGCCCGTCGACATGAAACCGCTCGAGCCAGAACAGCGCGCTGGACAAGAGGAAGCTGCGAACCTCGGGGCGACCGAAGTCGAAGATCGAGGTATTCCACTCGGGGTGGAAGCCGAGGCGACGATCGGCGTGCTCGTAGAGCGGGGTGCCATCGAAGTAGACGAGGCCATGCTCGTCGGTCGGGAAGTGCGCCGGGACCCAGTCGAGGATCACGCCGAGGCCGGCCTGGTGCAGCGCATCGATCAGCGCCATCAGGTCCTCGGGCGTGCCATAGCGCGACGTCGCCGCGAAGTAGCCCGTGGTCTCGTAGCCCCACGAGCCGAAGAACGGATGCTCGGTCAGGGGCATCAGCTCGACGTGGGTGAAGCCGAGCCGCGTCACGTGCTCGACGAGCTTCGGCGTGATCTCGCGGTAGGTCAGTGACCGGTTGCCCTCCGCGGCCACGCGCATCCACGAGCCGAGGTGGACCTCGTAGATCGCCATCGGTGCCGTGCGCTTGCTCGTCGCGCCGCGGGCGGCCATCCACGCGGCGTCGCCCCAGTGGTAGTCGTCGATCGTCCAGATGATCGACGCCGTGCCCGGCGCGACCTCGTGGCGGAGCGCGAACGGGTCCGCCTTCGCGACCTCGTAGCCGGCCTGCCGCGAGCGGATGTGGAACTTGTACAGCGCACCGCGCCCGACGTGGTCGACCCGGCCCTGCCACACGCCGGTGGAACCGACCGGCGCGAGCGGCGACGCCCCCGGGCCCCACGCGTTCCACTCACCGATCACGCTGACCGCCGCGGCGTGCGGAGCCCACACCGCGAACTGCGTGCCCGCGGCATCGGGGTGCGCGCCGAGCGTCTCGTAGAGCTTCGGGTGCGTGCCCTCGCCCATCAGGTGGGCGTCGAGCTCGCCGAACGCGCGCGGTGCGGTCACGATCGGCCCGGCATCACGGAACGGACTCGAGCGGATCCGAGGCGCGAACCTGCGAGCGAAGCGCGAACACGTGGGCTGACAGGACCTGCGGATCGAGCTCGACGAGGTTACGCCGCTCGCGCCACGTGAAGCGCGCCTCGCCGAGCAGGTCGTGGACCTCGCAGTCGGCATCGATCGGCAGCCCGAGCGCTTCGAGGTCGAGCTCGACCCAGCCGCTGTGGGTGTGCTTCGGATCGAGGTTGACGATGCACAGGACGATGTCGTCCCCGGCGCGCTTGCTGTAGGCGATCAGCCGCTCGCTGTCGGTCGCGTGGAAGTGGAGCGAGTGATTCGCCTGCAGCGCGGGATGGTCGCGCCGGATCTGGTTGATGCGCGCGATCACGTGGCGCAGGCTGTCCGCACGCGCGAGGTCCCAGGTGCGCAGCTGGTACTTCTCGTTTTGCGCGAGCTCCTCGACGCCGGGCCGCTGGCCGTGCTCCATCAGCTCGAACGAGGGGCCGTAGATTCCGTAGTTGCTCGACAGCGTCGCCGCGAGCACCAGGCGCGACACGAACGCGCCGCGCTCGCCCTCCACGAGGTGCTCGGGAAAGATGTCGGGCGTCGTCGGCCAGAAGTTCGGGCGAAAGAACTCGGGCACGGCACCGCGCGTGATGTCCTCGAGGTAGCGCGTCAGGTCCGGCTTCGACGTGCGCCACGTGAAGTACGTGTACGACTGCGAGAAGCCGCTCTTGGCGAGGGCGTACATCAGCTTGGGTCGGGTGAAGGCCTCGGCCAGGAAGATCGCATCGGGGAACCGGGCGTGGACCTCGCGCAGGCACCACTCCCAGAACGCGATCGGCTTGGTGTGCGGGTTATCGACGCGGAACACGCGGATGCCGCGATCCGCCCAGAACACGAACACGTCGCGCAGCGCTGCCCACAGCGCCTGCCAGTCGGCGGTCTCGAAGTCGAACGGATAGACGTCCTGGTACTTCTTCGGCGGATTCTCCGCGTACTGGATCGTGCCGTCGGGCCGCGCCCGGAACCAGGTCGGGTGCTCCGTGACCCACGGATGATCGGGCGAGGCCTGGAACGCGATGTCGAGCGCGACCTCGAGCCGCCGCTCGCGCGCGGCGCGCACGAACCTGTCGAAGTCATCGAGCGTGCCGAGGTCGGGATGGACACTGGTATGCCCGCCGTCGCCCGCGCCGATCGCCCACGGGCTCCCCGGATCGTCGGGCCCCGCGGTCGGTGCGTTGTCCGGTCCCTTGCGGAACGCGCGCCCGATCGGGTGGATCGGCGGCAGGTAGACGATGTCGAAGCCGAGCTCGGCGACGTAGTCGAGCCGGCGCTCCGCGTCGATGAACGTCCCGTGCACGCCGGCCGCCCCGGTCGAGCGCGGGAACAGCTCGTACCAGGCCGAGCACCGCGCGAGTGGGCGCTCGACGACGACCTCGAGCTCGCGGTCGAACACCGTGGCGAGCGTGCGATCCGGGAACCGCGCGAGCTCGGCGCTGACCTCGGTGCTGATCGCCCGCGCGACGCGATCCGCGATCGGGACCTCCGGGCTGCGCAGCTCGGCCGCGATCCCCGCGAGCGACGCCCCGCGCGCGACGGCGGCATCGACCAGCACCGCACCCTCGAGCAGCTCCACCGCGACGTCCGTCCCGGCTTCGAACTTGCGCTGAAGCCCACGCTGCCAGCTCGCGAACGTGTCGACCCAGGCGACCACCGTGTAGCGGTAGCGGCCGAGCCGGCGCAGCGGGACACTCGCGTGCCACGCGTCGTTGCCCGCGTGCTCGAGCGGGACCTCGGTCCACGTCCGCTCGCTGTCGTGGCGGTACTGGAGCACCGCGGCGATCACGTCGTGACCGTCGGTCACCACGTCGGCCTCGACCGCGAGCGTCTCGCCAAGCACCCGCTTCACCGGGTACCGCCCCCCGTCGACCTCCGGCCGGACCGCAAGCGTCGCGACGCGACGTCGGCCATCGCTCGGCACACGAGAGGGAGAGAGATTGTCCGTCGCACTCATGTCGGTCTGGGGATGTTCCGAACGTACGCCAAGTCAGCGCGTGCCGTCGCGGATCCAGGCGGCGCGCCGCTTCGACCACGCCGCCTCGTCCGTGATCTCGAGCTGTTCCAGCACGCGGGCGACCTCCTGCTCCCGCACCGCCGGATCGAACTCGATCGACGAGTGCAGCTTGCGAAGGCAGACCGGGCACGGGTGCAGCGGGCGCCGATCCGCCTCGGCCTGGTGGTTGGACCCGGCGACGACACACTCCCAGTGCACGCAGTGCGACAGCCCGAACATGTGCGCGATCTCGTGGACGAGCGTCCACGTCGCACGGCGGAGCATCAGCGCCTGCCATCCCTCCTCCCGCGGATCGCCGAAGAACGCGGGATCCTGGCGCGCGAAGCTCTGCACGCCGACACGGTCGCGCAGCGACGCCATCCCGAACACGAAGTTCCACGACTCCTGCGGATACAGGTCCTCCATCGTCACCGCCATCAGCCCGAACGCATCGTCGGGGAGGCGCCGGGTGAGCCAGGTCAGCACGTCGGGAGCGAGCAGCTGGCGCTTCTTCGTGGTCGCGTGGATCCGCCGCTTCGCCGGGACCTCCGCGAGCGTGACCGCGGGCAGGACGCGGACCTCGAGCTGGAAGAACGCGTGCACGATCGCCGACAGCGATCCGAGCGCGGGCGCCTCGCGCGGGAACTCGCCGAGTGGGAGCAGATAGATCACGTTGCGCTGCGGCCCCGGCACGCGGGTGTCGGCGCGCAGGAAGTCGTCGAACGTCTGCGGCGCCTCGGGGTGCTGCGCGAGCCAGTCGTCGGGCGCGGGATCGCGCATCGGCGTGAAGTCGCCCGCGGGATCGAAGGCCCGGCGCAGCGGGGGCGTCAGCTGGGACGTCTCGCCGATCGCGGCGACGCGCGCCTCGACGACAGGCTCGGGCGCGGTGACCGCCGGCGGTGCGGCATGCGGTCGCGGGGGCACTGCGGCATCGGGACCGCAGCTCGCGAGCAGCACGACCGCCGTCACGAGAGCTCCTCGCATGCCCGGACGAGTATCGCGGATCCGGTCGGACCGGGTTCGGGCCATCGGCCTAATCTATCGGGCGCGTGCCCTCGCACGAGGTGGTTGCATCATCACGCGCGATCGTCGATCGTGAGGACGCTGTGCTGGTAGTTGCTCCGTGACGGCCGACCACGATCCACAGCAAGCCCGGCGGCTGTTCGCCGTGGCCCAGGCGCTGCTCCACATGGGCGTCTGGGAGTTCGACGCGCGCACCGAACAGCTGTACTGGTCCGACGAGCTCTACCAGATCCTCGGGCTCGCACCGGGCGAGGTCCCGCCGACGTTCGAGCAGTACCTCGCCCGCGTCTATCCGGCAGACCTCACCGCCGTCAAGGCGCACTTCTCTCGCGCGCGCCGCGAACGCTCACCCAGCTCTCTCGAGTTCCGGATCGTGCGCCCGAGCGGCGAGATCCGCACGATGCAGAGCCGCGTGCGTGCCGAGCTCGACGACGCCGGCACGATGCTCCGGCTGATCGGCGCGGACCAGGACATCACGGAGACCAAGGAGCTCGCGTCGCGCCTCGTGTTCTCGGATCGGATGATCGCCGTCGGCACGCTCGCGGGCGGCGTCGCGCACGAGATCAACAACCCGCTCGCGACGATCGCCGCACAGCTGCAGATCCTCGACGAGGCCCACCCGGATACCGGGACCCGGGACGCCCGGCTCGCCGTCGAGCGGATCCGCAAGATCGTCCGCGGCCTGACCGCGTTCTCGCGCAACGACGACGAGAGCCGCGGCTCGATCGATCTCAACCACGTCCTCGAGCTCGCGATCGGGCTGACGAGCAACGAGATCCGCCACCGCGCGAAGCTCGTGAAGCAGCTCGGCTCGCCGCCTCTCGTCAGCGCCAACGAGAGCCGCCTCGGCCATGTCTTCATCAACCTCCTCGTCAACGCGGCAGAGGCGATCCCCGAGGGAAATGCCGACCGTCACGAGATCCGCGTGTCGACCCGGGTCGATGCGGCCGGCTGGGCGATCGTCGAGGTGCAGGACAACGGCGTCGGCATCCCGCGCGAGCTGCTCGGCCGCGTCTTCGATCCCTTCTTCACGACCAAGGCGGTCGGACAGGGCACCGGGCTCGGCCTCTCGATCTGCCACGGCATCGTGCGAGCCCTGGGCGGCGACATCACCGTGCGCAGCGAGATCGGCAAGGGCTCGACCTTCTCGGTCGCCTTGCCACCCGCGACCGACGCGCCTCGCAAGCG
>Ga0316601_100001428_pt1 | contig 11631 bp, 10 predicted proteins | sample OWC_soil_day5_no_FD_207663 | JGI IMG/M metagenome (GOLD analysis project Ga0316601, IMG submission 207663) | Wetland soil microbial communities from Old Woman Creek delta, Ohio, United States - OWC_soil_day5_noCT | ecosystem: Environmental > Terrestrial > Soil > Wetlands | place: USA: Ohio...
GGAACTATCGTTATTGGTCAGGCATTAGTTTTTGCTGGTCTTGTAAGTCCTTTATTAGTAATAATAGTTTCACTATCCTCTATGGCTTCTTATGCTGTTCCAGATTATACATTTATGAATCCTATAAGGCTCCTAAAATTTGTGATGATATTTCTTACTGGAATCTTTGGCCTGTTTGGGTTCGTTATGGGCTTAAGCATTATACTAATTAAAATAACCTCTGTGACAACCTTAGGAGTGCCCTATACCGCACCAGTGTCTCCTTTCACCTTTAAGGATATTAAAAACTACCTTTTAAGCAACGTAGTTTTGAGCAAAGAAAGACCAAATTATTTAGGTGCGAAGAACAAAAAAAGAAGGTAACAAAGGGACGTTTCCTCTGCCACCTGAAGGTGCCAGAGGAAACGTCCCCTTGGTGCTTACAACTTATATACCCTAGTCTCATATGGTTTTAAGTTTATTGTTCTAACATCACCTTCAGTATTACTGTAATTTGAAAGTAGCATTTCTGCATTTTCACATTTTATATGCCCTGGCATTTCAAATAAAGCTGACTCTCCAAAAAAGTTAACTATTACTAAGATTCTTTCTCCATTAAATTCTCTAATATATGAGTATATAGATTTATGCTCTTTGTTAACTTCTTCAAAAGTTCCATATACTAAAGCTTCATGTTTTTTTCTAAGTGCTATTACATTTCTATAATAATTAAGAATTGAATTTGAATCGTGCAATTGCTTGTAAACATTTATAACCTTATAGTTTGAATTAACCTTTATCCATGGATTGCCCTGTGTGAAGCCTGCATTTTCACTTTCATCCCACTGCATAGGAGTTCTTGAATTATCTCTCGAAGTATAGTGAAGTCCTTTTAAATAGTCCTCTTCACTTACTAAACCGGATTGAACTAAATCCCTATGCTTGTTAAATATAGCTACATCTCTGTAATCCTTAAGCTCAAACTCCCAGGCATTGGTCATTCCTATTTCATCACCATAATATATAAAAGGAGTTCCTTTTTGGGTTAGCTGCAATGTGGCAAGCATTTTAGCAGACTCTGCCCAATACCTTCCATCATCTCCAAGCCTTGATACGGTTCTTGTAGTATCATGATTTGAATAGAATAGCGGGCACCAGCCTTCTTCTTCTTTTCTTAGCTGCCAGCCGCTCATTTTTTCTTTTATGTCTTTTATTAAATCAATAGGCTTTCTCTCCCAATCCTTATCTCCTTTTCCTACGCTGTGCATATCAAAGTGAAAGGTCATATCTAATTCATTTCTATCTACCCCTGTATATATAAAGGCATTTTCATGATTTATACCACCAGTCTCTCCTATTACTACATGGTAATCAGAGTTAAATACATCCCTTCTTAACTCCTTCAAATACTGATGGACCTCTGGAAGATTTTGAACATATTTTATAAAATCACCATACACGGCACCTTCCCTAATTATTCCATCAGTAAAGCTGTGGTCTTTTTCCAAGTGATTTATAGCATCCATTCTAAAACCATCTACACCTTCACCTATCCAAAATCTGATCATATCCTTTATGTCTTCTCTAAGCTTTTCATTTCTCCAATTAAAATCTGGCTGCTTCTTTGAGAATATATGAAGATAATATTCTCCAGTAGCTTCATCATATTCCCAAGCACTTCCGCCAAAAAAAGAACCCCAGTTGCTTGGTGGGTTTCCATCCTTTCCTGGATGCCAAATATAATAATCTCTATATGGATTATCTCTATTTTTTCTACTTTCCATAAACCATGGATGCTCATCGGAGCTGTGATTTATCACCAAATCCATAACTAATTTCATATTTCTTTTATGAAGCTCATTTATTAACTCTTTAAAATTCTGAAGGGTTCCAAACTCATCCATTATATCTCTAAAATCACTAATATCATAACCATTATCATCATTAGGTGATTTATTAATTGGATTTAAATACAATATATCTATTCCTAATTCCTTTAAGTAATCTAACTTCTCTATTATACCTCTTAAATCACCTATCCCATCGCCGTTAGAATCTTTAAAGCTTCTAACATATGCTTGATATGCTACTCCTTCTTTCCACCATTTCTTATCCATATCCTACCTCCTACTAATGTAAAATTTTAAATTTTGAATTTTAAATTTTACATTAATGATATGGTAGCACATATTTAATAAATAAAAAAATAAGCAATACTAACAAAAATGTATTGCTTATTTTGTGAAAAATTATAGTTTATTTTCCGAAAAGCGCTAATAATACCCCTGCTGCAACAGCTGAGCCTATAACTCCCGCTACATTAGGTCCCATTGCATGCATAAGCAAGTAGTTTGAAGGGTTTGCCTTTTGTCCTTCTACTTGTGAAACTCTAGCTGCCATTGGAACTGCCGAAACTCCTGCTGAGCCTATTAGTGGATTAACTTTTCCACCAGATAACCAGCACATAAGTTTTCCAAGAAGTAAGCCACCTATAGTGCTGAAGGCAAAAGCCATAAGTCCTAAAGCTATAATTTTTAGGGTTTCCGGTCTTAAAAATCTTTCAGCCACAGCAGTAGCTCCCACTGTTGTGCCTAAAAATATTGTAACTATATTTATTAATGCGTTCTGAGCTGTATTTGAAAGACGCTCTACTACTCCTGACTCTCTGAATAGATTTCCCATCATTAACATTCCTATAAGAGGTGCCACTGAAGGTAGCAGCAATACTGTAAGTATGGTTACAACTATTGGGAAAACTAACTTTTCTAGTTTAGAAACCTCTCTAAGCTGTTCCATTTTAACTTCTCTTTCCTTTTTGGTAGTTAAAAGCCTCATTAATGGTGGTTGTATAAGAGGAATAAGCGCCATATAGGAATAAGCCGCAATAGCTATTGCTGGAAGTAAATCTGGTGCTAGTCTAGTAGTTAAATATATAGCTGTTGGGCCATCAGCCCCTCCAATAATACCAATCGATGCTGCAGCCTGAGGTGAAAATCCTAAAGCAATAGCAACAATAAAAGCAACATATATCCCCAGTTGAGCAGCTGCTCCTAAAAACAAGCTGGATGGCCTGGCAATCAGCGGTCCAAAATCTGTCATTGCGCCAATACCTAAAAATATTAAGGATGGGTATATGCCTAGTTTAACACCCATATACAAATAATAAAGCAGTCCACCAGGTTCTGTAGAATTTTTAGCCGGTGGAGACATAAGTCCTGCTAAAGGCAAGTTAGCCAACAACACTCCAAATGCTATAGGTAAAAGAAGTAATGGTTCAAACCCCTTTCCTATGGCCAAATATATTAATACACATGCAATTACAATCATAAGAAGCTGCTGCCAGGTAATTGCCGCAAAGCCTGACTCATTCCATATTTTAAATAACGTATCTGTAAATGAAAATGACATTATTCTCTTCCCTCCCCACTACTGAATTACTGCAAGGACATCACCTGTAGCAACAGATGCGCCTTTAGCCGCTACTATTTGAGCCACAACGCCATCATTAGGTGCGGTAATCTCATTTTCCATTTTCATAGCTTCAAGGATGAATAGAACATCTCCTCTTTTAACTGCCGTTCCTTTACTTACTTTTATATCCATTATTACACCTGGCATAGGAGCTTTTAATGGCTCCCCAGCTGCAGTAGGTTGCGCACTAGGCTGCGTAGGTGCTTGAACTGTGGTGGCAGCTTCTGGATGCTTAGCTGCTGGCGATACGGTTTCTGTTGTTCTTACTACAGTTGCCTGTCCTTTTTCAACTTCAACCTCATAATTTTTATCGTTAATAGTGACAATATATTTCATATAAATGCTTCCTCCTTTTCCTTTGGAACACTGGCGATATATTATTCAACTGCCTTTATATATTTAAATTGCAGCTCTGCTAAAGGTGTTTCCATCTCATCACTTACAATTGCCATAATCATTGCAGCTGTTTTTTCATCAACATCTATTAAAGCCACTTCTCCATTGCACACCTCTACAATATTTCCAGTTATCTCACTGGTATTTGCACTGTCAAAATTACTTGAAGGTATTTTCTTCTTTTTTGTAACAGCGCCAATGATAATTGTTTGAATTTTAACTATAAAGCTTAATAAAATAAGTACAATAAAAACTATACTAATACCAAAAACAGATACTAATATACTGTTGGAAACTGACATATTCTTTCCTCCTTCTCCTTTGGAACACTGTGTCTCCTTAAACCTTTCTAATTGTATAACTTACCTTTAATGCAGTGCGCTCTTCTCTTTCCTTGAAAAATTTCTCTGCTATCTGAGGGAATAGTATGTAAGAAAGTACATCTTCATCTGTCTTAGCTAAATTCTTTATCTCTCTCTTTATTTTTTCAAACTCAGGGGCCAAAGTATCTGCAAATCTAGTGGTAATTGGTTTTTCACCACCTAAAATTTTATTGACTAATTCACCACTAACCTCACCAGGCGCCTTGCCGTATTCACCCCGAACATAGGATTTAACCTCTTTAGAAACATTCTTGTATCTTTCACCTAATAATACATTAGTGGCAGCTTGAACACCGACCATTTGGCTCATAGGTGTTACTAACGGAGGATATCCTAAATCCTTTCTTACTTTTGGTACTTCTTGAAGCACTTCATTAAGCTTATCTAATGAATTCTGTTGCTTTAATTGTGCTATAAGATTTGATAACATTCCACCTGGTACCTGATATACGAGAGCATCTGTTTCAGTACCAAGAACGTATGGGTCAAGCAATCCTGATTCCATAACCATAGCTTTTACTGGTTTAAAGAAATCATTAATATTCTTTAATTTTACCTCGTTAAGTGTTGTTTCATATCCCATTTGCTTAAGAGCATAGTTTAATGTCTCTGTGGGAGGCTGAGAAGTTCCGCCTGAAAATGATGAAATAGCAGTGTCTATTCCATCGCAACCTGCTTCCACAGCCTTTAGATATGTAAGAGCACCAAGTCCTGTAGTTGAATGGGTATGTAAAAATACTGGCTTTTTAACATTTTCTTTTAAAGCCTTTATTAGATTGTAAGCCTCCTGTGGTCCCATAATTCCAGCCATATCCTTAACGCATATTGAATTAACTCCCATTTGTTCAAGCTGCTTACCTAATTGCACGTAGGTATTTAAATCATGAATAGGACTTATGGTATAAGCAATAGTTCCCTGTGCATGTCCTCCACATTTTAGTGTCTCATCAATTGCCACTTCTATATTTCTAAAATCATTTAAAGCATCAAAAGTTCTTATAATATCAATCCCATTAATTATAGAAAGTTTAATAAACTTTCTAACAACATCATCAGGATAATGCTTATATCCTAACAGATTTTGCCCCCTAAGTAACATTTGAAGTTTGGTATTCTTAACCTTTGCTTTTATTTTTCTAAGCCTTTCCCATGGATCTTCATTTAAATATCTAAGGCAAGAATCAAAGGTAGCGCCACCCCAACACTCAATTGAATAGAAACCTGCATTATCCATTTCTTCAAGTATATCTTCAAAATCATCGTAATTCATTCTAGTCGCCATTAAAGATTGATTTGCATCTCTAAGAACTGTTTCAGTAAAATTAACTTTCATAAACTTGTCAACTCCTTCTAAATACCGCTTATGGTCAATTCTACTCCCATTCTCTGAATATTTCAAAAATACTTTTCAAACTCGTAGTCCTATTAACTGAATAAGCTTGTTATTACTATGAATTTCTTCATTTTCCTCCAAATACCAACTTATCCCAAAATTCATTTTTCCATTAAATATTTTCCTTGAACCTTTGAATAAAGTGAACTATTTTAAAATTTAGTTATTTAATAAATTACAAGGTTTTATATTTACCCTTAAAGAACATACTAATAAATAATAACTTACATATTCTATAAAACGTATATAAAGTCTCATGGAAATGGAGGAGTTATTATGAAGGGAGTAAATAATTCAAATCTTAATGTAAGCGCTGTTTTATTAATAGCTGGCATACTTTTAATCCTTTATTTCTTAAAGATTATTATTAATAATCAAGAAAAACTACTTAAAAAGTTATCGAACTCAGAAAATGTTTCAAGGATAAATAGTGAGGTTTTACCAAATAAAACTTTAAATAAGCCGCTTATTTCAAAGGATAAGGGAATTACAAAAGGGGATACAAAAATCGGTAACGTAGATACGGATGAAATTATAGCAGTTATTATGGCAGCAGTAAGTAATGCCTCTAATATTCCTTTAACTTCCCTTAAAATAAGATCCATAAAAAAACTATAACGGGGGTACATTATATGAAATATATTGTCACGGTAAACGGTAATAAATATGAGGTGGAAGTTGAAGCAGCTCATGGTGAATCAGCTATTACTAATACCAATGTAATATTAGAAGATAACCCATACCCTATTTCCCAAAAAGGAGAAGGCGAGGTTATAGCCTCGCCTATGCCAGGAAAAATCCTTGCCGTGAAGGTTTCAAAGGGGCAAACTGTAAGAAAAGGTGATGTACTTTTCGTACTTGAAGCTATGAAAATGGAAAATGAAATAATAGCTTCAACGGATGGAGTTATCTCCGATATTTTTGTTGAAAGGGATACCTCTGTAAATGTGGGAGATAAGCTAGCTTCAATATCATAAAAAAAGGGCCCTTAAGCCCTTTTAAACTCTCATTACTTTATTTAGTTTGATAACTTTTTTAAATTATTCATCATTGCATCTAATTCTTCAAAGCTATTTACAATATTGCTTACCCTGCTATTTTGTTCATCTGCTCTTGCTAAAACCTCTTCAATAGAAACAGTGCTTTCTTGTGTGGTAGCAGATATTCCGCTAAGCTCTATCACTATTTTATTTGACATGCTTTGTATATGTTTTATCATCTCATTTACATTCTCTGAGTAATTAACTACTTCTTTTGAATTAACAGCTATATTATTAAACACTTCTGAAACCTTATCTGTTGACATATCACTTATTTTTACAGCTTCTTTAACTGTGTTAATTTGTTCATCCACTCTATTAACTTGATTTTGTATTTCCTCCAAAATACTAGTTATTTCCTCAGTAGATTCTTTTGAACTTTCAGCAAGCTTTCTTACTTCATCTGCAACAACTGCAAAACCTTTTCCGTGTTCCCCCGCTCTTGCCGCCTCTATAGAAGCATTTAACGCTAATAGATTAGTTTGAGCAGATATTTCAGTAATAGTACCCAATATCGCCCCTATTTGCTGAGTTTGTTTATTTAAATTGTTAGTTAATTTTACGGTATCATCAATAGTTGAAATAACATTATCCATTTCTATAGAAAGAGTTTCAATAATGTTGCTTCCGCTATCTATAGTACTTACCGTTGACACTGAAAGCTTGTTCATATTTATAGAAGCCTCTGCCACCGTATTTACTCTTTCGTCGCTTACAGTAATAGATTCATTAATTTCATCTATGGCCTCAGCTTCACTTTCAATACCAGAAGCTACCTGAGAAAATGCTACAGTAATGTCATCTGAAATTTTGCCTGTCATATGCACATTCTCTTTTAAGTTTTCGCTAAAATTGCTAAGTGTTCCTATAGATGCTTTAATCTCCTTTAATACTTTATCCAAATTTTCTTTTTCCCTTGCTGCTTCTTCTGCAGAATCAATAGCCTTTTTTCTGAGTTTTTCACTAAAGTTGCTTTGGAATATTAGAATTGTTGTAATAAGAAATAAATATACGCAAAAATTTATTAAACTTGAATTATTACAATTAGGGAACATTTTTTCTTTACATGTAAAAAAGAAATATAAGGTAAGTACTAATCCAATGGTGCCTGAAAGTAATATTGGCTTGAAATCCTGATAGAGCGCTACAAGGATGAGACTATAATAAATCATAATATAAGCAGTTATATGCTGTACTCCAGCCATCATAATAAAAGATGTAACTGCCAATGTAATTGTAACTAAATACATGGTACCTTCTATCATTATCTTTTTCCATCTAAAAAAGCTTACTAGTATACACATAATGCTTACTGATGCCAAACTGATGATTGTAGAAGTCGGCTTGTGAGTTAAAATACTCAGTAACAAGCTTAATGCAAGCGAAAGCCATAACAGCTTTTCTAATAACTTATTCCGTTCATACAATACTGATAATTTATCCATATAAATTCCTCCGTTAAATGAATTATTTTACATTATAATATATTTTACAACATATTTGTATATAAATCCATATTTTTCTACAACATTGCTTTACATTTTTTAATAAAACAAAAGACTTTATTAGTCATAAAAAAGCGCCTTAAGCGCTTTCGCTGAGAACTCTATGTTTCCCTTCGACGACGGATATAGATGGGTCTGAGTAGAAGAAAAAAATCCTGTTATAAAAACAGGATTACCTTAATCAATATTGTCTTATAATTCTTCTATCATAAGCTTGTCGAAATCTAATTCTTCTATAAAATTATGTTGAGTAAAGCTTACCTTCCTTCTTTTATTGTATTCCTCCACATTAGATGGCAGCCAATATGGTGTAGGAATGTCAAACTTATAGCATAATTCTCTAATGCATTCCTTCAAATTATCTTGATAGCTTCCCTCTATATTTGATTCAGCAACATCGTGCTTTATTATTTTACTATTTTTTATTATTTTGCCCCATATCTTTAGCATCTTTTTCTCCTTTCAGTCAAAACACTAAGTACCCGCAAAAGGCCATTCAGCGATTTTACCCACTAATATGAGTTAGATTATGAATCCACTTTTTAGAATAAATACGCGGAAGTCCAACAATTAATTTAAATACTTCTTCTACATATACTAATAAATACACCCAATATATAGGAAGATGTAATACAAGACCTCCAAGACAAGCAAGAGGTACTCCAATAACCCATACTCCAGCAGTATCTATAATTAAACAAAACTTTGTGTCTCCTCCACTTCTAAAAATCCCAACTATTGATGTAAAATTAAAAACCTTAACCCACAAGAAGAAAGAAAAAACCATAAGGTTTCTATGAGCATAATAATATACCTGTGGCGAAATATTATATGCCTTTAGACTCCAGCCTGAAGCAAAGTATACAACCACTCCCATAATCATTGCAAGGGCAGGACCTATGATAATAAATCGTTTTGCGTAAGCAAATGCTTCCTTTTCATTTCCTTCTCCAATTTTATTACCAATCATAACTGCACAAGCATTTCCAAGCCCCATGAACAATACCCATACTATTTTCTCAATGGTGCTTGAAATATTAGTTGAGGCTATAACATCCGTCCCCATTCTTGCATACACAATGGCATAAAGTGATACACCTAAAGCCCACACACCTTCATTAGCAATAACCGGCAATGTAACCTTAAAAAACTTTTTAACAAAAATCTCTGTTAGGTCTAAAAACTCTTTTACTTTCCCTGCTATAACATATTTTTTCTTATAAACAATACCAATTAACAGTCCACATTCTACTATTCTAGCAATAACAGTAGCTATAGCTGACCCTTCCACGCCAAGCTTTGGCATGCCAAAGTATCCATATACTAAAATATAATTTAATGCTGTATTAATTCCTAAAGCAATAACACTAACCATCATTGGTGTTTTAACCTGTCCTACACTTCTAAGGGTAAAGGAAAAAGAAAAGGTAACAGCAGTTATCACATAACTGAAGGCTATAATTCTTAAAAACTTGCCTCCCAAACGAATTACTTCCGGATCCCTAGAAAACACACCTAGAATCTGCTGAGGAAAACATACACCGCCTAAGAAAAATAAAAAGGCAGCACTACACCCAGTTATCAATGAAAGACCAAGTACTCTTTTAATATTAGGAATATCCCTATTTCCCCAAAACTGAGCAGTAAAAATAGCTGAACCGCTAGTTATACCAAATAAAATTAGATTTAGCAGAAAAAAGTATTGGTTTGCCAGTCCAACTCCGGCAATTGCAACCTCTCCAAGCCCACCAATTATAATATTATCAACTAGATTTAAAGAGGACAATATTAAGTTTTGCAACGCAATCGGCAGCGCTAATTTAACTAGTGTTTTTAAAAATATTTTATTTTTTATCTCTCTTGTTTGTTCCATAACATTTCCCTTTCATGCTTCTTTAGTAATTTAACATCTCCGTTCTTCATTGTTGTACTAATCTTAATTATACCACATGAACCTTAACTTTATTTTATGATTCTAGCCTTTTACCAATGTTCATGAACTACTACCACCTAAGAGGTCTTTCCATATAAAACTTCATCTAATTCTCTATAGCAGCTAAAACTTTATTCAAAACCTCACCCCAGTTATATTCTGAGTTATTAATTATAGCCTTTTCTATAGGTAATTTTTCTACTACAGCTAATTCAATTTTTTTTCTTCCTTCAAAAAAGTCTATTACTCCTTGAAAGCCTTTAAGCTGATTAACTCTACCGTACTTAGAATTTTCCACATATTTTATCACTAAGTCTATCCAATCCTGCCATTTAGTTTTATCAGGTGACACTCTTTCCTTTGCCACACGGTCTATAGTTTCGGAGATATCTGGCTGAGCAAGATATATAAGCTTAGTGTTAAGCTTCTCTACTGTTTTTATAAGCCTTTTCAAATAATCTGTTATAAAATCAACATCTTTATTATAAAATCCCATTAATTCATTAACATGATTTTGAAGATAAGCGCATTCAAAAATAACAATAGTATTTTCATCAGCATTATCTCCAAATTGCTGCCATCTATTTAAATGAAGCTTTGTAAAAGTATCTAAGGTTACTCTTCCATCATAAACCTCATGATTTTCAAAGTACTCCATTAGTCCATTTTCTCCTGGAGTTAATCCTAGCTTAGTATAGGCTACAAGAGCATAATCTTCTTCTATAGAAGAATGTTCCTTAATAACTTCTTCATATTGAACATTATTTTTAAGCAGTAATTCATATTCATCTATTGGTATATAAGCATTCCAGGCCATATCTGCAGGATGAGCATCTCCTTCACTGAATAGCTTTACCTTTTCTCCCCTGCCTTCAAAATACTCCTTAACTTTCCTTGCTATAGTTGTTTTACCTGAGCCAGGAATACCCTCAATTAAAATCAATCTATTTTTCATAATTATTTCACCATCTGCATTTATTTTCTCTAACTCTGAATAAGTATTTTCGTTATTAATAAAGTTTTGGTATTCATTAACTTTGTTTTTCAAAAATTCATCAAAGAATCTTACAGTAACATTCTTAATAATCTCATATGCCTTCTTTATTGATAATTGTCCACCTAAACATTCTGCATATTCTTGATTTTGTAACATTGGTATATCAGAAAAAGTCATATGGGTAGAATGATTTATTTTTATAAAGGACTTAAAGCCATTTATATATTCATAAAGAGCTTTCTGTGTTTCAGTTATTGTACATGCTATTTGAATTTGCTCTTCAGCTCTCTTCTTTGCTACTTCTCTATCTTCCATATTTTCATACCAACTATAGCATTCTTCTACTCTAAGTTTATGTGAGGATGCATGTCTCTTAAAAAGTAAATGTGGAGTATTAGTCCTTTCACCACCATTAACTCTTTCTAAAACTGTGCTATGATGTAAACATCCCTCAAGCAAAACAACTGCCTTTATTCTTTTATCATCAGCGGCTGCCTCAAAAACCCCTTGAGAACCTAATGAAAATCCAATAGC
>Ga0316601_100001429_pt1 | contig 11627 bp, 12 predicted proteins | sample OWC_soil_day5_no_FD_207663 | JGI IMG/M metagenome (GOLD analysis project Ga0316601, IMG submission 207663) | Wetland soil microbial communities from Old Woman Creek delta, Ohio, United States - OWC_soil_day5_noCT | ecosystem: Environmental > Terrestrial > Soil > Wetlands | place: USA: Ohio...
ACCGTCGCCCACTCGCCCTCGAACAGCGTCGTCAGGCCCGTGCCGGACTCGAACTGTGGATCGGCGTCAGCTTCCATCCGGAGGAACGTACCACTAGTTTGCGGCGTTCGCGGGCCTGGCGCTCGGTGCTAGTTGCCCGCCTTCGCGGGCCTATCACTCGAGCGCTTCGCGCTCGCCCGTGCGCTTCGCGCCCGGCGGCCGATTCGCGTCCGGTGCTAGTTCAGCCACTTGTGCTCGTCGCGCTTGCCCGGCTTGGCCGCCTGGCCGCCCTGCATCACGGTCAGCTTCGCGCGCGCCCGGCTGATCCGCCAGCGTCGCCAGGCGAGGCCCGGGCTCCACCGCTTGGACGTCATCAGCGCCGCGGCGACCATGCCGCCCGCGATCCCGGCGCCCTGCGCCCACAGGCCCTGCAGCGTCACGAACAAGATCTGAAAGCCGATGAAGCCGTACATCAGCTGGCGGCCGGTCAGCGGCAGGACGCCGAAGAACTGGACGGGCTGGCGCGCGTAGATGATCCCGAACGCGACGATCGAGCCGTAGATGAACGGATTGAGCCCGCTGATCGCGACGTGGCTCGAGCCGAGCAGGAGCCCGGCGAGTGTCCCGGCGACGGTCCCCGCGAGCGACGTGATCGCCACGAACCGATAGAACCGCCCGGTGCCCCAGAACCGCTCGAGCGTCGGGACGAACATCCACAGCATCAGCATGTGGAGGATCAGGCCGAGGAAGTCGAGCTCGAGGAACGGGCTCGTCACCAGCGTCCACACGCGGCCGAGCTCGAACACGTTGCTCGGAGTCGCGACGAGGTACTCGGCGAACGAGATCCGCGCTTCCTTGTTCGACAGCAACCAGACCAGCGACAGCCCGAGCTCGAGGCCGGCGACGATCAACGCGCCGCGCGTGATCCCGAGGCTCGCGAACTGGAACCGTCGCTGCTCGGGGGGCCGCCGTGCGCTCACGTCTGGACCTTAGCATAGGGTCCGAAACGACAACGCCCGCCGCAGCGAGCTGGGCGGGCGCGATCGGGAGGTCGAGCGACGTTAGTTGACGCGGACGACGACGACGCCGAGGTCCGTGACCTGGTTCCGGTCGCCGATGACCCGGTTGGTCAGGTTCGTCGGCGCCGGGCTGATCGAGAGATCGTTCATGTCGAGCGCATCGACCGACACCGTGTACGCGCCCTGGAGCAGGCCGCCGGTGATGCCGGTGCCGTCCTCGCAGTCGAACTTGTCATCGAAGAACATGTTCGGGTTGGAGACCGAGGTCGACACGGCGCCGACGCCACCGATCTCGGGGATCTGGCCGCAGGTCAGCGGCGCGTTGGTCGCGGCGTCGACGAGGTCCCAGTCAAACTGGAAGTAGCCACCATCGTTGAGGATGGTGGTCGTGAAGGTCTTGTCGACGTCGATCACGTCGACGAAGGCCGACAGCGACTGGGCGTAGACGGTGCCGCCGCCTTCGCTCTCGAGCTGGACCCAGACCTGATAGACGTCGGGCGGCAACGGGGCCGTGCGGCCACTGTTGTCGTTGCAGTCGTACAGGTCGATGAACGGGCTACCGACGGGGCGGAACGCCGTGTCGACGGCCTGCGCGTAGATCGCCGCGGTGGTCGTCGTCGGCGGGCACGGGATGATCTGCCCCGTGGCCTGCTGCTTGAGCGACCAGTTCGCCGTGATCACGGCATCCTCTTCACCGCTGGTGATGATGCAGCCCGCGGCCTGCGACACGAGAACCGCCATCAAGCTTCCTAGGACAAGTTTCTTCATATTGAGCTCTCCCCTCGAATTCGAGGAATCTGGCCGCAAGGTAGACGGCGCGGCCGTAGGTTGCTTCACTCGGCCTTCATAGGCAATCGCCGCGCCATCATGGTGCCGGTTTGTGTGATCTCTCGCAAACTACTCGCAGATGCACGGCTGCTGACCGCAGTACGAGACCTGGAGCACCAGCTCGACCGCGCCCAAGCTCACGGTATCTCCCGGGATCACGTGCCGTTGCTCGGGAGCGGGCGCGGTGTAGGTCAGGGTCGACGCGGGGCCCTCGGCGCACCGCGGTGTGACGTACAGCAAGGCGTCCCCCTCCGGGAGATCGAATCCGGTTACACCGTGGTTGTCGCTACAACGCCACGACTGCGAGCCCGTGCGCCCACTCCCGTCCTGGATCTCCCAATCCAGCTGAATCTCTGTCACCGGGCGCGTCCCGTCCAGCTCGGAGTCACAGTTCACGAACTTGTCGGGCAGCGAGCTGCTGGCCGGTCGCAGCTTCCACGACAGCTCGACCGCGCCCCCGTCGACCGCCTGGCAGCCGTGAACGGCGAGACACAGCGCTGTCGCGATCACCACCCGGGTCGCCGGCGAGACACGGCTCATCGAGCGCACATTCTGCGACGAGGACCGATTTGACCGACACTCTTTGCGCGTGTTATCGACCAACAACTCGCTATGCCAGGGTTTTCGGCCACATCCGCGCTCGGGGCGAGCCTCGACATCGTCCGCCTGTTCAAGAGCGCGCACTGGATCGTCCAGCTCGTCATGGTCGTGCTCGCGATCATGTTCGTGATCGGCCTCTACATCATCATCTACAAGACGTTGTACCTGCGGCGGGCGACGACCGAGTCGAACCGGTTCCTGGACTCGTTCTGGAAGTCGCGCGACATCGAGCAGATCTACAAGCAGGCCCAGGCGCTGCGGAACAGCCCGATCTCGCAGATGTTCGTCGCGGGCTACACCGAGCTCGCGAAGCTGTCGAGCGACGAGACCCTCAAGGGGGATCGCGAAGGCAGCCTGTCCAGCATCGAGCGCGCCCTGCGCCGGGCGCAGACCGTCGAGACCGGCAAGCTCGACTCGATGATCTCGTTCCTGGCGACCACCGGCTCGGCGGCCCCGTTCATCGGCCTGCTCGGCACCGTCGTCGGCATCCTGTTCGCGTTCATCGAGATCTCCGAGGCGACCGGCGCGGCGACGCTCAAGGTCGTCGGCCCGCACATCGCCGAGGCGCTGTTCGCCACCGCGATCGGCCTGGTCGCCGCGATCCCGGCGGTCATGGCGTACAACTACTTCACGCGCCGGATCAAAGTGCTGCGCTCCGAGATGGAGACGTTCGAGCACGACTACCTCAACATCATCAAGCGCCACTTCCTGAGGTGATCCGATGGGCATGGGCTCCGGCGGCGATGGCGAGCTGAACTCCGAGATCAACGTCACCCCGATGGTCGACGTGATGCTCGTGCTGCTGATCATCTTCATGATCACGGCGCCACTGCTCAACACCGGTGTCGACCTCGAGCTCCCGCAGGTCGCGGCCCAGAACATCGAGGACCCCGAGGGCAAGCTCGTCCTGTCGATCAACAAGGACAACAAGATCTTCCTCGGCGGGACCCAGGTGACGTGGCACGATCTCGAGGCGAAGCTCAAAGCGAACGAGCGCGTCCAGAAGGAGAGCCAGCTCTACGTCGAGGCCGATACCTCGCTGCCCTACGGCAGCGTGATCACCGCGATGGCGGTGGCGAAGAACGCGGGCGTGGCAAAGGTGATGTTCCTCACCGAACCGATCGATAACCTCGCCCCGCGCCTCACCGAGCTCGACCAGAACAAGCCGCGCTGACGGACGTCTATACCTTCGACACCATGAAGAACGCCGAGATGCACATGCTGGCCGCGATGGGAGCGACGCTGTTCAGCGCCGCGCTCGTCGTGCCCACGGTGTGGTTCACCGACGCCCGCGCCAGCTCGGGGCCGCCGCTCGGCGAGATGGAGTCGATCGAGGCGTCACTCGCGTACAAGAAGCCCAACGCGCCCAAGCAGCCGCAGAAGCAGAAGCAGGCGCCGAACCCCGAGGTCAAGCCGGACGGCGTGTCGCGCGACGAGACCAAGAAGGTCGACGACAAGAAGCCCGATCCCAAGGACGAGAAGCCGAGCAAGGTCGTCGACCCGCTCGCCAAGTTCCACCGGCCGCAGGACGACGACACGGACACCGGCACGCCAACCGAGTCGATCGGCGCGTTCGATGGCAGTCAGTTCGGGATCGGCGACGTGACCAAGGGCGATCCGTACTTCCAGCGCCTCGTGGTCGACCTCGCGTGGGCCGCGCCCGAGCTGGCGAGATCCGGAGCCGAGGCCCCGGTCGGTTGCGTCCGGATCACGGCTGACGGCAAGATCCCCGAGACGACCTTCAAGGTGAAGGGCGACGACGACATCGCGACGCTCGCCGAGACCGCGCTCTCCGACCTCAAGAAGAAGCGCACCAAGGACCCCGAAGAGGTCCCGACGCACTTGCTGAAGGCGCTAACCACCAAATGGGTATGTTTCAAGTTCACCGCCAAGTCGTCCGATTGATCCGCCTCGGCGCCCTCGTGGCGCTGCTCACGGCCGTGGCCGGGGGCGGGGCGGTCCGCGCCGACGATGGCGTGGTGATCGACGTCAACGCCCAGAAGAAGGGCACGTATCCGATCGCGGTGCCGACCGCCTCCGAGGGGGACGCCGCCGTGGCGCGCGAGGTCACGCAGGTGCAGACCTTCGACTTCTCGGTCGCGGGTGTGTTCAAGGTGCTCGACCCGCAGGGCTTCCTCGCCGACCTCAAGGCCGAGGGTCTCGGCATCAACCCGCAGAAGTGGAAGGACGTCGGCGCTCTCGGCGTCGTCAAGTTCAAGGCCACGGCGACCGACATCGAGTTCCGGCTCTACGAGGTCTCGAAGGGCACGAACCCGGTCCTGACCAAGACGTACAAGCGCGCGGGCAGCAACACGCGGCAGCTCGTCCACCGCTGGGCGAACGAGGTCGTCAAGTACTACACGGGCGAACCCGGCTTCTTCGGCTCGAAGATCGCGTTCACCGTGAAGGGCAAGAAGGCCAGCGCGATCTACGCGATGGACTTCGACGGCGCCGGTGCCTACTCGGTGTCGAACAACAGCTCGACCAACATCCTCCCCGCCTACTCGCCGTCGGGCGGGCAGATCGCCTACACGAGCTTCATGCGCAACAACCCCGACCTCTACGTCGGGGCGGCGGGTGGCGGGCGGCCGAAGAAGATCTCCGCCTACCAGGGGATGAACACCGGCGCGACGTGGTCGCCCGATGGCAGCAAGCTCGCGCTGACCCTATCCAAGGACGGCAACCCCGACATCTACGTGATCGACGCCAGCGACGGCAAGGTGCTGCGCCGGATCACCAACGACAAGGCGATCGATACGTCGCCGGCGTGGTCTCCCGATGGCAGCTCGATCGCGTTCGTCTCCGACCGCAACGGAGGCCCGCAGATCTTTGTCGTGTCCGCCGCGGGCGGCGGTGCGCGCCAGGTCTCGTTCAACGGCAGCTACAACACGACCCCGACGTGGTCGCCGCGCGCCGGCAAGAAGATCATCGCGTACACGACGCGCGATGGTGGCCGCTACGACATCGTCACGCTCGACCTCGACACCAAGGCGATGGTCCGGATCACCCAGGGCGAGGGCAACAACGAGGAGCCCTCGTTCTCGCCCAACGGGCGGGCGATCGCGTTCGCGCGCACGGGCCAGGGTGTGTTCATCGCGAACTCCGACGGCACCGGCAAGGCGCTCAAGGTGTGGAGCGGCTCGGCGACCGGCGTCGACTGGGGCCCGGCTCCGAAGGACTAGACCGCTCGCGCGGGTGCGCGTGACCGCACACCCGCTCGCCCGCGCGCTCTCCGGATCGCACCCGACGACGGGTCGCTACCCGAGGCGCCGTGATCACCTGGACCCTGGAGTGGACGCGCCGACCGTGCGGCGTGTCGCCCGCGCACGGACCGCGCGACGGGCGGTGGAACGCTTCGTGCTCCTCGACTCGGTCATGCCGGTCCCGTTTCCCCATCAGTACAGCGCCACCATCAGCCGGACGTTCGCGTCGCGGGCGCGGGTGGAGGCACCACCTCGCGTCTCCCTGCACGGTGGCCCCTCGGCGGAGTGCGACGGGGACGTCAGCTCGTGGTCGCCGGAGCACCTCCTGCTGTCGTCGCTCGGCCTGTGCATGCTGACCACGTTCGAGGCGTTCGCCACGCGCGATGGCATCGGCCTCGTCACCTGGAATGCGACCGTCAACGGCTCGGTCGAGCGCTCGCCCGAAGGCCTCCAGTTCTCGTCGATCATCGTGTGCCTCGACATGGAGCTCACCGGCAACGTCGAGCGGGTCGAGCGGACCCTCGAGGACGCGAAGCAGTACTGCCTCGTGCTCAACTCGCTGCGCGTGCCGGTCGTGGTCGAGACGATGATCCGCACGTCCGGGTGCACCGCGCCCGAGCAGCGCGCGGCGGTCTGATCAGCGCACGCCCATCGCCGCCTTGCACATCTTCGTGTAGACGTCGCGGAACAGGTTCCCCGGATCGGTGATCGCCTTGACCGCGTCGTAGTTCGGCTTGTTCCAGATCGTCCAGAACTCCGCCTCGGGATAGTAGTTGTGCGAGATCAGCGTCTTGATCCCACCGAGGTCGCGGAGCTTCTCCTCGATCATCCGCGCCGCGTTGCGGTCGTCATGCTGGCGCATCCCGTAGATCGCGAGGTCGAGAAACATGTCCTCGCCGTGCATCCGCTCGTAGAACCCGGGCACGAGCCACTCGTAGTCATGGACGCGTCGGTACGGCACGCACCAGAGCGGATAGAACCCGAACTCGCGCTCCCACCAGGTCAAGAACTCGGCGGCCTTCGACATCGGGACGAACACGTCGACCGTGATCGTCGGGCGCTCCTTCTTGAGGAGCCAGTGCAGCTTGCGACCGAGCGCGAGCCACTGCGTCGACGCGAGGAACTTGCCGAACACGAGCCGGCCGAGGAACGAGCGCGGCCGGACGTTGGTGACGCCGCGGTCGTAGCGAAAGAAGTAGTCCGGCGTGGTGAGGTAGTCCTCGGTCCGCGTCGCGGTGCTCTGGTAGTAGACCTTGAGCCACGAGTAGTCGCTCGTGTACGGCGCGCGATCGACGAACCGGCCGAGGCTCAGGACGTACTTCGTCGGTGAGTGGATGATGCCATCCATGAAGTCGACGTCGCGCGCTTCGGCGTGACGCGTGATCGACGCCTGGTACGCCGCGAGCGTCGGGTGCGTCTCGTACTCGAGCCTGACGAACGCCTTCGCCGGGACGAGCTTGAACGTCAGCTTCGCGACGATGCCGAGCGTGCCGAACGCGCCGTGCAGCATCTGGAACACGAGCCGGTGCTCGTTGTCCGGCGTGCACACGAGGACGTCCCCCTTGGCGGTGATCACCTCGTACGCGAGGCACGTGTCGTGGAAGCCGCCGTGCACGAACGACATCGACTCGATCGAGCACCCGGCGACCGCGCCGCCGATCGTGATCGTCTTGAGCTCGGGGACGACGATCGGCACGAGGCCGTGCGCCATCGTCGCCGTCACGAGGTCGACGAACGTGACCCCCGACTCGGCGACGCAGATCCGGCGCACCGGATCGATCTCGAGCACCTCGGTCAGATCGCTGATGTCGATCTTCTCGTCGCCATGGCGGAGATCGCCGGCCTTGGGGACCTGGTGCGAGACCGAGGCCTTGTGGAGCGAGACCGGCTTGTCGCCGCGATGCGCGCGGAGCTGGCTCACGATCCGCGCGACCTTGGCTGCGTGGCGGTCGTGCGTGCTCACACACGAGTCGTAGCGGACCTGCATCGACCTGTCACGCTCGACGAGGGCTCGAGATCAACCGCGGCGACGTGGGCGCCTGCGCGCGTTGCGCGGCCGATCGCGCTCCCCGCCGCCACCCGCGTCGGTGCGCGGCGGTGCCGGTGGTCGATCGAAGCGCGGAGGCGCCGACCGTGGCGGCGGCGCACTGCGAAGATCGGAGCGCGGTGGTGGGGGCGGTCCACTCCCGTCGGAGCGCTGCGGTGGCGGCCCGCGTCCATCGGAGCGCTGTGGCTGCGACGGCCCGCGGTTGTCGCGTTGCTGCGACGGCCCACGCGAATCGCCGTTGTTGTACGCGGGACGATTGTCGGGGCGCGGCGGCTGCGGCCCGCGCGTGTCGCGCTGCTGCGACGGCCCACGCGAATCGCCGTTGTTGTACGCGGGGCGATCGTTGGTGCGCGGCGGCTGCGGCCCGCGCGAGTCGCTCTGCTGCGACGGCCCGCGCGCATCGCCGTTGTTGTATGCGGGACGATTGTCGGGGCGCGGCGGCTGCGGCCCGCGCGAGTCGCGCTGCTGCTGCCCCGATCCGCGCGCATCGCTGCTGTCGGACGCGGAGCGGTTGTCCGTGCGCGGCGCCTGCGGTCCGCGGTTGTCGCGCGGCTGTGACCCCGGTCCATCGGAGCGCTGTTGCTGCGGCCCACGCGCATCGCCGTTGTTGTACGCGGGGCGAGTGTCGGTGCGCTGCTGCGACGGGCCGCGCGAATCATCGCTGGACGACGGCCCGCGATGGTCGGTGCGCGGTGACGGCGGCCCGCGCTCGTCGGTGCGCTGCGGCGGCGGCCCGCGGTGGTCGCGTTGCTGCGACGGCCCGCGATGGTCGGTGCGCTGCGGCTGCGGCCCGCGTCCCTCGGAGCCCTGCTGCTGCGACGGTCCACGCGAATCGCTGTTGGACGACGGCCCGCGATGGTCGGTGCGCTGCGGCCCGCGCCCGTCGGTGCGCTGCTGCGGCCCACGCGAATTGCCGGTGTTGTTCGCGGGGCGATCGTCGGGGCGCGGCGGCTGCGGCCCGCGCGAGTCGCGCTGCTGCGGCCCGCGGTGGTCGCGCGGCTGCGACGGCCCGCGCGCGTTGCCGTCATACGCGGGGCGCGGCGGCGGCCGCGGCGGCGGCGGCTGCGGCGGACGTGGGGGGTCGGCGCTGTACGCGGGGCGAGTGTCGGCGGGCGGCGGCGGCGGTGGCCCGCGGTGGTCGCGCGGCGGCGGCCCGCGGTGGTCGCGTTGCGGTGGCCCGCGGTGGTCGCGTTGCGGCCGACCACGGTCCTCGGGGCGCGAGCGGCGATCCGGCCCTCGGGTGGGGCGCGGCGGCGGAGGAGGCGGCGGCACGAACTCGGGCGTCAGGTCGCGGCTGACGTAGGCCCGCCAGATCGCGCGGCCGTCGGCGGTGTGGGGGGCGAGCGACGGATCGAAGCCCGAGACGAAGCCGACGACGTTGTCGAAGTCGCGGAGGAAGAAGTACTCGGCGCGCGAGCTGTGGACCGCGGAGAGCACCTGCGGGAAGTCGATGATCGTCGGGCCGTCGGCCGCCGCGAGGATGTTGTACGGCGACAGATCACCGTGGATCAGGTCACAGCACAGCATCGAGATGATCTGGGCGACGAGATCGGCGTACAGGCCGACCGCCGCCTCGCGCTCGAAGGCGACGTCGATCAGGCGCGGCGCGGGGTGGCCCTCGGCGTCGCGCACGAGATCCATCAGCAGCACGCCCTCGTAGAACATGATCGGGGTCGGCGAGCGCACGCCACTCCCGACCAGCTTGAACATCGCGTCCGCCTCGGCCGACTTCCAGGCCTGCTCGGCCGCGTCCCGGCCGAACTTGCCCCCGCTGTCCATCGCGCGCTGGGTGCGGCTGTTGCGGACCTTGCGGCCCTCCTTGTAGTCCGCGTTGTTCTTGAAGCTCCGGGTCGCGCGGTCCTTGTAGACCTTCGCGGCCAGCACCAGGTCGCCCCGGCGGACCAGCGAGATATTCGCTTCCTTGCCGCTCTTGAGGCGGCCGAGGACCTCGTCGATGACGCCATCGGCGATCAGGAGCTCGAGTTGGTCATCCACGAAACCGGCACCCTATCATCGGGACGCGACCTGACCTATAAGCACCCTCGATGGTGAACGCGTGAGTCGGTACGGTGATCTCGCAGTCCATCGCTGGATGTTGCGCGACGAGGTCCGCAACGAGGCCTATCGGCGTGCGATCGCGCATGTCGTGAAGCCGGGCGATGTCGTCCTCGACATGGGTGCCGGGACCGGAATCCTGAGCATCTTCGCGGCTACAGCCGGTGCCCGGAAGGTCTACGCGGTCGAGCGGACCGAGGTCGCGGCGGTGGCGCGGCGGATGATCGAGCGCAACGGGTACACGGACCGGATCGAGGTCATCGAGGCCGATCTCGAGGACGTCACCCTGCCCGAAAAGGTCGATGTCATCGTCTCCGAGTGGATGGGCGGCTTCGGGGTCGACGAGAACATGCTCGCCCCGCTGGTCATCGCCCGCGACCGCTGGCTCAAGCCCGGTGGCAAGATCATCCCGGAGCGGGTGACCTCGTTCGTCGCGGCGGCCACGATCACCGACTTCGACGATGCGATCGCGTACTGGAACTCCCGGCCGCACGGCGTCGACATGAGCGTGATCGCCAGCATGACGACCCAGGAGTCGTTCCACACCCAGACCCATCTGTCGCCGGAGGCCCTGATCGCCGAGCCGCAGGTGATGTGGACCCACGACGCGTACACGTGCTCGCTGGCGGTGGCGGATCAGGTGTTCGCCGCGACCTGCACCTTCGCGGCGACCCGCGCGGGCGAGGTCTCCGGCCTGGTGTCGTGGTTCACCGCCGACATGGGCGATGGCAACACGCTGACCAACGCGGTGGGCGCCCCCCCGACCCACTGGGGCCGGACGCTGTTCCCGTTCGACCACCCCATCGAGGTCCCCGTCGGGGCGCCGATCCAGGTCGAGGTCCGCTGCCAGCCGTCGATCCCGGGCAGCTGCGAGTTCTACTGGTCGGTGAAGACCGCGGACCGCCCGCTCGAGGAGCACGACGTGGCGCGCCACCGGCAGAAGCACTGACCGGCTACGCGAGCCGCGCGCGCACGGCGTCGGCGATCGAATCGGCGACGCCGATCTGGTTGGTCGCGTGCGGGATGGTGTCGCAGGTGACGATGCCCCGGGCGCCGGCGAGCATCAGCTCGTCGTTGACCGCGTCCGCGAACACCGCGTGGATCGCGATGCACACCGGCGGTGCGCTCCCCGCCGCGCGCAGCTGGCGCGTGGCCTCGACCATCGTCTTGCCGGTCGACACGATGTCGTCGATCAGGACCGGCGTGTGGCCGTTCCACGCCTGGTCGGGCATCGAGATCGAGACGTCGCGGTCGCCACGCCGGGTCTTCTCGAGGATGACGTAGGGCGCGTCGCACCCGGCCGCGACCGCCGACACCCACTGCACGCTCTCGGCGTCGGGCCCGACGAGCACCGGCCGGTCGATCTTCGTCGCGATGTACGCCGCGATCGCCGGGGCCGCGCGGGCGATCGTCGTCGGGATCGCGTACACGTGGGCGAGCGAGTCGAGCCGGTGCAGGTGGGGGTCGACGGTGACGAGCCAGTCGACGACCTGCGACAGCAGGCGCGCGAAGTAGGTCGCCGTGACGCCCTCCCCGGTCTTGAACCGGCTGTCCTGGCGCAGGTACGACAGGTACGGGGCGACGAGCCCGACGCGGCGCGCCCCGAGATCGCGCGCGGTACCGGCGAGGAACGCGATCAGCAGGAACTTGTCCCCCGGCGCGTGCAAGCTGCCGACGATCACGACGTCCTGGCCCTGCACGTCGCCGTCGATCCGGACGTAGAGCTCGCCGTCGGGGAACTGGCGGACCTCCGGGAGGAGCAACGTGCCGCCGAGCCGGGTGGCAAGCTCGCGAGCCTGCTTGTCGCTCCCGGGGAGCGCGATGACGACCGTCACCCGGCGATGCTAGCAGACCACGCTCACCGCCGGCGGAAGTAGCCCTCGCGGGCGTGGTCGC
>Ga0316601_100001430_pt1 | contig 11625 bp, 9 predicted proteins | sample OWC_soil_day5_no_FD_207663 | JGI IMG/M metagenome (GOLD analysis project Ga0316601, IMG submission 207663) | Wetland soil microbial communities from Old Woman Creek delta, Ohio, United States - OWC_soil_day5_noCT | ecosystem: Environmental > Terrestrial > Soil > Wetlands | place: USA: Ohio...
CGAGGATGCCGAGGTCCTCCGCGTGGCCGAGGATCGCCGGGATGGGCACCGGCATCCGCCCGAGCAGGCCCGCCACGTTCACGAACGGCAGGGCGTCGAACGAGAACGGGGAGGCGTGCAGGGCGATTACGAAGCTGCCCCCGCCGCGCGGCAGCACGCGGAAGTAGCGGCGGTCCGACGCATCGCCCGTGAGGGGCAGCACGAGGGCGTGCGGCGCCTGGAGGCTGGCGCGCTCGAGGTACTGGGTCACCTGCTCGGGCAGGGCGGCGTCGGGCGTCGACTTCAAGGTGGTCATCGCAACGGGTCCCTTCGGGGCGCCCGGCGCCGTGTCGCGTCGAGCGGAGACAGCAGCAGATCGCCGAGGCACGCGCCGTCGTCGCCGCCGGCGCGATCGCCGCGCGGCAGGACGACGCGCCGCGAGAGGCGCAGGCCGGCCGGGACGCGCGCGCCGTCGGCCACGACGCACTCCTCGACCGTGGCGCCGCCCGCGATGGTCACATCATCCCACAACACGGATCGCGTGACGCGGGCGCCCGGCTCGACCCGCGCGCGGGCGCCCGCGACGACGTCACCGAGGCCCTCGGCGCGGCCGAGCGCGAGGCACGTCTCGAGGTAATCGGCCGCCGTGCCGATGTCGAAGAACGACGCCTCGCTCGTGAACACGCGGATCGCGCCGGGCCGCGTCGCGACGATCTCGTCGTAGAGGCCGCCGATCGTGCCGGCGGGCGCCTGCGGATCGAGCGGGGCGAACACCGACGCCTCCACCGCCTGGACGCCGATGAAGTGCCAGCCGCGGTTCCCCGGGCCCGGCCGCGTGAAGCCCGTGACGCGTCCCTCCCCGTCGACGGAGACGCCGCCGTAGTGCAGCGGGTCGGGGTTCGGCACGACGGCCAGCGTCACCTCGGCGCCGCCGGCCGTGTGGCGTGCCGCGAGCGCGGCCAGATCGAGGTTGGTCAGCGTGTCGCCGTTGACGAGGAAGAACCGGGCGGCGTCGAGCAGCGGCAGCGCGAGAGCCGGGCCGCCGGCGCTGCCAAGCACGCGGGGCTCCCAGGAGTAGCGCACGCGCACGCCGAACGCGCGGCCGTCCCCGATTGCGCCCGTGATCGTTTCGGGGCGATGATGCAGGTTCAGCACCGCGTCGGCCACGCCTCCCCCCGCCAGCCAGCGCAGGATGCGCCCCGCGAGCGGGACGCCCGCCACCGGGAGCGCCGGCTTGGCCTTGAGATCGGAGAGCGGCGCGAGGCGCGTGCCCAGCCCGGCGGTGAGCACCATGGCCGGCCACGGCGGCGGGGCGGCAGGGCGGGGAGGCGGCGTCCGGGTCACGTGATGCGGTCGGGCTCGTCGAAGATCATGTGGGCGCCGCGGAATCCCAGGGCTTCACGGTCGCGCATGAACAGTCCGCAGTAGGACTCCAGGATGTAGTCGGCCGTCGTGCGGCCCAGCGCGGTCGCCGCCGCGGTGATGCCCGCCTCGGTGCCCTCCAGTTCGACGAAGGTGCCGATGGGCGTCTCGTCGATCGCGACCACCACGCCGTCGAGCGCGTACTCCTCGCGGTACTTCTGATAGCGGAACCAGACGCGCAGGTCGAGGCGCTCGAGGACGCGCTGCAGCACGCCGGCGTCGGCGACCGCGGTTTCGAGCTCCTCGCGCAGCTTCATCGGGCCCGGCTGGACCGGCCCCTTGAAGGTCAGGTACGAGCGCGCGTCCTCGCGGCGCAGCCGCAGCGCGCAGCGGCGCTGGCGCAATTCCTCGCGCTCGTTGTCGAAGAGCGCATCGTCCTGGAAGCGGCGCTCGCGCACGGGCGAGGCGCCGAGGGCCAGCACCGCCTCGCGCGCCTCCTGCGCGGACGTGAAGCGCAGCTTGATCTCCCGTTCGAGCATGGCCGCTTCCAGTCTACCTCTTTGCGAAGACCATCACCGTGTGCGTGCTGCCCAGGCCGCCGGGCAGCAGGAGCGTCTTGAGCGCCAGGCGGTCGGCGAGCCGGTCCGGGGCCGAGAGTTCGGCGACCAGCGGGCTGCCGTCCAGCACGTCCAGCAGGAACCGGGTTTGGGGCGTGACCGCCACCGTGTCGAGGCCGGCGCGTTCAGCGGCGCGGCGCACCGACGTGACATCGACGTGCGACGTCAGGTCGCGTCCGCCGGGGTCCGCGAGCCAGGCCGGGCCGCCCCGGTCGCCGGGCGCGTCGACGACGTGGCGGGAGTACGTCGCCAGCGTCCCGCGCGCGCGGGCCTCCGAGTACAGTTCGGCCGCCTCGTAGCCGTAGTCGATCAGCACGAGGAAGCCCCGGCGCAGGCGCGCGGTGGCGACGGCCACCCAGTTCGTGGCCGCCAGGTTGATCTCCGCGCGCGCGCCGGCGGCGAGGGCGACGCCGGCGTCCGCCAGGTACTCGCCGAGGGCCGGACTCGACGGCGGCCCCGGCCGGGCGACGAGACGCGCCGCCTCGAGATCGACGTAGATCTCGCGCAGGCCGGCCTCCCCCTGCTCGACCAGGTGCACCGGGAATGCGTCGAGCAGCTCGTTGGCGAAGACGATGCCGTCGATGTCGGCCGGCAGTGCCTCGCCGGAGGACGCGAGGCGAGGCAGATGCGAGGCGAGCACCGCCCGGTGTGCGGCGCGGGCCTCGGCGCTTCGCTCGACGAGATGCGCCGCGATGGCGGCGTAGAAGGCGGGATCGCGCCGCGCGGCCGCATCGAGGATGTCCCGGGTGAGCCGGCCGTCGCCCGCGCCCGCCTCGACGAGGTCGACGCGGGCAGGGCCCTCGCCCCCGCCTCCCAGCTCGCGCCAGTACGCGGCGAAGCGCTCGGCGAGCAGCGCGCCGAATGCCGGACCGGTGTCGACACTGGTATAGAAATCGCCCGTGCGGCCAGACCGTCTGGCTGCACGGGCGTAGTAGCCGACCTCGGGCGCGTAGAGCGCGAGGTCCATGAACTCGGCCACCGTGATGGGCCCCTGCCGGCGGATGCGTTCGGCGATGAGCGCGCGGCAGCCGGAGTCCATCTCGGCCGGTCGCAGCCGGTTACTCCTTCGTCACGACGACGAACGTCTCCTGGCCCTGCTTCCACAGCAGCATCCGGGCGGCGCCGCCCTTCTTGATCGCCTGGAGCGCCTGGCTGGCGTCGCGGACCGTCTCCACCGTCTGGCCGTTCACCTTCAGGATGACATCGCCCGGACGCACGCCCTCGCGCGCCGCCGCCGACGTCGGGTCGACCTCGGTGACGAGGACGCCACGGGTGCCCGAGGGGACCCGGAGGCGCCGCGCCATGTCGGCGCCGAGCGGGCCGAGCGTGACGCCGAATCCGCTCCCGGTGTCCTCCTGCTGCGGCTCCTGGGCGGCGCCCCCGCTCTCCGCGTCGAGGTCGAGTTCCTCGATCGTCACCGACAGGCTCTTCTCCGCCTTGTCGCGCAGCACCTTCACCGGGACCGTCGTGCCCGGCTTGGTCGCCATGATCATCTCGACCAGCGCGTTGCGGCCGGCGACCGGCTTGCCGTTGACCTCGACGATGACGTCGCCCGGTTCGATGCCGCCCTTCGCGCCCGGGCCGTTCGCGGTCACGCTCGTCACCATGGCGCCCTTGCGCTCCTTGAGGCCGAACTCCGCGAGCACGTCCCGCGGCACGTCGCGCACGACGACGCCGATGCGGCCGCGCACGACCTTCCCCGCCTCGAGCTGCGCCAGGATGTCGCGCACCGCCTTGATCGGCACCGCGAAGCCGATGCCGATGTTCGTCTGCGCCTGGCCGTTGGTGTAAATCGCCGTGTTGATGCCGATCACCTCGCCGCGCATGTTGAGCAGCGGCCCGCCCGAGTTGCCGGGGTTGATGGCGGCGTCGGTCTGGATGACGTCCTGGTAGCGGAGCTCCGCCATGGGCAGCGGGCGCCCGATCCCGCTGACCACGCCGACGCTGACCGTGTGGGCGAGATTGAACGGGTTGCCGATGGCCATGACCCAGTCGCCCGGCGCCATCTGCGTCGAGTCGCCCAGCTTCGCTTCCTGGAGCGGGTGCGGCGGCGTCTCGGTCAGCTTGATGAGCGCGGAGTCGGTCAGCTGATCGCGGCCGACGATCTTCGCCTCGTACACCTGGTCGGGCTCGTCACCGTAGAACGCCACTTCGATCTTGGTCGCGCCCTCCACGACGTGGTTGTTGGTGAGGATGTACCCGTCCTTGCTGATGACGAACCCGGTGCCCGCGGCCTGGGTGATCTCCTCGCGGGGCTGCCGGTTCCGGGGCTGGGGCATGCCGAAGAACCGCCCGAGCGGGTCGTCCTGGCCGCCGAAGAAGTCCGAGAGGTCCTGCGCCCGGCGCTTCGACTCGGTCCTGATGTTGACGACCGTCGGCATGACGGCCTTCGCGACGTTCCGGAACGTCTGGGCGTCGATCGCGCCGGTGACCGGGGCGCTCGCCCCCACCTGGGGCGTCACGGTCACGGCCTCGGATCGGGGGGAGAGATCGAGGCGCGATGCGAGCACCATTCCCACGGCGAGCGAGGCCACGGCGATGAGCACGGCATAGAACAGCGTGGTCTTCCGACTGGACATTGCCTTCCTCCAACACACGGCCAACCGGAGGTCGATCGGGTCCCGTCAGGCCCGGACACCCTCCCCGGCCGGCCGCCAATCCATTAGTATACGCGCCAGCGGCACCGGATCCGCTTCACAACCTGCGCGCAGCGCGCTTCCGGGCTGGCGCGGCGGGCGGTGATGCCGCTCATGGTACTTTGACGCCATTCGCCGCCCGCGAGTTTTGCCCGGCCGGCCCCGGAACCTGCGTGCGCGCGACGAACCGGTCCGGCTGCCGCCCAATGGAGGCTTCCATGTCCAGGGATTCCCGTCGCCGCCGGTTCGTTACCGCCGTTCTCGCCGCCGGGGCCTTCGGGGCTCTGCTCGCCGCCCAGGAGCGCCTTCCTCGCGAGAGCCGGGAAGGGCCGCCCGCCAGGACGGCGCCCGTTCACCGGGTGGCCGGCGTCCGGGACGGGGTCTCGGTGTTCCCGCGGGTGGATTATCCGCAGCTCAGGCCGCTGAAGGCCGGTGAGATCGACTTCAAGCACTACCACTCGTACGAGGAGACGGTGTCGATCCTCCGGATGTGGGCCGCCCGGTACCCGGACCTCGTCGAGCTGTACTCCGCCGGTCAGTCCTTCGAGGGGCGCGAGATCTGGCAGGTCACCGTCACGAACAGGAAGACGGGCAAAGACACCGACAAGCCGGCGTTCTTCCTCGAGGGCGGGCGGCACGCCGGCGAGGTCAGCGGCATCGAGGCGTGCCTGTATTTTCTCCACCACGTGCTGTCGGGCTACGGCACCGACCCGGCAATCACCGCGCTCGTCGATGCGAAGGCGCTCTACGTCCGGCCGAACAACAACCCCGACGGCAACACGCTCTACCACCTCACGGCCCAGACGCTGCGCAGCACCGTCCGGCCGTACGATTCCGACAATGACGGCCTGCTCGACGAAGACGCGGGCGAAGACCTCGACGGCGACGGGTTCGTGCGGCAGATGCGGCGCTACGCGGGCCCGGGCAAGGGGAACGCAGTCAAGGACGCCAAGGACCCGCAGGGGCGGGCGATGCGGCGCGTGCCGCAGGGGCAGGGCGATTACGAGACGTTCCCCGAAGGCGTGGACAACGACCTCGACGGCCGCTACAACGAGGACGGCATCGGCGGGCTGGACCTGCACCGGAACTACCCGGAGAACTGGCGGCCCATGCGCGAGGCGACCGGGCGCGGCTACGCGCAGGGCGGGGCCGGCGAGTTCCCGCTGTCGGAGCCCGAGACGCGGGCCGTCTTCCTGTTCCTGATGACGCACCCCAATGTCGGCCTTGCACAGTCGCTCGACACCGCGGTGCCCATGATCCTGCGGGGGCCCTCGACGGCGTCGTCCGAGGACGGCATGTATCCGGAGGATGCCGCCCTCGCGGCGAAGTTCGACAGGAAGGGCATGGAGATCACCGGGTATCCCTGGGCCGGCGACACGTACCACGTGTATGCGACGCGCGGGGGCGGGAACCCGATCACCGGCGAGCCGCCGCGCGATGCACCCATCTTCGGCCATGGCCCGGACTTCGGCTACTCGTACTACGGCGTGATCTGGTACGGCGACGAGATCTGGAACGGCGGCCGCTTCACCGACTACGACAGGGACGGGCGCGTCGACGAGGCCGAGACGCTCAGGTGGCTCGACGAGAACCGCGCGGGCAAGGGCGACTTTCAGCCCTGGACCGCGTTCAGGCACCCGCAGCTCGGCGAGGTCGAGATCGGCGGGCTCAACCCCAAGTTCTGGGGCCAGAATCCGCCTCCCGACCTGATCGAGACCTGGGCGAAGAACGAGGCGATGTTCAACCTGTACCTGGCGCAGCAGCTCGCGTGGATACGGATTGCCTCGGTTGCCGTGACGCCCGCGACGTCGGCTGCCGGCGTCTACGACGTCAGGGCCACCGTGACCAACGACGGCCTCATCCCGACCGCGCTCGACGTCGCGAAGCGCGTCAAGATTGTCCGGCCGGACGCCTGCACCATCCGCCTCGCCCCTGGCCAGGAACTCGTGAAAACCGCCCAGGGCCGCGCTCAGCCGGCTACCATCGAGATCGGATGGCTGAAGCCTGGCGAGTCCAAGACGGTGTCGTGGCAGGTGCAGGGGATTGGCAGCGCCACGGTGACGGCCGCCTCCACGCGCGGGGGAGTCGACCGCAGGGAGGTCGCGATCAAGTAGCAGGCGGCCGCACCGCCGCCCACGTGCGCCTGATCTGCGTCATAGAAGGGTGAGGCGGGCGCTTCGCCCGTATAATTGAGAGCATCGCGCCGCCAGCGCCGAGCCTGTCCTGGGTGTCGCGGAACGACCGGGCGTGGTCCCGCGTCTTCCTGAAAAGAGCCGCTGTGTCCCGAATTCGCCTTCTTGCCGCTGTCGTCATCCTCTCGTCCGCCGCGCTTGCCGGCCAGCAGCCGCCTCCAGCCGCGCCTGTTCCGCCGCCGCTGCCCGATCCCCAGATGCCGCCGATCACGTTCCGCTCGGAGGTCAACTACGTCGAAGTCGACGCGGTCGTCCGGGACGGGCAGGGGAACTTCGTGCGCGATCTCCGCCAGGGCGACTTCCAGGTGTTCGAGGACGGCACGCCGCAGACGGTCACGGCGTTCTCGCTGATCGACATTCCCATCACGCGGTCCGACCGCGCGCTGTTCCTGCCCGAAGACCTCGAGCCGGACGTGAGGTCGAACGCCAGCGGGCCGGAAGGCCGGCTGTACGTGCTGCTGCTGGACGACATCCACACCGACGCGATGCGGTCGGTCCGCGTCCGCCAGGCGGCGCGCCAGTTCATCGAGCGGAGCCTCGGTGCGAACGACCTGGCGGCCGTGATCCACACCAGCGGCCGATCGGACGGGGCGCAGGACTTCACCAACAGCCGCCGCCTGCTGGCGAAGGCCGTGGATTCCTTCATGGGCCGGAAGCTGCGCTCGCCGACGCTCAACAAGATCGACAGCTACAACCTGACCCGCGGAGGCGCGCAGGGGGCGACCATCGCCGACGCCGAGCAGGCCGAGCGGATGCACAACGCCCGATCGATGCTGACGACGCTCCGCAGCCTGTCGGAGTGGCTGGCCGGGGTCCGCGGCCGGCGGAAGGCGGTCGTCTTCGTCAGCGAGGGCATCGACTACAACGTCTGGGACAACGCCGGGCCGACCGGCACGACGATCAACGGCGTGAATATCCTGGGGCGCGGCGACGGGTCGCTGCTCGTGAGCGAAATGCGCGACGTCATCGCCGCCGCGACGCGGGCGAATGTCAGCATCTACGCCATCGATCCCCGCGGGCTCTACTTCCCGGGCGACGAGGCGATGCAGATGTCGGGCCTTCCGATCGACGCCGAGGCGCTGGGGATCGGCATGTTCGCGCTCCAGGACGAGCTGCGCATGTCGCAGGACACGCTGCGGGGCATCTCGGACGAGACCGGCGGCTTCGCCTCGGTCTCGAGCAACGACTTCACCACGGCCTTCCAGCGCATCGTCGACGCGAACAGCACCTACTATGTGCTGGGCTACTACGCGACGAACGAGAAGCGGGACGGCCGCTACCGCAGGATCGAGGTCAAGCTGAACAGGCCCGGGTTGACCGTCAACGCCCGAAAGGGCTACGTGGCGGCCCGCGGCAGGTCGGCGGCCGAGAAGTCCATCGAGGCGAGCGCCGGCACGTCGAGGGAGCTGCGGGAGGCGCTCAACAGCCCGCTGCAGGAGTCCGGCCTCAGGATGGCCGTGTTCGCCGCCCCGCTCAAGGGACCGGGGGCGAAGGCCGCCATCGGGGTCGTGACGCAGTTCCCGGCGCGGCAGTTCGCGTTCGCGGAGAAGGGCGGGAAGTTCGCCGACAGGCTCGAGATGTCGTACGTCGCCATCAACAAGCAGGGGAAGCTGACCGACGGCAAGCGCGACTTCGTCGACCTTTCCCTGAAGCCCGAGACCCACCAGCGCGTGCAGGAGTCGGGGTTCCGGGTGCTGACGCGCCTGGAGCTGCCGCCGGGGACCTACCAGCTGCGCGTGGCGGCGAAGGCGGGGTCCACCGGGACCGGGTCGGTGCACTACGACCTGGTGGTGCCGGACTTCTCGAAGGAACCGCTTGCGATGAGCGGCATCCTCGTGACGTCGAGGTCCTCGGGCGGAGTCCCGACGGCGGGGACCATCCCCGACATCGGCGACGCGCTGCCGGCGCCGCCGACCACCACACGGGTGTTCTCGGCCGACGACGAACTGGCGGTGCTCGCGGAGATCTACGACAACCAGGGCGCCCAGCCGCACTCGGTGGACATCACGACCACGCTGAAGGCGGAGGGCCGCGTGCAGGTCTTCGCCAACTCCGAGCAGCGGTCGAGCAAGGAACTGGGCGGTGCCCGAGGCGGCTACGGCTACACGACGCGGATTCCGCTGAAGGACCTCGCCCCCGGCCTGTACGTGCTCGCGGTCCAGGCGAGGTCCACCCTCGGCGGGACCCCCGCCGTGTCACGCGAAGTGCAAATCCGGATTGTGCGCTGAGCAATACGAAAGGCACGCGCCGGCCCGTCCGGGGCCGGCGCGCGTGTTCGAGAGGTCCAGCCCGGTTAGAGCGTCTTCAGCAGCTTCGTCCTGATCTTCCCGTTCGCGTGCGTGAAGGTGTAGCTGTTCCGGTCCATCTTCGGATCCCGGGGCGTCTCGAGCTTCAGCTCGGCCACCTCGCCCGGCTGCAGCGGCTTCTGCAAGCGCGCCCGCGAGCCGGTCACGGGGTTGCCGGCCTTGTCGAACCAGAACTCCTCGACCTTCAGGCCGGCGATTGACCCGGTCAGGGAGAGGTTCTTGACCTTGATCGTCGTCCGGACGAGACCGGCCTTGTGATCGACGGCCGTCACCGGCCGAAGGTACCCGATCTCAGCCTCGCCGCGAATCGGCGTGGCCACCTTCGCCTGGGCCAGGAGCGAGGCCCCGACGGCCACGACTGCCACCACTGTGATTACCACCTTGACTAGGCGCGCCATACACCCTCCAGGGGGCCATGAAGACCATCCGGGTCCGCAAGAACCGGCAGGATTATACCTCACCATTCCATTCTTCGGGGTCCGGGGTGGCCGACCGGTGCACCTCGATGTGCCACTTGCCCCCGCCCCAGGGCTCGATGACCTCCGTGACGATGACATCCACCATGATTTCCGCGAAGGACCGCACCTCGGGGTCGCTCTCGAGGTGGTAGGCCTGGTCGTCCCAGGCGAACGACGGGTAGAGCGACAGCGTCAGGAACAGGTCGAAGCCGTCGTCGATGACGATGAGCTGGCCGCAGGGGCGCTTGAGCGTCGAATGATAGATGAGGTACTTCTCGGCGCTGTGGGCGCGGATGTAGCGCTTCAGCGCGAACTCCTTGGCGACGATCTCCTCGACGGCGATCTTCTTGTCCCAGCAGTCGCGGCAGTAACGCTCGTCGCCGCGGGGTTCGGAGAGGTCCTTGGACCCGCACAGCGCGCACTTCGGCCGATCGGCGGACTTGCGTGACGACATCGCGCGGATCTTATCACCGGCGGCGCTCTGGGCTCGAATCCCAGGACGACCGCCGCTGAATGCCGGGTCTCGGGACTCGGGCCTCGGGACTCGGGCCTGCACGGCTCGACAGCGGGACTGACGATTCCCGAATCCCGAATCCCGAATCCCGAATCCCGAATCCCGAATCCCGAATCCCGAATCCCGAATCCCGAATCCCGAATCCCGAATCCCGAATCCCGATCTACCATGTCCCCATGACCCGCCCGTCCCACCTCGGTCTTCGGCACCTGGCCCTGAACGTCCGCCGCATGGCGGAGATGAAGGCCTTCTACGTCGACGTGCTTGGCTTTCGGGTGGAGTGGGAACCGGACCCGCAGAACGTCTACCTGACGTCAGGGCGCGACAACCTCGCGCTGCACGAGGCCGCCGGCGGCGCCGGGGCCGGACCGGCGGGGCCGGGTGCGCTCGATCACCTCGGGCTGATTGTCGGGTCGGCCGGCCAGGTGGACGAGTGGGCGGCGTTTCTGGAGGCGGCGGGGGTGTCCCTCGACATGCCGCCGAAGACGCACCGCGACGGCGCCCGCTCCTGCTACTTCCGGGACCCGGACGGCAACCGCGTCCAGATCATCCACCACCCGCCGATCAGCGGCTAGTCGCCCAGCCCGACGCGCGTGGTCGCCGCGATGGCCGGCAGGTAGAGTTCGTCCACGTACTGCTTCATCATGCGCCGTGTCGTGTACATCGGCATCACGGTGCGGATCGCTTCCTTCACCGTGCGGAGCCACGCGCGCGGGATGTCGTTCGCGTCCCGGTTGTAGAACATCGGGACCACCTGCTCCTCGAGCAGCGTGTAGAGCGCGTTCGCGTCGGCCTCGTCGACCTCGTCCTGGCTCCCGCCCGACGGAAGGCCTTCGATCAGCCAGCCGTTGGTCCCGCTGAACCCCTCGGCCCACCACCCGTCGCCGATGCTCATGTGAGGCACGCCGTTGATAGCGGCCTTCATGCCGCTCGTGCCGCTGGCCTCGAGGGGCTTGCGGGGGTTGTTCAGCCAGACGTCGCAGCCGTGCACGAGGTACTGGGCCACGTGCAGATCGTAGTCGTCGACGAACGCCACGCGGCCCCCGAACGCCGGGTCGGTCGCGCGCCGGTAGATCTGCTGCAGGTGGCGTTTGCCGCCCTCGTCGGCCGGGTGCGCCTTGCCGGCGAAGATGATCTGGACGGGCCGCCGGAGCTCGGAGAGGATCGCCGCCAGGCGTGCCGGGTTCCTGAAGATCAGGTCGGGCCGCTTGTACGCCGTGAAGCGGCGGGCGAAGCCGATCGTCAGGGCCGAGGGGTCGAGCAGCGTGCCGATGGCAACCGCCTGGGCGCCGCTCACGCTCGTCGTGGTCCAGCGCTCGCGGGCGCGGTCCCGGATGAAGCGGAATAGGTCGTTCCGCATCTGGAGCCGGACGTTCCACAGGTCCTCGTCCGGGATGTCCAGCACGCGGTCCCAGAAGTCGGCCTCGTCGATCCGGGCGCGCCATTCGGTGCCCAGGAAGTGGTCGAACAGCTTGCCCATGTGGGCGGCAACCCAGGTGTAGGCGTGCACGCCGTTGGTGACGGCCTTGATCGGCAGGGCCTCCCTGGGCATGCCCGGCCA
>Ga0316601_100001431_pt1 | contig 11623 bp, 10 predicted proteins | sample OWC_soil_day5_no_FD_207663 | JGI IMG/M metagenome (GOLD analysis project Ga0316601, IMG submission 207663) | Wetland soil microbial communities from Old Woman Creek delta, Ohio, United States - OWC_soil_day5_noCT | ecosystem: Environmental > Terrestrial > Soil > Wetlands | place: USA: Ohio...
AAGCTCTATAGGGTATATGTCCTTCCCCTTAAGGTAATCCACCACGTCGTTATTGTGGATTAGTGGGCCCAGTGTATATATTCGCTTGTTGAATTGTTCCTTTGTCTTGAGAGCTTCGTTTACAGCCCGCTTGACCCCAAAACAGAAACCCGATTTATCTGCCAAGTAAATTTTCATGCTAGTTCACCGTCATACCATATTTTTTCATCTTGTTCTCTATATGCTCAGACATAACCTCTGCAACCTCTTCTATGCTCAATTTTGAAGAGTCTATCTCTATGGCGTCCGCAGCCTTTCTGAGCGGGTTGAGCTCCCTGTGGGAGTCTGTGTAGTCCCTCTTGTTTATATCTTCCAGGATGCTTTCAAACTCGACGTCGATGCCTTTCTCCATAAGTTCCCTGTATCTTCTGAGAGCCCTTTCTTCGGCACTTGCAATAAGATAAAATTTTATGAACGCATCCTCCAGAACAGCCGTTCCAATATCCCTGCCATCCATGATAACGCTGTACTTCTTAGACATGTCCTGCTGCAGTTTCAGCAGATGCTGCCTTACTTCCTTTACGGCCGCATATTCAGATACTTTTTTGCTGACCTCAGGCTGAATAATAAGTTCGCTTACGTCTTCGCCGTTGACTATGAGCTTGTTTTTGTCAAAATGCATCTCAAGGGAGTTGATCATCCCGATAAGGCCATCCGCATCCTCAGAGCCAATATTACGCCTCATTGCGAATAACGCCACAGCTCTGTACATGGCCCCGGTATTAATATACATTATATTAAACCTTTCGGCGATAAGCTTTGCTATGGTGCTTTTGCCGGCACCAGCGGGGCCGTCAACAGCAATTGTCAATTTCAATATTTACGCCACCTTTCCTGTGGGTGAAAAAACATACCTTATATATTATTCTATAAAAAACCGAAAAATCCTCTTTGCTTATGCAAATTATCCTATGCTTGTTCCTGCAAGATAGCCGGTGGACAGTGCAAGCTGAATATTGTAGCCGCCCGTAACAGCATCAATGTCTATTATCTCGCCAGCAAAGGACAGATTGTTAATTATTTTGGATTTCATGGTTGACGGGTCTATCTCCTTGACATCTATTCCCCCGGCTGTTATTATAGCTTCCGCCACAGGCCTCAGACCCTTAACATTGAACTCCAGATTCTGAAGCAGAGTAACCAGCTGCTTCCTTTCTTCCTTTGTTATCATGTTCACCTTTTTGTCAGGATCGATATGGGACAGCTCGACAATCACTGGAATCATTTTTTTTGGAAGAAGCTCATCCAGCGAATTCTTGAAAGCTTTGTTGATATTCTTGGCGAAATCCTTCTGAATCCTTTTGTCAAGCTCATCGGCCGTGAGCGCCGGTTTCAGGTTAACTGCCGCCTTCAGGTTTTTGTGGAAGTTGACGGTCCTGCTGCCGCTTAGCACAATAGGCCCTGAAAGCCCGTAATGGGTAAAAAGCATCTCGCCGAAATCCTTGTAGATGACCTTATTCCTTGCATCAAGCAGTTTGAATTCGACATTCCTGAGCGACAAGCCCTGCAGCTCCCTGACCCATTCCTCCTTGACCTCTATCGGAACCAGTGAAGGGAAGAGTTTTGTAACCCTGTGTCCCAGCTTATGTGCCAGGATATGTCCCTCGCCTGTGGATCCTGTCTGCGGGTAGGATATGCCTCCAGTGCACAGTATATAGTGGTCAGCCTCTATCCTGGTCCCGTCATTCAATTTAATCGCAGAGATCCTGTTGTCTGAATACTCAACATCCGTTACCTGGGAATTCAGTTTTATGCATATTCCCCGTTTTATAATTTCGCTTTCAAACGCCGAAATTATATCCGATGATTTATCGGATTCCGGGAACACCCTGTCTCCCCTTTCGACCTTGAGCTTTACCCCAAGGCTTCTTACAAAAGCCATGGCGTCCTCGTTTGTAAAGGAGTAAAGGGAGCTGTACAGGAAATTCGGATTCCCCGGGATATTATCGAAAAAATCGTTGATATCCTTCGCATTTGTCAGATTGCATCTTCCTTTTCCGGTGATATACAGTTTTTTTCCCAGTTTATTGTTTTTATCTATAAGAATAACCTTGTTGTGTTCCGAAGCCTTTATTGCAGCCATCATGCCTGCAGGGCCTCCTCCTATTACCGCAACTGTAGCCATATATTCACCGCCTTTTTTGTTCACTATTATAATGTAATACAAAACAGCTTTTTATTCAATAACTATATAAAAACAATTAGAGAATCCATTGGATTCTCTAATTGTTTATTGATAAAGCTTTTTGCTTTAGATTTTAGTACAAGCCCTGAGCGAACATAGCGTCAGCAACTTTTTCGAATCCAGCTATGTTAGCACCTGCAACCAGGTTGTAGCCGAAGCCGTATTTCTCTGAAGCGTTCTTGCAGTTGTTGAATATGTTGACCATTATGCCGTGAAGCTTAGCGTCAACTTCTTCAGCTGTCCATGAAAGTCTTTCGCTGTTCTGTGACATTTCAAGAGCTGATGTAGCAACTCCGCCAGCGTTTGCAGCTTTTGAAGGTCCTACTATTACGCCTTTTTCAAGGAAGAACTCAACAGCTTCATTTGTGCAAGGCATGTTAGCAGCTTCGCATACGAATTTGATTCCGTTAGCTACTATCTGCTTAGCGTGCTCTATTCTTATGTCGTTCTGAGTTGCTGAAGGTATTACGATGTCAGCCTTAACGCCCCATGGTTTTTCGCCTGGGAAGAACTGTGCTCCGAATTTGTCAGCGTAGTCCTGGACCTTATCTCTTCCTGAGTTTCTCATCTCTAACAGGTAATCGATCTTTTCTCCAAGTACTCCGTCAGCATCGTATACGTATCCGTCAGGACCTGAAAGTGTAACAACTTTTCCGCCTAACTGTTCTACCTTTGTGCAGAGACCCCATGTAACGTTACCGAAGCCTGAAGCCAATACTGTCTTGCCTTTGAAGTCTGTTCCTTCGTGCTTAAGCATTTCCTGGCAGTAGTATGCTACTCCGAAGCCTGTTGCTTCTGGTCTTACCAAGCTTCCGCCGTATGAAAGACCTTTTCCAGTAAGAACTCCGTTTTCGAAAGCTCCTCTGATTCTTCTGTACTGGCCGTACATGTAGCCGATTTCTCTTCCGCCAACTCCGATGTCTCCAGCTGGAACGTCTACGTCTGGTCCTATGTGTCTGTAAAGCTCAGTCATGAAGCTTACGCAGAAGTTTCTGATTTCATTGTCTGATTTTCCTCTTGGGTCGAAGTCTGAACCACCTTTACCTCCGCCTATTGGAAGACCAGTAAGTGAGTTCTTGAGTATCTGCTCAAAGCCAAGGAATTTGATTATTCCGAGGTAAACTGACGGATGGAATCTGAGTCCGCCCTTGTATGGTCCTATGCAGCCGTTGAACTGTACTCTGAAACCACGGTTAACCTGTACGTTTCCTTTGTCGTCAACCCATGGAACTCTGAACATTATCTGTCTTTCAGGCTCTACGAATCTTTCGAGCATGTTTTCTTTCATGTATTCAGGGTGTTTCTCTAAAACTGGAACCAATGATCCAAGAACCTCTTCTACTGTCTGAATAAATTCTGGCTGTGAAGCGTCTTTTTCCTTTACCTTAGCTATTACGCTTTCCACATAAGCCTTTGCGTTCATTTCTGTTGCCATATTAAAATACCCTCCTAAAAATAAGTTATTTGGATTTTTATAACAGTTAACCGTTTACAGTCAGCTGCTTTTTAAATACTTAGGAAACCCCCTCAGGTATCCTAAGTATTTTTTGACCATTATCATTATACATTATTTTTACAAAATTGTGAATATAATCCTGCAATATTTTTTTGCCGCTGAATCAATTCTGTTTTTTCTCGCATAATATATATATTCTACACGGGAGTTTAAATTCCTTCAAAGTTAATTAAAAAAATATTAATTTTAGAATCTTTATAATTAATTAAATTTTTCACAATCCCAGAACATTATAACATAAAAAAAACGGAGAACAAATAGTTCTCCGAAATATTTTTATTCTGTTTCTTTATAGCTGTAGACCTGGTATTCCTCCCAGATGTTTTCAAGGTTTGCGAATGTAGTCGATATCTTTTCCTTTTCCCTGAGGCCCACGGAAATTATCAGGGCGTTTATTACGCTCAACGGAGCTACCAGGGAATCGACAAAGGATGCCATGTTGCTCTGAGCTATGAGCGTATGGTCAGCCCTTGCTGCAAGCGGCGAAAGCAGACTGTCCGTTATCGCAACAACCTTGGCTCCCCTGCTCTTAGCGTAGGAAAGAGATTCTATGGTTCTTGCCGCATACCTTGGGAAGCCGATCCCGATGACAAGATCATCTTCAGACACATTGATTATCTGCTCGAATATATCGCTCACACCATAGCCTACAACGTGAACGTTGTCGAGGATAAGATGCAGGTAAAATCCCAGGAATTCAGACAATGCGGATGCACTCCTGAGGCCTATAATATAGATTTTCTTGGCTGCGAAAATACTGTTTACAACATCCTCAAATGTTTTGTGGTTGATTTTTTCCAGAGTCGCCCTTATATTTTCCATGTCAGATTTCAACACACCCTTCAAGGCAGTCTCTTCGCTGACCAGGTCATTTGAAAGCTCTATCCTCTGAACTGTTGTGAGCTTGTTCTTGATGAGCTCCTGAAGGGATTTCTGCAGTTTAGGATAACCGCTGAAGCCGAGTTCATTTGCAAACCTTACGACCGTTGATTCGCTTACACCCACACTGACGCCCAGTTTCGCTGCAGTCATGAAGGCAGCCTTATCGTAATGCTTGAGAATATATTCTGCAATCAGTTTTTGGCCTTTGCTCAATCTCGGGAATTTTAATTGAATGGTTCTCATTAAGTCCTGTTTATTATCATCCATTAAATACATTCCTTTCTATTCCTTAAGAATAAATGCAATATTTATTTCATTTTAACATCGATTGCAGAAAATATCAACCCATCTTTCAATTGTCACGCCCATACAGATTATGTCAATTTGTAAATACTGATGACCTGTACCCCGTCGCGTTCCGACAGGCCGAAAGTCAGCCCCGTGTCCCCCAGGTTCTTATTGCAAAAATCAACGATCTTATACATGTCTTCATACGTTTTGAATTCTTTTGCTGCGATTAATTCATATTTTTCCTTCATATTAATTCCCCTCACTGTTCGTCATTTCAGCTGACCGACCTCTTTTTCGGTCAGGAATCTCCACTTTCCGGCCTCCAGCCCTCCAATTTCTATGCTTCCTATACTTATCCTCTTCAGAGTTATGACAGGATGGCCGATTTTCTCGCACATCTTCCTGATCTGCCTGTTTCTGCCTTCGTGTATTGTTATCTCTACTTCGGCGTTTCTGCCCAGGATGCGCCTTGTTTTAATCTCTGCAGGCGCTGTCACATACCCTTCGATTTCCAGCCCGTTTTCAAAGGCCTCGATTTCTTTACCCGTAAGGATACCCTGAATCATGGCTATATAGACCTTGTTCTTCTCTTCACGAGGGTGGATCACCTTGTTATATATTTCCCCGTCGTTTGTGAGGAGTATGAGGCCCGATGTGTCGTAGTCAAGCCTTCCTATGGGGTATATCCTCTCCGGCACATCCACAAGATCCAGAAGCGTCTTCCTGCCGCGCTCATCCTTAACCGTAGATACATAGCCTACCGGTTTGTTCAGCGCGATGTACACTTTTCTGGATTCGGGCAGCAAAGGTTTCCCGTCAAGCTTGACCTCATCTCCCTCGTTAACCTTGTAACCCATATCCGAGACTGTCTGCCCGTTGACCGTTACCCTTCCAGCAGAGATCAGCTCCTCTGATTTCCTTCTTGAGGCAGCGCCGCACCTTGCCATATATTTTTGCAATCTTTCCATTCTCTTCACCTGATCATTTCAATTTCTTATGCCTTTCAAAGGCGCTCTTTACGGTTTCGGATATCAAATTCTCATCCGGAATATACGGCAGAGTGATGTGGTCTGTGCCCTTGTTTTCCTTGTTGTACTGAATGCTTGTCGCGATTGAGTTTTCGTTCCTGGCCCAGGCACGTCTTGCAACTCCTCCCATCACATCCCAAGCCATGGATGAACGAATTATTCCGTCCACCCTGTCGCTTCCGTCCAGGACAAGTCCGAAGCCTCCGTTTATGGATTTTCCTATTCCCACTCCCCCTCCGTTATGGAGGGTAACAAGGCTCATGCCTCTTGCCGCATTTCCTGCATAGCACTGGACAGCCATGTCGGCCATAATGTTGCTTCCGTCTTTAATATTGGAAGTCTCCCTGAACGGCGAATCCGTGCCGCTGACGTCATGGTGATCCCTGCCGAGCATGACCGGGCCTATCTCTTCGTTCCTGACCATTTCATTGAATTTGAGCGCGATGTCCATTCTTCCCTTTGCATCCTGGTAAAGGATCCTAGCCTCGGTCCCGACTACAAGCCCGTTCTTTTCCGCATCCCTTATCCAGACATAGTTGTCCCGGTCCTGGGCTCTCCTGTCAGGATCTATGCACAGCATTGCAGCTTTGTCTGTCTTGACTAAATCCTCGTGCTTTCTGCTGAGACACACCCATCTGAAAGGTCCGTATCCGTAATCAAACAGCTCCGGCCCCATGATGTCCTCCACATATGACGGGAAGATGAATCCATCCTTCTCATCGACGCCGTTTTTGGAAATCTCTTTTACTCCGGCGTCATATACAGCTTTCATAAAGGAGTTGCCATAGTCGAAGAAGTAGGTGCCCTTGTCCACTAGCGCCTTCACCATTTCAAAGTGTTTTCTGAGGCTTTTATCTACGAGCCTGCAGAACTCTTCCCTGTCCTCCTTCAGAAGCCTTGTCCTCTCCTCGAAGGTCACGCCCTGAGGGCAGTAGCCTCCGTCATAAGCTGCATGGCACGATGTCTGATCGGAAAGCAGTTCTATATGGATATTGTTCTCAACCGCATATTCCAGAAGGTCCACTATATTGCCCCAATACGCAATGGAGACAGGTTCTTTTTTTTGCGCATACTCTTTAGCCAGCCCGAATATTTCCGACAGGTCGGAGGAAACCTTGATTACCCAGCCCTGGTCCAGTCTTGTTTTGATCCTTGAGTAATCGACCTCTGCAATTATCCCAATGCCGCCTGCAATCTCAACAGCTTTCGGCTGAGCGCCGCTCATGCCGCCCAGCCCTGAAGATACAAACACGTGGCCTGCCAGGTCATCACCCTTGCCGATCCCAAGCTTCATCCGGCCTGCGTTGAGTATTGTGTTGAAGGTTCCGTGAACTATACCCTGCGGACCTATATACATGAAACCGCCGGCAGTCATCTGTCCGTAATTTGCCACACCCATCTGCATTGCGTAATGCCAGTCCTTCTGATTGTCGAACATCCCGATCATCATGGCGTTGGTCATTATTATCCTGGGAGCGTCCTTTTTGGACCTGAAAAGTCCGAGAGGATGTCCGGATTCGATTACCAGCGTCTGCTCATCCGTCATCTCTTCAAGATATTTCATTATCAGCCTGTACTGCATCCAGTTCTGGCATACCTGACCGGTCTCGCCGTAGGTTACCAGCTCATAGGGATAAAGGGCTACCTCGAAATCCAGGTTGTTGTCGATCATTACCTGAAACGCCTTGCCTTCGACGCACCTTCCTTTGTATTCATTGACAGGCTTTCCGTAAAGCCTTCCCTCAGGCCTGAACCTGTATCCATATACCCTGCCTCTTGTCATCAGCTCATCCAGGAATTCCTCTGCAAGCTCTTCGTGGAGTTCTTCCGGTATATACCTGAGTGCATTCTTGATCGCTACGGTTGTCTGGGCCTTTGTCAGATTGAATCCCCTGTCAGGAGCTCTCCTTATGTTTTCTTCAAATACGGGATAATCCGGAAGAAACGGATCCAGCTTTATGGTCATAGCATCTGAAATTGACATGTTTTGCAAATTGATCCCTCCCTGTTTTGAGTATCTACATATATTTTCATATATTTGCAGCTTTTAATCAACAAAAAAACTGCCATTTGAGAAAAATATCCCAAATGGCAGCGTGGAATCTATTAATCCATTTCGTTTATGCTGATCTGTCTTGTATGCTGAGTATGGCTCCATTCCTTCTTGTTCCTGTCGATTATGCCCTGTATGCTTATTGGAATCCATGTCAGCGTATACACGCCGAACAACAGAAATCTGATGAACATTTTAAGCGAGTGCTTTCTGTCGACAACGAAAAGTATAGCCACGAAAGCCAGGAAGTAAAGAATGTTGGCTGTAACCACCGGCAGTATTTCCGCATTTTCACCGAAAACTAAAGGGAAAAACACGACATTCAGAGAAAACAGTGCAAAAACCGCCAGCATTTTCTTTGAAATTCTTCCCTCCAGAGCAACTACAAACGGAGTAAACAGGAACTGGAAAATACTGATCACCTTCCATACCCAAGGAGCAAACAGAGTGCTGATTAAAAAAATGCTCAATCCCTGCTCTGTATTCATCTGAACCAATGTAAGCAATCCTGTTATTCCGAGAGCAACGAATAAAAACGGCTGGGTAGTATACATCGCACAGTCGAATGCTACTATATCCCTATCGTTGATTGCTTTCTTCATAAGCTTTATGAAGAACCTTGAGGAAACATCGGAAAAGCCCTGCATCCACCTTTTCCTCTGATGCCATGATTGTTTCAGCGTAAGAGGTTTTTCATCGTACACTATTGCATTATGAGCCCAGCCGACCTTCTCGCCGTTCATTACAAGCTTGCAGGTGAACTCCAGGTCCTCTGTAAGGCATGTGGCACCCCATCCAAGCTCTTTCAACACCTCAGTGTCCATACAGAAGCCCGTTCCTCCGATCTGGTTCGAAAATCCCAGGTTGTTTCTTCCAAGCTGGAACAGCCTGTTTGTGGACCAGTAGGAAATTGCATAGCATTCCGTAATCCAGGAGTCGTGAGGATTTTTGCTGTCCAGATATCCCTGAACAACCTTGTAACCGCACTTAAGCTTATAGTTAACTTCTTTAAGGAAGTTTTTGTCTATGAGGTTATCTGCATCGAATATGCATACGGCATCGTACTTTGTTTCCATATTGAATATCTTTTCAAACATCCATTCAAGAGCATAGCCTTTTCCTTTTTTATCGGAAATGCATCTTTCGAAGACCATTGCTCCTTCATAGCCTCTCGCTATCTCTGCAGTGCTGTCGGTGCAGTTGTCAGCGATAACCATTATGTCGTATAGGTCCCTCGGATAATCAAGGCGATTGAGGCTCTCGATTATATTGGCGATTACGACCTCTTCATTGTGTGCCGCAACAAGCATTGCGAATTTTTTCTCAGGAACACAGCTCCTGGCTCCGTCGTCTTTTTTCTTATACAATCCAAAAATAGAAACAATAAAGAAGTATCCAAAAACAAGAAAAACAACTAATTGAATAATTGCAGTGATGGTAAATATGAATGTATCCATATTTCAAATCCTTTCTATATGTAAGCTACCAGCAAATAAGTCACTGTAACCTTATTTATGATATCACAGTTTAAGCGCTTTATCCTATTTGATTGAATATTCTGATTATTAATTTTGTATGAATCGCTATAAATTTGCTTTATAACTGAATGTTCATCTATTAGGTTTTTTAATATATTATTTCTCGCGCAAAAAATAATGCTATAATTTATCTTGAAAGAAGGGTGGTATTACGATGGAACACATATTAGACTGCAAAGGACTCAAATGTCCGCTGCCTGTGATAACTACGAAAAAGTTTTTCGATCAGCTGCAGGAAGGATCCGCTACCGTGATAGTCGACAATGAAGTTGCAAACTCGAACATCTCGAAGTTCGCTCAGAGCAGCGGTTTCGATTATTCTTCGGAACAAAAGGAAGGGTTGTACTATATCAAAATTTCAAAATCCCCCTGCGCCTGCAAGCCGATGAATTTTTCAGAAGAAAAACTTGTTATAATGATAGGAAATGATAAATTGGGTCTGGGCGATGACGAACTGGGAACACTGCTAATGAAAAGCTATATTTTCGCACTTTCAGAAAGCGACAAGCTTCCTTCCGATATTTTGTTCCTCAACGGCGGAGTCAAACTTGCCGTGGAAGGATCTGACTGCCTCGGCAGCATAAAATCCCTTTCCGAAAAAGGCGTAAACATATTTTGCTGCGGCACTTGCCTTGACTTCTTCGGTCTGAAGGAAAAGCTCGGTGCTGGCGAGATAACAAACATGTACACAATCGTCGAAAAAATGAACACAGCAGCGAATACTGTCAAGCTGTAGTATAATAAAACAGGTCTGGAAATTTCCAGCCTGTTTTTCATTTTAACTGCCGTGAATTTAGTATATAATATTAACGTATGTAAACAAAATCACACGGAGGAACATCATGCTCAACAACAAGAAATTTTTGCCCTACATGTCCTGCATAACAGCATCAATAATATTCGGATTCAGCTTCATGTTTTCCAAAAAGGCCCTTGGCACTGCCGGTCCTTTCGAGCTGCTCTCATTCAGATTCGGAGCGGCATTTTTGACTATGTCACTGCTGGCATTATTGAAGATTATCAAGATCGACTACAAAAACAAACCTTTGAGATCCTTGTTTTTGCTGAGTTTCACTCACCCTTTTCTTTACTTCATTTTCGAAACCTTCGGTATAAAATATGGGTCTACGCTTCAGGCCGGGATCATGCTCGCCCTCATACCTATCTTCGTGGCCGTGCTGGGAGCCTGGTTGTTGAAAGAGATTCCTTCTCTGAAACAGGCGCTGTTCATAGTTCTTTCGGTTGCAGGCGTAATGCTGATAATCGCCATGGGAAGCACTTCCTCCGGCAGTGTGAGCATTGCGGGTACCGTTTTTCTTCTCATGGCTGTGCTCGCAGCTTCAATATACAATATACTCTCAAGGAAGCTGTCCTCAGATTTCACCCCCATGGAGATTACATATTTCATGATGGCATTCGGCGCGCTTTTCTTTAATTTGATATCCGTTGCCGATCATATAAAAAACGGCACGCTGAGCAGCTACTTCATACTATTCTCGGATACCGGTTTCAGCATTTCAATACTATATCTCGGTATTCTGTCCTCATCAATCGCATTCCTTCTCATAAACTATTCCCTTTCAAAGATCAAGGCATCGGAGAACGCAGTGTTTTCAAATCTTTCGACAATAGTGTCAATAGCTGCCGGCGTTTTATTCATGAACGAAGCCTTTTTCTGGTACCACCTGGCGGGAGCGGCGCTCATACTTCTCGGGGTATGGGGCACCAGCTATTTTGGAGGAAAGGTTAATGAATAGGAAGAGTCTCATCCTTACTTTTATCGTAATTTGCTATCTGTCATTTATCTGCCTGGACCTGTTCGGTTCAGGCAGCTTTAACAGCTATTCAAATATCCTTAAATATGTTTCAGTCCTGCTATGCTTTGCCAACGCTCTTCTGTCAGGCAAGGATTGCTTGGAAAAAAGAGACGCATTGCTCCTTCAGGCAGCAATGTTTGTTACAATAGCCGCGGATCCTTTTTTGCTTTTTCTGGAACAATATTTTCTGGGAATATTGCTTTTCTGCGTTGTCCAGTCGATCTATATCATCAGGCACAGCAGGTATTCAAAATTCCACACTAAAATGTACGCC
>Ga0316601_100001432_pt1 | contig 11622 bp, 6 predicted proteins | sample OWC_soil_day5_no_FD_207663 | JGI IMG/M metagenome (GOLD analysis project Ga0316601, IMG submission 207663) | Wetland soil microbial communities from Old Woman Creek delta, Ohio, United States - OWC_soil_day5_noCT | ecosystem: Environmental > Terrestrial > Soil > Wetlands | place: USA: Ohio...
GGCAGAACGAACACTAGCTTGCCGCGATCGACGGACAAATGCAGCTCCTCGTTCGGACCGGTTCTTCTTGCACTGACCCCCTGGCCAGGCCGGCTACTTGTTGTCTTCCAGCGCGACCACGTTGGCGTAGGCAGCGCGCACCTTGTCCTTGCCGATACGGTCGACGATCTGCGTCCACTGCTTGGCCACCTCGTCGAGCGCCTGCTGGGGCGTCTTCTGTCCGGCCATCGCTTCCGAGACTCCCGCGGCCATCGACGTCATGAACTGGTTGACGCCCGGCACGCGCAGGTCGAAGACTCGATTCTTGCTCTTGTCCATACCGGACAGCGTGTTCACGTATTGCGTGGCCACGGTCTTGTCCCAACCCAGCTTGTCGGTCCAGAAGCTGACCTCGAAGTGCGCGTTGCGATACGGGTTGACGCCGAAGCGGCCGATCTGCAGGTCATGCAGGGCATTCGCCTCGTTGCTGAAGAAGCACAGGAAGTCGAAGGCCATGTCCTTGTTCTTCGACGCTTTCGCGACCGCCGATGTCCAGCCCCACGTGATGTAGGGCGCCGTGCTCGGCTCGGCGAACTTGTCCCACTTCTTGGTGTCGCGATTCCAGACTTCGCGGCTGCCCGGCAGGGGCGCAGCACCGACCTTGTTGCGGATGGAGCTCTTCTCCTCCATCGCCTGGATGAAGGCATCGTCCCAGGAGTAGCTCATCAGCGTCTGGCCACCGCCGAACGAGAAGATCTCGTCGCCCAGGCCGAAGCTGTCACCACCCGGCGGGAAGTAGCGCTTTGCCTTGACGAACATCTCGAGCCCCTTGACGAAGCCCGGGGTGTTGATCAGCGGTTGCATGGTCTTCAGGTCGAAGAAGAATCCGCCCTTGACGTTCGGGTTCTTCGCATATGCAGCCGCCCGGCTGATGAAGGCCGAGAACATCAGGTCGTCGCGCTTGGTGACTTCGGCGGATCCGAAGTGCGGCTTGCCGTCGCCGGCCCAGTCCCAGTTGTTGAAGAAGCTGGCCACCTCGTCGTACTCTTCCCAGGTCTTGGGTACGGCGAGCTCGCGGCCGGTCTTCTCCTTGAACTTCTTCTGGTTATCGGCGTTGTCGAACACGTCCCTGCGGTATTTCAGATAGTGGCGGTCACCGTCGACCGGATACTGGACCATCTGGTTGCCCCAGGTGGCCACGCCGCGGTAGTTGAGCGTCACGTCCTTCATGCCGGGGGCATTGAAGTAGGCCGGGGGCACCGGCGCAAGATAGTCGTGGAAGTCGCCGATCCAGTGCGAGCCGTAGAACAGAACGTCGTAGGCCGCCTGCCCGGTCTGGAACGGAATCATGATGCGCTGGAAGAGATCTCCGAAGGGCACGTGCACGACGTTCACCTTGGCGCCCGTCAGTTCCTCGAACTGCTTGGCGTGGAGGTCGGTCGGTTCGCCCATCACGGGAACCGCGTGCGTGATGATGCTCAGCGTGCGACCCTTGAAGTTCTTCTTGGAGATCGCGTCATACGAGCACAGTCCGGGGACATCCTTGTCGATGCCGTATTTCTTGAAGTCCTGGGCCGAGGCGAGCGTGCTGCCAAAGGTGACCGCGACCGTGCTTGCGAGCAGCGTGTACTTGAGCAATTTCATGGTGTGTTCCTCTTCGTGATGGGGCGACTTGACGGGACGTGACTGGGTTGGCTGTCAGGGAATGAGGACGGCGCGTCCCTTGATCTTGCCGGCATGAAGATCGTGCAGCGCCTGGTTGGCATCGGCGAGCCGATACTCGCGCGTTGCCAGCTTGACGATGCCGCGGTCGGCGAGCGCCATCAGCTCGACGAGTTCGGGGTAGGTGCCGACCAGGTTGCCGACGATCGTCTTCTCGGACGTGATCATGTCGATGGTCGGAATGTCGACCTTGCCGCCGTAGCCGACGATGTAATAGAAGCCGTCGTTGCGCGTCATCGCGAGGCCCTTGGCCACGGCGTCCCCTTCGGCGACGAAATCGATCACGGCTTCGGCGCCGTTGCCGTTGGTCAGCGCGAGCACCTCTTCCACCTCCTTGCCATCGGCCTTGACGACGTGATGGGCGCCCGATTCCCGCGCCAGCGTGAGCGCCAGGTCGGAACGATCGATCGCGATGATCTCGGCGGCGCACAGCGCTTTCAGCACCTGAATGCCGATGTGGCCCAGGCCGCCGACCCCGATCACCACCGCGTACTGGCCGGGTAGCAGGTGGCGCGATGCCTTCTTGGCGGCGCGGTAGGCGGTGAGTCCGGCGTCGGTATAGGGAGCAACGTCCTTCGGCGCCAGCCCCTTCGGCAACTTGATCAGTGCACGCTCGCCAGAGAGCAGGAACTCGGCATAGCCGCCGTTCGCATTGATGCCCGGGAAGCGGCTGTCGACGGCGTGCATGTCGTTGCCACGGCGGCAGGCGAGGCAGTGACCACTCGTCACCAGCGGGTGGCAGATCACCGGGTCACCCGGCTTGAATCCGGTGACGGCCGAACCGACGGCTTCGACCCAGCCCGCGTTCTCGTGACCCATGATGTAGGGCAGCGTGACGTCGGCCTTCTCGCGCCAAAGCCCTTCGACGATGTGCAGGTCGGTGCGACAGACGCCGGCGCCGCCGATGCGCACGATGACGTCGGTGGGCTTTTCGATCACGGGATCGGGAACCGTTTCGTAGCTGACGAACTGCTTCTGCGTCAGCGTCGTGTCATAGGCGTGCAGTACGGCTGCTTTCATGGCTGGTTTCCCTTCTCGTGATGGATGGAAGGCCAGGTATGTTCAAGATTCGTGCCATCGGCACATGGCGATCCCGCACGCCTGCACGCGTCGCGGCCGGCGGTTCTGGCCGCGGCTCCCAGCCTGTGCCCGAACTGAGCATTCGCCGGCGCCGACTGCTCAGAATCTGAACAGATGTCAATCGATCGTGAACAACATAGAATTTCCCTGCGCAATCCTGGACGGCCCACAGGCTTCCCGCGCAAGTTTCGAGGAGGGTAGACCGTTGCTGCCGAACGCCGAACGTTTGGTACGTGCTCGACTCGTACTCGAGCGCCGCGGCATTGCGGCAGAGGATTTCCTGGCTGCCGAGGTCTCCTCGAGCTGGTCGCGCTGCCTGGATGCCGGGCTCGATCCGCAGGGAACGCCGCAGAAGGCTGTGATCGGCGAGGCCGAACTCAGGCGTCGTCGTGAACGCATCGGACATATCCACCACCTGGCGCTCGCCGAGATCGAGACTCTCTACCATCAGATCGCCGGTTCGAATTTTCTGATCGCCTTTGCCGACGCCGAGGGCACCGTGCTCGAATCCGTGTCCGACAGCCAATTCGGCGACAGTGATGCGGGACGGCGCATCATCCCCGGAAGCAAGTGGTCCGAGGAAGTGTGCGGAACCAACGCGCTCGGCACCGCGATCGTCACCGGGCAGCCGATCATCATCCACGGGCCGGAGCACTTCTTCTCCTGCTACGGCCAGGTCTGCTGCACCGCGGCACCGATCCGTGGCGCAGCGGGTGAACTCGTGGGCATGCTGGACGCGTCCTCCGACTGCGTCTCCCGTCAGAGTCACACGCTGGCTCTCGTGAAGATGGCGGCGACGCACATCGAGAACGGCTTGTTCGCCCATCAGATGAACGCGCAGATGATCCTGGCGATTCATCCAAGGGCAGAGTTCCTCGGCACCATCAGCGCCGGCATGATCGCGATCGACGGAGCAGGCTTCATCAGCGCGGTCAACCCGCGCGCGGCGAGCATCCTCGCGGGTCTGTCGGCGGTGCCCGGCTCGCACTTCGACGAGATATTCAACGAGCCGTTCGACAGACTGCTCGAGCGCGTGCACGTGAACCACCAGACCTTCCTTCGCGATGCGTTGGGAAGCATGCACGCCGTGGCGTGGATAAACCGCGGTTCGCCGGTCGTGCGCCGAGTCCATGCCCAGCTGAAGTCGCGCGAGGCGGCGCCGACCCGGGCGAGGGTCCTGCACGAACCCGATTTCGTGGCCGAGGATGAAGTCGTTCGCGAGACGCTTGCCCTGGTGGCCGCAGCGGTTCGGGTGAATGCGCCGATCCTGATCCAGGGAGAGACCGGCAGCGGCAAGGAGATGCTTGCGCGCTACGCGCACGAGGTCAGCGGTCGCAAGGGCGAACTCGTCGCGATCAACTGCGCCGCGATGCCGGAAAACCTGTTCGAGGCGGAGCTGTTCGGCTACGCCGCTGGCGCCTTTACCGGAGGCCGCAAGGATGGCACCGAGGGCCTGATCGTCAGCGCCGACGGGGGCACCTTGCTGCTGGACGAGATCGGGGCGCTGGTGCCGCAACTGCAGGCAACGCTGTTGCGCTTCCTCGACGATCGATTGGTTCGCACGGTGGGCGGCCGCGGGGGTCGCGTTGTCGATGTGCAGATACTGGCTGCGACCAACGCCGATCTTGCGGCCGATGTCACTGCCAGGCGTTTTCGTTCCGATCTGCTCTACAGACTCGACACGATCAAGGCCGTGCTGCCGCCGCTGCGAGCGCGCAGCGACTTCGCGGCGGCGTTGCGCTTCACGCTGGCGCGCATCGATCCGGCCGCGACCATTTCAGACCAGGCGGTGGCTAGACTGTCGTTGCATGACTGGCCCGGAAACTTCCGCGAGTTGCGCGCTGTCCTGACGCGGGCTCTGCTGGCCGCGTCCGACGGGCATATCGATCTGGATCAGGTCGTCGCCTGGCTGCCGGCGACTGCGAGAACAGGCAACCGGGCGGTCGGATCGCTGCTGCGCGAGAAGGTGGCCGAGGAGGTGGCGCGAGAGTTCCATCGATCCGGCGGCAACGTGAGCCATACCGCCAGGAATCTGGCGATTTCGAGGAACACTGTCTACCATCATCTGCGCGAGATCGCCAAGCGCGATGCAGGCGGTGGCGAGAAGGACGCTGCCTTCTGAGTGCGCAGCGCGGGTCGCGCGACCGGGCTTTGCTGGAGCCGGACGGAACCTAGACTTCGCGCGCACTGACCCGCGCACCGTCGACCACGGTCGCCGGCGGATAGACGATCACCTTCGCGCCGGCGGACAGGCCCTTCTGCACCCAGGCCTCGCTGCCGTTTCGCGCGCCGATCGTCACCGGCTGCAGGCGGGCGCGACCGTGCTCGAAGATGAACACTGCCGAGGCCGGCGGGCCCGCGCCATCGTCGGCGCGCAGCGGGAACACCGCGCTGACCGGCACGCGCAGCACCGCTTCCTCGCTGCGCGTGACGATGCGCACCCCGACGCGGTAGCCGTCGCCGAGCGCGGCCCATTCGGCCGGCGGACTCGCGATGTCGATCAGCACGTTCACGCGCTGCTCCTCGACGCCGAGCGCCGACACCTTCGTGAAGGCCGCCGGCTCGACGAGCCTCACCCGACCCTCCAGCACCGTCGGGCCGCCCCAGCGCTCGATGCGCACGAGGCTGCCCGGGCGGGCGAGCAGCGCGTCGGTGGTCAGCAGTTCGGCGATGACCTCCATCTTCGCGGTGTCGCCGATCTCGACCAGCGGCGTGCCGAGCGCCACGGTGGCCTCGCTCGTGATGGATACCTTCAAAACCCTGCCGGCCACCGGCGCACGCAGCGCGAACGCGGCGCCGCCTTGCGCACCGATGCCCATGCCAGCGGTCGCGCCGCGCACCGCGGTGAGCGCCGCCCGCGTCTGCTCGAGCTCGTGGCGGGCCACGTGCTCGCCGTCGACGGCGGTGTCGAGTTCCTTCTGCGCCGCCTGCGCGGCGAGCCGGTCGGCGTCGATCTTCGTCGGCGCGACGAAGCCTTGTTGCGCGAGCTGCTCTGTGCGGCGAAGGTCGTTGCGCGCCTGCTCGAGCGCGACCTTCGCCGCTTCGATGCGCGTGGCAGCGCGCTTCAGTCCGGCCTGCGCCGCGCCGATACGCGCCTGCTGTTCGCGCAGCGTGCGCTCGTCGAGCATCGGACTCAGCACCGGCATCAGCGTGGCCACCACGGCGTCGGCCGCGACCGCGTCACCCTCGCGCAGCGTGATGCGCTGCAGCCGGCCGGCCAGCGGCGCCGAGACGACGAAGCGCTCGCGCAAGCGGGTGCGCGCATCTTCGGCAATCGTGGTCTCGAAGCGGCCGACGCTGGCCTCGGCCAGTTCGACCTCCACCGGGCGCGGCGCGAAGGCCCAGGCGAGCAGCGCCGCGAGCGCCACGCCGCCCGCGGCGGTGATCAAGAGCGTCTTGCGTTGCATCGTTCACTCCCTCGTCTTCAGTGCGGCCACCATGTCGAGCTGGTCGATCCGCCGGCGCACGACCAGCGCGCTCGCCACGCCAGCCGCGACGACGCAGATCGCCGCCCAGGCGTAAGTGCGCGGCAGGATCACGACCGGAAAGAAGAACTGGTCGCTCTTCAGGAGACCGGTGATCAGGTGGACCAGCCCGAAGCCGAGCGCCATGCCCAGCGGCAGCGCCAGTGCGATCGAGATCGCCATCTCGCCGAGCAGAAGGCCCGACACTTCGGCGCGCGTGAAACCGAGCACGCGCAGGCTCGCCAGCTCCCAGGTGCGCTCGGCCAGCGCAATGCGCGCGTTGTTGTAGACCACACCGATCGCGATCACGCTCGCGAACAAGGTCAGCACGGTGCTCATGATGCGGATGTTGCGCGCGCTGATCTCTTCCATGTTGCGCAGCATCGTCGCCTTGCTGAACGCGCCGGCGACGCGTGGCATCAGGCGCGTGGCGGCGAGCAGCGCAGGCTCGGAACCGGGCTCGATCGAAAGCATGAATCCGCTCGACAGATCGCTCTCGCCGAGCGCGCGGTTCAGCGCGGGTCGGTTCATGTAGGCGTTCAGCCCCATCATCTCGCGCACCGTCGCGTCCACCGTCAGCTGCAGGGTTCGCGGCCGCCCTTCGAGCACCTCGGCCTGCACGGTGTCGCCGACGCGCAGGCCGAGCTTGGTCGCGAGGCGGTCGGTGAGCACGACGCCGTCGCCCGAGGGCAGCGTCTCGCGCTTGTCGACGTCGATGATGCGGTAGAGCTCGGGCACGGTCTCGTAGCCGCGGAGCTGGCTGCGCTCGCGCCGGTGGCCGTTGACGAGCGTGACCGGCACGAAGCGGTTCGATTCCGCCGCCTTCACGCCGGGCAGGCGCAGCAGTTCCTCGCGGGCGCGGTCGGGCACGACCTCGAAGGTCCACACCGCCAGGTCGTTGTGCATCACGAGCCTGAATTGCGTGTCGACGATGAACTCGATCGCGTCGCGGAAGAAGTTGCCCATGATCACGATCGCCACCGCTGCCGCGACGCCGCCGATCGACAGCCCCGTGCGCAGCGGCCGGCGCTCCATGTTGCGCAGGATCATGCGCAGCGAGGTCGGGATGCCCGCGATGCCCAGGCGCTCGAGCAGCGTGCGCCGGTAGCGTCCGGGCGCCGGCGGGCGCATCGCCTCGGCCGGCGCCAGGCGCACCGTGGCGCCGATGGCATTGAGCGTGCCGAGCACCGCGGTGGCGACGGCGATCAGCAGCGCGACGAGGACGAGCCAGGGCGCGATGCGGTGCTCGAAGTCGGGAAAGCGGAAGAATTCGGTGTAGAGCCGCGCGAACATCGCGCCGAGCGCATCGCCGAGGGCAAGGCCGAGCACGAAGCCCAGCGCGACGATCGCCAGCACCATCTTCAGGTAGTGCGCGGCGATCGAGCGGTTCGGGTAGCCGAGGGCCTTCAGCGCAGCGATCTGCTCGCGCTGCGTCGCGACGAGCCGCGAGACGACGACGTTGAGCAGGAACGCCGCGACGCCGAGGAAGATCGACGGCAGCACGGTGCCGAGCACGCGCTGCTCCTTGATCTCGTTGTCGAGCATCGCGTGCGAGGTCTGGTCGCTGCGGGCGATGGCTTCGCGCCCGCCGTAGCGGGCGAGTTCGCGCTGCAGCGCATCGATCACCGCGCGCTCGTCGGCGCCCGGAGCGAGCTTGATCGCCACCCGGTTGAAGGCGCCCTCCATGTCGTAGGCGGCGGCGAGCGCCTCGTGGTCGACCCAGAACACGCCAAAGCCGCGTTGGTCCGGCATGCCCCACAGGCCGGCGAAGATGTACTCGGGCGACAGCGCGACGCCGGCCATCACGAGCGTGCGTCGCTTGCCGTTGACGAGCGCCGACAGCTGCGCGCCGGGCTTCAGGCCGCGCGCGATGGCAAACGATTCCGAGACCCAGACCGGCAGCGCGCCGTCGGGTCCCACGCGGCCGGGCGACATCGATGCGTCTTCGGCGTGGCCGCTGCGCAGCGTGAGCAGGTTCATGCGCAGCGGACGCCGGCGGTCGACGCCGATCAGCTGGCCGATGATCGGGTCCGTCACGCCTTCGATTTCGATGCGCACCAGTTGCTCGGTGGTCGTCTGCACGTCGGCCACGCCAGGGATGTAACGCAGCGTTTCCGCGAGCGCATCGGGCGCGCGCTTGACGCTGGCGAAGACGTCGGCGAAGCGCCCCTGTGCATAGAAGCGGTCGCGCGCGAGCGCGAGCGAGTCGACGGCCGACAGCGTCGTGATGAAGCCGCCGATGCCGCTGGCCACGACGAGCGCGATCGTCAGCGCCTGGCTCCACATCAGCCGCAGGTCGCGCAGCAACTTGCGGTCGAGCGCCTTCATCGCCAGCCCGCCGCCGGGCCGCCATCGGTCGGAAACCGATGGCCTTCGGCAGGCGCAGTCAGTCCGCAGGGACTGCCTGCGTCCGGCCTCGGCCCGCGCGGCGGGCTGCTCTCCCTCGGGGGGACGCGAAGCGGCGCAGCCGCAAGCTTGGGGGTCGACATCACCAGCTCAGCTCCGACGGCGCGAGCTTGTGCTCGTTGCGCGTGATGCGCAGGATGCGCCCGTCGCCGAGGTAGATCACGCGGTCGGCCATGCCGGCGATCGCCGCGTTGTGCGTGATCACGACGGCCGTCGTGCCGAGCTCACGGTTGATTCTCTCGATCACCTCGAGCACGAGCTTGCCGGTGGCGTAGTCGAGCGCACCGGTCGGCTCGTCGCAGAGCAGCACCTCGGGCCTCTTGACGATGGCGCGCGCGATGGCCACCCGCTGCTGCTCCCCGCCGGAGAGCTGCGCCGGGAAGTGGTCCCTGCGCGGTGTCAGGCCGACGAGCGCAATCGCCTCGTCGATCGCCATCGGATGCGGGGCGATGTCGGTCACGAGCGCGATGTTCTCGCGCACCGTCAGGCTCGGGATCAGGTTGTAGAACTGGAAGACGAAGCCGACGTGCTCGCGCCGATAGCGCGTCAGGTCCGCCTCGCTCGCCCCGGTCAGCCGATGGTCGGCGAAACTGACCTCGCCGCTGGTCGGCACGTCGAGCCCGCCCAGGATGTTCAGCAGCGTGCTCTTGCCGCTGCCCGACGGCCCGAGTAGCACGACGAACTCGCCGCGTGCGATCTCGAGCGAAACGTCGCGCAGCGCGATGACCTCGACTTCGCCGGTGCGATAGACCTTGGTGAGTTCGCGCGCGCGAAAGACGATGTCGGCAGCGGGCATGCGGGTCGCGGCTCCTGCCGCCGATTCTGGGCCGCGGCCCGGCGCGTCGCTTGAGGCAACGCAAGGCGCGGCAAGGATGCGGAGCGACGGGCCCGTTGCGTCGGTCCGGCGCTGGCGCAGGGTCGCCACGGTCACGAATGGGCTCTCGGGCTGATCTGCGTCACCTGCCGATCGCCGCCGCTGTTGCAAGCTCGTCGCGTTGGCGCAGTTCGAGGCGGTGTCCCTGCCTCGCACCGCGGCGCCCTCAGGACGACGATGCCGCTTTACACAATGGACCTGCCCATGCCGCTCGCCGCCGTTCCCGCGGCCGCCGTGAGCGCGGTCCTTCCCTGGCACGCTCTCGACGCAATCGCTGCCATCGAGCGCCTGGGAAGCGACGCGCAGGCCGGCCTGTCGTCGTCGGCCGCGGCGCAGCGCACTGCCGAGCACGGCCCGAACGCCTTGCCCGAGCCACCCAGGCGGTCGGCCCTCCTGGTGTTCCTGCACCAGTTCAAGAGCCCGCTGATCTACATCCTGTTCGTCGCGGCGGCGTTGTCCGCTGGCATGGGCCACTGGGGCGACTCGGTGGTGATCATTGCCGTGGTGCTGGCGAACGCCCTGATCGGCGCCTATCAGGAAGGGCGTGCGGAGCGCTCGATGGCCGCGCTGCGCCGGCTTTCTGCCCAACAGGCGCGGGTGCTGCGCGACGGCCGCGAGCAGGCCATTGCGGCGCGCGAACTGGTTCCCGGCGACCTGCTGCTGCTGGCCGCGGGGGACGCCGTCGGTGCCGATGCCCGCCTGATCGAGGAAGCCCGGTTGCAGGTGGCCGAAGCGGCGCTGACCGGCGAATCGGTGCCGGTGTCGAAGGACGCGGCGGCCCTGCCGGAGGCGACAGGCCTGGCCGACCGCCGAAACATGGTGTTTTCGGGCACCTACGTCACGGCCGGGCGCGCGCGGGCCGTGGTCACTGCCACGGGCGTGCACAGCGAAGTCGGCGGCATCGCGCGCATGACCGAAGACGCCGAGGAACCGAAGACACCGCTGGAGCTTCGGATCGTGCAGTTCGGCCGCTACCTGGTGGTCGCTGCGCTGGTGCTCTTCGTCGTCGTCATGTCGCTCGGCGTGCTGCGCGGACTGCCCGCTGCCGACGTGCTGATGGTGGCGATCAGCCAGATGGTGTCGATGGTGCCCGAGGGCCTGCCGGTGGCGATGACGATCGCGCTGGCCGTCGGCATGCAGCGCATGGCTGCGCGCGGCGCCATCATTCGCCGCCTGTCCGCGGTGGAGACGCTGGGCTCGACCACCGTGATCTGCAGCGACAAGACCGGCACGCTGACGCGCAACGAAATGACCGTCAGCGCCCTGTGGCTTCCGGGTGGGCGGGGGATCAGCGTCTCCGGCGTGGGGTACGCGCCGCTCGGTGCGCTGTCGGAATCCGGGGCCCCGCTGGACGCCGCAGACGCGTCGGTCACCGCGCTGCTGCAGGCCGCCGTACTCTGCAGCGACGCCGAGCTGGTGCCTCCGCACGATGACAGCGATCAGTGGACGGTGCTCGGCGATCCGACCGAAGCCGCCCTGCTCGTCGCCGCCGGCAAGGCCGGCATCGAGGTCCGCGCGCTTCGGCAGCAGTGCGGGCGCGAGGCCGAACTGCCGTTCGACTCCGACACCAAGTTGATGGCCACGCTCCACGCCGGGCGGGTGTTCATCAAGGGTGCGCCGGAAGCCGTGCTGCGCCTGTGCCTGGCCGACGGCAAGACCGCGCTGCAGGCGGCCCGGGACGCCGCGGAAGACCTTGCGGGTCGGGCGCTGCGCGTGCTGGCCGTCGCGCGGGTGGCGGATGACGCGCTCGCTGCCGCTGGAGGACCGGACGCCCTCGCTGGCGGTTTCGACGCGCTGGCCGGACGCGCCACGCTGCTCGGGCTGATCGGCCAGATCGACCCGCCGCGCGAGGAAGTCAAGGTCGCCGTCGCCGAGTGCCGGGCGGCCGGCATCCGCCCGATCATGGTCACCGGCGACCACAAGCTCACCGGACTGGCGATTGCGCGCGAGCTGGGCATCGCGCGCGAAGGGGACCGCGCCGTGGATGGCGCCGAACTCGAGCGCCTGAACGACGCCGAACTGCTCGACGGGCTGGATCGAATCGCCGTCTTCGCGCGCGTGCACCCGGCGCAGAAGCTGCGCATCGTCGAGGCACTG